>Ga0209507_1002181_pt1 | contig 13761 bp, 3 predicted proteins | sample AD_UKC028_MetaG_FD_184414 | JGI IMG/M metagenome (GOLD analysis project Ga0209507, IMG submission 184414) | Active sludge microbial communities of municipal wastewater-treating anaerobic digesters from USA - AD_UKC028_MetaG (SPAdes) (version 2) | ecosystem: Engineered > Bioreactor > Anaerobic >...
GATGGCCCGCGGCACCACCTGAACGCCCAACCCAGATGAAAAGTGTTATTGCCGCCACTAGGGCTAGAAACAGAGCGGCCTTCGTGGTGGACTACTGTAACTACTACGGGACCTATACCAACAACGTAAGGTTTTACAAAGATCAGACGTATTTTATAAGTTCGGACCTAGTGGTTTCCGGTGCGAAATTGACCATCGAGCCAGGAACCGTGGTGAAGCTGGCGACCAATGCCTCGATCATCCTGCAAAGTGCGGCAAGGTTGGAATGCTTGTACTATACTAACCAGCCTGCCATCTTCACCAGCGCACATGATACAAGCGCGGGAGAAGCGATCCCAGGATATACCAATGCTCCTGTGTCGAACAAATATGTCACAGCCCTGAATATGCAGTCAGGAACTAATCGGGTGTGGGGCCTGCAAATCCGCTATGCTAAAAATGGTTTGGTGTTTAATGCTCCTGGTGCGGAACACGATGTCCGCGACACCCAGGTATTAGATTCGGATCGTGCCGTCAAGATACTGGCGGGCTGGAGCGTTCTGCGGATTCGGCACGTACTGGTATCCAATGTGCTGGAGGGTGTCTGGGCGCGCACCAATTCGCCCAATGTCACCTTTTGTACATTTGATAATGTCGGGTCGGCCCTCTGGATAACCAGCGGGGTTGCATCTCTGACTGTATCCGACTGTTTGTTTGTTGATGTAGCCACCAATCTGGTTTCTAATGGCGTTGTTTCAGTCGGCTTCAACTGTTGCGCGGCATTCAATGCGACGAATGGATGGTTAGGTACTAATGCCGTTACGCTAGCGAGCAGGCCTTTTGAGCCCGGTGTCCAAGGGGCGCATTATCTGCTGCGGAGCGCGACCAATTTGATCGACCATGGGTCCGGCCAGTGGCCTTACACGGCGAATTGGTATCATCATACGACGGCTACAAACCATGCCAAGGAATCCAATACCGTCATGGATATTGGGTTTCACTATCCCTCGCCCGTAGACAGTGACCTGGATGGTTTGTGTGACTACTGGGAAGATGCGTATGCCAATGCCTCGTATTGGTCTGTTCAGGATGAGTCGAACTGGCAAAACGCGGATACGGACGGCGATGGATTGAGCGACGGGAGCGAAGTGCGCCTTTATTGGACCAACCCGAAAGCCCAAGACTCAGATAGCGATGGCCAGAACGACAAACAAGAGGTGGACAACGGTTCCGATCCAAACAGTGCCGCGTCCTTCCTAACCACGCTTTCGGGGACAGTGGCGTACAGTGGTTCTCAAACAGGTATGGTGCGAATCACGGCATATGATGTCGGCAGCGTCTCAAGGGATGGGCTTATCCTGGAGTACCTCCTGGATGGTGATGGAGGGTCAAATATCACGGATCAAAGCGAAGGCGGCAACAGCGCCAGCGTGTCCAATGCCACCTATAGCTCAAGCGGGTACAGGGATGGGTGCTACCTCTTCAACGGGACCAACTCGTGCCTGCATATTACTTACAGTGCCACCAACAGCCTCCATCCGGTAGAAGACCCATTTACAGTATCCGCATGGTTTAAGACTTCATCCAGTACCCCGTTGGAGCAGACGGTGGTCGCGACACACTACCCGGGTACGGCAGCAAATGGTTACTACATGAGCTTCGAATCCGGCGGGGGGCATTTGCGGTGGTTTGTCGGCGCAAGCAACAGGAATTACGTACAAGTCTATTCCACGAATGTGCTTAACGACGGGCAATGGCACCATGCTGTTGGGCTTTGGTCTAGCAATCAGATCTATCTGTACATTGATGGACAATTGAATGCGTCTCGGGAAGCAAATGGCTCGGTCCTTTATAATTATCAAGCACCATTCCGAATCGGTCACATGAAGGGCATTGCGGCGGAGTCGAAGTATTTCTTTAACGGCTCTATAGATGAGGTGCGTATATATAGCCGAGCATTGGGCACAAATGAAATCGCCTGTTTGTACAACAAAGGCATCTTGAATCGAACAGCTGCGATAGCAACGCCCAGTTCTTTTGCCGTCACAAATATCCCTACCGGCTCGTATTTCGTGAATGCATACCGAGATAGAAATGGCAACACGGTGCGGGATATGGAAGAGCCTTATGGGGTGTATAGCGGGAATCCAGTTATCGTAACTGGGGCGACATCGGGAGTGAACATCACCTTAAGTGATCCAGACTCGGATGGTGATGGCCAAAGCGACTGGCAGGAAATGAATCAGGGAACTGACCCGCAGGATGGCTATTCGTTTATGGCGGCTATCTCTGGCTCGCTCGATTATAGTGGCGGACAGACGGGAGCCTTCCGTGTGGTAGCCGAAACGGAAGCCAATCTGGTCTTGCATCAGGACTTTCTTGAAAATGACTTCGCCAAGACTCGGGATAAAAGCGGGTTAATGATCAATGGCTCTGTTATTGGGCCGGTCTGGACAAATGCTGGATATATTAACGGGACCTATCAGTTCGGAGCTACATCTTCTCACCGTATTGATCTTGGGCGTCCGCCGGTTCTATGTTCTGGCTTATCTACGCAGTTCACGCTTTCCGTCTGGATCAATCCCGACCTGGACCATGAGGGCTACATTGTTGGCCGAGCCCGCAGTGCGTACAATGACCTGTCGCTTTATATTAATGACCCTGATGCTCAAGGCATCAACTACACTCTGAAGATCGGAAGTACCGAATACTTCCTCTGGTCGGCTCGCGGCGGGGTCTCAAATGTGCCTAACGGAGCATGGACACATGTAGTTTCGACATACAGTGGCACACAGCTTGTAGGCTACATCAATGGGCGGCCTGTGGACAGTACAAACATTACGGGGATTGTATACGATGGGACTAACAATTGGCTGATCGGGAATCGTCACACGCTAGACCGGCATTTCAGAGGCAGGATTGATGAAGCCAAAGTCTATCAGCGTGCATTATCGCCATTGGAGGTGACGAATCTCTATCTGGTGGACCATTCGGATGTGTTGACAGGATTTACGACGGTGCTGGTTGGTTCCGCAACCTCCTACGCGCTGACCAATACCCCGACATTGAGCAGCTATTCCTTGCGCACCTGGCTCGACTCCGACGGTAATGGAACCCAAGAAACGGCAGAAGCTGAAGGTTCATACTCAAACAACCCCATACTGCTCCAGGCCCCTGTCACTAACGCGAATATGGAGCTGGTCGATCCAGATAGCGATGGCGATGGCATGCCGGATTGGTGGGAAGCCAAGTATGGCTTTGACCCTGATGATCCAGAAGATGCCGATGATGACCCGGACGAAGATAGTATGCCGAATATTGTCGAGTATCAAAGCAGTTCAAATCCTTTCGAGCCGGATTCAGACTACGATGGCATGCCGGATGGGTGGGAATGCGAACACGGCATGAATCCTGTATCTGGTCTTTCCGGGAATATGGCTGCTTGGTACAGGTTCAATGAAGGAGCCGGATTTAGTATCTCAAACGCTGTCTCTGGCGGATACACCGGTTCGTTGTACAACGCCTCGGCTACCAATTGGATTCAGGGATACACGGGAGGGAGCAACGATTACTCTCTATGGTTTGATGGGGTCAACGACTACGTCGGCATCCCCCAGAATCCCGCGATCTTCACGCAGGCTCCCTTTAGTGTTAGCGCATGGGTGTGGCATGCGGGCGCTGTCGAAAAACGATGGGGTTCGGTGGTGTCCGATTCCGGATGGAATTCTCCTCATATCACGGGTTATTTGCTTCGAAATGACACTAATGTTAATTGGACTGGCTGGTATGTTGGCTGTAGCACTAATCACGGCCAAGCGGGGCGGTATAATTGGAAGCAATCCTATACGGGGCGCTGGGTCCATCTGGCCTCAACGTATAATGGAACAAACCTGAAGTTCTACACAGATGGGGCACTGAGCCAGACCGGTACGGGTGTATTTTCTGCTGTGCGGCAGGCCCAATGTTGGATTGGCTTGGGCCACGTCAACGCCAATACCTCCCACTGGCGCGGAGCCATTGATGATGTGCGTTTTTATCGAAGCGAGTTGAACACACAGGAAGTCGCGGCGCTCTATGAGGGCCGCGCCGATGCTGATATTGATGGACTCTCAAACCTGACTGAATATCAGCTTGGAACCAATCCGCTTGAAGAAGATACCGATGGGGACGGGTTGTCAGATGAGTGGGAGATTCAGAACAGTTTGAATCCGACCGATACCGATACGGATTCCGATGGAATAGACGACGGCACGGAAGTGTTCTTTTCCTCGAATCCAACCAACAGTCCTGGGACAACCGGCATTAATCGGAATTGGCTCTTCCATAACGCTTCTGGATATTCGTCGCCAACGTGGGAACTGGTGCCTGGAAGATGGGAGCGCTTCTTGATGCTGGATCAAGAGACGGGATCGAATAAGGTCTTTGTCCTGGCCCCGACAAACCTTGTCTTGGATTCGGGAGCTTCGAATCTTGTTAGGGCGAGATTCTCTTGGTCTGAAGGCGGTGGATATCCAGAACAGTACTCTACTGGTCAGTGTATTGCCAGTGTGGCCATTGATGCTTCAAGTCTGTTCCATGGGCTCCCGACGATGGATTCGTCAACCACGCTGCAGGTATATCAAGTTGATTGGACTCAGCCGCTAGGATCGGAAGAAGTCTACTTCTATTACGCCCCGCAAATTCTTTCGGTTACTGGTCTGGTAACGCTTGACTCGGTCTATTTGTTGCAGAAACTTTTAACTAACGATGCGGGGCAAGAGGAATATAGCACAAACAACTGGATTTATGGGGTGCAACATTATGGCCCTGAGGTATATGGCCGTGACTACGGGTATTGGTATACGCCCGCACGGTTTAATAACGGTGGATTCGAGGACGGCCCCGAGTTGTGGACAAATTTACCATACTGGACTTCATTTGGCACCAATGCCGGGATCAGTTCCTCGATAAAGCAGGGCGGCTCAAGTCACTCATTTGTTTCTAGAGGCGATGCTGGCATTTATCAAAACATCCGGGTATATCCAGGTGAAGAGCTCATTGTATCCGGTTACCTGTATACCCCGGCCTCTACAAATGCGATCGACCCGAATCCTCTGGAGGGAAACAGATATGGCCTTGTGGCGGTGGAATATCTCGATGCGCCTGGGCAATTGGGAGCCTCAGTGATTGCCTCCTATGCGTTCTATGCTACGAATGCACCTGATGTATGGCATGAGTTCGCAATTACGAGCCTTGTGCCGGACCATGTAATCTCTGCGAATATCTCCCTCCGCGCCGTCCTGCCTCGCTGGGAGGTAAGCGACAACGGGCATGTCTATTTTGACAGCCTTAGCGTCTCTGTCGGAAACGACGCAGATCGGGACGGCATGCCCTCATGGTGGGAAGCAATGTATGGAATGGCGTCCAATGTCCCTGCAGACAGTATCGAAGATATGGATGAAGACGGACTGCGCAATATCGAAGAGTATCGGTATGGAACGAATCCCACGGAATCAGATACGGATGGGGATGGGATCTCGGATCTATGGGAGCTATATTTCGGTTTCAACCCCGGCGATCCCAGCGATGGGGGGGTGGATTCAGACGGCGATGAGCTAACCAACCTGCAAGAGTACGAAGCAAGCACGGCCCCCTGGAAGGCAGATACTGATGGAGATGGGTTATCCGATGGGCAAGAAGTCCTCGATATCCAAAGCGATCCGCGAACAGCGGATTTCGACGGCTATGAACTGGTCCAAACGATTTCAGGAGCCGATACGAGCCTGCGGGTTGGCGACTGGGTGGAGCAGGGGAGTACTCTGGCGTCGGTGGGCCGTCGCGGCTATGTGGAGTATGCCTTGGATCTGCCGGGGTCTGAAATATATCGCGTCGAGTTGGTGGGGGCTGACGCGGCGGATTCACGCGGTTGGCGTTCATTTCCGTTCCGAACAACCCTTGATGGCAATTACCTCGATCGCGGAACTCTCTGGTCCTTTAATGGAAGCAATGGGACGTATTCGCTCATGCTTCCATGGGCGACTGCGGGTGTTCATACAATCCGTTACCTGTGGGACAACGTTGAGCCCGATATGGAACTCGGAATTGTCGAAGTCAACGTCTATCGCCTTGACGGCCCGGATACGAATGCCAATGGGGTGGGGGATTGGATAGATCGTCGCTTGGATCGAATGAGCGGGTTTGATGCCCCGGCTGTTGAGAGTCTGGTCTCGCCCGCTTGCATCGAGGGCCGCGAGACTTACTTCCCGTTGATGAGTGTCTCTACAGGGATTCTTTATCAAGGAGCGGGAGCCCGTTGGTATGCGGCATTAGACCTTCCCGAGAACGATGAGGTATCGGTTGTCGCCTCCTTCCAAAGTGGCGGGCTGATTCTGACCAATCAGGTGTCCTGGAAGCCGCTAAACATTCTTTCGACCAATGGCATAATTATTCGTCAAGACGACGCCCTGCGCCTCATTGCCGCTACCAATGGCGCGGTCTCGGGCGTCGTCACGGTTGCAGTTGTCGGCGTAACGACATATGTGACCACGGTGACCGCCCCAGTGGTCCATCAATTTGGCGAAACCGGAACGTACACGGTTGTAGGAACTTATACCCCCTCTGGCGGCGGCTCTCTTGTGGGCACATGCCACGTGCAGGTGGTTCATGGGTTCTTTGATTCTAATCCGGCCTGTTGGGCTGGAACGCCAAGGTATTGGGGGCTGTCAGGTGTGGGGACGAATCTGGAGGTCGAGTTCGATCCCTTGATTTCCGTCAGTGAAGTCGAGGAACCTCCTGCGCCCTATATTAGGGCCTTCTGGGCGACGGTGCCGGATGCTGAAACCCGTACAACGGTATTAAGGACCGAACTTGGGGGCCTGATTATAACTAATGCCTCACTCAAGGGATTTCATCTGGCGGCGGCGAGTGAGACCGGTCTTGAGGTCAAAGAGGTGTGTGCGACGGGAGATCAGCTCATTGAGACTGTTCTTGTATTGGACCCGCTCCTATCAAGCCTTTCGATCACAGGCTCCGTGATAGTTGGGGGTGTGACATTTGAGGACGGGGACATCGTGCAGGAGTGGTCGGCGACCGATTTCGACGCCCTGGGCCAAGTATCGGTGCGGTTTATTCGGGCTGCGGGATTACAAGTGTCGGTTTGTCATGCGCTTGATGTCTATGATGAGGGCCAATACGTAGGGGAATACAGGAAGTGAATACCATGAGAATGACTGATCTAATACTCGCGCTGATCATTATCGGGATAGCGTCTTCATGCTCCAAGGAGCCGGCGGGACCGGAAGCGCGAAGTAATATTAGGTCAGAAGATCTGCAATCACCCATGCTTGCTGATCCAGCTAGTAAGGCAGGTGAGATCGGGCCGACAAAGCCTATGGAGCCAAAACCAGCGACGCAGGATGAGGGGAAAGGTCAGATGGCAAGCGTCAATCTAGCAGGAATGCCACCCCAAATTTTCGGAACCATCCCGGTCAATGAACTGGAAGCTGCATTTAATTATCTGGCCCTTCCTCAGCCTCCGGCGGGACAGTCATGGCACATGTTTCATGCCCGAAAGAACGAGATGATGAGCCGCTATGCTTTTCAGAGCCAGTTACCGCCTGGATTTTATGACCTTATGTTGGGATTAATCACCGATACCAACATGGACATTGTTACGCGGGCCTACGCAATTCAGCATGCAAGTCGCGGGCTGTATGCTGGCGTATCAAAGGATCGGCGGAGGCAGATCGAGCTGGTGCTGGAGCAAACGGCCATGGAGCATCGGTCCTGTGTCGGGGGAACCTCTCTTCTGGCCGCGCACCACTTGTGGCAGCGCCATGGGGTTTTTGGAAAGGACTGGTTGAGCGTAGCTGTCCAACAGACGCTTGCTGATAGCCAAGCAGATCGTGCCACGCGAGCAACGGCCTTGCGACTCGCGGGGATGCTCGGTGATGAAGCGACTGTGGCAGAACATGCAAGCTCGAAACAGGCCCTGTATGGTATTGAGGCGGCGACACTAAAGGCGGCGTGGAGGCAGGTGGGGCTGCCCGGAACGCCTGGATGTGAACCGTGTTTCTAAGGAGGACAAGGTCATGATGTCCATTAGTAATCAACGGATTATGGCGTTACTGGCAATCTCCGTAGTCGTGGTATGGAGTGCTCCTCTGGCACAAGCAGACAATCCGCCCATAGGTGGGCCGCCTCGCGAACAGCTCCCAGACCCAAATCCAGAAACGAAACCACGAGATGGCTATGTTGAACTTGACAACTTAACATGGCGTGAGAACGTGTCACTGGCAGGCCTCGCATATCTTCTTCATTATTCCAGTTGGCGAGTTGCCAGCAACAAGTCCCCGTATTTGCTGGACATCCCTATTCGCGATCCCAATGCAGAGGGCGATCCGCTTGTGGCTGTTAATGTCATCATTAATATCGCTGACTATCAAACCAACATTTCATATGGGAACAAGGGGGATGAAGAAGTTAAATTACATCCTCCCTTCGGGACAATGTCTCGTCTGGAAGCGCAGGACGCCATGACGGCAGCCCAGGTGCCCGAGCATTTGGAGTATTTATGGAACGGACGAGACGCTGGCGGTAACTATTTGGAAGGCGTTCATAAAGGCGTCATAGCCATTGAATCGACATACGTCACATACACATATGGTCCTGCCGAGGTCGATATCGATATTGCGCCACCAGGCTCATCAGACTCGACACCGCCACCAGGCAACTATCAGCCGTTGTCAAATTATGCGCCTCAAGATCCAATATATGTTGCGCTCGACCCACCGCCAGAATATTCCCGCGAAAAACCCGGCTCGGAGGGCGGCTCATCGGGGGGCGGAGAGGATCTGGATGTTGGTGCCAAGCGCATTCCGCATTATTATACTATGACTCGAACAGAGAATATAGATGTAGGTACATATCTCGCCACAAACGCGGGGCTGGGTGGTTGGACCCTCTCGCCGCATCACTATTACGATATCGAAGGTCAGACACTATTTCTGGGAACGGGTGATCAGCGACCCGCAGTACCCGTTGGAATGCCTGCATGCGTCTTCGGGGGAGTAACTGTCACGGGCGAAACAGTAAACATCGTATCCACTGATGGTCGTGAAATATACGTCTTCAACACAAACGGATACCACTTGAGAACGTTGGATACTCTCCTGAACACAACAAACTACAGCTTTTCCTATACTGATTGCAACCTGCTGGCTTCCATCACGGATGAGAATGGGCTGACAGCCACTATTGAGCGTGATGCACAGGGCAGCCCAACGGCCATTGTATCTCCGTATGGTATTCGCACGGAAATCAGTTTATCAGCGGACGGGTATCTTGAGGAACTGGTCAATCCAGTAGGTGGAACGAATAGAATGAGCTATTCGCAGGGTGGTCTATTTACGAACTTTGTGACCCGCAGGGGCTATAGTTACACCATGCTCTATGATGAACTCGGGCGTTTTACCCAAGAAGAGGACCTTGAGGGCGGCTCATTGACTGTCTCTCGTGTTAACGACTTCTCCTCCTATAGGCTTGATCTGACATCGTCACCCGCACGAATTGAAACGCACTACTACGACTATCTTCCCAATGGATTCCGGCAGCGAATACTTTCAAATGCGCTGTTCACCGTGTCAAGAAAAGTAAACAACTACGACAACACGCTAGAGACCAACTGGCTGGCGAATGGATTGCAAATCACCACAAAAAAGGCCGCCGATCCACGCTTTGGGCTCCAAGCCCCCTACGTCAGTGAAGTGCTTCTGGATTTACCCTCGGGGCTACGGTGGTCGGGTGGGGTATCCCGTGTTGTCGGGTTGGCAAACACCAACGATCTCTTGAGCCTGACGCAGCAGGTATACAGCATCAACATCAATGGGCGGCTGTTTGAAAGCGTTTACCAGACAGCCGGTCGAACAGTGTCCAATCGCACAGCAGAAGGGCGATGGCGTCAAGTGACGTTGGATGAGAAGGGTCGCCCGACAAAGCTGGAAGTCCCTGGCCTCTACGACATCGATGCTGTGTACGATGATGACGGCCGGCTGGCTTCGATTGCGCAGGGAGCTGGAGCCGAGCAACGCGCTCTGTGGCTCAACTACTCTGCCGACGGTTGGCTGGCCAGCCTATCGAATAGCATGGGGCGAGTGGTGCAGCTATTCTCCGACCCTGCTGGAAGGGCCACGAACATCATCCGTCCCGATAGCCAGACGATAGGGCTGCGGTACAATACCTCCGACCTCGTCAGCGGCGTCACTCCTCCCGGACGGACGGAACATGCTATGGATTACACGGGCATGGGCCTATTTAAGCGCTACACAGCTCCGGACGTTGGCCAGCCGACAAACCTTTGGATCACCTATAATGAAGCGAGGGAATGGACGAGCATACGTTATCCCGCAGACCGGGTTGTCACGGCCACATATAACCAAGTAGGCTTACCGCAATCTCTCACTTGGCCGGAAGACAAAACTAGCTTCTCTTTCAATACAAACGGCGTCTTGACAGGCATTGCCAGTACCAGTGGCGTGTCATGGGCATATGGCTTTGACGGCCCCCTTCTTACCAATGCCTATATGACGGGCCCTGTGACTGGGCGAATCGGCATCACGTACAATACCGACATGCGCCCAAGCGTCCTGACGATCAACGGGACAACCTCGATACCCTACACCTATAACAATGATTTGCTGATAGCCGGCGCAGGGGACTTGGAGTTGCGCCGTGACGCCCAGAACGGGCTCCTGACCAACACAGTCCTTGGGCAGGTCAGCGACTACCGTTCCTTTAATGGCTTTGGCGAGCTCCCTTCGTATTCAGTCAAATTCTCTGTGACCTCCTTATTCTCTGTGATTCACTCTTACGATCTGATGGGGCGGATTACCAGCCGGGTGGAGGGGGTGTTGGGTGTAACCAACCGCTATGAATATTTCTATGATGAAGTCGGGCAGTTGATTCAGGTTAACACCAATGGAGTGATGTATTCACAGTACAAGTATGACGCCAATGATAATCGAACCAATGCTGTCGTCGCGGGCACGGCCAGCGCAGGACAGTACGACGCCCAGGATCGGTTGCTGACCTATGGCTCGGCTACCTATCAGTACAATGCTTGGGGCAGCCTGACCAACAAGTCTGTTGGCGGAACAAACACTGCCTATCGCTACGACACTCGGGGGAGCCTGCTGGAGGTTCAGGAGGGGACGAATGTCATCCTCTACACGGTTGATCCTATGGGGCGGCGAATCGCCAAGAAGAGAAATGGTACAGTTGTGCAGCGGCTTGTCTATCAGGACTTCCTTAAACCCGCCGCAGAGCTGTCAGCTGATGGCAGCATTTTGTCGTATTTCGTATATGCCACACGGGTTAATGTGCCTGATTATATCGTCAAGACGGGCAGGCCCTATCGTGTGATTACAGATCACCTTGGCAGCGTGCGGCTGGTGGTGGATGTTGAAACAGGTGGTATAGCACAACGGCTTGATTACGATGAGTTCGGGCGGGTATTGCAGGACACAAGCCCGGGGTTCCAGCCGTTCGGGTTCGCTGGAGGACTCTATGACCCGGATACTGGACTCGTGCGATTCGGCTTTAGAGATTATGACGCGGGGATTGGGCGGTGGCTCTCAAAGGACCCCATCCTGTTTAAGGGCGGACAAGCAAACCTTTATCTTTATTGCCATGGAGATCCTGTCAATTGGATTGATCCCCTCGGGCTTGGTGAATTCGAAACACAAGATGAAGCAGCTATAGCCGCCATTATGTCTGTATGGCTATTCACCCAGATCACGAATTCTGAATTTGGCGGGTATATTATCCAATACGACGATGGTTCTTATGGATTCACAGAGCCAGTGCAAGGGGATGAAGAAGGATTTGATCACGATCCTTTCCCGCCATGGCCGGAACAGGGCGTCGCATATTATCACACACATCCAGGTCCGCCGCCAAAAGGCGAAGGATTCTCGGGAGGAGATGAGCAATTCCTGGCACTACTGAATGATGTCTCTGGAGGTGCTCTACAGGCAGGATATGCCGGAACGCCATCTGGGCGAATACTAAGATATGACTATGGTCAAGCCCCGGCACCAGCCCGACAGATATTCCCATGACAAATAATTGAGGCTATTATGTATCATAATGTAAACGAAGACATCCTTCTGCAGAGAATCTTGTCTCGTATCCTGATTGGGTGGGTCGCACTTAGCGCCCTGTGTTGTTCATGCGGAGATAGTAATACTCGCGAAGCGGCAAGAAGGCGCGGAGCCAATCACGATAATGTGCAGGATATTATTGTACCTTGTGACTTGAATAACGCCTTCGCCGAGTTAGATCGAATACTCCTGGACGATGTACGCAATAGAATTATGACAAACAACCAGCGTAATATTACGCAATATCGCGCAGTATTGGGAATGCAGCTGCGGTATAACTGGAAGCTTGCATGGAGCAACTCATTGGTAGGCTTATTCAATAATTATGGCGTGTATGACGCGGACGACATATCATGCATATTGGTTGATCTGTATTGGGAGTACTTGAACGGAGCAACAGTAGCAGATAGCCGTATTAGCCAATATGCGCGATATTATCAATATATGCGCAGCAACAATATATCTGGTTACTTATTAAACACGAATATTGTGCTTGAATCACCGACAGGCTTTATCTTCCGAGTGCCGGAGAAATAAGAAATGCCCGCACCCAACATGGCGAGAGGAATGGCAAAGAGAGCAAGAAGAGTCACAGTGCGGCAGGAGGGTCGTGTAAGGCGGCCCGCGCCCAATGCGATCTAGCGACCTGAAAGGGTCAGCGCAATCGGGGTCAGCCCTCAAATAACAAATTACGATTGACGAGGTGATCGGGTTGTGATGGGATGGGGGCATGGCGAGGCGATTGCGGTTATTGATCGAGGGCGGGATATACCACGTTACCTGTCGCGGAAATCGGCGGCAGGGCATCTTCCGGAATGATGCCGACCGGCAGCGCTTCCTGGAGCGGGTGGCGGCAAGCGCGGAAAGCTTCGCAGTTCGCGTCTATCTCTACTGCTTGATGTCCAATCATGTGCACCTGCTCGTCGAAACGCCACGCGGCAATCTCGATCGGTTCATGGGCAGTGTGCTGACGGGTTACACGGTGTACTTCAATCGGTGTCATCGGCAAACTGGCCATCTATTCCAGGGCCGCTATGGAGCGCAGGTGGTGGAAGGAGATGCCTACCTGCTGCGATTGAGCCGATACATCCACTTGAATCCCGTCCATACAGCCGCGTGGGCTGCCCAGAAGCCAGTCAAACGGCGAGCCCATTTGCGCAGCTATCGCTGGAGCAGCTATATGGGTTATGCGAGGCTGTGCAAACCGGACGAGTGGCTGGATCACGCGCCGATCCTGGCGCTTGTATCACCGGGCAGAAGCGCCAAGGCGGAGGAAGCTTATCGCCGATACGTGGAGGCCGGGCTGGCGAAGACGGACGGCGAGTTTCGGGACATCATGAGGGGGCACCCCTTGGCGGTAGGCCGACCGGAATTCTGCGCTGAAATGCAACGCAGGTATGAACAAGAAGCGACCGGGCCGCGAAGGGCGGAAGACGTGTCGTTTCGTCGATTGGGTAGTCGGATCAGTCCTGTCGAAGTGAAGGCAAGGATATGCCAGGCACTGAAGTGCAACGGAGTTCTACTGGCGAAAAGGAGACAGGGCGGTGTCGCGAGAGGCTTATGGGCATGGGCATTGCAGAAACATGCCGGGCTGACCCAGCGGGAGATCGCGGCTTTGCTGGGGCTGACCACCGGATCGGCGGTC
>Ga0209507_1002184_pt1 | contig 13754 bp, 8 predicted proteins | sample AD_UKC028_MetaG_FD_184414 | JGI IMG/M metagenome (GOLD analysis project Ga0209507, IMG submission 184414) | Active sludge microbial communities of municipal wastewater-treating anaerobic digesters from USA - AD_UKC028_MetaG (SPAdes) (version 2) | ecosystem: Engineered > Bioreactor > Anaerobic >...
TCAGACACCGGCCGGTTTGTCAAGCCCAAAATGAATGCGAATCTGCTCGGCACCCCTGCCGAGTCCATCAATGCTTGTCATGAGCTGGGGTTACGTGTGCAGGAAAGAGTCAGTTGCGGAATCGCTGGTGCGCAGACCTCCGTACTCCTTCCTCTGACCGTCTTCGAGGCTTGCTTTGGCGGGCCGTCCCTACCCGACGCTCCCGATTGCGCGCTCGTGCCCGACATGGAGGGCTTCATCGCCGCCGACTTCGACAAGGACACCGACGTGGATCAGAGTGATTTCGGCGTCTTCCAGCGATGCTGGAGCGGCACAGGCAAGCCCGCAGATCCGGCTTGCGCGGAGTGATTCTACGAGTGGGCCGATCTTTCTGCTTGCTCGCGACTGAACAGAACGGCGTCGCGTTTGGGATCGTCATTCTGCGGACTTCGCCTGCTCCTGCTCCGCCGCTTCGGCCGCCTCGATCTCGGCCCAGGAGGGGGCACGCCAGATATAGAGGTCACGCTCGACCGATTGGACGGTGATGGTGCTGTCGTCGGGAGAGAACGTCACGCCGCGAAAGGTCGTGCCCTCCGCGCGAAGCGTAGCGATCTGGCGGCGCGTGGCTACGTCCCACAGCAGGACCGCCTCTTCGCGGCTGCCGCCGCTGGTCGCGAGGCGCGTGCCGTCGTGAGAGAAGGCCAGCCAGTAAATGGCCAATCGGTGGCCGGGGAGGGGAGGCGTGAGCGCCTGCCAGGTCTGGGTGTCCCATAGCCTGAGCGTTCCGTAGTTGCTCCCCGTGGCCAGGAGGCGGCCATCCGGCGAGAATGCAACGGCGGCGATTTCGCCCTGATGGTACATCTCGGGCCGAGCCTGGCGGCGCTCGAGGTCCCAGATGATCACCTTGCCATCATAGCGGCCGCAGGCGAGTAGCTTGCCGTCGGGCGACAGTCGCGCACCCCCGATCAGGTCCATGCCCCATGGAGGCCGCGGCTTCCAGGCGGGCACCTCCCAGTCAAGAAACACGCGTTCGGGCATCGCCGTAGTCCCGGTTACGAGCCTGGTCCCGTCTCTGGAGAAATCGCTGAGCCATATCCCAGCCCAAGGAGTGTCCCCTTGATCGAGTTGGGGCCAGGCGGGCTGGGAAGCCACGACGCGCTGTTCTGTGAAGTCCCACACCCGCAGGCATCCGTCCAGCCCTCCAACCGCCAGCCAGCGCCCGTCTGGAGACACCTCCGGCCATAGGTTGTTCGTGCCCATCGCTGCGAGGTCCTCCTTCGGTGCCATGGTCTGGGCATCCCACAAGCTGACCGAGCCGGACAGGTTCACCACAGCCAGAGACTTTCCGTCGGGCAGGTATGGCAAGAGATACCTGACGCCAGACGATCGCCGGACCGTAAAGCCCTGCCCGGGGGTTTGGGGCTCCGTGCTCCATAGCCAGACCGCGCCGTCCTTGCACCCAGTGACCAGGCGACGGCCATCCGGTGAAAACGCGAGGGTCCAGACCTCGCGGGCGTGCCCGCGCAAAGGTCTCATCGGCCCGCCTGACAGCGCGCTCGAGGCGCCGGGCGAGCCTTGCTCGCCGGTTGAGGGCCCGACGCTTCGCGTCGTTGGCGTGTTGAGCATCACCGGCCTTTCAAAAGCGATGTCCCAGAGTCCGATCGAGTAGTCCGCACTGGCCGAGGCGAGCAGACTGCCCCGGGGCGAGAAGGCCAAAGCATGGATGAACCGCTGGTGCCCTTGGAGAGAACCGCGTAACTCACCGGTGGCGGCATCCCAGAGCCGGATCACCGGATCGGAGTAGCCCGCGCCGGAGGCCAGGAGACGGCCATCCGGGGAGAACGCCAGCGCGAACATGTCGTCGGCATGGGCCGGGAAGTCCCGAAGCCTCGCCCCGCCAGGCAAAGACAGTATGTGAACCCTGCCGTGCACGTCGCCGACGGCCAGTCGGCTGCCGTCGGGCGAGATGGCGGCCGGGTTGCCATGCTCCGCATCGCGCGGGGGTGTGGTCCGAAACCGCTGTCTGGGCGTGGTTTTCTTCGCATCAGGCGGTTCGATCACAATCCGCGAGGATCGGATGCCCGTCTGCAAATCCCAGACCGTGACGAACTGAGGCTCCGGCTTGTGAGGGTCCGCACGCTTGGACATTTCCAGAGTAATCAGCATGTGGCCGTTCGGCGAGAAGGCTAGCGCCGTGATGGGTGCCTCCTGCGTGAGAGACAGCCTCACCTCCTCCTTTGACAGGTCGTAGAGCTTGACGGCGCTGCTGCTCTTGCCGTTGTCCCAGGTGAAGAAGAGGCGGCTGCTGTCCGGCGAGAAGGCCACCACGGCTTTTCCGGCGCTTTTGGGCTGGAGCGTCCGAAGCTGGCGCGAGGCCAGGTCCATGAGGCCAACCCATCCGTCCACGCCTCCGACGGCCAGCCACTTGTCGTCGGGCGAAATCGCGACGTGCTTCACGGAATCCGAGTGCTGGAGCAGCTCCTCTCGGAAGGCGGGATCTCTCCGGCACTGCTGCCAGTGATAGCGCCATTCCCAGCCGCGAAGGTCTTCCTGGCCGGGCAGCGGTAGATGGCGATTCAGCAGGAATCGTGCCTGACCCAAGTCCCCATCCGCCAAAGCTTGCTCGACCAGGATCATGTCCGCGGCATAGGCGTTTCGGCGCGCTATGAGTTCGTGGCCAATGGCTTCACGCTCACCCGCTTCAGCACGCCGTCGCTGTTCGGCTTCGGCGGTCGCATGCCGCTGAGACTGTTGCCATTGCCAAAGCATACCGGTGAAGCCGACGGCAAAAATCAAGATCATTGCCGCGCCCAGGCCGGCGATCAGGGGCTGGCGCCGGCACCAGCGCCAGAACTTCGCCGTCTGACCCACCGGCCGGGCCAGGATGGACCGGCCTTCCAGCCATCGCTCCAGGTCTTCGGCCAAAACCCCGGCCGAGGCGTATCGCCGCTGCGGGTCCTTCTCCAGGCACTTGAGGCAGATGGTTTCCAGGTCGCGACTGATCCGCCGGTTGATCGTGCTGGGGCGGCGCGGCTCGGTGTCGCGGACCTGCTGGAGCGTGGCCAGCGGCGTGTCGGCGACGAAGGGCGGCTGGCCGGTGAGGAGCTCGTACAGGATCGCTCCCAGGCTGTAAATGTCGGCCGCGATGGAGAGTTGCTTGCCGCTGCCAGCGGCTTGCTCGGGGGCCATGTAACTGGGCGTGCCGATAAGCTGACCGGTGAGCGTGAGACTGCTTTTCTCGGCCACGCGTCGGGCAAGCCCGAAATCGGTCACGTACGGATTCCCTTCCGCATCCAGCAGGATATTGCCCGGCTTGAGATCGCGGTGCAGGATGCCGTGCTGATGGGCGTAGTGGACGGCGCCGGCCACCTGGGCCATCAATCGCGCCGCGTTGTGCGGGTTCTCGGTGTAACGGCGCGTCTGCCTAGCCAGCGTGCCGCCCTCGATGAGCTTCATGGAGAAGTAATGCCGCCCCTTGTGCGTGCCCACCTCGTAGATAGGCACGATATGCGGGTGATCCAGGTTGGCCGCCGCCTCGGCTTCGGTGTGAAAGCGGCGGAGGTCATCCGGTGAAGCGAACTCGCCGGCCAGGATCATCTTCAGCGCCACGGTCCGATTGACGCTAACCTGCCGGGCCTTATAGACCACGCCCATGCCGCCCCGGCCAATGGACTCCAGCAGCTCGTAGTCGCCGAACCGGCTGCCCGTGATGCCGGCCGACGGTGCTTCGGCGACATCGGCAGGCGGGCGATGCAGGGCGGCGTTCGCGGCCTTTCTCGCGGGCTCCAGGGCACTGCGGAGGAGGCACCGCGGACAGTGCCCCCCGATCAAGGGCTCATCCAAGACGGTCCCGCATCTCTGGCATGTGCGACTGGCGCTCATGAATGATCCACGCCTCGCGAACGCGTCGCCCGCCTTCTACTATACGGGAAACCCGGCAAAACGTTACGGAATCACCCGAACGCGGCGAACAACTGGCGGATCTCATCCTCCACATCGCCGGGATGCTGGACGGTCCGGGCGATCTCACCGAGCAGAATCTGGCGATAGCGGGTCCGCAGCCGGAAGACGGCTGCTCGGGCGGCGTTTTCGGAGAGGCCCAGCTGGCCGGCGATCCGGGCGTAGGGCGCGGCCTCGTCGATATCCGACAGATAGGCGTTCAGGGCGTCGAACTGGAGCCCCTTCTCCGCCACAACGTACTCCTGCCGCAGCCGGGCCAGCACCTCACCCAGAAGCGTGGCCGCCCAGCGCCGCTCGTACACCCGCTCGGGAGTCAGATCGTCGGCCGGCTCGCGGAGGTAGCGTTCCTCGGCCTGCGCGGCGTCCCACGAAAACGGTGTGCTCCCGCCGCCGCGCTTGGTCGCGCGGGCCTGGTCCCATTCGTCGTTCAGGAAATGCTGGAGCGATGCGAGCAGAAACGTGCGAAAGCGGCCGCGTCGGGGATCGGCCAGGCTGAGGTACTTGCGCGCCAGGAAGCGGGCGAAGAACTCCTGGGTGAGGTCCTGTGCGTCCTCCCACCGGTAGCCCCGCCGCCGAACGTAGGCATAGAGCGGATACCAGTACTTGCGGCAGAGTTCGGCCAGCAGCTCCTGAGACCCGGCGGCGTCGCCGAGCCCCGCCCCCAGCACCATGCTCCAATGCGTGCTGGGAAACGACGCGCCGGATGCCGAAGACGGCAGGCAGGATGAATCCGGGCGGTCCATGGCCTGAATCCGTTGACGCGTTCCCGGCGAGACGAAACCGCGGACAAGACCTCATGCTAACAAATTCTGCCCGGGGCGGACAGAAAGCGCATAACGAATTTCTGAATTTCCCGTATACAGGAGTGGAACAGCGTCAGACGGCCTCCCGGGGCTACCAGACCCCAGGGTCTGACGATTCGGATGGCCGCAGCCCCGCGCTTCCAGATCGGCAGCACGGGCCGGTTCAAGGACGCAAGCGGGCGATGCCATACCGCGGTCGTGGCCGTACAACGGAGGACTTTGAACGAGGAGGCATTCTGGGCTTGCAGCGTCACTTGCTTCGGGAGAGGGCTGGTTATCAGTACAATCGCTTGTTACGGCGAAACCCCCGTCGCCTCCGGCACGGCGGGAGCCCTTCCTGCGCCCGGCAGCGCGAGATTCCCTGCGGGAAGGGTTTCCGCCCGGGCAACTCTGATTGCGATCACGGTTGATCCCTTCACCGTCCCCGCCTGAAAACCGGCGCTGGCCGTACGCTGCGGTCTGGATTTGTTTGAGCATTTCTGTTTGTGGAGGTTTTGTCATGTCTGTTTTGAGAGGCGGTTTGCTGGTGCGGTTGTGCTTACGGCGTGCAACTAGTGTACCGTCAGTTTTGAGTCTATGGGTAGCGAATCCGTGCTTGTCTGTTTGGCTTTGGATTTCCAGGCGACCAACGCCCAAACAATCAACGCTGTCGGTACACTAGCGATGCGAGCTGCATTTGGTAATTCGAGGGAATACCCCCGGCGGCTTCATCGCTGCCGATTTCGACCGCGACGCCGACGTGGACCAGGACGACTTCTGCATCGTCCAGCGCTGCTACAGCGGGCTGGGCAAGCCTGCAGCTCGGCAGTGCGCCAGTTGAGCTGATGCGTGCTCCGACTGGCCGCGGCAGCGGAAAGGCCGCAGGGCTGGTGGGCATCGGAAAGGAGAAAGAGATGAGAGTCTCACAAAGCACTTGCATGGCATGTCTGTTGACTGCCGGGCTGACCGGTACGACGGTCGCCGATGTGCTGAACATGGGCGGGACACGAAATCCTGACGGAAGCTGGAATGGGATAGCGAGTCTGGAGACTGTCCCGGTGGGCAATCCGGGGAATGCCGGTGAGCTTTCGGGGGAAGGTGCGGGCGGCTGGGGACCGGACCGCATCTGTGGCGCGGTGAGCTACACGTACAACATCGGCAAGTACGAGGTCACGGCCGGACAGTACTGCGAGTTCCTGAACAAGGTGGCGGGCGCGGACACGTATGGCCTCTACCAAACCCCCATGTCGCTGACCGACGTAGGCAGCGGGATCACGCGAAGCGGCGGCGGGACCGTGGGTAACCCTTACACGTACACAGTGGCGTCGTCTCACGTCAATCGCCCGGTGAACTGGGTTTCGTGGGGCAATGCCGCACGTTTTGCCAACTGGCTGCACAACGGGCAGCCGACGGGGGCGCAGGGTGCCTCGACCACGGAGCGTGGTGCGTACACGCTCGATGGCGGTACGAGTGATGCGGCCTTGCTGACAGTCAACCGCAACAGCAACTGGAAGTGGGCGATCACCAGTGAGGACGAGTGGTACAAGGCGGCGTACCACAAGAACGACGGCGTGACGGGCAATTACTTCCACTTTCCGACGAGCAGCGACACGCCTCCGGAGCAGGACATGGCCGACGTATCGGGAAACAACGCCAACTACTGGGCCTTCCCTTATGTTAGCCCAATCGACTCGGGCAAGTACACCACGGTGGTCGGCGAGTTCCAGCACTCTGAGAGCCCCTACGGCACGTTCGACCAGGGCGGCAACGTGTTCGAGTGGAATGAAGCTGTGATCGGTTCGTCTCACGGTGAGCGGGGCGGGTCGTTTGGCAGCGGCTATGAGTACTACTCCGGCGACCCGCACGCGTGGTTTCGCGACGACCTCAGCGAATCCCTCGCCGCGGGCTACTTCTTCGGGTTCCGCGTCTCCGAGGTTCCTGAGCCAGCCACGCTGCTGCTGGCCCTCGCCGGTGCCGGGCTGGTCGCAAGGCGGCGGAACCGCAACGTGAGGAGTGGACCTGCTTGAAACCGTCCTGGCGGACGTGACGCACCCCGGCAGGACACGCAAACGACATTCTCACGGAAGGAGCACGGCATGAACGCTTCCAGAACATGGATGCTGGCTTGTGCGTTGGTCGGGCTGCTGGCCGGCGCCGCCAGCGCGGCCACCATCTTTGTGGCCACGACGGGTGACGACGCGAACGATGGTTTGAGCTGGACCGCGGCCAAGCGGACGGTCCAGGCCGGCCTCGACGCCGCGTCAGACGGCGACGAGATCATCGTCGGACCGGGGACATACCCCGAAGCGATCAACTTCCTGGGCAAGGCGGTGTACCTGCGCAGCTCGGGAGGCGCGGCGAAGCCTGCAGATCCGCAGTGCGCCGATTGACTGACTGACCTGCGGCAGGCCCTGGCCTGATGGCATGCCGCCGATCATTTCGCGGGGCCTTCAGGCATGAGAGCCAAAACACAAGGAGAATATCATGAGACGCATGTACACACTTCGCGGCATCCTTTTCCTGATGCCAGTTGCCCTCGCGGCCGTCCCCGCGATAGCGGCCGACTGGATCTCTCCCCAACCCCTGCGGCCGAGGCAGTTCGGGCGGATCGTCAACTTCGGCGACAGCGGCTCCGACGTGGGCAACCTCCGAATCTTCGCCCCGGCATATGTTCAGGCCAGCTTTCCATCGCCTCCCTACTACGACGGCCGCTTCTCCAACGGTCCCGTCTGGGTCGAGGTGCTCGCCGGGCATTTGGGCGTTCCGGTACCCACTGCCAGCCTCGTCGGCGGGCCGAATGCCACCAACTATGCCTACGGCGGTGCCCAGGTGGTCGGTCACGCCTCCCTCAACGTTCCATCGCTTCAGGACCAAGTCGCGCTGTTCCTCGGAAAGGACAATCCGGGAGCCACGGACCTCTTCACCTTTCGAGGCGGGGGCAACGACTTCAGCTTCGGCCAGACCGACCCCGGCGTTCCGACCGGGGCCATCCGAGACCTCATCGTCTCCCTGGCCGAGCGGGGGGCCAGGCACTTCCTGTGGGCGGAACTGGCCCCGATAGGCAGTAGCCCGCGCAGACGGGGCACCCCGGATGAACAGCGCTTCAATAACCTGGCCACGCAGTTCAACGCGCTGCTGGCCTCGCACGTCGCCGCGCTGCGGGTTCAACTGGGTCCGTCCGTGGCCATCTATGAGTTCGACACCTACGGCCTGTATGAGCAGTTGTTCGCCAGGCCCGGCGATTTCGGCCTGACCAACGTGACCGAGCCGGCGCTGAGCAGCCTCGGTCCGCCCCCGGTTATCGTCGCCGACCCGGACCAGTACCTGTACTGGGACAGGACCGGGCACTCGACGCGCGTCTTCCATCGCATGCAGGCAGAAGCGATGCTCCCCGAACCCAGCCCGGCGGATTTCGACCACGATTTCGACGTGGACGTGGATGATCTGAAGATCTTCTTGGCCTGTGTCAGCGGTCCTGCGGTTTCGTACGATGCGGCTCAGCTTCCGCCGGCGTGCACGGTGACGCCAGCCGGCCAATCCATTCCGCCGGATTTTGACAAGGACGCCGATGTGGACCAGGACGATTTCGGCATCTTCCAGCGGTGCTGGAGCGGGGCCAACAATCCGGCCGATCCGAACTGCACGGCGGGGGGATGATCGGCCCTGGGAATGGGCAGGAGGAACGAATCATGCGAAGCGTTGCAGGTTTAGCCAGGGTGCTGGTAGGAGCGGTGTTGTGGGCCCTCGCCATCGCAGAAGGCGGGGTGATCTACGTTGACGATGACGCGCCGGCCGACTACGACCACATCCAGGCCGCGATCGATGCCGCGGTTGCCGGCGATGAGATCGTTGTCCGGCCAGGAACCTACTACGAGCACATCGATCTCCACGGCAAAGCCGTCACCGTTCGCAGCACCGACCCGCTCGATCCCGCTGTCGTGGAAAGCACCATCATCGACGGAGGCGCCGCGGGAACGGTCGTCACCTGCAGAAGCGGCGAAGGGCCGGACACGGTCCTGAACGGTCTGACCATCACGAACGGCCGGCACCTGAATTTCGGCGGGGGGATGGGGATCTCCGGCAGGCCGCGGGTGATTCACTGCCGGATCATCCAGAACGTAGCTATTGGTCGCGGCGCCGGGGTGACCGTCGCTACATCCAGTGCATCGCCGTTGTTCGCGCGTTGCACATTCGCCGGCAACGTGGCCAATTCCAATGGTGGTGGACTATACATCGAGAACGGCATGCCCGCGCTAGTCAATTGCACGTTTGTAGGCAATACCGCGAAGCAGGGCGGCGGTATCGACGTCAACGGCGGCACAGTGACTTTGACCAACTGCCAGTTCGTTCAGAACTCCGCCTCCACCTACGGAGGTGGGCTTCATCTCGTGAGCGGGCCTTCGTCTCCTGTGAACCTGACCAACTGTGTATTTGTCGGGAACCGTGCCGGGCTTTATGGAGGCGGGACCGCATCGTGGGGCGTTAGGTCCCCATACTACCCCCACGTGTACTTCGTGAACTGCACGTTTGCGGGCAACGGAGCCGGCGCGGGGCGCAGCGTGGCATGCGACAGTGAAAACAACAACGTTACGTACATGTTGCATAACAGCATCCTGTGGGACGTGGATGCAATTCGTTGCGATAGAGCGGGCGTGTATGTCTTGGACTCCGATGTGATGGGCCTCTCCATACCTATCCTCCGGGTCATCGACGCCGATCCGTCGTTCGTGGAAGCCCCCGACCCCGGCCCGGACGGCGAGTGGGGGACCTCCGACGACGATCACGGCGACCTCCACCTGCAACCCGGCTCGCCGTGCATCGACGCGGCCAGGAACACGGACGTGCCGGCGGACGCGTTCGACCTCAACGGCGACGGCGACATAACCGAGCGAACGCCGTTCGACCTGGACGGTCATCCGCGTTTCCTGGATGATCCGGATACCCCCGACGCGGGCGTGCCCGACCCGCCGCACTACCCGCACGTGGTGGACATGGGTACGTACGAGTTCATACCGGTTATCCCGGGCGACTTCGACAGGGACGGCGACGTGGATCCGGACGACTTCTTGGTATTCCAGGCCTGCGTCTCAGGCCCGGCTATCCCGCACGACGGTACCCGAACCTGCCAAACCGCCGACTTCGACAAGGACGGCGACGTGGACCAGTCGGACTTTGGCCTGTTCCAGCGGTGCTGGAGCGGGGCGAATCAACCGGCGGATCCAAATTGCGGGCACTGAGGGTTGCTAGAGTCGCGCGTCGTGGGGTACCTTCGAGCCTGCTGCGGCGTCTCCACAGCGACTCGCGCCACAATCACTCCGTCGGGTGGGCGAGATAGGATCCAGTACCGTCTGCGCGTTCACCGGGGGGTCCGGATTGCCCTCTGGCGAGCCACCCGATGGGACCCCTTTTCACCGCAAAGATGGCGGTGCGGGCGGAGGTGCTGGCCGTGGTCGAGGCGGTGGCGGCGGCGATAGAGGCCGATGGGACGACGGCAGCGGTAGCGGGTGGCTCGGCGGCATCGGCCGCGGCAGAGCTGGCGCGGGTGGAGGAGGGCACATCGACACCGGCGGTGTTGGTCTGGGCGGCGGAGGAGACGGGCACATGGGCACACCGTTGTGCGACATCGCTGGTTCCGGTGCCAGTTCCAGAATGAGCTGGGCAAGGAACTCCCGCATCACCCGGCGCTTCACGGTGTTCCTCCGCTGACCGGCGGCGAGCAGGGCATACATCCGGTCGTGAACGTCCGGCCATAGCCCGGTCCGCACGGCGACCTTCTGGAAGTCCTCCCACGCCAGCACGATCTGCCGTCCGTTTTTCCATCGTTGCATGTCGCATCTCCCGTGTTTGTCGCCGAAGTGGCACGAAGCGGCTGGTTACGTGCCTGCCAGCGCCGATCGGCTGCTCGCATGGCCCAAGACTGCCCTCGGCCCCCAATCGTCGTATGGCGCCCGGGTTGGTGACCCTGAAGGGGGTTTCGTGGACAAGCATGGGGATGCCGCCGACCAGATGAAGCGGGGCTCCTTCCGGGGAAGGCAGGCAGGTGGCAGCTACTCGGCCTGCATGGCGGGGGCGTAGATGAAGTGGTGTGTATTCCACGAAACCGGCGGCAGTGTGGTCCAAACTTGGCCTGGCCAGCCGAGCCCAGCCAATGCCTTCCCCCGGCAGTCGGTGCCCGCGGGTTCGCCTACTGATGCCGATTGCCGCTGTTTCGCAATGATCCGCCTGCTGAAGGTCAGGGCGCTGTCTGATGCCGCCGGGGCGAGTTGGGAATGGTGGCGGTCGTCGCCTCATGCGATCCCGTCCTTCGCGTGGAGGGCGCTGAGCAGTCCGGCGAGCAGTGTTCGTGCCTCCGGCGGCAGCTTCGCCAGGTCCGCTGCCAGAGCGGCCAGGCGGTCGGCGGTGATGGAATCGGGCAGGTTTTGACAAACCCCATCACAAACTGGCGGTGTGCCGCATGTAAGTTCTTGGTTTCCAACGGCCTGTACTGTGGGCTGATAGCCTACGGAGCCGAAGGTTGCAGGTTCGACTCCTGCGCGGTGTACTTGATTTGCCAAGGAGTTACGGCAGGGCAGATCAGAGCCGTATCCCCTGTGGCAGAGATATCTGGCAGAGATGCGCGCCAGGAAAAGGCCCCGGGCGGTCGTGATCCCGCCCGGAGCCCAAGCAAACCTCGACGGTCTGCTCCCAAGTGGATCGGAGGTTTGTTATGGCACGCTTCCCCAAACCGTTCTTCCGTACCGCCCGCCTCGCCTGGTTCGTTCAGGTCGGTTCCCGCCAGATCAGGCTGGCTGAAGGCCGCGACGAAGCCTTCCGCCGCTACCATGAGTTCATGGCCGCGCCCCAGGAGCCGCCGCCCGTCTCCAAATCCGAGCTGGTGGCCGTCGTCGTGGACGCCTTCCTCGACTTCGTCCAGCAGCACCGTTCCCCCGAGACCTACCGCTGGTACAAGGACCGGCTCGAGCTGTTCTGCAACGCGATCCCGGCCTCGCTGACCGTGGACCAGCTCAGGCCGTTCCATCTCCAGAAGTGGATCGATTCCCACCCCGACCGTTCCAATGGAACAAAGCGGAACTACTGCCGCTCGATCCAGCGAGCCATGCGCTGGGCTGAAGAGCAGGGTTACATCGAGAGGTCGCCTCTCGCGCACTTCAAGAAACCGCGGGGCGGAAGCCGGGAGCAAGTTGTCTCTGTAGCCGAATACCAGAAGCTGGTGGACAACACGGCCGACGAGAGCTTCAGGGATCTGCTTACCGTCACGTGGGAGACGGGTTGCCGGCCGCAGGAGTCGTTGCGCGTTGAGGCTCGGCATGTGGACCTTGCTGGCAACCGCTGGGTCTTTCCGGCATCCGAGGCCAAGGGTGGCAGAGTCCCTCGGGTCATCTACCTGACGCCCGCCGCGTTCGAAATCACCAAGCGGTTGATGAAGCGCTATCCGCAGGGCCCCTTGTTCCGCAACACCGATGGTCGGCCGTGGACACCGGACGCTGCCAATTGCCGTTTTGGGCGGCTCAAGAAGAAACTGGGAGTGAAGTGCTGCCTGTACAGCCTGCGGCACTCGTTCGCCACGCGGGCCCTCATGCGAGGCTTGGATAGCGTCACGGTTGCCGTGCTGATGGGCCATTCGGACACGTCCATGCTGGCACGACACTACGCACACCTCACGCAGGCCCCGAGCTTCCTCCTGGAGCAGGCACGCCGCGCCTCAGAGTGATGTGCTTCAGTCGTGGTTGCGTGAGTGCCCACCAGCACCATAATCGGTTGGATGAGGGCAGGGATCGTGCGGCGATGGATTCAGCGTCGGGACTTTGCACGGAGTCGCCGGTGTACGACACGGCGATATTGCTTGCGGTCGGCCCGGTCGCGGCGCTCCACAGCACGGTACTCGCGGATGGCTTCCGGATGGGCGTGCCGCCAGACATCCGGCCGTAGTGCGGCGTAGTCTTTGTCGCCGGCCAGCAGACGATCGAGCACATCCTTGAGGTAGACCCACACGTCCAGGTCGTTGCGGACCGCGCTGCTGACCAGCGTCAGGAAGTCCGCGGCACGATCACCCGCCGGCACGCTGCCGATGAACAGCCAGTTCTTCCTTCCGAGGGCCACCTGCTTCATCAACTGCTCGACTTCGTTATTGTCCATCGGAACCCGGCCGTCGCTCAGGTAGGTCTGCAGCGGTTCCCAATGGTTGCGCAGGTAGCCCAGGGCCTCGCCCAGCTTGCTCTTGGGCAATACATCCGTGGCCGACTTGCTCTCCATCCACTCGCCCAGCGACCGCCAGACAGGGGCGGACTCGCTCTGACGCAACCCCAGCCGCTCCTCGGCCGATACTGACCGGGCGCGATCCTCGATGTCGTAGAGCTGCTGGAACATGGCCAGCACCACGCTCGACTCGAGCGGATAGACCTCACGGGCATCGAAGACCTTGCGTCGGGCACGGGCACTACAGGCCGCCCGGCGGATCCGCCCATCGCTGCGCAGACTGATCCCCTGGTATCCCGAATAACAATCCGCCAGCAACGTACCCGTGTACCCCGCCAGCATCAGGTCCGGGCCGTCCCGGTGCCGGCTGACCGTGAAGTCAAACAGGTTCAACGGTAGGTTCACGCCCCGATAGGCCCACATCCGTGCCGTCACGCTTCGGCGACCCGCGGCGGCCGCCTCGCTCAGTACTTCGTGCGTCCGCTGAGACTTCGGATCGTTCGCATTCACCTCGGGAATCGCCGGCGGCACCAGCAGGGTGACGCGAGTGTCGTCGGTACCCAGCACATCGTCGGTGAGCACCACCTGCTTGATGGATTCGGCCAGCGGTCGAAGGAACGAGGCCGATGCCGCCAGCAGGTTCAACAGGGTCGAGCGATCCGGCGTCCAGCCGCTGCCCGCGAACAGGTCCTGCTGGCGGTACACCGGAAGGTGGAAGCCGTACTTGGCGGTGATGATCTCGGCCGCCACGCTGGTGTCGTAGCGATCGCCCTCCACCAGGCCTGAAGGACGCTCCGGCGAGACGATCCCGCAGTCGGCATGGCCGGGGCAGGCATA
>Ga0209507_1002205_pt1 | contig 13604 bp, 10 predicted proteins | sample AD_UKC028_MetaG_FD_184414 | JGI IMG/M metagenome (GOLD analysis project Ga0209507, IMG submission 184414) | Active sludge microbial communities of municipal wastewater-treating anaerobic digesters from USA - AD_UKC028_MetaG (SPAdes) (version 2) | ecosystem: Engineered > Bioreactor > Anaerobic >...
GCACGCAGTCTTTCGTCAATGGATGCTGACCAATCATCGTCATGATGCCATTTCGAACCAGGCGAGCGACCCTCCAGACGCCACGCGATGTCCCTGCACTCGGATCGGGCCTCCCGTTCCTCTGCATCAGCGCGCAGCAGGCGGTGGCGATATCGCATGACGAGGATATGGAGCGGTGACTCCCGATTCGGGCAGGCGAACATCCGGTAGAGCTTCAAGAAGCCATACATTTGTTCAATCGATGAAGTCGCGCAATAGCCAAAGCGCACCTGCATCAAATGCGCACCGCAGACCCAGCATATACCACCCTCCAAAATGTACTGGTCGCTGCCCCAACGATAGTGCCCGGACAATTCGAGAAAGTTTCGCCGCTGCAATTCTCCCTTGCTCAGGTTGGCCCCTGGTCCGGAGCGATTAGGCAGAATGGAGCGATGAACATTCAAAGGCCAGCCGGTATCCCGGTCCAAGAGCATCGTGCCTTCCATCGCCAGTCTTTTCGCAATAAGTGCTTCGCGGCCGATCCTATAGCCCTCAGGGGTCAAATCGCCCGTGATCGGGTTGCTATCAGACTGGGCACGTGACTGGGACGATTTGTCGGTGCCAGCAGTCTCGAGCGTGGCTTGAGGCTCTCGGAGCCACGGGTAACGGTTTCGATCAAGAAGAAAAGAGAATACGGACATCGTGACCTCCTGTTGCTGACGTCGATCTTGCTATGTGCCGTGATCGATTCACGAGCTGTTCGTGCAAGCCAAGCGCGACATCTCCCCGATTGGACGGCGTACACCGTGCCTTGGGGATGGAGGCGGGCGACGCTTTAGCAGCATTTGTGAGTCGCCCTGCAAGTAGTCAGTAAATCGGCGACGGTGCCGAAGCACCAAAAGCAAAAACCCGTTCAGCTTTGGGAGCTAGAACGGGTTCGACACCGCTTTAGCTGGATTTATAACGCGCCCGCAAGCTGAAACTCAAATCGGCGCAGGACAAATTGTATCGAAGCGTACTTGACAATGCAATTGGCGACTCACGCCTCATGCCAGGTGTGTGACGTTCGAGTGGCTCAGCTCGACCCGCAGCGGCCAAATGACAATTTCGTGGGCTATGGCGGCATACCAATCATTGAGCCGCCGATCTGAGTTTCCGGCTGCACGGCTAAAGCTGGCATTGTGACGCCGACAAAAGATCGAGTGGGGTCTGGTTCAGCCAAACGACTTCAGGTGCTTAGAAATCGAATGATCCGTTCCTTTACCTCGGGGCTGTCAATACCTCGTTCTGGATGACAGACGACCAAGGCTTGCAAGCCCAATGGGAATTCGTCAGGCGCATCATCCAAGATGAGGTATTTGCTCAACTGATGCGCTGCCACATATTCATTTATGCTATTGAATCTAGCACCATCTCCGGTTGCCTCGCGTACCCGGCGCCCTAACTCTTGTGGCAGCATTTCTCTAATTTCGGAGAGGTCAAATGATGTTCGCCATGAACTATGGATGACCAAGTCGCAGTCATGATCTTTAATCAAATTCCATAGCACGCCGGCCCAACAGAAGCGAACATCACTTCCTAATACCAACTCTCCATCAACCTGATTGAAGCGCAAGTATTCCGCAGGGTGGAGAACCCCGTCGAAATCCAAAAATATTACTGCTGATCTAGACCGAGTCACACACCCCTCTTTTTACAAACAACTCTCAACAACATATGAAAAACACCACCTGCATATATCAAGACCAAGAGTACCTTGCTATCGGAGATCTTCTCTTTGGAAAAATTTACAGCATTCCTGAAGAGTTTGGAGTATTCCCAGACTGGGGCGGAGGAACCGATGCATATAGAGCAATTGGTGCAGCACTACAGGTCGAAGGCGACTCACTAATTGTCCGCGATCTTTGGCTCTATGCCACCGATGATCGTTACTTGCCGATTCATGGTGTGCAACCGACGTTCAAGGGACCACGCTCATACGCGCTGTACTCCGCTCTCAACACGAAAGTAGAAGGGGATGGCCAACTTTTTCTCGTGCGCAAACAGGTTTGGTGCTTGGGCGACATCTCTGGTTATTCTGGGCCATTTGACTACGAAGAAGTTCTTGAACTGACGATCGAGAACGGCGCAATTGCGAAAATAACTAACCGCTCTGTTGAAGCAGCGGAAGAGCGGTTAAAGAGGGGACCTTCTCCGCTGGAAACCGAGATCGCAGCCCAAGTGGCGGTATTTGAAACGCCAAAAGCAGTTTGGCGAAAGCTGATGGATTGGGTCAATGCTTCGACCGACCCCGACATGCAGAGAGACCTCCATCTAGTAACGATTCTGTGCAGGAGAAAATCGTTCTGTCCAACTGGCAGAGAAGCGTTGAAAATAGTCCGACTGAAGGATCGAGCCGAAGCCTCTGGTTTTAGCGCACAGAAATCGCGAACGAGGCGAAGGGCTGTTGAAAATAGTTCCGAAGAAAGTGCTGCAATGCCAGATACCGCGCACGATATCAATATGCTAAGCGACTCTCAAGACCATTGGCACACATTTGATTTTTCTACTCCTGAGGCTATTGAGAAACAGGGTTTTGCCGGCAAAATCAAGATTGCAGACTGGGGAAAAGAAGACGAACCCCATCCCGATAATGCCAAGGGAATCTATCTGATAGTGTGGAACAAACGGTCAATAGTTCATTTTGATGGGATCGGCACCGGAGGTCATTTCAAAAAGAAAGACCCGAACGTGAAGACGGAGATTCTCGAAAAGAGTTGGATACCAGAAACCTGTGTTCTATACATCGGAAAGGCGGCTGCGAAAATAAACGGACTGAGAGGACGCCTGAATCAATACATGAGATTCGGCGATGGCAAGTCGTCCCCCCATTCGGGTGGAAGATACATCTGGCAACTTCGCGAGCGCGGCGAACTTCTCATCTATTGGAAGGAACTGCCGAACGAAGAGCCACGCGACGTCGAAAGGCTTTTGCTCCAAGAATTCAAGAAGCAATATGGCCGTCTGCCCTTCGCAAATTTAAAGTCATAGAGAGGCGGCTATCCGTTGTTCAATCACCGGGGCTCGCGATGTCAAATTCCCGGCTCAGCAGGGGATGAGGTTGGACGCAGCTTGCCGGCAGCGAATTCGGCCGCCAAGGTCGATATGCGGCAAGACCTGATCGGAGAGGAGGGCATACCACTCATCAACCGACATCGATTCCGGAGATTCCGCCCGTAGTCGGAAAAATGGAAGTCTCGCGGCCGCAATCAAACTGTTCTTCATCGTATCGCGCCGGGTTGCTTCCAACCCGTCATGATGCCGACTATCCAGTTCAAACGCCGCGACGGGATCCCCTTCATCTGGCACGACCAGAATGGCATCCAAGCGACAAAGCCGCGCGTATCGGAGTGTTTTGGCATCAACTGCGCCGATACGCTCCAAATCGACAATCTGATCGAACGGGTAATTGGGCAAGGCGAGCAACCCAGGAAAGCGAAGGGCAAGGGCGCGCAGAAAGGTACGCTCCTGCTGACTGCGAAACACTGAGCGACGGATGCCGTCCGCATCCGAATATTGGCTATCGCCCAGGAACATCTGCATGATCTGCACCACACGGCGTACCTGCAGCACGGCGCGCGGTCTACCGGGGCCAGTTGCCGCCTGAGAGGGTTGCCCATCTTTCCTACCCGCCTGAGATTGATCGGATTCGGACGCACCAGCCAACTGGAAGAAGGCGGTCGAATTCAGCAGTGCCGCCAATTTTTCAATGACCTGGCGCGGGGCTGTGATCGATCCTTCGAGCAGCAAGGTGCCATACCGTTTGGCCAACGACATGGACGGTCGTGGTCGTGATTCCAGCAGCAAGCACAGGCCTTCACCACCCAAAGCACCCAAATAATCGCGCTGCTGGGCCATTGTCTTGCCGCCAAGGATGCCAACGAAAGTGTCGAGAAATCCCCGGTGGTCTCGGTCGGCCAGCAGACGCTGTAACTGCAGAATATTGGGTACTACGGGTGTGGGATTGCTCACGGGTCTCATTGTCTGGGTATTGCACCCGCCAATGGTACTTTTGAGACGATCAATTGTCACTCATAGCGCGTGGCTTTAAAGTGGCCGGTTCCCTAGCATCCGCTGATCAATTTCAGACAGTGGATCGTGGCTTCAACAGACCCCAAACTTCTTTTCGGCCGACGTCTAGCAATGCTGCGCAAGGACAAGGGCTGGTCTCAGGAACAGCTCGCCCTGCAGAGCGGATTGGCCCGCAGCTATCTCGGAGGGGTCGAGCGCGGGCAGCGGAATATTGCGCTGGAGAATATTGTCCGGTTAGCGCGCACCTTGGAGCTTCGTCCTTCGGTTCTCATGGATTTTTCTGAGGAATAGGTTGAACCCCCTCGGTAGGCATGGGTAATGTCATACCTCTAAAGATAGGAAACCTCGAGCTTCGGCTCATCGTCCAGGGAGTCATTGGCGTTCTGTGCCACCAAAGTTCGGAATGATGCCAAGCGGTCACTCGAGCCGAATTCAAAGCCTACGACTGCTGACGCGCGCATTGCCGGCGCTTGTGGCACAGAACGCCAATGGCCGCAGTGGCCGAACTACTCATGAGGGGGGTAATGTCAAACGAAAAAGGGGAGGTGCGAACCTCTGCCCCTCGGCTTATTCGTTCCTTTACTCAGCCTAATTTGACGTAGGCTAAAACTCGCCAAATTTACGACCTGCCTCAGCAAATATTGCATGCGCAAGGGCGAGACGCGGAAAGATGCCCTCAGTTAAGGCGAGTCGTTGTGGTATTTACGTGATACCCAGGTGAAATCGCTACGCTTTGAACTCCCCGTACCGATTCTAAATTTTTCAGACACAGGCGATGAATCGTCGGATCCAGTCTCCGATCATTGCTGCAATCGACATTCCACAGCTGAAGTACATATCCTGCGACGGCAGCTCGAACTGTTACATGCAGTTCGCCCTGTCGCATACCGAAATCCCGCTGAACAATCTCCGGCCGTTCAACTCCGGGGTGAGCCTCCAGCACCAAATCCAACTGCTTATTCCATTCGTCGTCTGCGTGCGACATCTCGTGGGTAAGGATTTCGTCGTCCAGTACCGGGATGGCCGCTTCGATCCGGGATATAACCAAGTCCCGGAATCCTCCCGTTTTCCGATCAAATACCCGCGTGTGCCAACGCAATCCGCTGTCGACCAGCGCATGGGGAATGACTTCCCGATCTGCCGCACCGCGTTTGAGCGAGTGATACTTCACCCGCAAGACATGTTTCTGATGAATCGCCCGGGTAACTACCGCCAGCTCTTCCAATGAGGGTCTGTTCAGTCGCACCGGCAACTCGCACGGAAGGTAACTGCCCCCCTGGCGGTCGTCGCCGTCGCCGAAACCCCTAGAGATCGCGGACAGCACCCGATCCGGCGAATGTTCGAAAACCGGCGCAAAGCGTTCGCTCGGGATATAGACCTTTCGCCGGCCATCGAAATCGATGTTCTGCGATGCGAGTTCCCGGTAAGCAGTGAAATCCCGGGTTGCCACCGCTGGGGCAATACCGAAGCGTTCAATCAGGTCGCGTCGGCAGGCATCCCCCAAGAACCACAAGCGAAATTCAATGTACGCCAGACGGTCGCGTTGCTTCTGGCTTAGATTGTCGACGACGTTTCTTGTCACATTCGTACTCCTATGTTGGGTGAAGTATAGACGAAAATGGTGTTTGACATCATCGTTTTGATTATGTAATATAACATCATCAAAACGATGATGTATGTAGTACCCAAGGAGGTGTGGGATGGGCAAAGCCGATACGGAAGGTGATCTTTCTCAGCGCCAGCGCGCCGTTCGTCGGGCATCCAAAGATTGGACGCCTTTCGCCCGTCAGCTTGCTCAGGTGTTGTCCCGCCTTGAAGAAGGTCAGTTCTTGATTCTGACGGCCAAACACGGTAACCGGTACCTTCAATTCTCCTGCCAGGGCGCCTGGGGTATGCGCACCGAGGTGACCAGCAACCACTTCCTGAAAGGTGACGACCGACTGGCTCGGCGGGAGATGGCGTGGTTGCGCGCTCATGGATGGAATGCCCCCACTGGTACGCCGAAACAGGCTACGCCCGATCGCGATCCCGATGGTTCGCCAAATTACTACATCGACTTCCCGACGTCTGTGCCTACCTCCGGCATCGTCAGCATGGCTATTGACACACTGATTCACGGTTTGGCGCTCCCGTACCCCGAAGCTTTGTCCTACGAGTCTTTTGACTCTGCTGGTGTGGCGCTGAAATTCCAAGAGCTGGGGTTAACACCTGCACCGCGTCAGAGCAAACCATTGATGGAACAGGTGCTGACCGTTTTTCGGTCGGTGACAGGGATTGAAGATCTGACGTTCGATGACGATGGTGATCTGGGTGTGCGCTATGGCACCGTCCTCGTCAGCGCTGTTCAACTCGACAACAGGGTTCGTCTATTCTCGGCACTCGTGACCGAAGTGGCAGAGTCCCCGGTCTTGTTGCGCAAGCTCAATCAGATAAACGACGGCGCCCATCGGATCCGCTTTTTTTGGCACGACGATGTCGTGTATGCCGCCCTGGACATTCCCGCGGATCCTTTTGTCCCAGCCCACCTGGCTGCCGCCATGAACGAGTTTTCCGAAGTAGCCGAAGGTCTGGCGATTGTTCTTCGCGCCTATTTCTCAGGAAAAATCGTGATTGAGCCGACAGGTTCTGCGGTCTGCCTGCAATGAAAGAGGATTAACAATGAACTACGACATCATCGGTGATGTGCATGGACATGCTGATGCGCTCCAAGCTTTGTTGGCTGACCTCGGGTACCGGAATACCGGAGGTGCGTGGCGTCACCCCGATCGGCAGGCACTGTTCGTGGGTGACTTCATCGACCGCGGGCCGAAGCAGTTGGAATCGGTTGATCTGGTGCGACGGATGGTGGATGTCGGATCAGCCAAAGCAGTCATGGGGAACCACGAATTCAACGCCATTGCCTGGTTTCTCCCTGATCCCGAGTGTCCTGGCGAATACCTTCGCAAACATCATTCGGCCAAATACGGTGACAAGAATCGACGGCAGCATCAGGCGTTTCTGTCCGCCGTGGAAGGCACACAGCTGCATGAAGAATTGGTGTCCTGGTTTCTCTCGCTGCCGGTCTTCCTTGATCTGCCAGAGTTGCGTTTGGTGCATGCGTGCTGGCATCCCGCGGCACTGGATTTCCTGCTCCCGCATCTCACCGGCGATCATCGAATGATGCTGGAAAGCATGATTCTGGCCACTCAGGAGCCGGTCGAAGAATCCGATAAGGACACGCCGGATTTGACTGTCTTCAAGGCGGTGGAGGCGGTTCTCAAGGGGATTGAGGTGCAATTGCCATCACCGCAAACATTCCGCGACAAGGATGGTCATGAACGTGATCGCGTCCGGGTGCGCTGGTGGGAAAACCAAGCCACCGATTATCGTCGTGCGGCGATGTTGCCCGCGCAGGAACGGGTTGCGTTCCCCGAAGACCTCGTGCCGGCACATGCCTTGATCGGTCACGATGGGGGGAAACCGGTCTTCGTTGGCCATTACTGGCTTACCGGCACACCCACTCGACTTTCGGACAAAGTGGCCTGCCTCGACTACAGCATCGCCAAGGGCGGAAAACTTGTCGCCTACCGCTGGGATGGAGAACCGACCCTCGACGAAAGCAAGCTTCATTGGGTGCGGTCATGAGCGTATTAACGCGAAAGCGAAGCAGTCAGACATCTCCTTTGCGCATCGCCGAAGTGCTCTTCGGTGAGCGAGATGGACGATTGGGGCTGACCCTTTGCCCAGGCAAGAAAGACGAGGGCAGGGGATGGGATCACGATCTCAAAGATGACCTGCAAGTAATCCGAAACTGGGGAGCCAGCACGGTCATTTCCCTGATCGAGTTACATGAATTCAATTTGCTGCAGGTACCGGCAATCAGCGAAAACACCATCAGGATGGGGATGTACTGGATTCATCTCCCAATCCGGGACGTCGATGTGCCGGACGAACGCTTTGAGCATAGATGGCAAGCCGTCGGTCCGGAAATCCATCAGCGCCTCGATGCCGGCGAACGCATCCTGATTCATTGCCGAGGTGGCTTGGGACGCACCGGTTTGGTCGCGGCGCGCATGCTGGTTGAGCGCGGTTGCGCATCGCGAGATGCCGTCCATCGGGTCAGGGCAGTTCGGCCGAGGGCCATTGAAACCCAGGATCAGGAGCAATACGTCCTTGCCTTACAAATACAACCACAAAGGGCGCCATATGACCAATACTGAATCGTCTAGGAAATTCCAGCGATGTATCCCACCGGATACTGTTCGGGAATGTTACCAAGGCTGCCTGCTCGGCGGTGCCGTGGGCGATGCGCTTGGCGCCCCGGTCGAATTCATGCGCCGCTCCGAAATCCTTCAGACGTTCGGCCCGAAAGGCATTGCCGATTTGGTCCCGGCCTACGGCAAGCTGGGAGCGATCACCGACGACACCCAGATGACCTTGTTCACGGCTGAGGGAGCTTTGCGTGCCTATGTGCGCGCCAACCTGCGCGGCATTTGCAGTCCGCCGAGCGTGATTCACTACGCCTATTTGCGCTGGCTGTACACACAAGGTGAATACGAGCCGCGTGACAAGGATCTCCTACTCAGCGGTTGGCTGATCGAACAGAAGGACCTGTTCTCCCGCCGGGCGCCGGGCCGTACCTGCATTGATGCATTGCGGAGCAGTATGGACATAGGGCGACCGGCTCGCAACGACAGCAAGGGCTGCGGCGGCGTCATGCGGGTCACCCCCATCGGCATGTTGTTCCATGCGCTGACGCTGAACAACCCTTCCCACCGATCGGAAAACCTCCAACGCGCCTTCGACCTCAGCTGCGATGCCGCGGCCCTCACGCATGGACATCCGACGGGTTATTTGACGGCCGGCATGATGGCCGCCCTAGTGTTCGAATTGCTTGACGGCATCGATTTGTCTTCCGCCATTGATCGGGTGACCTCGATGCTGATTAAACGAGATCGGCATGAAGAAACCATCGAAGCCTTGCAACGAGCGCAATCTCTTCACACGACTGACACCGCACCGGACGAGGCCATCCGGCAGATGGGCCAGGGATGGATTGCTGAAGAAGCGTTGGCGGTCGGCGTTTATTGCGCGCTCAAGGCAAAGAGTCTTGAGGCTGGTGTCATAATGACAGTCAATCACGACGGAGATAGCGATTCGACCGGATTAATTGCCGGACACCTGTTGGGCGCGATGCAAGGGCGGTCCGCCATTCCCGAGCGCTGGCTCGCGCCGCTGGAGTTGCGTGGCGTCATGGAAGAAATGGCTGACGATCTTGCCACCGCCGGAAGTTGGCGGCTGGATGAATGGGACGATCCTGAAGCCAGTGCCGAAGAGGACTACTACACCCGGCGCTATCCGGGCGGTTGAGCGTTTCAGGTGCTGGCAGGACTACGAAAAAGAACTCAGGGAGAACCGCATGGCAGGACAACGCATTATTTTTGGCAGTCACCTCGATGGTCAGCGTGCCACGCAGCCGGCTGACTCACTCGGCGTGTCGGTAGTCGGCCCTCTCGGCTTCTTGAACAATCTTGAAACCCAGATGGGACTTCTTGCTGATCATCCCTCGCAGGCTGAACGCATCGTCCAGTACCGCGATAGTTTGCAAAAGCTCGATAGCCCCCAGCGCTTCTATCATTCGAGTTTCGCCACCGATCCTCTCGGCACGGCGGCCAGCCTGCTCGACTGGCGTGATCAATGGGTCCTGAATGGATGGGACGGCGCCATGGCCGCCGAGGCGCCTAAGCGTTTGCGGGACATGGCAGACGTCGAAATCCTGGCCGGTAAAGTGGTGTCACCCAATATCGGTCAGCGCTTGAAGATCGTTCTGGAAGCATTGCAGCACCGGAAGCCGGACCTTGAGGAGGTACGACTGGTGGATCCGGTGGAAACCTTTCCGGCCCGTTGGCAAGCAATCCTCGCAGCTTTGCCTGTTGTCGGTCCGGAGGAACCCAAAGGCGCGGGGCAGGGATTCCTGGGCACCCTGCAACGACAACTCCAGGCAGTTGTTTCCGGACAGCAACTCTCAAAGCTCTCTTGGCAGGACGATGGTTCCGTGCTGGTCGTCCAGGCCGAAACATCGACGCTGGCTGACCACTGGTTGGCGACGCAGCTCGCTGCGGATCGAGCAACGCTCCTGGTTTCCGGTGGCGATGGCGCACGGCTCGACGCCTATCTGGCCTCAGCGAACCTGCCTCGGCAGGGCCTCAAGGAGTCGAGTGCCTTCCGCCCGGCATTGCAGGTTCTGCCCTTGGCGCTGGAGCTCCTGTGGGATCCCCTTAATTTCTACGCCCTGGTGCAGTTCCTCACCCATCCGGTGTGCCCGATTCCCGGCTATGCCCGCCGTCGCCTCGCCGAAAAGGTGGCCGACGCGCCGGGGGTTGGTGGCGCATACTGGCAAAAGACGCTGACCGACATCGACAAGCACTACGGCGATGAGAAAGCCCCGCCGGTTCGGGATCAAATCGCCTCGTGGGTCGAGCACCCTCGACATGCTGCGGAGCTTGGTGCGCCGCTCGACGTGGTTGTGGCACGCGTGGAACGATTGGCCGAGTTCCTCCGGCTGCGCCTCGGCGAAGCCGATACTGCCCGACGCCTCGCCTTCCACGCCGGATATGGTCAGTGCAAAGCCTGTCTCGATTCGCTGAAAGGACTACAGGGCCAAGGGGCGACCCTCATCCGGCCAAGGCAACTTCAAAAGGTAGTCGCACAGGCCACAGCTAACGGTTCCGACAACCCGCTCTGGCCAGCCGAGGTCGGCGCGGGACAGGTCGTCAGCCACCCAGGCGCGGCGATCGAGCCGGTCGAGCGAGTGATCTGGTCCCCCTTGGCTATGCCGGTGTTGCCCAGCAGCGATCCCTGGTCGGGCAGTGAAGTTCGTGCCTTGAAGGCGGCGGGCGTGGCCTTGCCTGAAGCATCGGATCGACTCGATCAGAATGCCGCCACCTGGCTGCGCCCCGTAATGGTGTCCCGGGAGCAACTGGTGCTCGTTCTGCCTCCACCGGGAGAGGAAGTCCATCCCCTCTGGCAAATGATCAATGCGGTGGTCGATCAGCCCAAAGTCCTTTCGTTGGAGACACTCCTTGCGTTGGGCGGTGCAACGTTGGCGCCCGTCACGTCCGTTCCGCTTCCTGCGCCCAAGCGCTGGTGGCAGTTGCCGGACGACGTTTCGGTGGCCTTGAGACCGAAGGAATCCTTCTCCAGCATGGAAAAGTTGCTCTTCAACCCGTATCACTGGCTGCTGCAATATCCGGCCAAACTTCAAGCATCACGTATTGTCAGCCTCGGCGGTGATTTCCGGATGCTTGGGAATCTGGCGCACGGACTGATCGAGCAATATTTCCTGCATCCCGAGGCATTGACGATGTCGGATTCGGCATTCGACGCCTGGTTCGCTGGGGCCTTCAATACCCTGATCGACCAGGAAGGCGCCATTCTTCGCACGCCAGGGCGGGGCGCCGATCTGGAGGGCTTCCGCTACCGGCTACACCAGTCAATGCAGACCCTGCGGGAGCAAGTCATGAAGGCCAGCATGGCAAAAATCGAGCCAGAACGGACAGTCGCGGGGCACTTTCCGGGTGGCACCCTAGAAGGATCGGCCGACCTGGTCATGCAGAACAGCCGAGGCGAACGCGCCATCGTCGATATGAAATGGTCGGGGATCAAGAAATATCCGGAGAAGCTTCAGCAAAATCGCCATCTTCAGCTCGCCATCTATGCTGAGCTCCTCCGCCAGGAAAACGGCCAGTGGCCATCGGTGGCCTATTATATCCTTGATCGGGCTCGACTCTTTGCTGCCGATGATCGCGCCTTCCCCGAGGCCGACGTGGTGCCGTCTTCAGATGGCGAGAACACGGCACAGCTCTGGCAACGCTTCCTGGCCACCTGGCGTTGGCGTGTGACGCAAATCCAGTCCGGTCTGTTCGAGGTAGCGCTCGATTCGATCCTAGTCACGGAAGCATCTTCGCCGCCAGAGGAGGCGATGCTGATGGAAACGCTCAATGAGGCGTACAACGATTACCGGACGCTGGCCGGATGGGAGAACGGAGCATGACGTCCACGATGAAAGCCCACATTACCTTTATCAGCGCCGGGGCCGGGAGCGGCAAGACCCATCGGCTGACCGAAAGCCTTCACAGTGAACTGACAACCGCCGGTGTCCGTCCGTCGGGCGTCATCGCGACGACCTTCACCAAGAAAGCGGCGACAGAACTTCGGGAGCGTGTGCGCGAGCATTTGCTCAAGCACGGCAATTTTGGCCTGGCCAATGCCATGGGACAGGCGAGGATCGGTACGGTCAATAGCGTTTGCGGCCAACTCATTGCTCGCTTTGCGTTCGAAGCTGGAATGTCCACCGAGCAGCAGGTTCTCGAAGAGGTTCAGGGCGGGATCTTGCTTGGCCGGGCGATCGATGCTGTACTCGACGGTCCAGGGATGAGCGAACTGTTGAGTCTGGTTCGCCGTCTTGGGCTGGAGCCGGACGCCAAGGATAAATACAAGGACAATTGGCGCGACGACCTGAAATCTTTGGTTGACCAGATTCGTAGCAACGACATCCCCCTTGCCCAGGTCCCTGGGTTCGCGCAGTCAAATGCTAACGACCTGCTCAGTCATTTTCCGTCTCCGGTCGCCCAGGGTCTCGATGCCGATCTGCTGAATGCAATCCGTTCGGCGCTGCCTGTAATCGAGGCCTCGGCCCAGTCCGGCGGCAAGAAGAACACCAATGCCTACCTAGCGCTGATCAAAGGGTTTGCCCGGAACCTGGAGCGGCAATCCGCCCCTTGGAGCGAATGGGTCAAAGTCGCCAAGGAAGCCCCCGAATCAAGTCTGCGCCAGACTATCGAACCGATTGTGGACTTGGCCGGTCGTGTTGCCGAGCATCGAGGGCTGCATGCCGATCTCCGTCGTTACCTCGAACTGATTTTCGAACTCGCGGCCAAGGCGCTGGCCAACTACCAGGCCATCAAGCAGGAGCTGGGTGTTCTCGACTTTGCCGACCAGGAGCACCAGTTGCTCGGCCTGCTCGACCATCCTGAAGTCGCGGCGGTGCTTGACGACGAACTCGATCTGCTGATGGTCGATGAGTTTCAGGACACCAGTCCGATCCAGCTTGCACTCTTCCTGAAGCTGGCCCAGTTTGCCAAGAAAGTTTACTGGGTGGGCGACATCAAGCAGGCGATTTATGGATTCCGGGGTAGCGATACGGAACTCATGCAGGCCATCCTCACGGCATTGCCGGGTATGGGCGGTACCAAAGAGGTTCTGCCGTCGTCCTGGCGTTCCCGCCCGGATCTCGTCAAAACGGTCAATGCGGTCTTTAGCCACGCCTTTGCCAATTCGTTGCCCAAGGAAGAAGTCGAGCTCAAACCGGAGCGGACGGACCCCTTGACCGGCCCGGCGCTGGCGAACTGGATCCTAGGGGGCAAGAACGCTGGGCTGGAAGCTTCCGCGCTGGCGGCCGGAATTCAGAAACTGATCGACTCCGCTTACGTTATCTACGACAAGCCGAACAAAACACTGCGGCCGGTCCGGTTTGGTGATGTCGCCATTCTGTCGCGCTCCCATGAGGGCGTGAA
>Ga0209507_1002216_pt1 | contig 13558 bp, 14 predicted proteins | sample AD_UKC028_MetaG_FD_184414 | JGI IMG/M metagenome (GOLD analysis project Ga0209507, IMG submission 184414) | Active sludge microbial communities of municipal wastewater-treating anaerobic digesters from USA - AD_UKC028_MetaG (SPAdes) (version 2) | ecosystem: Engineered > Bioreactor > Anaerobic >...
CAGGAACTTCTTTTGGCCATGGCATCGATCACCTCGCATTAGATTTTTACGCTTAAAATGATTTTTCAATTCATACCCTACTTTTACCCATATTTTACAAAAAAAGTTATTTAAATTCAATGTCTTAGTTTTTAGACAACTTCTAAGGGCCTGTTTTTAACAGATCAATCGCGGCGATAATGTCAATCTGATGCTGCACCAAATTTTCAACAGGCTAGTTTCAATTTTTGATCAGTATGCAGTTAGTTGTAGCGCCATCACCCCACTTTATGACAGAATGCGCACTAGTAATGCTGACGAGCATACTCAACCTCATCACCCTCAAAAAAAGCCTGTTTGATCTGTTCAAGTATCTTCTAACTTGTCTTCCTTGGGCAGCAGAATGAACTTGAACATCGTAGTTGGGTTCAAACCCCAGATTCGCCGGACCGGCTTCCACGGTCCACGTCAAGGGTAACGCCCGATCACCGAACCCCAGGCTGACCATCAACACGGCAAAGCGATCCCCTCAGTCGGTTTGATCTAGGCTCAGGACCACCGTTTGCCCGTTCTCACCGGCCGCCGCGAGGGCCTGGCGGACCCAAGGTTCCAGCAGTTCGGCACTGGAGACCGCAACGGATTCTTCAACAATCGCCGCCGCCACTGCTCGCGCAGGTCCTGCGGCGTCGATCTGCTCTTCGCCAACGAAGACGAGGCCAGGGGATGGCGGGCGCTGCGGACCTGAACAGCACAGTCGATTACCTGAAGACCGCTCGCTCTATGGCCGGGGTCAGGGTTGGGAACACCGGCGCGCCGGGGATTTGGCTTCAGCGGCGTCAGCCAAGCTGGTCACTAGCCTGGGGCCACGGATTTCAGCGGCGGAGACCCAGACCATTCTGCGAAATTTCCTCTGACTCAGCCGGCGATCAGCAACCGTCCCGCCATCGCCACCACGACCAGCAGGAACACCGGGCGGATGAAGGGCGCACCGTAGCGAATGGCGCTGTGAGCGCCGATGAACGCCCCGATCATCAACAAGGCGCCCATGCTCAGGCCAATGGCGTAATCGATGTTGCCGAGGATCATGAAGGTGAGCAGGGCGGTGAGGTTGCTGATGAAATTCATGAACCGGGCCACGCCGGCAGCGGCGACCAGGTCCAGATGGAACAACTTCATCGCCGCCGCCATCCAGAACGCGCCGGTGCCGGGGCCGATAAAACCGTCGTAGAAGCCGATGATCCCACCAGTGAGCAACTTGACGTTGCGTCGAATGGGATGGGGAATAGCGGATTCCGGGTGAGCCATGGACGGTGAGGCGCGGCGTGGCCAGATCAGATACGCTGCCGCCAGTAGAATCGCCAGCGGCAGCAGCTTCTTCAACACTCCGGCGCTCATCAGGTAAATCAGCATAGCCCCAACGCCAGCGCCGACGAAGGTGCCGAAACTCATCGCCCACCACAATGCCGGTTGAAACAGTCCCTTGCGGATGAAGGTCAGGGAGGCGCTGAAGGTGCCGAAGGTGCCAACCAGCTTGTTGGTGCCGATTACAAGATGCGGCGGCATCCCGATGCCGAGCAGGGCCGGCATGACCAGCATCCCGCCGCCGCCCGCAATCGCGTCGATGAAGCCGGCTAACAGGGCGACAATCCCCAGCAGCATCGTGGTGAAATCCAGGGTCAGTTCCAATAGCGTTCTCTCGTTTTCCGCTGGCGAAAGCGGGACGGAGTAGGGGGCGATGCGATCAGGCCAGCAACCGGATCAGAAGGTCCTGGTAAATCCGGCTGAGCCGCTCCAGATCGTCTACCGCCACGCGCTCATTGATTTTGTGAATGGTGGCGTTGAGCGGACCCAGTTCAATGACCTGGGCGCCGGTCGGGGCGATGAAACGGCCATCGGAAGTGCCGCCACTGGTGGACAGTTCGGGTTGCAATCCGGTCTCCGCGTGAATGGCGTCTATCGCCGCCGCCACCAGTTCGCCGGGCGGGGTGAAGAACGGCATCCCCGACAGACTCCATATCAGGTGGTACTGGAACACCTGCCCGGTCTTGATCTCTTCATTCAACAGGCCGGTTTCGACGATCAATCGGGTGCGTTCCTGAAGCTGTTCCACCGTGACGGCGGGCGAGAAGCGGAAATTGAACAGCATCTCCAGATCGCCGGGAATGATATTGACCGCGCCCGTCCCGGAATGCAGGTTGGAAATCTGGAAAGAGGTGGGCGGGAAGGTTTCATAACCCTGGTCCCAGACTTCATCGGTCAGTACGGTCAAGATCGCGCCGATGGCGTGAAGGGGATTCTGGGCCAGATGCGGGTAGGCGACATGGCCCTGCGTCCCGTGCAGAACCAGCCGGCCATTCAGCGAACCGCGCCGGCCATTTTTGAGCGTGTCGCCGAGGTGCGCAGTGCAGGACGGTTCGCCAACCAGGCACCAGCGGATTTTTTCGCCGCGCCGCTCCAGCCAGTCCACGACCTTGACCGTGCCATCGACGGCTGCGCCTTCTTCGTCGCTGGTGATCAGGAAAGCGATGGATCCGCGTGGTTGCGGGTGTTCCGCCAGGAAGTGTTCGACGGCGGTGATCATCGCCGCCAGACTGCCTTTCATATCCGCCGCCCCGCGCCCGTAGAGGCAGCCGGCGCGGATTTCCGGAGCAAACGGCGGGGATTGCCATTGATCGAGCGGGCCGGGCGGTACGACATCGGTGTGGCCGGCGAAGGCGAACAGAGGTTCGGCATCGCCGTAACGCGCCCAACAGTTATCTACGTCACCAAAACGCCAGCGCTCTACGCGAAAGCCGAGCGCGATCAGTCGGGCGATCAGTACGTCCTGACAGCCGGCGTCTTCGGGGGTGATGGAGGGACGGCAGATCAGGTCCATCGCCAGTTCGAGGGTTGGAGTCATGAGGTGATTATGCGCTCTACATCGGATAACGATAGTCAGGATCAAATGCGCCCGGGATTGTGCCAGAAATCAACGAATCCGGCTTCACCCACTGCTGCGGGCTTCATCCGTTTGCCGACATAAGCGCAAGGATTTCAATCAAAACGGTGAACGTTAGGCAAAGCGGCTGGTAGTGTGATCAACCCGTTTTAACCCTCTTTCTCCACTCGTGACGTTTATAGCCTTGCATCCTCAATCACTCTGGAGAGCGTCATGAACCGCATACTGTCCTTCTGTCTGTTGCTGGCCGCTGCACTGCTGGCCGGCTGTTCCCCTAACGCCGATGCGCCCCCTCAACGGCAAGCAGAAACCTCGTCCACGACGGCTCCGGTGGCAGTGATTCCGCCCACCGACGCTGCGAAATCCCGGTCCGAAGTTGCACCTCCGCCATCTTTACCCGCGTCACCGCCTGCCGAGGGGCGCGCCGATGTCGCCAGACTGAGCAACGCTGTTGCAACAGGCGGGAGGGTCGCGCAAAGCCAGGAACTGGACGCCTTGCGTGCGCCCGGTGAACCCACCGACCGCGAGCAGTACGCCCATCAGGACGACAACCCGGTCAAGCGCGCCGTCGAACAGCCCGTTTCAACCTTCAGCATCGACGTGGACACCGGGTCCTACGCCAACGTCCGCCGTTTCCTCAACGAAGGCCGGTTGCCGCCGCGCGATGCCGTGCGAGTCGAGGAAATGCTCAACTATTTCGACTATGACTACCCCTTGCCCGACAGTCGCCAGCCGCCGTTCCGGGTCAGCACCGAACTGGCCCCGACGCCGTGGAACCCGAGAACCCGGCTGCTGGCCATCGGCGTCAAGGGCTACGATGTGCCGAAAACCCGGTTGCCGCCGGCCAATCTGGTGTTTCTGATTGACGTGTCCGGCTCTATGGAATCGCCGGACAAGATCGGCCTGCTCAAGCCAGCATTGAAGCTCCTGGTTCGCCAGTTGCGGCCCGAAGACAAAGTCGCCATCGCGGTCTACGCCGGCGCAGCGGGGATGGTGCTGGAACCGACCCCGGGTAGTCAGAAAGCGAAGATTGAAGTCGCGCTGGATCGGTTGAGCGCGGGCGGCTCCACCAACGGCGGTGCCGGCATTCAGCTGGCCTACAACCTGGCCCGCGACGGTTTTGTGAAAGACGGCGTCAACCGGGTGATTCTGGCCACCGACGGCGATTTCAACGTCGGGACGGTGAACTTCGAGGCGCTGAAAAATCTGGTCGAGAACCAGCGCAAAAGCGGCGTCGCCCTGACCACGCTCGGTTTCGGGACCGGCAACTACAACGACCGGCTGATGGAGCAACTGGCGGACGCCGGCAATGGCAATTACGCCTATATCGACACCTTGCAGGAGGCCAACAAGACGCTAGTCGAGCAGATGAGCGCCACACTGCTGACTATCGCCAAAGATGTGAAAATCCAGATCGAATTCAACCCGGCGCTGGTCGAGGAATATCGGCTGATTGGCTACGAAAATCGGGTGTTGCGCCGCGATGATTTCAGCAATGACGCGGTGGACGCCGGCGACATTGGCGCGGGGCATACAGTGACGGCCCTGTACGAAATCGCGCTGAAGGGCAGCGGCGGCAGTCTGACCGAACCGCTGCGCTACGGCAAACCTGCCGAAAATGCTGAATCGCGCGGTGACGAAATCGCCTTCCTGCGGTTGCGCTACAAGCAACCGGACGCCGACGTGAGTCAATTACTGGAATGGCCGATTCGCCAGGATCAAGTGATTCAGGAGGGGTCAGCAGCCAGTGAACGGTTCCGCTTTGCGGCGGCGGTCGCCGGCTTCGGGCAATTATTGCGCGGCGGGCGCTATACCGGCTCGTTCAGTTATGACGAGGTACTGACCCTGGCCCGCGATGCGCGTGGCGCTGATCCTTATGGTTACCGGGGCGAATTCCTGACGCTGGTGGGACTGGCGCGGTCGCTCGATCCGGGGAAAGGCGCGGAGGCCGGTCAGGCGATTCGGTAACCATCCAATCCCCTTGTCCGTTCGCGGGAGAGGGGCTGGGGGTGAGGGCCGAGATCGAGCTTCAAGGCGATGTGCTTGAACCTTGGGCCTTGAACCTTGTACCTTGGTTGCCATGCAGATCGACGATGCCGACGAAACACTCATGCTGCGCTACCGGGATGGCGATGCCGGGGCTTTTGCACGGCTGTACGCCCGTCATAAGGGGCCGTTGTACCGCTATTTTCTCCGCCAGTGCGGCCAGCCGGCGGTCGCCGAAGAGTTGTTTCAGGATGTGTGGCTGAAACTGATCACCGCCCGCGCCGGTTACGTCCCGCAGGCTCGATTTGCGACCTGGCTTTATCGGATCGCCCATAACCGCCTGGTGGACTATTACCGCGCCAGCCAGCGGAACTTGCCGGTTTCCTATGCCAGCGATTGCCCGGAATGGGCCGAAGTTCCGGCGCCGGTCGAGGAGCAGCCGGAAAACCGCGAGGATCGTCGCCGTCAGGCGGAACGCTTATTGGAACTGCTGGCGGAACTGCCGGAAGCGCAACGCGAGGCGGTCTTGCTCAAGGAAGAAGCGGGGCTGTCGCTGGAAGAAATTGCGCAAACGACCGGAACGGGCCGGGAAACGGTCAAGAGCCGTTTGCGTTATGCGTTAGCTCGTCTGCGTCGCAGTCTGGGAGGGGCGTCATGAACGATCCGCGTGATCAAGAATGGCAAGATCAGGAACTGTCTGCTCTATATCAGGCGATCCCCAAAGTCGAGCCGCCCCCTTGGCTGGATGATCGTATTCTAACGGCGGCCCGGGCGGCGGTCGCGCCACATCCAGCGCCGACAATTCCGCGCTTCCGCTCATTCCGGTTTTGGGCGGTGCCGGTAGCTTTAGCGGCGACACTCATCATGGCGGTGGGCCTCGTGCAACTGACTCGCCAGGCCGGCGAGCGGGAACCCTCGATGGACATGAAGGTTCAGTCTTCAGCGAAACCGGCTGCTGAAGCCGATGCAGCGCCGGCTGGCCGGCTGGAATTCAAAGCGGCGGATCGCGCCCTGCCTGCGGTTCCGCCGGCGTCTCCCGCCCCGGAACCGTCCACATTAATGCCGATGGAACGGCGGAAAGCGGACCTGCTCCAGGAAGCGCCAGCCGCCGTGGAGAAGGAAACGACGGTTCGGCAGCTCAAGGCGGAGCGTTCGCCGACCGAATGGTTGGCGGAAATTGCTGAATTGCGCCAGCAAGGTCGGACGGCAGAAGCGGAGGCCAGCCTGGCGGAGTTCCGACGCCGCTATCCCGATTATCATCAACCGTGAGCGAAGATAATAAGCATTTTGTGCTTTCGCTACGGGTTCCACTCTCTGGAAAAGTTTGATTTTCCATCAAAAAAGACCGAAGGAGATTCCCATGGGATGCATTCAAAATTACGACGATCTGCCCATGAACTGGGTGGGCGACTGGGCGGGACGCCGCGCGGCCCTGACGCCCCAGCGGACCGCCCTGTATGACTCATTCACCCAAAAGGCCTACACCTTTCAGGACATGAACGACCGGGCTGGCCGGGTCGGGACCTATCTGGCCGATGTGCTGGGCCTGCGCAAAGGCGATGTCCTCACGCTGATTTGCCGCAACCGAATTGAATCTATTGACCTTTATCTAGCCTGCGGAAAATTGGGGATTATTTTAGCCCCGCTGAGCCAGCGGTTGAAAAAACCGGAACTGGATGACCTGATGGCGCGTCTCCAGCCGCGTGTCCTGGTTCACGAACATGCATTGGCTGAGCTGGTCTCGACTTTGTCGATTCCCGCCTCGGTTCAAGCGGTGATCAACATCGATGATGACCGCCACTTTTTCGAAAACGTCATCCTGAAAACCGATCCCCGTGAGGTGAACATTCCGCTGGCGATGAAGGATCGTTGCCTGTACGTCCATACGGGGGGAACGACAGCGACGCCGAAAATTTGCATCGTGTCTTATCGGCAGATGATCTGGAATTCGTTTGACATCCTCGCGACTGGCCTCGCCGGGTCTTACCAAAAGGTCCTCATCACGTTCCCGTTCTTTCACATCGGCGGCTGGAACACCTTTACGCCGCTGTTTCATGCGGGCATCACCAGCGTCCTGCTGCGCGAATTCAATCCCGGCTTGATACTGGAACTGATCCATGAAGGGCGCGTCGAGAATTTTGGCGCGGTGGAAGCCATGCTGCAATTCCTGATCGCCCATCCCAAATTTGGGGACACCGATTTTTCCTGCTTGAAGGCGATCACTACCGCCGCCGCGCCGTGTTCAAAAGCTGTGATGCAAACCTTCCTGGATAAGGGCGTGCCCATCAGTCAGACCTACGGGATGACCGAGGCTGGCCCCTCCAATTTTGCCTATATCCCCCGCTCCGATTCTCTGGACGAGTTGCTTGCCAATTCGGCGAGTATCGGCACGTCCATGTTTCATTGTGATGCCAAAATTGTTGATCAGGAATCCGGGCGCGAAGTGGAATCCAGCGAAATGGGCGTACTGTGTCTGCGCAGCCCGCATAACTTTGATGGCTATCTCGATGATCCGGTGCGGACCGGGAAAATCATCGATCAGGACGGTTGGGTATATACCGGCGACTTGGCGGTGCAGGATCAGGGCGGCCTGATATTCATCAAAGGACGGGCCGACAACATGTTCATCTCTGGCGGAGAGAACGTTTCTCCGGAGGAGATCGAACAAGCTTTGATGAAACATCCCGCCGTCGCTGGCGCAATTTGCGCCGGCATTCCCGATCCGAAATGGGGACAGGCGCCGGTCGCGCTGGTGGTATTTCACGCCGACAGGAGTGCTGCCGAGGAGGAACTCAAAGCCTTTTGCCGGGACCATTTGGCCGATTACAAGGTTCCTAAGCAAATCCGGCCGGTCGCCGAATTGCCGCTGACCGGCGCTGGAAAACTGAACCGGAATGCCGTCGTCACGCTGCTTTCCTAGAGACTATCAAGAAATTAACTGCTTGGTTGCACTGATTTTCTTTTCTACAATAAGCCAAAAAAGCACCTAAGCGGCTGTAAACCCTATGCCCCGCATTTTCGACAATATCGAAGCTTCTCTCCTCCCTGCCTTGCGCGATACCTTGGCGGTCGCTGAGCGAGCCGATTTCTGCGTCGGCTATTTCAATCTGCGGGGCTGGCGTTCCTTGAGTGATGACGTGGATCGGTGGCCCGGAGGAACCGGCCATGCCTGCCGCTTGCTGATTGGGATGCACATGACGCCCGGCGAGGAATTACGCCGGGTCCTGCAGGCTGGCGGTGACGACGACGCCCTCGATAACCAGACCGCCATTCGCGAAAAGCGGCGCATGGCCGAGGAGTTCCGGGAGCAACTGACTTACGGCGCGCCGACCAACCCGGACGAAAGCGCGCTCCGCCAACTCTCGGCCCAGCTTCGCGCTAACCAGCTCGTGGTGAAGGTCTATCTGCGCCACCTGCTGCACGCCAAGCTGTATTTGCTGTACCGGCAAGACCCGGTTAACCCGGTGATCGGTTATCTGGGCAGCAGCAATCTCACCCTGGCCGGTCTGGCCCATCAGGGTGAACTGAATGTCGATGTGCTAGACGGCGATGCTTGCGCAAAGCTGGCGAACTGGTTTGAGGACCGCTGGCGGGATCGCTGGTGCCTCGATATTTCCCAGGAACTGGTGGCCATCATCGACGAGAGTTGGGCCAGTGAAAAACGGACGCCGCCCTACCATGTTTATTTGCGCATTGATGAATAGTTTTGTAGTAGACAGCAACATTCGGAGTAAAGTCTCCCAGAATCTGAACATGTTCCGCTCATATCGGCAAATAGATGAAATGCTCGAATGAGGCTCCCCAAAAGATTGATAAATCAGCATTCCAAGAGCCGTGGTTCCTCGTTGCATCTTTTTACCGATATGAGCGACATGTTCTATATTTATCAACTTCCGATGCCTCGTCTTTCTACTGATAATACCGCATTTTTACCTATCGTCACCCGCACCGCCCGCCTGACCTGCACCACGCCTGAATTTGACGATTTGGCGAAAGAAGTTGGCCTGAAGCCCCTCTCCCACGGCCCCTCTCCCACGGGGGGGAGAGGGGGGCAATATGGCATCGCCGATCCCATCGAACGCGCCCGCCTGCGCGCTGAACTGGATGGACTGATTGTGCACCTCTATAGATCTGACCGAGGCCGAGTTCGCCCACATTCTCGGCGCGTTTCCCCTGGTCGCTGAACCGGTCAAAATCGCTGCTCTGAATGCTTACCGGGATGTGGAAAGGGGATTGATCCGGTGAGTAGACGCCCGCCCGGTTAAGTTCCCAAAGGGTTTGCCACGGTCAGCGCGCCGTCAATGAGTTGGCCGGGTTGCAAGTCCTCGGTAAAAAGCGTGTCGCAACCGGCTTCGAGGGCGGCGGCGGCGATCTGGCAATCCCAGTAGGAAAACCCATAGCGGGCACGAATCGCTATGGCCCGCGAGACGACAACCCGCCCTAGCGGTTGCAATATGCAATGCTCCAGCATGTCTTCAAGATTGCCTTGAATCCAGACATCATCGCGGCGGTTGCGCAGCATCACGTTGTAATACTCGGCGATGACCTGCGGGCTGATAACAGGCCGAATCAAACCATTGACCAGCTCCCAAGCGCGTTCGCAACGTGGATCACTGGCGTCATCGAGATGCGCATAAACCCAGATGTTGGTATCGACAAACGGTTCAACGCGCATTGCGCTCTTCCCGTGAGGGCAGGTCAATCTTGTCCACCTTGGCCCTCCGATAGCGAGGCGGTCGCAAACTCGTATCCGGTTCGTCGTCGCCCAACGGCCAGATAATCAGTTCAATGGTCTTATGACGCAGATCGGTGGGAATGGGTATGTATTCGGGGGCGTTGTGTATCACTTGGCGGATGGGTTGCATAGCAGGTTTCCTTGAAGATCGTGAAGGGCGTTACCAGCATCAAGTATACGCGGAGGCCAGTGGAATCCGGCCCACCCGCGCCGGGGGCAACCGTTGCTGATCTACGTGAGCGGGATCTGCTGTGATCTATCTCGACACCTCGGTTCTGGGCGCGATGGTCTTCTCCCCTGCTGCCTGCTGCCCCGGCGACGACCAGGACAGAATTACAGTAGACTGCTGGCTCCAACTGTGTCGGAGAGAGCCGGCCCGTGAATAACAACGACTCCATCATTTTTCGCAGCGGCCTGACCATGGGCGGCATCGTGCTGCTGGCGCTGCTGAGCATGATCAGTTCGGTGTTCATCGCCGAGTCCAGCAAAGGCGACGCCGCCGCCATCAACCTGGCCGGTTCGCTGCGTATGCAGTCCTATCGCATCGCCACCCGCCTGCAACATTTCGCCGAGACGGACACTGATCATGCCGGAGAAGTCGCCCGCGAGATCAGCGAATTCGAGCGCCGGCTGGCGCACCTGTGGCGAACCGGCGCGATTTCTGCCGCCGAGGATAATCCCCGCAATCGAACGCTCACCGCCATCGAGTCATTCTGGCGTGAGAATCTGCGGCCCATTCTGCAAACCTCGGCGACGGACCGGACGCTGCCTACCGTTTATCTCGGTCAGGTGGATGATTTCGTCGCCCAGCTCGATGCGTTCGTCAAATTGCTGGAGGAGGATAGCGAGGCGAAAATCCTGCTGCTGCGGCTGGTGCAGGGCGTCGCGCTGTTCATGACCCTGGTGCTGATTTTCGCCGCCATGCACCAACTCCACAGCGGGGTCGTCGCGCCACTGCGCGATCTGGTGGAACTGGCCCGCAAGGCGCGCGGCGGTGATCTGTCGGTGCGGGTCAGCCATGTGGGCAATGACGAACTGGGGGTGCTGGGCCACGCCTTTAATCTGATGGCGGCGGATTTGTCAGCCATGTACGCGGACCTGGAGGCGCGGGTCGAGCAACAGACTCAGGCGCTGCGGGTCAGCAACCGGTCGTTGGAATTGCTGTATAACATCGCCCGCCGTCTGGGCGAGGCGATCCCCGATGCCGCGACGTACCAAGCCCTGCTGGCGGATATTGAACGGTTGACCGGCATGGGTTCCGTTCACTTGTGTCTGATCCATCCAGCGACGCACCAGGCGACCGAGATGTTCTCGGCGCATCCCCGATCATTGGCCGCCTTGCCACCTTTTTGCCGACGCCCGAACTGCGGATCTTGTCTGGGCGATGGCGCGACCCATCCGCTCGATACCGACCGGGAGATTTTTTCCATCCCGATCAAGGATCAGGAACAGCGGTTTGGGATATTGATCGTCCGCAACCCCGGTCTGGACTCGGCGGCCGGCTGGCAACTGCCGCTGCTGGAAGCGGTGGCGCGCAATATTGCCGCTGCGCTGCGGGCCGGCGAGCAGTCCGAACACCGTCGCCGGCTGGCGTTGCTGGAGGAACGCAACGCCATTGCCCGGGAATTGCATGACTCTTTGGCGCAATCGCTGTCCTATCTGAAAATTCAGGTCAGTCGCCTGGACCTGGCGACAAACCGTCTCGACAGCCTGCCGGAAGTCCGCGCCATCGTTGCCGAACTGCGGGAAGGTCTCAACAGCGCGTACCGGCAACTCCGCGAGTTGATTACAACGTTCCGGCTGAAAATGGGGCATGCCCGCCTGGAAGAGAGTCTGGGCGAGACGGTTCGGGAATTCAGCCAGCGCAGCGGTCTGACGATTGAACTGGATCACGTCGGCTGGACCTGCGCGCTGAGTCCCAACGAACAGATTCATGTCCTGCAAATCATTCGGGAAGCCTTGAATAATGCCGTGAAACATGCGCACGCCAGCCAGATTGCCGTGCGGCTGCGCGGTCTGGCGGGCGGCGAGGCGCAGATCGAAGTCGAAGATGACGGCGTCGGCCTGCCGGCTCAATCCGAACGGGATCATCATTTTGGTCTGAGCATCATGCGTGAACGAACCGATCATTTAGGCGGCGTATTGAGTCTGGATTCTGCACCCGGCCAAGGGGTGCGGGTGCGGCTGAGTTTCCAGCCTGCCGCCTATCGGAATGCCCCAACCCCGTTAGCCGAGGTGCACTATGTTTGAGGACGCGCAGACCATTTTGGTCATCGACGACCATCCTCTGATGCGCAAAGGAATCGTGCAATTGATCACGATGGAGGATTCGTTGCGACTGGTCGGCGAGGCCGGCAATGGTCAGCGTGGATTGGAACTGGCGCGGCAATTGCGCCCGGATTTGATTCTGCTCGATCTGAACATGCGTGGACTCAGCGGCCTGGAGACCCTCAAGGCGCTCAAAGCGGCTGATCTGGACAGTCGGGTGATCATCCTGACCGTGTCCGACAGTGAGGAGGATGTGGTGACCGCATTACGGGCCGGGGCCGATGGGTATCTGCTCAAGGACATGGAACCGGAGGACGTACTGCACAGCCTGAAAACCGCGGCCCAGGGGCGGATCGCCCTGGGTGAGCGGGTCGCGGCGATTGTGGCCGATGCCCTGCGCCATGAGAGTCAACCCCGGCCCGCCGATGATGCCCGGCTCACCGAGCGGGAGCGGGAGATTCTGGCGCTGATCGCGTCCGGTTGCAGCAACAAGCTCATCGCCCGCCAGTTGAAGATCACCGAGGGGACGGTGAAGGTGCATGTCAAACATCTATTGCGCAAGCTGAATATGGATTCGCGGGTTGAAGCCGCGGTCTGGGCGGTCAAGCAGGGACAACGAGACCGTCTAAAAACTCCCCTCTCCCCTCGGGAGAGGGGTTGGGGGTGAGGACGCTTTTTCAACGGTTTAGCGGGCTACAAGCGGTATGAAAACCCGGCAAACGAGCGCCTGCTGACACAGGACGCCGTGCAATCCACCGCCGCCGCTTCTTCGCTCGGCCGCCTGCTGGCGTTGCTCAGCCCCTGCTCGCCGAAGACGGCAACGTCGTGGTGCGCGCGGCGGCGCGGAACACGTTGGCGGCGCCATCCCCGGCGGCTTGATCCAGTGCGCCTCATGCAGACACGCCGACCTGACAGGTCATGTCTTGGCCGGGTTCGGAGGCAAAATCCCGGACCTCCCACCGAGCGTCGCCCAGACCCCGGATCGCCCTGGCCGAATAGCCGTGCGTCATATCGAACCCTATATGTTTCTCATTCTTGACAATAAAGCTATTATGAATAGAATGAGAAACACTATGCCTGCCCGACCACCTGTTGTCATTGATGCCGCAGCCCAAAAGCTCGAATCGCTGGGTCAGCAGATTCGCGCGCACCGCAAAGCCCTGCACGTTAGCGCGACGGCAGCGGCCGAAGCGGCGGGCATGTCGCGGGTGACGTTGCACCGGATCGAGCACGGCGAACCCGCGGTGACTATCGGTGCTTACCTCAACGCCATGGCGGCGTTGGGCCTGGATTTTGGCATCGTCACGCCGCCCAACCCTGCCTCCGACGTCAGTGACGACCACCGAAAGGGCTGGATTCCCGCCCGCATTCGTCTATCGGACTACCCGCAACTTAAACAGCTTGCTTGGCAAGTCCACGGCACGGATGAATTAACGCCCGTCGAAGCGCTGGACATCTACGAGCGCAACGGGCGTCATCTGGATTTTGCCGCCATGGAGCCAAGAGAGCGGCATCTGATCGATGCGCTGCGCCTGGCCTTTGGGGAAGGTTGCCTCCATGTTTGAACGGCTGCACCACCAAAGGCTTGCCCAGTTGATTGAAGCTGCTCGGTAGCACGGGTTGGGGCGCGATCTCGGTGCCGACGCGGGTGC
>Ga0209507_1002219_pt1 | contig 13535 bp, 8 predicted proteins | sample AD_UKC028_MetaG_FD_184414 | JGI IMG/M metagenome (GOLD analysis project Ga0209507, IMG submission 184414) | Active sludge microbial communities of municipal wastewater-treating anaerobic digesters from USA - AD_UKC028_MetaG (SPAdes) (version 2) | ecosystem: Engineered > Bioreactor > Anaerobic >...
CGCATCCTGACCGCCCAGGGTCCGGATGCGCCTGGTGGCGCGCGCAGCTACATCGCGGATGGCCGCATGACCGGCGGCTTCGGCCTGCTTGCCTGGCCGGCCAGCTATGGCAAGAGCGGCATCATGAGTTTCATGATCAATCAGGATGGCCAGGTCTATGAAAAGAATCTCGGCAGCAATACGGCAGCCCAAGCGGCCCGTGTAGTAAGCTTCAATCCGGATGCGTCGTGGCGGAAAGTAAGCGATAATCCGTGAAAATTCTCGAATTTTTGAATTACAATACGCCGTCTAATTTTTTTGACAGGGAATCCCTCATGATCAACTACGCCAAGAAATCGCTCATTCTGGCTCTGCTGGCCGGTATCGGCTTTGGTGCCACCGCCGTCCAGGCACAAGAACGCGTCTATGTCATCGACCAGCGCGACGTCGTCGCCAAGAGCGGCTTCGGCCTCTGCTGGCGTACCGGCTACTGGACCCCGGCTGCTGCCGCCAAGGATCCGGCTGGCTGCGAATGCGACAAGGACCTGCTGCCGAAGGAAGTCTGCGAGCCGCCGGCACCGCCTATGGCCGCTGCACCGAAGCCGACTGCCGAGAAGATCACCGTCGCTGCCGATGCGCTGTTCGACTTCAACAAGGCCACGCTGCGCCCCGAAGGCAAGGCCAAGCTCGACGAACTGGTCTCCAAGGCCAAGGCCATCAAGCTTGAAGTGATCCTCGTCGTCGGCCACACCGACCGCATCGGTTCCGATTCCTACAACCAGAAGCTGTCCGAGCGTCGCGCTGCCGCCGTCAAGACCTATCTGGTGTCCAAGGGCATCGAAACCAACCGTGTCTATACCGAAGGCAAGGGCGAGAAGCAGCCGGTCACCGGTGACAAGTGCAAGGGCAATGCGCCGACCAAGGCTCTCATCCAGTGCCTACAGCCGGATCGCCGTGCCGACATCGAAGTCATCGGCACCAAGTAAGACGCCGCGCTTCAGCAAAAACCCCGCGCAAGCGGGGTTTTTTTTGGTCCACGCAATTCCAGGAAGATCGCCATGATCCCTTTTCTCCGCCAAGTCGCTGCAGCCCTGATGCTGACGGTGTGCACGCATGCCTTGGCCGATAGCGGCCGCCCGAAAATTGGCCTCGTGCTCGGTGGCGGGGGAGCACGTGGCTCCGCGCATATCGGGGTTCTGGAAGTTCTCGAAGAGTTGAAGATACCGGTCGACTGCATTGCCGGCACCAGCATGGGCGCGCTGATTGCCGGCGCCTATGCGTCCGGCCTGACGCCGGCGATGATGCGCAAGGCGATGGCCGAGGCCGACTGGAACGACATGTTTACCGACATCCCGGATTACTCGGACGTCAACTTTCGCCACAAGCAGACGTTGCAAAAATTCATTCCCGGCTCCGAGTTGGGTGTCACCAGCAACGGCATCCGAACCCCGCCCGGTGTCGTCGACGGGGTCAAGATCAAGCTCTTCTTCAACCGTCTGGTGGGCGCCGGCAAAGACGAGCGGGTCATCGAAAAGTTGCCATTGCCGCTGTCGATCATCGCCACCGACATCGGTACCGGCCGGCGGGTCGTCATGCGCGAAGGCAGCCTGACCTCGGCGATGCGCGCCAGCATGTCGGTCCCCGGATTGCTGTCGCCGATCGTTCTCGATGGCAAGAAGCTGGTCGACGGCGGGCTCGTCGATAACGTGCCAATCGAGGAAGCGCGTGAGCGCTGCAACGCGGATATCGTCATCGCCGTCAACGTCGGATCGCCGCTGATGGATGCCGATCAGGTCGGCTCCTTGCTCACCATTTCAGCCCAGATGGTCAACATCCTGACCGAGCAGAACGTGACCCGCTCACTGGCCACGCTGAAGCCGACTGACATCCTCATTCAGCCCGACCTCGGCACGATTACCGCATCGAATTTCAGCCGCAATGGCGAAGCCGCAGACCGCGGGAAAGTTGCCGCCGATGCCGCCCGCCAGCGCCTCTCCCAACTCGGCGTCGACGCGGCAACCTATGCCGAGTGGCGCGAGCCGATCAACCGCCGCAACAAGCCTGCTGCGATCATCGACGAAATCGAAATCGCCGGCCTCGACCGTGTAAACTCGGCCATGGTCGAACGTCAATTGACCGTCAAGCCCGGCGAACCGCTGGAGGGCTCCAATATCGACAATGACATCCTGCGCATCTACGGCGACGGCTTTTATCAGGGCGTCGACTACCAACTGGTCAATTACCGCGACCGCAACATCCTGCGCATCCTGCCGGTCGAAAAAAGCTGGGGGCCGGATTACCTGCGCTTCGCGCTCAACCTGGACACCGATTCGAGCCAGGGGTCCAGCTTCAACCTGCGCGCCGGTTACCAGAAGACATTGATCAACGACCTCGGTGCCGAAATGCTGGCAACCGTCAACATTGGCAGCAGCGCAGGCGCCGGACTCACTTACTACCAGCCGCTTGATCAGGCGCAGCGCTTCTTCGTCGAAGCCGGGCTGAAATACGAGCGCAGTCCGCTGAATATCTATCAGGATAACAAGCGTATCGCCCAGTACATGAATGCGGATACCGCCGCCGCCGTCTGGGCAGGCACCAACATCGGCATCGTGGGGCAGGCGCGCCTCGGCTGGATCGAGCAAAGGCGTTCCTTCGACCGGGATATCGGCAGCGCACTGTTGCCCGACTTCAAGACCAACTATTCCGGGTGGATGGCATCGCTCGCCCTCGACCAGATGAACCGCCTCTATTTTGCAACCCGTGGCTGGGCGACAAGGCTGGACTATTTCGATTCCAGCGAAGCCGGGTTTTCGCGCGTGGATGCAGACATCAGAGGCGCTTTTTCGCTGGGCAAGACAGTGTTCAACGGTCGGGTCAATTATGTCGGATCGCCGCAGGGCCAACTACCCATCTTCAATCCAGGCAGGCTGGGCGGCTTCCTGAACATGAGCGCATTCGCCCGCGGGCAAATCCTCGGCGACGACATCACCTATGCCGGCATCCGCGCCGAGCAGATCATCGGCACCTTCCCGACCGGCCTGCGCGGCGACGTGCGCATCGGCCTGGCGCTCGAAGCCGCACATGTCGGCACCTACTACACCGAAACCAACCTGCGCGGAACCGATATTCTGGACTCGACGGCCATCTATCTCGGCGGGGAAACGATTTTCGGGCCAGCCTACCTTGGCTTCGGCTATTCGACCAGCGGCGTGGCCAACGCCTTCCTGTCGATTGGCATCCCGTAATCGATGCCCGCCGTACAGTTCACTGGCATAATCAACATTTTACGAAGGAGATTCGCGCAATGAAAACCCGTTCCCTGCTGCTCGCCACGCTGATTGCCGTTCTGCCCGCCCTTGCTGGCGCCCAGGACGCACCGAAGGCCGCCACCATCGTCGAAAAAGAGAAGGGCGCCGTCACCTTCGGCGAGACCGTCGAACTGCAGGGTGTCATCATTGCCATCGACAAGAACACGCGCGCGGTTACCATCAAGGGGGGATCGGGCAATGTACTGACGATTACCGCCGGGCCGCAGGTCAAGAATTTCAGGAAAATCAAGGTTGGCGACCTGGTGACGCTGAATTACGTTTCCGCACTCGGCCTTGAACTGAAAAAAGGCGGCGGCCGGTTGCGCGAGCGCATCGAATCCGAGCAGGCTGCGGCGGCGAAGCCCGGCGAAAAGCCGAGTGCCGGCATGCTGCGCACGGTCAAGGTCATCGCCGACGTAATGGCCGTCGACGCTGCTGCCGGCTCGATCACCCTGCGCGGCCCGCAGCGCAGCATCGACCTGACCGTCAAGGACAAGGAACTGCTGAAAGACATCCGGGTTGGCGACCAGATCGCCGCCACCTACGAGGAGGCCATGGTCGTGGCCATTACGCCGACCCCACCTCCGGAACCTGAAGCCGCGCCGGCACCCGCTCAGCAATAATCACCGTGAAGGGTACAGACATGGCCGGAAAACTCCTTGCCCTGATCAGCGGCTGCCTGCTGCTGGCCGGACTTGCGTTTGCGCAGATCAATATCAACACCGCCAACGTAGACGAACTGGACAGCCTCAAGGGCATCGGCCCGAGCAAGGCGCAGGCCATTGTCGACTACCGTCGAAAAAACGGTTCCTTCAAATCCATCGACGATCTTGAGAATGTTCCCGGCATCGGCCCCGCGACACTGAAAGATATTCGCGGCAGCGTCATGGTCAGCGGCACGTCGCGGCCGACACCCACCGCCCCGCCGGCTACCCAGGCGAAGGCCAGGCCGGCGGCTGCTTCGACTGCCGCGCTACCCGCCCCGGCGCGACCGGCAACGCCATCGTCCATGCAGCCGGCAAAGCCGACGGCGCGCATTGAAACCAGCGCCCCTGAATCTCCGGCAGCCCCGCGAGCAGCACCGGCGGCCCCCGCCCGTCCGGCACAGCCTGCATCCGCAAAACCGCCTGCCCCGTCGGCGCCCTCCCCAACCAGCGAAGCGGCCCCGGCCATGCCTGCCAAACCGGCCATGCCAGCCAGACCTGCTGCAGCACCGATGGCAACGCCGGCCGCGCCGGCTTCCCCAGCCAGGCCGGCCCAACCCGCACAGCCAGCGCGCCCACCTGCCAACTGACCGGAACGGTTTGACCGATCGCCTGACCCTCTGCGCCACCAATCGCCTCGCCCAGACCTTGCGCGGCGAGGTACCGGGGAATGCCGCGGTCTGGCAGACGCCGCTGGCGTTGACCGTCGGGCAGTGGCTGGGCAACCTGGCCGACGAAGCCCTCCTCATCGGCATCGCCGAGTTGCCCGCCGCGCTCGACCCTTTTGCCGAACGCCTGCTCTGGGAGGAGATCATCGCCGCCTCGCTGACCGCAGCGGTGCCGCTTTTCGACATTCAGGGCATGGCCGCTTCGGCCGCCGAAGCACATGCCCTGTCGTGTTTGTGGAACATCCGGCCGGCCGCCAACCGGGTCGCCGACGAAGCCCGGCTCTTTGCCAGCTGGCAGGGCGAATTTGCCAGGCGTTGCCAGGCCGCCGGCTGGTGCGACGCGATCAGCTTTCAGCAACGGGTGATCGAGCTGATCGGAGCCGGGCATTTTGTCCTGCCGTCTGCCGTCGCCTTCACCGGCTTTGACCGCCTGACCCCGCTCGAAAAGGCCTTGATTGCCGCACTGACCGGTCGCGGCGTCAGCGTTGAAAATTCGGCCGAATTCGCCGTCGACCGCAACGGCACGCGGCAAACGCTCCCGTGCGCCGATGTTGCGGCTGAATGCGCAGCAATCGTGACCTGGGCCGCCAGGCATCTGGCCGACAATCCCGAATGCCAGCTCGGCATCGTCGCGCCCGATCTGGCCAATGTCCGCGACCGGCTCGAATTCATGCTCGACGACGCGCTGCACCCGCCGCTGATTCGCCCCGACGCTGCCGAGGCACCGCGCTGTTTCAACTTTTCGCTTGGCCGCGCGCTGGCCGAGCAGCCGCTGATTCGGGTCGCCCTCGACCTGCTGGCGCTGGGCAGCGGTCGCGCCAAGCTCGAACAAGGCCGGATCTCCGGACTGCTGCTGGGGGGTGCTTGGGGCGCGGGGGAAGCGGAAGCCGACGGGCGTGCCCGGCTCGATGCCGCGCTGCGCCGTGATCTGCCTTACTTCACGACCTTGCCGGCAGTGATCCGGCTCGCCGCGCGCCTGGACGAAAGCCAGCCGCCGCTCTGCCCGCAAAGCGTGGCGGCGCTGCAAGGCTTTGTCGACGTCATGGCGAATGCGCCCAAAAAATCATTGCCGGGCAAATGGCGCGCCGTCTTCAACAAGGCGCTGCACGCGGCAGGCTGGCCCGGCGACCGCGCGCTGTCCAGCCACGAATTCCAGGCGCGCCGCGCCCTCGGCGAAGTCCTTGAGCGCTTCGCCCGTCTCGACGTGCTGCTCGGGCCGCTGTCGCTCAACGAAGCGGTGCGCCGCCTCGCGCAACTCTGCCGGCAGCGCATCTTCCAGCCGGAGACCCGGGGCCGGCCGGCGATCCAGGTGCTCGGCGTACTTGAAAGCGCCGGCCTCGATTTCGACGCGCTGTGGGTGATGGGCATGAACGACGATCTGTGGCCGCCGCCACCGCGCCCCAACCCGCTGCTGCCGGCCGAATTGCTGCGTGCGGTCGGCGCCGCGCATGCCAGCGCCGAGATCGAACTTGAGTTCGCGCAGCGGGTGCATGCCCGCCTGTCGCAGGCGGCGCCGGAAGTGACTTTTTCGTGGTCGCGCGCCGACGGCAACCGCGTCTTGCGCCCCAGCCCGTTGATCGCCGGCATTTCCGGGAGTACTGAAGCGGCGACCGGAATATCGACGCTGGCGCGGCAGCTGGTTGACCAAGCCGCAAGCGCCGGTGAAGCAATCGCCGATGCGCTGGCGCCAGCGGTCGCTGAAGGTGAAAAAGTCTCCGGCGGCACCTGGCTGTTGCGCGCCCAGGCCATCTGCCCAGCCTGGGCCTTTTACCAGTTCCGGCTCGGCGCCAAAGCGATGGACGAAGCGGTCGAAGGGCTTGACCCGGCCGCCCGCGGCACGCTGGTCCATGCGGCGCTGGAAGCTTTCTGGACAAGCATCGGGTCAGCGGCGGAACTTGCGGCGCTGGACGCGCTGGGCCGCCGAGAGGCCATTGCCGGGGCGGTGGCCCGTGCCTTGCAAACCTTCGAAAGCGCGCGCCGCATCAGCCTGCCCGTCCGCTTTCGTGAGCTGGAAGCAAAACGGCTGACCAAGCTGCTGGAGGTCTGGCTGGCCGTTGAAGAAAAACGCGGACATGCCTTCGCAGTCATTGCCTGCGAGCAGGCTGCCGAGGTGGACATCGAAGGTATCAAGGTCAGCATGGTCGTGGATCGCATCGACCGTCTCGACGACGGCCGGCAGGTCATCATCGATTACAAGACCGGTGCCGCGATCGATACCAGGAACTGGGCCGACCAGCGCATCACCGAACCCCAGTTGCCGATCTACGCGGCACTGGTCAATGAGGACGTGGCGGCCGTCGTCTTCGCCAAGGTGCTGCTCGACAAGCCGGGTTTCGCCGGCATTGCCGACGAGAAGGACATCCTGCCGGGCGTCCAGGGCATCGGCGATGACCGGCAGAAGACCTTCGATCCGGCCGAGTTCCCCGACTGGGTCGCCGTCGTCACCCACTGGCGCGCAAGCCTGCATTCCGTGGCCAGGGAAGTCCGACAGGGGCAGGCCGGCATCATGTTTGGCGACGAGAACGCGCTGCAATATTGCGAGGTGCTGCCGCTGCTGCGCCTCCCCGAACGGCGGCGCCTGCTGGCTGCGGCGCTGGCAGAGAAACCCGCATGAGCAAGGCCAGCGACCGCCTCGAGGAAGACAGGAGCGCCCGGGCGAGAGCCCTCGAGGTCGCCTCGTTCATCGTCGAGGCCCCGGCCGGGGCCGGCAAGACGGAGTTGCTGACCCAGCGCTACCTGCGCCTGCTGGCGGTCGTCGAGCATCCGGAGGAAGTGCTGGCGCTGACCTTTACCAACAAGGCGGCGACCGAGATGCGCGACCGCATTCTCGGCAGTCTGGAACGGGCGGCGCGCGGCGAATTACCCGAACAGGAGCACAAGCAGCAAACTTTCCGGCTGGCGCAGGCCGTACTTGCCCAGGACGCGGCGCGCAGCTGGCAACTGCTCGGCCACCCCGGCCGGCTGCGCATCACGACGCTGGATGCCTTGTGCGCCAGCCTCGCCCGCCAGATGCCCTACCTCAGCCGTTTCGGCAGCCAGCCGGGCGCCACCGACGATGCCGAGGCGCATTACGCGACGGCAGCGCGGCGCACGCTGGAAATGGTCGAGGGCGAAACGGCGGATGCCGAGGTGGTCGCCGCGGCGCTGGCCTTCATGGACAACAACGCCGGCCGGCTGGAAAGACTGCTGGTCGCCATGCTCGGGCGCCGCGACCAGTGGCTGCACCACGCCTCGCGCATCGAGAGCGGGGCGATGAAGGCCGAGGTCGAGGCCGGTTTCGCGGCGCTGATCGAACGCGATCTGGCAGTCGCTGCCGGCCTGCTCGATGGACGCACGCAAGCGGCGCTGATGCCGCTCGCCCGCTTCGCCGCAGCCAATATGCCCGGCCTGCTCGATGCGATTTTCGACTGGAATTTGCCGTTGACCGCAGCGATTGCCGATCTCGCGCAATGGCAGGCGGTGGCGACGTTATTGCTGACCAGGGACGGCACCCTGCGCAAGCAGTTGAACAAGAACATCGGTTTCCCGGCCGGCCAGCCGTTCGCGGCGCAAAAGGCGAGCATGGGTGCGTTGCTCGATGAACTGCGCGGCGCGGCCGGGCTGGAAGACGCGCTGGCAGTGCTGGTCAAGCTGCCCCAGCCGGAGCTGAGCGAGGCCGAGTGGGCCACCGTCGAGTGTTTTTCGCGCCTGCTGCGGCTGGCCGCCGGACAGCTCTGGCTGGCCTTTCAGGAAGCCGGCGAGGTCGATTTCATCGAAATCGCCGCCCGCGCCGGCCTGGCGCTGGGCGACGACGAAGCGCCGACCGACCTGGCCCAGGCGTTGGACTATCGCATCCGCCACCTGCTGGTCGACGAGTTCCAGGACACCAGCCCGAGCCAGGTTGAGTTGATCAGAAAGCTGACGCGCGGCTGGGTGCCGGACGACGGCCGCACGCTGTTCGTCGTCGGCGATCCGATGCAGTCGATCTACCGCTTCCGCAAGGCCGATGTCGGGCTTTTCCTGCGCGTCCGCGAACGGGGCATCGGCGACATCCGGCTAACGCACCTGCGACTGTTCCGCAACAACCGTTCGTATCCGGGCATCGTCGATTGGGTCAACGCGGCCTTCCCGACCATCTTCCCGAGTGCCGACAGCCCGGAGGCCGGCGCCGTACGCTACGCCGAGTCAGCCGTCACCCTGGCGGCGCGGGACGACAGCGCGGCAGTCGTCCATCCGGTCATCGAACGGGCGGGTAGCGATGGCGCGGCTGAGGAAGCCTGCCGTGTGCTGGACATCGTCCGGCAGGCGCGGCGCGAGGCCCCGGACAAGAAAATCGCCGTGCTGGTCCGCGCGCGCAGCCATCTTGACGCGATCGTCGCCGAAATCCGGCGCAGCGCACCAGCGCTGCGCTTCCAGGCGGTCGATATCGAAGGACTCGACGGTCGCCAGCATGTGCAGGACCTGCTGACCCTGTTCCGCGCCCTGCATCACCGCGCCGACCGCGTACATTGGCTGGCGCTTTTGCGCGCACCGTGGTGCGGCCTAAAACTGGCCGACCTGCATGCGCTGGCCGCCGACGACCGGCAATCGACGATCTGGCAGCTGATGCAGGACGCGGCGCGCGTCGGTCGCCTGTCGGAAGATGGCCAGCACCGGCTGGGCCATGTTCGCGAGGTGCTGCAGTTGGCGCTCGCCCAGCGTGACCGCCAGCATCCGCGGCGCTGGCTGGAAGGCGTCTGGCTGATGCTCGGCGGGCCGCGCTGCCTGGAGGCGCCGGAGGCACTGGACGACGTCGAAGCATTCTTTGCCCTGGTCGACAAACTGGTGGCCGCCCGCAGCCTGAGCGCCGAAACGCTGGCCACTCAAGCCGCCGAGCTGTACGCGCCGACCGACCCGCTCGGCGACGCGGTGCAGATGATGACCATCCACAAGGCCAAGGGCCTCGAATTCGATACCGTCATCGTCCCCGGCCTGCACCGCACGACCGGCAGCAACGATGGCAGTCTGCTGTTGTGGGACGAAGTCGCCGGCGCCGACGGCAGGGAACATCTGCTGGTCGCACCGATGAAGCAGAAGGGCGAGGGCAATGGCGAGGCGACGACCTACGACTACCTGAAGAAACTCGAAAGCGAGCGCGCCGCCCATGAGGATGAACGCCTGCTGTACGTTGCCGCTACCCGCGCCATTCGCAAGCTGCACCTGATCGGCGTTGCCGCCGCCGACGACAGCAAGGACGACGGCCTGAAACCGCCGGCCGCCGGCACCCTGCTCAAGCTGCTGTGGCCAGGCGTGGCGCAGCCCGTGTTCGCCGCCGCGCTGGCCGGCACCGAGGCGGTCGAAATTTCGCCGCCGGCCATCGACCCGGCGACCTTCGCGCCGCCGCTGCTCCGTCTCGCCAAACCCGGCGTGCCCGAAGCCTTGCGCCGCTTGCCGGAAGGCGCGCGTGCGACCGCCAACCCGCACGACCTCGACCTACCTGACGAAGAACTGTCGCTCGAAGCCTCGGTCGGCACGCTGGTCCATCGCGGCCTCGAACTGATCGCCGGCACCGGTCCCATGCAGTGGTCCGCCGAGCGCGTCAGGTCGCTGGTTCCGGCTTACCGGCGCTGGCTCGCCCAGGCCGGGCATGGCACCAGCGAGGCCGCGGAAGGCGCCGATATCGTTTGCGCCGCGCTGTGCAGCACGCTGGCGTCGGATGCCGGGCGCTGGGTGCTGGCGCCGCACACGGGCGCGGCCAGCGAACAGGCCTGGTCGAGTCGCGACGGCCAGGCTGGTGCGGTGAACCACGTAATCGACCGGATTTTCATCGACGACGGCTGCCGCTGGATCATCGACTACAAAACCGTACATACCCCGACCGCGCAACTTGCGCAGCACGCCGAGCAGTATCGGCCGCAGCTCGAACGTTATGCCGGCCTCTTCGCCGGCGATCCGTTGCCGCTGCGGATGGCGATCTTTTTCCCGTTGCAGGGCATGCTGATCGAACTCCCGCACACCTGAACGCCTGATCGCCCATGGTCGACGGATCGAAGCAGGCATGGGCTATACTGAAACGCAAAAATACAACATCATTTCGCCATGAATCTCCGTTTACCCACCCTTCGCGCTCACCTTGTCGTTGCCGCCCGCTCGCTGGTCGCGGCCGCGGCGCTGATTTGCAGTTTGGCGCACGCCCTGGAGTTGAGCGTGGCGATCGTGGTCTACGACCCGGCTCAGGTCTCGGCGCAAGGCACCCGTGTTCCGGTCAGCGCGCCGGGAGCCGACCTGATGGGCGTTGCCGACGAACTGATGCGTGAAGTCTGTCGCCGCATCAACGCCCGCTGCCATATTGCCTATGTTCCATTCGCGGAAATCCTGCCCGGCATCGAGAGCGGTCGCTTCGATCTCGGCTTCGGCGAGGTCCTGCGCACGCCAGATCGCGAGAAGCGCTTCGCCTTCAGCGACCTCATCTGGCGTTCGTCGTCGCGGCTGGTTGGCGCGCCGGCCACCGCCCGGGAATTCGCCGCCCGACTCGGCCAGCCGGTCAGGATCGACACCCTGCGCGATGCCCGTGTGGCAGCAGTCGCCGGCTCACAGCAACAGGACTATCTCGAGCGCGTCGCCGAGAGGCGCAAGCTGACCGCGCTGGCAGCGGCAACACCGGCCGAAACCATCGATGCGCTACGCGACAACCGCGCCGACTTCGCGCTGCTGCCGATCCGCGCCGGCTATTCGCTGATCAGCAGCGAACACTCTGTGGGTTTCGAGTTCGTCGGCCCGGCCGTCGCCGACCACGGGCTTGGCGACACCACCCACATTGTCCTGCGCAAGCAGGATCGGAAATTGCGCCTCGCGGTCAACCGGGCAATCGCCGAAATCCGCGCCGACGGCACTTTCCAGCGCATCATGCAGCGCCATTTTCCGGTCTCGCTGGACTAACCTCCAATGGCCGGCAACGCCCCTCCCCGGCGCATCTCCGCCAGCAAGCTATTCGGCATCCTGGCAGCAATTTTTGTGCTGATTTTCAGCGCTGTCGTCGCCCTGCTGGCGCTCGACCAGCATCAGGTCCGCGCCACCGCCGAACGCCTGCAAGAGGAAACGGTCCCGGAAATCATCCGTTATCAGCGCCTGGCGCGCAATCTCGACCAGTTGAACCATGAAGGCGAGCGCGTATTTTCTGCCTCATCTCCGGAAGAGCGCCAGCAGGCCCTGTTCCTCATCATGCTCGTCGCCAGCCATCCGAGCATTCTCGAGCACCCCAAGGCTGCCGCGATAGCACATGATGCCGAGCGCTTCCTAGGCGAAACCAGCCGCCTGTCGAAGAGCGACCCGACCGTGCTGAAGGCCCGCCAACCGGAATGGATGCGCCTGTCCAAGCGCATCCACCTGCTGGTGGACGACATCTCGGTCCAGGGTGCCAATCTGGCCACCGTCGATCTCGACCACATGGCAGATACCATGCGCACGGCCGGTCTCAAGCTGCTCGGCGCCCTGTTCGTGGTCGGCGGCTTCATCCTGCTGCTGTTCCTGCTGCTGCGGAAATACCTGATCCGCCCGCTGCAACGCATTGACCACGCCCTTTCGTCGCTCGACGTCGAGGCAGCGGCGCCCGAGTTCCCGCATACCCGGCTCTCCGAAATCCTGGCCGTGGAAGACGCCACTGTGCAGCTGTACAAGGCCATGATCGGCAGCGAGGCGGCACGCCGCGAGCTTGAGCTGCTGGCCAATCGCGATGGATTGACCGGGCTTCTCAACCGGCGCCACTTCATGCTCAATGCGGCCACCGAAATCGCCCGCGCCAAGCGCTACGGGCATCCGGTTGCCGTCGCGCTTGGCGATCTCGATTTTTTCAAGCGGCTCAACGATACCTACGGTCACGGCGCCGGTGACGTTGTCCTGCGCACGTTCGCCAACATGCTCGCTACGAGCGTGCGCCATTCAGACCTGGTGTGCCGCTACGGCGGCGAGGAATTCGCGTTCCTGTTTCCGGAAAGTACGGTCGACCAGGCGCATGTTCTCGTCGAACGCTTTCGCCAGCACCTTGCCGAAACCGATATCCGGCTCGCCGACGGCCTGCTGGTGCGCATCACGCTGAGCATCGGACTGGCCGACGCCAGCCACGTCACGCTCGAGACCGCGCTGCAACACGCCGACCATGCGCTCTACGAAGCCAAGCGACTGGGCCGCAACCGGGTCATCGTCGCCCCTGCGGCGGAATAACCCCCGCCGCGCAAGCCTAACGCCTGCGTTCCAGCAGCGGTTTCAGGAAACGCCCGGTATAGCTGGCCTTGCACTTGACGACCTGCTCCGGCGTCCCTGAAACGAGAATCCGGCCGCCCCCGTCGCCGCCCTCCGGACCGAGGTCGACGACCCAGTCGGCCGTCTTGATCACGTCGAGGTTGTGCTCGATAACGACGATGGTGTTGCCGTTATTGGCCAGCCGCTGCAGCACGCTGAGCAACATTTCGATGTCCTGGAAATGCAGGCCGGTGGTCGGCTCGTCCAGGATGTACAGCGTGCGGCCGGTGTCGCGCTTGGACAGTTCCAGCGCCAGCTTGACGCGCTGTGCTTCGCCGCCGGACAGCGTGGTGGCGCTCTGGCCGAGGGTGATGTAGCTGAGACCGACATCGACCAGCGTCTGCAGCTTGCGGGCAACGACCGGCACGGCGTCGAAGAAGTCGCGCGCCTGCTCGACGGTCATGCCGAGCACGTCGTAAATGTTCTTGCCCTTGTACTGGACCTCCAGCGTCTCGCGGTTGTAGCGCTTGCCGTGGCAGACGTCGCAGGGGACGTAGATGTCGGGCAGGAAATGCATCTCGACCTTGATCATGCCGTCGCCCTGGCAGGCCTCGCAGCGCCCGCCCTTGACGTTGAAGCTGAAGCGCCCCGGTCCGTAGCCGCGCACCCGTGATTCGGGC
>Ga0209507_1002220_pt1 | contig 13531 bp, 10 predicted proteins | sample AD_UKC028_MetaG_FD_184414 | JGI IMG/M metagenome (GOLD analysis project Ga0209507, IMG submission 184414) | Active sludge microbial communities of municipal wastewater-treating anaerobic digesters from USA - AD_UKC028_MetaG (SPAdes) (version 2) | ecosystem: Engineered > Bioreactor > Anaerobic >...
TCAGGAATTCGAAGACCTGCTGCTGCATGTTCTGCTGGCCGATCTCGCCCAGAATGTAGGCGGCGGCGGTCCGTTTTTCCGGCTCCGGCGATTCGGCGAGCTGTTTGAGGTACGGGGCCGCCGTCATGACCCCCGAGATGCCGCAGTACTTGATGAGCGATATGATGGCCGACGAGAGGACCGGCAGGCTCTTGGTCTCGAGAAATGTCGCGATGAACCGGTGCGACTTCTCCATCTGCATGTAGCCGTAGGTCAGTATCGCATCCTTGACCACCTCCTCGTTGTCGCTCTTCATGAGCTTGAGGATCTCGTAGGTGTAGAAGCGCGATTCCATCGTCCGCAGGATGCGCAGTATCTTGGTCTTTATCTTTGACGACACATCTTCCGACAAGAGCGGCAGGAAGTAGCGGCCGAGGTAGAAGTAGCGCCCCTTCTCGATCATGTCGAGCGCCATGAGGATCTCGTCCTCGTTCTCGGAGGTCATCGCCTCGACGATGATCGATTCTATCATCGCCTGCCGGACGCCGACATCCTCGTTGCCGAGCCGTTTTTTCTTGATGTTATCCTGCAGGACCGTGAGATACTCTTTGCGCAGCATGAAGATGGCGGCGATCCACCCGGCGCCGCACAGTACCACCAGCACGCTGATGAAGCGGTGATCGATGCCGAGATAGGTCATCAGGTAAATAGCCAGACCCGCGACACCGGCGATGAGCGGTTTGAGGATGCCGTCGATGACCGCCTTGGCGCGGCTGCGGAACTTCGGATCGACCGGGATGTAAAGGAGCTGTACCGCCGCGTCGTTGACCGTGTAGCGGAAGGCGAAATCGGAGGCCCGCGCCATGGTGATGAACCAGATGCCCGGCATCAGGAAGAAAAGGGCCGAGAAACCGGTGATCATCGTCGGCAGGATAAGCAGGCTCAGGAATATGCTCCAGCGCAGGAGCCACGAGGTGGCGATGAGCTGGAAAAACAGCGAGAAAAAGCCGCTCGCGAAGGCGTAGACCATACCAAAGAAGCCGGCCAACTCCTTTTCCGAGAAATTCTCCCGCGCCTCCATTTTGAACTGGTAGTCGACGAAGTTCACGATGACGAAGGTGATGATGGTGATCAGCGCGATATAGCGGAAATAGGGCTGGCTGAACAGACTCACCGGCGCATGTTTGGCGGTCTTCTGGACCGACCGTATCACGACGCTGCGCTGAAGTTTCGACTTATAGGTCTCCCCCATCCGACGGACGAGGTACATGCAGAGCCCCATGAACATCGCGTTGATGACCAGCAGATTCTCCACCTGCACCACATGGACGAGCCATTTGACCGAATAACCGGCCACCAGACTCGCCAGAACGCCGCCGATACCGATGAAGCCGAGCGTCCGTTTCGCCTCGCGCGAATCGAGCAGTTCGTTGGTGAAGCTCCAGAACTGGAAGGTCATGAAGGCGCCGGTCACCTCGACGAGGATATAAAGCCCCGGATAGCTGAACCGGTAGCCGAGATTGATGAACGACATGAACAGGAGGGTCAGGGCGATGCTCGCAAAAAGGATCGCATTGATGAGGGTATCGAGGCGGTAGAGTGAACTGCGTCGCGTGTAGAGCCAAGTCAAGATCGATACCGAAGCCGCGACGAAGATGTACATGAGCGGCAACTGCGAGATATCGTACCGTTTCAGGAACAGGGTGTCGCGGACGATGCGTCCCTGCACATAGGTGGCGACCACGAGAAAATTATACAGGAACAGGAGTCCGGCGCGTGTCTGCTCCTCTTCACGGATGTTGAAGAGTTTGAAGATGAACCTCATGCCGCCCCTCCCCGGCCGCCGAACCCGTTCTGCCGAAGCGCCTCGTAGAGTATCACCGCGGCGGAGCTGGAAAGATTGAGGCTCCGCACCGATAGATTGCTCATCGGGATATGGAAGGTCCGCTCCTCATGCCGTGCCAGCAGGTCGGGATCGAGCCCGCGCGACTCACTGCCGAGGATGAACCAGTCGCCGGGACGGTAATTGTGCTGATCGTAGCGGTATTTGCCGCGGGTCGAGAAGAAATGGAGCTGTTCGGCCGGGACCTGCGCGATGATATCGGTCAGGCTCTCCCATACCGTCACGTCGATATCCTCCCAGTAGTCGAGTCCGGCGCGGCGGAGATTGCGGTCATCGAGCGAGAAACCGAGCGGCCGGACGAGGTGCAGTTTCCCGCCGGTGGCGAGTATACTGCGCCCCACATTGCCGGTGTTCGGCGGTATCTCGGGACTGACGAGCACCATATTGAACATCATTCCACCGTCACGCTCTTTGCGAGGTTGCGCGGCTGATCGACATCGGTCCCCTTATTGACCGCGACATGGTAGCTGAGCAGTTGCAGCGGCACGATATAGACGATCGGCTCCTGCCACTCAGACATCGGCGGCATCGGGATGAGCGCCTCGGCGATCTCCCCCACTTCGGTGGAGCCTTCGGTGGTGAGCGCCACGATACGGCCGTCACGCGCCGCGACCTCTTTCAGATTGCTGAACATCTTGCCCGCCATCGGGTTGGAAGGCATCACCGCGACCACCGGCAGATTGCGGTCGACCAGCGCCAGCGGCCCGTGCTTGAGTTCTCCCGCCGGGTACCCTTCGGCGTGGATGTAGGATATCTCCTTGAGCTTGAGCGCCCCTTCGAGCGCTATGGGATAATTCATGCCGCGGCCGAGGAACAGGAAATCGCTCGACCGGTAGAGATCGTGCGCTATCTTCTCGATGCGGCCGCTCTCCTTGAGGACCGACTCGATGATCTCGGGCAGTTCGGAAAGCCCGCGGATGTGGACGTGGACCGCGCTCTTGGGAAGCTGCCCTTTGGCGATGCCGACCTTGAGGGCGATGAGGTAGAGCGTCACCAGCTGGGTGGTGAAGGCCTTGGTCGAGGCGACCCCGATCTCGGGCCCGGCATAGGTGAACAGCGTCGTATCGGCCTCGCGCGCGATGGTCGAGCCGACCACATTGCAGACCGCCAGCACCGGCACCTTGCGCTCTTTGGCGGCGCGCAGGGCCGCCAGCGTATCGGCCGTCTCGCCGCTCTGGCTGATCACGATGACCAGATCGTCGGGGGTGACGATCGGATCGCGGTAGCGGAATTCGCTCGCGAGGTCGACCTCCACCGGAACGCGGGAAAGCCCTTCGATGTAGTATTTGCCCACCAGCGCCGCATGCCACGAGGTGCCGCAGGCGACGATGAATATCTTCTTGCGCCCCTTGAAGAACTGCGTATCGCCGTCGAAGAGCATGATATCGGCCTGCGCCCGGTTGAGCCGTCCGCGCAGGGTATCCATCACCGCCCGATCCTGCTCGTTGATCTCTTTGAGCATGAAGTGGCGGTAGCCCCCCTTCTCGGCCGCTCCGGCGCTCCAGTCGATGTGGTGCAGTTTGCGCTCGACCTTCTTCAGCGACCGATCCATGACGGTGACCGCACCTTTCGAGAGCACCGCTATGTCGTCATCCTCAAGGAATATGAAGTCGCGGGTATGCTTGAGTATCGCCGGGATATCGGAGGCGGCGAAGCCCCCTTCGGACGAAACGGCGGCGACGAGCGGCGACGAACGACGCGCCAGATATATCTCGCCCGGATGCTCCTCGTGGAGGATAGCGAGCGCGTAACTCCCCTCGATCATTCCCACCGCCTCGGCCAGCGCATCGGGAAGCGATCCTTTGTAGAAATGGTTGATGAGGTGGGCGATGACCTCGCTGTCGGTGTCGGAGTAGAAGTCGCCCGCCCCTTTAGCGGTCAGGTAGTCGCGCAGTTCAAGGTAGTTCTCGATGATGCCGTTGTGGACCAGCGCCGTCTTCCCCGACACATGGGGATGGGCATTCGCCTCGGTCGGTCGGCCGTGGGTCGCCCACCGGGTGTGACCGATGACGGCGTTGGACGACGGCGGTTCGCCGCTCACCTTCGCTTTCAGTTTGTCGAGTTTGCCGGCGGCCCGTTCGATGACGATGCGGCCGTCATGGAAGAAGGCGAGTCCCGCCGAGTCGTAGCCGCGGTACTCGAGACGCGAAAGCCCCTCGATGACCAGCGGTATTCCTTCACCGGGACCGGTATAAGCAACAATGCCGCACATGCGTTCCTCTTATAACAAAATAGCAGAGGATTATACCTAAAGCGCGGCGGCAAGCAAAAATATTTTGGAAATACTCCGTTCCCCTTTTTCCGGTCAGTACGTCATAGCACTAGCAAAGAAGAAAAGATACAGCAAGAAAACCGTAGAATAACTGACCTCACCCCTGACCGTTTCTTACACGATCTCATTGTTCCATAACTGTTCTAAAAACGCGCGCCACGGGATGATCTCGATATCGCCCACCTTCCGCGCCAGCGCTTCGGTCCCCACCAGGATGGTCCGTTTCGGCTTATACTCCGCCGCGAATGCCCGCAGGGAAGAGAGTTCGTCGTTCCGTACCTGCTCGCCGCTCTTGACCTCCAGCGCGATCTCTCCTTCGCCCAAAATGAAATCGACCTCGGCCCCCGTCTTGGTACGCCAATAATTGATGCGGAACTCTTTTTCAGCGTAGCTCCGGTAGGCGTGAAGTTCCATGAATATAAAATGCTCGAACGCCTTTCCGAATTCGGCCCCGCGCAGTTGCGCGATATTCCGGCCGCACATCGTGTTGGCCACCCCCACATCGAACAGGTAGAACTTCGGTGTCTTGGTAATGACCTGACGACTCTGCCGGCGCGAGAACGGTTCCACCATCGTTCCCAATAAGGTGTCGACCAGTATCTGATAATATTCCTTCACCGTTTTCGCGTCGATACCGCAGTCACGCGCGATATTGGCATAGTTCACCATCTCGCCGTGCGAAAAACCGACCGCATCGAAGAACCGTGAAAAGGCGGGCATGTTCCGCACCAACCCCTCGTCCATCACTTCCTGCTTCAGGTAATCTTGCAAGTAGGCCTTGAGCGACCGGTGCGCAGAACGCGGCTCGGCGAGATAATGCGACGGAATGAGGCCCTGATTGAGCGCCCGCTGGAGATCGAGATCGGGCAGTTCGCGGCTCACCAGCGGGAAGAGTTCGAACCGCCACGCCCGCCCGCCCAGCATATTGGCGTGACCCCGCTTCAACTTGCGCGCACTCGACCCGCACAACACAAAGGAAAGCTTTTCGTGCTCTATCAGCCAGTGTATCTCATCGAGCACCGCCGGGACCTTCTGCACCTCATCCACTACGATCGGCAACTCTTTTTTCTCGGCCGGTAACGCTAGCACATATTCCCGGAAGGCCATCGGCCGTTTCAGACACGCCAGATAGAGATCGGTCTGCAGAAAGTCGAATACCGCGCTCTGCGGGAACAATTGGCGAAGAAGCGAGGTTTTGCCGGTCTTTCGGGCTCCCCAGAGAAAGGCCGACTGTCCCGGAGTAAGGTCCATTTTCAACATTCGTGCTATTGCGTCAGCCACCAGCGTCCTCCCGTTTTATCCAACCATGCGGGAAGATACTCCGTTTTTATCCAAAGGCAAGGATTCTCAAAAATGTCTAATGTCGAGGACCCCTAAATTGATGCGACATCTTTTCCCGTCCTATTGTCCATCATCATGAACGACGAGAGGGAGGTTCTTATGGGTGAGTTGGAACGGCTGGTACCGGCGATGATATTTCTGCTGCTGTTCATCGCGGTCTACTTCATTGCAGGCGAGTTTCTCTACAGTGCCGGAGCCGACGATCAGCGGTCGGAACGCGACCTGACGATGACGGTGTCGGTCAATGAATGATGTAACCGCCCGTTTATTCTTGCCTATATTTCTTCCCGCGCTATTTACTCCGTCCCCGGTACCTATTAGAATAGCCTCCATGACCGGGCTGAATGAAAAAGAACTGGCGCGTCAGGCGATGAACGGCGACATCGCCGCGTTCGAGGAACTCATCACCGCCGAGAAGCCGCGTCTCTACTCTTTCGCCCTCGGCATGGCGGGCGGCAACCACGCCGACGCCGCCGATGTCCTACAGGAGGCGTTCGTTAAGGCCTTCGTCAACATCAAACGGTTCCGCGGTGACAGTTCGTTCGGCACGTGGCTCTGGCGCATCGTCCGCAATGAGTTCATCAACTACCGCAAAGCGCTCGGCACCAAGGCGCTGCAGCACGACGACGAAGAGGTGGCGGGGCTGGCGGAGACCGGGCGAACGACCGCCGTCGACGAGCTCATCTTCGCCGAACGGCGGGCGAAACTGCTGGAGATCGTCGCGATGCTCCCCCCGAAATACCGCGAAGCGCTTGTGATGATAGACATCCGCGAAGAGACCTACGAGAAGACGGCGGAACTGCTCGACCTGTCGATGAGCGCCCTCAAGACCCGGCTCATGCGGGCCCGCGAGAAGCTGTCGGAACTGATACGGAAAAGAAGAAGTTATTTTTTATAGAGAGGATCCTATGAGCGTATGCGACAAGACCACCCGCCTCATCGCCGCGGCGATGGGACGCGATCTGGAACCGAACGAGGCGCGGTTCCTCAAGGAGCATGCCGCCGGGTGCGCCGCATGCCGTGAACATCTTGCGGCGGCCGGTGCGGTGACCGGGATGCTCAAGGGACTGGTCCCGGCCGAAGCCGATACGCCGCTCGGGTTCGGCGACCGGCTCCGCGACCGTCTGCTGGACCGTTCGGGCCGCCGGAACTGGTACGGCTATCTCCCCACGATCCGTTTCCGTCCGATGGAGCTGGGGCTGCTCGCCGGGCTTTTGTTATGCGCTCTTGCCACGGTCGGCTTCTTTTATTTCAACGAAGAGCATCCGCAACCGCTCCTGCTGACCAGCAAAGAGGTATCGACCGAAACGCCGCTATCGATAGACCTCGAATACCTCGCCGTCCATCCGATCCGCGAGGTGGCGGTGACCATCGAACTCGACGCGGGGGTGAAGTTCCACAGCGACTACGCCGAAGTGGCCGCCGCCCGTTCCCACACCTGGACCGGCAAATTCACCGAAGGGATGAACTCCATACCGTTCATGGTGACGGTCGAGAAGCCGGGAACGTGGCAGATACGGACCCGCGCCGATTTCGGCGGCTGGCGGCATGAACACCTGATCACCCTCACCTCGACCGGCAAGATGGTGACCATGGCACAGTATCAACTGCCCAAACACCGGATATAAAGCGATGCGTGCCGCGATATTTATCTGTATACTGGCCGCAACGGTCATCCTCATGGCCGACGGAACGGGCGTGACCAGCCGCGTCCGCATCACCGCCGACGAATCGAACCGCAACTGGGAACAGACCTTTTTCGGCGACCGTCTCGCTGCGATGAAGAAAACGGACGAAACGGCCGACGATCTGCTGATACCCGATGCCGATGCCGCCGAAAAACAGCAAAAAGGAACGGAGCTCAAGGCACTGCCGCTCAAGGGAAAGCGGACCATCGAATACCACATCATTCAGGAAGAAACAGAGGAAGGCGACAGTTCCCGCAAGGTCAAGAAACGGGTCATCATCGAAAAAGAATCGCCGGACGCCCCGGCGCCGCGGAAATGAGGCGCCTATGACCCTCCTCCCCTACGCCATCGGCTATGACATCGGATCGCGGACCGGAAAGGCGGTCGTGACCGCTCCCGACGGTGCGATACTGCATACCGCCCTGACCGAAACGCTCGGCAACTCAGTTCTCACCTACGAAAAACTGCGGGGACTCATCCCCGCCGACTATCTGCGGCCCGACACCCTCACCGCCGCGACCGGCTACGGCCGCGCCGCGCTCGAAAGCCGCGTCCACCGCACCGCGACCGAGATCACCTGCCACTTCCTCGCCGTTCAGCGTCGCGCCCCCGCCACCCGCGCCATCATCGACATCGGCGGGCAGGATGCCAAGATCATCGCGATCGACGGCGACCGCATCCGCGACTTTGCGATGAACGACAAATGCGCCGCCGGGGCGGGCCGATTCCTTGAGGTGATGACCGCGCGGCTCGGCTATTCGCTGGAGGAGTTCTCGCGGCTTGATGTATCGCCGGTCGAACCGCCGCTCCTGTCGGCCACCTGTACCGTTTTCGCCGAATCGGAGCTGATATCGCTCATGGCCTCCGGCGCCGCACCGCTCGCTCTGGCCTCGGCCGTTGCCGCGATGGCGGCCCGGATGACCTTCCAACTTGCCGCCCGCCTCCACGCCCGGCCGCCGCTCTTTATGACCGGCGGCGTTTCGCGCATCGCACCGGTCCGCCACCATCTCGAACGGCTCTTCGACGCCCCCATCACCACCAGCGACGACGCGCAGCTCTTCGGCGCCTACGGTGCCGCCCTCATCGCCCGTAAGAAGTGATCTTCCCCCTTCACGATCCCTTCACCTTCGCTCTCTCAAAAAGGAATTTGAAAAACGCTCCCGACTGTGATAGCATCCCTTCCGCACTGTTTCGCGCACGCGACCCATATTGGAGGGAACATGAACAAGATCCTCATTCTCGATTTCGGCTCGCAGTACAACCAGCTCATCGCCCGCCGCATCCGCGAGATGCATGTCTACTGCGAACTCCACCCCTACTCCGTCGGCATAGACTTCATCAAGAAGTTCGCCCCGCAGGGAATTATTTTTTCGGGCGGCCCCAGTTCGGTCACCGACCCCGGCGCCCCCGATGTCCCCAAGGAACTGTTCGATCTCGGCATCCCGATACTCGGCATCTGCTACGGCATGCAGTTGACGGCCCACAAACTGGGCGGGAAACTCGGCAGCGGACATGCCCGCGAATACGGCCGCGCCACCATCGAAGTGACCGCGCCCAAATCGCCGCTCTTCCGCGGCGTATCGGCAAAGACGCAGGTCTGGATGAGCCACGGCGACCATGTCGCGGCGCTCCCCGAGGGCTTCTACCCCATCGCGAAGACCGATTCCATCGCCTATGGCGCCGCCGGGAACGACGAGCGCCGGATATATCTCGTCCAGTTCCACCCCGAGGTGAAGCACACGCTCGAAGGGAACCGCATCCTGTCGAACTTCCTGTTCGAGGTCTGCAAGGTGACGGCCGACTGGCGGATGGAGAATTTCATCGAGACGAGCGTCGCGAAGATCCGCGCGGCGGTCGGGAACAAGAAGATCATCCTCGGCCTGTCGGGCGGCGTCGATTCATCGGTGGCTGCTGCCCTCCTCGGCAAAGCGGTCGGCCATCAGCTGACCGCGATATTCGTCGACAACGGACTCCTGCGGCTCCACGAACGCGACGAGGTCGAAAAGAACTTCAAAGATGTCGTCAACCTCATCGTCGTCGATGCGGCCGACATCTTCCTGTCGCGGCTCAAAGGGGTCGACGAACCGGAAAAGAAGCGCAAGATCATCGGCAACACCTTCATCGAGGTCTTCGACACCGAGGCGGCCAAGATCGCCGGGGCCGACTTCCTCGCGCAGGGGACGATCTATCCCGATGTCATCGAATCGTCGTCGAAGATGAACGGCCCCTCGACCACGATAAAGACCCACCACAATGTCGGCGGGCTCCCCGACCGGATGAAACTCAAACTCATCGAGCCGCTGCGCGATCTGTTCAAGGACGAGGTGCGCGAACTGGGACTCAAGCTCGGCCTCCCGCCCGAAAATGTCTTCCGGCACCCCTTCCCCGGCCCCGGCCTCGCGGTACGGGTACTCGGCGAGGTGACCAAGGAGCGGTGCGACATCCTGCGGGCTGCCGACCACATCTACATTCAGGAGATACGGGCCGCCGGTCTCTACGACGATATCGCGCAGGCATTCGCCGTCCTTCTGCCGGTCAAAACGGTCGGCGTGATGGGCGACTGCCGCACCTATGAGCATGTGCTGGCGCTCCGCGCCGTCAAGACCGACGACTTCATGACGGCCGACTGGTACGATTTCCCGCACGATTTCCTGAAAAAAGTATCGTCCCGCATCATCAACGAGGTCAAACGGGTCAACCGGGTGGTCTACGACATCAGTTCGAAGCCGCCCGCCACGATAGAATGGGAATAACGCGAGGCGTCACATGAGCAGGATCATCATCGAGGACGACAATTCGCTGGAGAATCTGGAGATACGGCTCGACCATCTCCTGTTCAGCGAAAAAGAGATCGAGAGCGAGAAGCGCGACTACCTGCCGATGGAGGGACTCCTCGACGCAAAATTCGCCGACTTCCCCCCCTATCTCATTTCGACCGGTCAGCTGGCCAAGGCGGCCACCATCATTCAAGGGCAGGACGAGGTCGAACTCTTTTTCCTCATGATACTCTCGGGCGATGAGAAATCGCTCGTCCTCAAAACGCTCGAGAACAACCGCGAGGCGGTCGGCGAGGTCTTCTATCAGGAGATGCTCTGCCTCGCCTTCCTGTCGGCCGGTCCCGAGGAGCGCAAGCAGGTCATCGCGAATATCCTGCAGGTCCCCGCCATCATGCGGACGCCGCTTGCCGCCCTTATCGTCGCGCTCCACTCCGATGAACCGCAGAACATAGCCCCCGGCGGCCCGGTCGAACAGCAGTCGGCCCTCTTCGTCGAGGCGCTCAAGGCTGAACGGTCCGACCATATCGAAAAGGCATTCGGTGACCTGCTCGGCCTTTTTATCCAGAACCATCATCCCCGCTTCATATTCGAATACCTCCGCTCACTGCTCCTGCGCCACGACGGCATCCCCGCGCCGCTGGTGGAACGGTTCGTCGAGGCGGTGCTGAAAAGTTCGCTCGCCGTATCGTTCCCCACCATCAAACTGATCGAATTTCTCTATTACTGGCGCAACGATGTCACCGACAAGATAGAGGATTCGGTGACGGGTCTGGCCGAATCGACCGACTCGCTCTTCGTCCTCAACGCCATCGCGCCGTTGCTCTACAAATACGGGAAATGGCATCTGCTCGGCAAATTCTACAAGCTCGTCTCGCGCAAAACGACCGGCAAGACGCGCATCCGCTACCTCGAACTCCTCGCCGACATCTACGAACACAAGCTCAAGATGCCCGATTTCGCCACCGAGATACACAAGAATATCGTCGAAGAGGATCCCGGCTCCTGCTCGATAAGCCTGTCTCTTGTTCTTTCGGTCTACGAGGAGAACCGTCAGTGGAGCGATCTGGCCAACCTCTATATCTACCTCGCCGACCGCGAGAAGGAGCCCAAGCTGGCCGCCTACTACCTTTTCCGGGGCGGCGAACTGCTCTTCCGCGAACTGAATAAACCGCAGGATGCCCGGCCGCACCTTGAACACAGTCTCAAGATCAACCGCTCCTTCGAGATCATCCGCCTCCTGTCGGAACTCTATCTGAAACTGCAGGATTACGACGCCTACATCGGCAATCTCGAACAGGAGCTCGACTATGCGACGACCATCCCGGAAAAGATAAGCCTGCACGAACGGATCGCCGAGGCACTCATCTCCTTCAAACGGGCCTATGCCGCCGCCGAGACCCATCTCTACGCCATCCTCGACCTCAAACCCGACCGGCTGGACACCGTCAAAAAACTCGGCAAGATATACTACATCACCCGTAACTGGCAAAAGCTCACCGAGATAAACAGCCGCGAAGTGGCGCTCACCGAGAATCCGACCGATATCGTCAATCTGCTCTACAAGAACGGCATCATCTTCTTCAACGAACTGCACGATCTGGAAAAGGCGCGGCAGAGTTTCCTCCAGATTCTGGCGATGGTCGATCATCACATCCCGAGCCTTCTCTACCTTGAACGGATATATCTGCGCGGCAACGCCGTCGACGAGGTCATCGATCTCTACAACAGCCTCCTGCAATCGGCGACGACCGATTCGGAGACCAAGGAATTCTACCTGACGCGGCTCGCCATCGTCTACCGCGAACAGGGGCGCATGAAAGAGGCGCTGGACACCTTCCACCTCATCTCCTACCTCTACCCCGACAGCACCATCGCCAAGGAGAATCTGCGTCTGCTGTCCGAAGAGGTGGAGTTCCGCGAGTTCAACCTCGACGAGTTCGACAACGGCGAGCTGACGACCATCCTCGCCATCGCCAACGATCCCGACCGGACCGGCAAGGCGCTCTCCCGCATGGAGGCGACCGATCCCGATCTTTACAAATATCTGTGGGAGATCCGCACCTTCGGCGTTTCGGAGGTACCGGACGGAAAACTCGCTCCGCCTGAACGCTATCTGCGCGAGGTGCTGGAGGGACGGCCGACCATCGACCTGCTCGCCAAACACGCCGTCCGCCCGGCGGCCCTGACCCTGCTGGCCCAGCGCTATCTTGAAAAGGGCTATCCCAAAGGAATATACACCATCCTCAACTATTACCTGAAAGTGAACCCGGAACTCAAACGGACCTTCTGGGGCATTTTCTTTATGGGACGCGACCATCCGGAGCTCAAGGACCGGCTTGAGTCGTTGCTGGTGACCGAAAAGGACTTCACCCATTTCGAGATCGCGCTCAACATACTCGAGAAGATCTATCTGCGCGAGAAGAACTACAAGACGATACTCTTCCTGCGGACGCTCTTCGTCAAGAAACTCAAAGAGCCGGCGGTCCAGCGCCGCTTTATCGACGATACGCTGAGCCTGCTCACGGGGCTGGTCGAACCGGTGGAACTGCTCGATCTCTACAAACTGCGCTACCGCATCTCCGAAGGAGCTGAGCGGAACACCTTCCTGCTCACCTACCGCGACTTCCTGATCTCGCTCAATATGCGCGAATCGCTCATCAAGCTCTACGAGGAGAAGTGGCGGCAGGAACAGCTCGCGACCGATGGCAGTTACCTATTCGACCTTTATCTGGCCCAGCATGACCCCGATAAAGCGGCGGCGATCGCCCACGAGGTGCTCGAACAGCATCCCGGCGCCACCGATGTGCTCGACCGGCTCATCGACTACTATGAAAGCGCCCGCAAGCCGCAGGCGGCCAACGAGGCGTTACAGCGTTACCTGCGCGACGAATCGCGCCCCGAACTGGGCCGGGCCGCCGCCGGACGGCTGATGCGGTCGCACCTGCAGAGCGGCAATATCGCCGAGGCGGTAAGTCTCTTTCACGGCACCCGCTACGCTTCGGCCGCCGAACGGTTCACCGCCGGGATCGATCTGGCCGATCGTCTCTCGGAAACGGGACAGGCCGCGTTCGCCGCACAGATAGCGCGCACGCTTGCCGCCGGCTCGGAGGCCGATGCACTGCGCAAGTCAACGATACTGTTCGCCTGCGGCGACGTGCCCCAGCCGGAGGACCTCTACCGCATACCGCGCTACGAATCGCTGCGCGGTCTTGCCGAAAACCGTCAAAATCCGGCCGCATCGCTTGAGATATTGCGTCACTATGCCCGTCTGCGCGACCCACGCGGGTCGAGATGCTCATGCGCCGCCTCATCGCGGACGACAACCGCAAGGAGGAGGCGCATCGCCTGATCATGGAGATCGGCGGCGACCCCGTCTTCCAGACCGGCATCGTCCAATCGCTGGTCCTCCAGTTCGAAGAACGGATCGCCGACGAACGGGAGATCCTTAAATCGATACTCATCGCCGAACTCAAGAACGGCAATCCCTACCCTGCGGTGCGCCTGACCGAACTGGCCGGCGCAGACAATCGACGCGCGCGGCTGTTCATGCAGAACCTGCTGGCGCTTCTCG
>Ga0209507_1002222_pt1 | contig 13525 bp, 14 predicted proteins | sample AD_UKC028_MetaG_FD_184414 | JGI IMG/M metagenome (GOLD analysis project Ga0209507, IMG submission 184414) | Active sludge microbial communities of municipal wastewater-treating anaerobic digesters from USA - AD_UKC028_MetaG (SPAdes) (version 2) | ecosystem: Engineered > Bioreactor > Anaerobic >...
GTGCAGTTGTTCAGTGTACCCCCGTAGGCCCCACCGCCCGCGCCAGCCGAGTTGCCGGAGAGCACACAGTTGGAAACCACAGCAGCCCGCTCGCACCACGCCCCGCCGCCACTCTGCTCGCGCTCCCACTCGCCATCGTTTCGCGTAGCTCCGTTGGTCAGAGTGAATCCGGATAAACTGGCTCCATCGGCCAGATAGACGCACCGGATTGCGCTGTCGCCGTTCGTGGTGCCGGGCACCTGGTAGCCCTGGATTACCGTTAATTGAGGGCCGTTGACACTCCGCAGCGTAAGCGGCTTGTCCACCGCCACACGGTTGACCAACAAATTGGTGCCCACCGTTCGCCCGCCGGCGGTGTAGACGCCGTTGGTCACCAGCACCAAGGCTCCCGGAGTGCTCGCCGCATCAACCGCGTCTTGGATGTTCCTGGCCGCCGTGGCCCAAGAGGTGTAGGGCGGCGTGGCGTGGGCGCTGTTCGCGTCCACATAGCGCACGGTGGCGTGGGCGCTGGTGGCGGCCAGCACCGCCAAAGAAACCGTCAAACGAATTAGAGTCTTCATGAATTACCTCGATTGCTTGGGTTTGGTGTGTGTTGTCCGAAGGTCGTTGTCACGGGATTCGAACGTCGATCAAGGTGTCGGTGGCCCACATCACGAGCCCTTCGGCGGCCCCGGTATCACAGACGATTTGACCTAACGGATCGACTATTTGGCTGTGGCCATAACACTGGGCGTGTCCGATGGCGCCGACTTGCTGACTGGCGACGTGCCAACGCTTGGCTCGGACGGCGTTTTCCTTCGTAACCGCGTCCCATGAGTCGGCGACGGAATTCCACCAAGCTGAGGAGGTCACCAGCAGGTCCGCGCCTTGGCTCGCCAAGACAGGTCCTGGAAAGTGACCGCCCGACCACAATTCCGCACAGATCATCAGGCCGATTTTGCCCAGGGGGCAATCGAGAGCTTCGAATCCTGAGCCGCGGCTCCAGATCAGGCTATCGTTCCCAACGTGGAATGTTTTCCTATGTTTTCCGATAACTCCATCTGGTCCCAGGAAGACGTTGGCGTTGTAGAGCCGGCCCGCTGTGTCCTTCTCGGTCATCCCGAAGACCACAAAGAGGTTCAACTCCTTCGCCTTGGCCACCACGTTACTAGTGCTCTGCCCCGGGATCGTTTCGGCGGTCTGTTGGATGTAGGCCATCTCCTGGACCGACGGTTTCGCGTCGTCCTCCCGCCATCCGGGACACCCCTGGAGTGCCACTTCGGGGAAAACGATCAAATCGACGCGATTGCTGGCGGCCCGCTCCATGTGGGAGAAAAACGTCTGAAGATTGGCCTCGGTATTGGTTTTCGACTGCATCGTGACGGCGGCTACCATCAGCCATTTTTTGCCTGGGGAAGGCATCTTCAAACGGTAGAATCGACAACGGTTGGTTATGCTGGCTGACGGACGCAGCCGATACGGGCTGTCGGTGGTAATGACCGTTTGCCAGGGGCCAACCAGCGCGGGTGCCTCTTCCAGTTTGGCGTCAGGCGCGTCCCAACTGAGGTTCAGGAATCCCTGGTCCATCACCCCGTGCAGCTCAGCGGCACGGGCGGCGTGTCTCAACAGGACGGTCGGCAGGAGCAGTGAGAACGTCAGGACAACATCGAACAACCAACATCGGACCCGGGACATTGATGTGTGGCTTGGTTTCGTTGGGTTCGTTTTCATGGTTTGTTCTATCGGGATTTCGGTTTTCGGTTTCTCGGACTTCCCTTCCGATCCATCCGTTTGCGACACTTTCCGTTGCCGCAGGTGCGGCGCGGGATTAAAATGGACTGGTGAATGCAACGGCGATCAAAGAGGTGGCTGAACGGCAGCCTTTCCGGCCTTTCGCGGTGCGGCTGAACAACGGCACGCAATACACGTTCAGCGAGCCGAGAAACTTCGGGGCGCCCAAGGATTTTCGGGAGATTTTTTACTTTGGCGACTCGGAGTGGGTGTTGATTGATCTGGAAAGCATCACTGAGATCATCCGGCAGTAGCGGCCTGACGCCGTGTGTCACGGTGACGCGGAGACGAGCGTCGAAAGCGGCGATGAATCGCCCGCACTCCAAACGCTTCGCGGATTCCGGCGCGACTGACGTGCTCGCCAAGGCGCTCAGGATGATTCTGTCTTCGTGCACTTCGTGCCTTCGTGGTGCAATCTCTTCGTTCACGGCGCCTGGCGTAGACGGAAGTATTGGATCAGGGCGTTGGCGGGCACGGCCATTTGGTTCATGCCGGACGTCACGGGCTCTTGGACCGGCAGCCAGGGGCCTTGCACGGTCGGCGCGCCTTCGACGGCGTAGTGGATCGCAGCCGATGCGGGCCAACTCAGGCGCACGGCCCGCTCGATGCCGACGAGCGGCACTTCATACGTGCGCAGTTCCAGGTTGTCGAAGATGGCTTCAGCGGCCGGTTGCTGACCGTCGGTGTATTGCCAAAGGAGGAGACCAACGTTCTCGGAAGTGTAAGGCGGAGCCTTTACGTCCGGCACAAATCTCAGGCGCAGGCCGGACAAGGCCTCGAGCTCGGCTGATGTCAAGGCAGGATCGGCTTGGGGAGTATCCACGAAGGTGCGTTCGTAGAGCACCGTGTCTGGATTCTCCTGGTCGAGCACGCGGCCGGTAAGGATCACGTTGGTTTGCGCGCGTGTCAGGGCGAAAGACAGAATGATGTTGGTGTTCCGGACCAAGGCCTTTTCGTAGTAGAACAGGGCAAAATCTTCCCAAGGACCCAGCCATTTCGTGAGCGCGAGGCAATCCCGGCCCTTGTGGAACACGTAAATACCGCTGCCCGATCCGAAGCCGAGCCCCGCAAAGTTCGTGGCCTGCTCGTCCAGCCTGACCAAGGCTACCCGTAACTCCTTGGTCTTGCCCTGGTCCAACCCGAAGTTACTGCCATCCTTGCTCACCATGAAGAACGTACTGTGGATGTGTTTGGTGACGACGCCTGGAAAATGGGCGCGTAAGGTCAACTGATGGTTGGTTTCAAGAAGGCTTCCCGATCCATATTGGCTCCAACCGATCAGCTTATTGTCATTGAAGTTGTCCAAGATCTGGGTCGTATTCACCGGTGGGGGCTTGAGGGTCCCGGTGTAGAGGTAGGGCACGGTCGGGTCCATGGGACCTGACGCCGCCGCCCGGGTCAGCGTTTCCTCCACGCGCAAGCCATCGATAGTCCCGCCGGAACCGGAGCCGACGAGGTGAAGTTGCAGACTGTTGTCGGTCTGCATCACGCCGCGGTAGCTGATTTCCCATAGCCCACCGCTGGCCGTGAAATGGGTCTCGCCGGCATCCCAGGTGCCGACCTGCTGATAGACCGTCCCCTGTAAGCTGGCCGTGCCGTCCGCTTGGTAGTCCCCGTTAACGAAGACCAAGCGGCTGCCCGTCAATCGCGGGTCGCTGCTCTGCACCCGCACGGTGTGGACATTGCCGCGGACGAAAACTTGGCCGGAAGTATTTGTGGAAGTGATACCGGGCGCCAACAACCCGTTCACCCAGCCGGTGGCGGTGTAGGGAGTGTCGGCAGCGGCCACTGGCAGAGCAGCCAGCAGTAGTACGGTGGCTGTGGCCACCCTACCGGAGCCAAGGCCCTGGCGGCCAGCCAATCGATTGCGCAGTGTTTTCGTGAGGTTGAACCTTTCGTTGAGGGTTGTTGTCGTCGTTCTAGCTGATGCACCGGTCATCCAGCCGCTCGCCGGGCTTCTGCACACGCTCTCAGCTGGTTACTCTGGCGGACCGCGGACCGCTCGCGCCCAGCAACTTGCCGGTCGCTGGCTCGTTTTCCACTAGGACACGAAGGAATTCGCCGAGGTAGTCTCAACGGTTGACTACGGGACCGGCACGCGCTTGGCGGTGGCGGTCAGACCTGGAATGGTGACTGCGGGCAAGGTGTCCGGGTCCGGGAACCCGTCGCCATCAGCATCAGCCGTAGCGGCGTAGACCTTCAGAGTGTAAAGGATTCCCAAACTGTTAGGCCCGGTAAACTGTAGGGTGCCGGCACTCACGCAGATCGCACGGATTTGGGGCGGATTCCCCTGCGCCTGACCATAGGCGACTAAAGTCCATTTTGCCGTGTTGCGGCCGGTCATCTCCGCCTCGCCGGTGCTCTCACTCAACGTGTCGGCACCGAAAGCGGTGACTAACCCGGCCGTGCCCAGGTCATAGGTCATGGCATGAACACGGATTGCGGCGGTTCGCCCAGCCGGGTCCAGCGGTATTTGCAGCGCCGTGTATATCGTGTCAGGTGCCGAGAAAATCCAACCGCCGCCCAGTTGATAGTGTCCTTGGTTCATCCAGCCCACCGACGCGCCGACCGCGATCAGGAGGGCGGCCAGGAATCCCCAACGCGCGATCCTGCCTTGCAGGAGTCGATTGATTAACGTCTTCACTGTGTGATCTTTCCTTTGATAGTTGCCGGCCCATCGATGCTCCACGCCGCCGGGGCCTTATTAGCAGGAGGCCGACGTTACTCGCGCCGGCTCCCTCCGGAAGCTCCCGCTCTCACAGGTGGAACACTGGTCCGTCATTGTGTTTCTAAGGCAAACCCGGTGGAAAGTTGCGAACATCCCACAGGCCTCCCATGACGATGAGCGCCGCGCTCGGGGCGAAGGCCCGAACCAACGGGCCGCCTGGGCTGGAGTCGTGCGTTGGAACTCCATGGGCCTCGCAACACCGAGTTGACCGGTGTAGCACCTGAAATGCTCGTCGCCGTTTGTGTTAGGATCGCGGACACAGTCTCGGAACCGTCTCTCCGCGTTTCGGCACCGGCGCTAAGGTGCACGCAAGGCCAGGATCCGCGGCCAGGAGTTGCTGAACGATTCCGGGCTGTTGTGTCACATGCTCAGTCTGGATGCGGAGCGGCTCAAGGGGGATGAGTTGATGAGTGGTTCGGTATTCGAGACCTTCGTGGCCACAGAATTGGCGAAGCAAGCCTCGTGGAGCGGCGTTCGGCCGGCCCTGTTTCATTTTCGGACTCAGAAGCAGCAGGAGGTGGATCTGGTCATCGCCGCCGGGAAGTTGGTGGGCGTCGAAGTGAAGAAGACGGCCAGCCCGACGAGCGGGGACTTTAGAGGCTTGCGCCATTTGAGCGCACAAACGGGCAAGAACTTCTTGCGCGGCATCGTGTTCTACACGGGTTCGACGAGTGTCGCGTTTGGGCCGAACCTGCACGCCGTTCCGATGAGTGCGTTGTGACAGCTCGAAGCGGCGACGGAATCCTCCTCTGCCTGAGCCTCCGATTAGCCTTGGCGGTAAATCTCGCGACGCGACTGATCGAGGCGCTGCTTGACCGTGTCCGTCAATTCCATCTGCTCCTCAAGGTACTCATCAATCCAGGACCGAAGTGCTTCGATTTCTTCACGTTTCAGCCGAGGGATGGCGGCCTCGATTTCTTGGACCGTGCCCATGCGCATTAAGTAATGGATTCCGAAAAAAATGGAAGCACGGAAAACCTGAACCAAGCCTGCCTCAGAAATTAATGTTCGTTCTTCAGCCCAGAGCGCGACTATCTGATTGAAAAAGTTGAAGAAGCCTTAGCACTGAATGTTGGATTAATCCTTGACCCTGAAGGTTGGTGGAGCCGAGGGGGCTCGAACCCCTGACCCCCACAATGCCATTGTGCTCATCCCCATTGCGCTGGAAGCACTTGCAAACACGGTCAAAAATATCGACAGGTTTATCGACACTTTTTTCCCGGACTCCGCGCCGGCGGATCGCTCGTGCATAGTCTGTCTGGTCAAGTTATTCGAAGCGGGTCGTATTTGGGAGTATGTGGAAAGAGACTGGGAGGCAACGGCCACGCTGTTGACATCCTTAAATCGGGGTGATACTATTTCGATACTGAAATGCCGCGCAAGCTTCGCCAACTGATCGCCGACCTGGACCAGGCCGGATTCGTCAACCGCGGTTGCCATGGCAGCCATCGGAATTTCACGCATCCGAAAGGAGTGCGAGTGACCTTGAGCGGCCAGGCGGGTGACGACGCCAAGCATTATCAGGAACGGGATGTGCGGCGGGCGTTGGACACCGCGAAAGAGTGAACGTTTATGACACGCAGTCAAATCAAAGCCCAGGCGGCGCGATACGCGAAATTTGTCGAGTGGAGCGACGAAGACCGATGCTTCATTGGCCGGTGTCCCGAACTGATGTTGGGCGGCATCCATGGCCAGGACGAGGCCAAGGTTTATGCCGAACTGTGCCGGGCGGTGGAAGAAATGGTGGGATTGATCCACGCGGACGGCCAGGAGATGCCCTGTCCGCTGGGGCAAAAGGAATTCAGCGGGAAATTTGTGCTCCGCATCGAACCAGCCATCCATCGCCGCCTCGCGGCCAAAGCCCTCGCTGCTGGGGAGAGCCTCAACAGTTATTGCGCCAAGGCACTCCTCAAGGCCTGATCCATGATCGGCGAGTCTCTCAGCATCCGGAAAGGCACCTGGATTCCAGTGTTCTTTGAGTAGGGTTCCTGAACTGCCCGGCCTCGGAGTGCTTTTCACCGTGCTTTGTTCGGTCCCTTTGGTAATGTTAGGCCATGGCTCCTTCGGGCAAGGAGAGTGAAAAGGCTGAAACGCAAAGGGGCGTGTTTGCCACGACGCACTGGAGCGTCGTGCTGGCGGCGGGCGACTCGGAATCGCCGCTCGCAGCCGAAGCCTTGGAGAAACTGTGCCGCACTTATTGGTATCCGCTCTACGTTTACGTCCGTCGCCGCGGCTATGAAGCGCCGGATGCCCAGGACCTGACGCAGGACTTTTTCTATCGGCTTTTGGACCGGGATTGGCTGGCCCAGGTGGATCGCCGCAAAGGAAAATTCCGCTCATTTCTCCTGGTGGCGATGAATCATTTTTTGGCCAATGAGTGGGATCGCGCCAAAACGGTCAAACGCGGCGGGCGCATTTTCTTTCAGGCTTACCAGGACGATGCCTATGAAGAGCGTTTTCAGGAAGATGCGTCTGGCGAGAGATCTCCCGAACAGCTTTATGAACAGCACTGGGCCTTGGCGCTATTGGAAACCGTGCTCGTGCGTTTGCGAGAAGAGGCAACCACCACGGGACGGTTGGAACAATTCAATGAACTCAAAGGCTTCCTAACGGGCGAGAAGCGATCCATGACTTACGCCGATCTGGCGGCCAAATTATCGGCCACCGAAGCCGCCTTGAAAATGGCCGTACAACGATTGCGCCGCCGCTACGGCGAATTACTCCGAGAAGAGATCGCTAACACCGTCGCCGACCCGAATGACGTGGAAGACGAACTCCGTCATTTGATGACGGTTTTGAGCGGCTAGGGGGGTGTTACTTTACCACCGCATTGCTTATGTAGGTAAGTGAACTGGCGATGAGACTATTGCGCACCTGTTACGAATGCGGCCGCGCGTTGCCCAACCACGCTCCCGAGGAGCTTTGTCCAGTCTGCCTGCTCCGGATGGGCGCGGCGGAATTGGGAATGGACATCCCCGCGGCAAAAGCCGCTGGATCGAAGCCAGAGGCTAGCCTGGGTGCTCAGGCGGATGGCGCCGTTAAAACCGGCCGTCGGCTGGGTGCCGCGGGCGATCACCTGGGGGACTACGAACTGCTGGAGCGCATCGGCCAGGGCGGCATGGGGGTGGTCTATAAAGCGCGCCAAATCAGCCTGGATCGTATCGTCGCCCTCAAATTGCTGCCGTTCGGACCCTTCACCCGGGATGATGTGATCCAGCGATTCCGGGCGGAGGCCAGCGCGGCGGCCGGGCTCCAGCATCCGAACATCGTGGCCATCCACGAGGTCGGCGAGCACGAAGGTCAGCCGTTCTTTTCGATGGACTACGTCGAGGGCCAGACGCTGGCCGATCTCGTGCGGGATCAACTATTGTCAGCTCAACGAGCGGCCCGCTATTTGAAAACTGTGGCCGAGGCGATTCACTTTGCGCACCAGCGCGGTATCCTGCATCGCGACCTCAAACCGTCCAATGTGCTGATTGATCAATCGGACGAACCTCGCGTCACGGATTTCGGACTCGCGAAACGACTGGGAATCGACTCAGACCTCACGGTCAGCGGCCAAGTGCTGGGCTCGCCCAACTTCATGTCGCCCGAGCAGGCGGAAGGCCGACAGAAAGACGTCGGGCCAACCAGCGACGTCTATGCGTTGGGGGGACTGCTGTATCATTTGCTGACGCGCCAGCCGCCGTTTCAGGGCGACACGCTTACCACTCTCTTGAAGCAGGTCGTGGAGGCAGAACCGGTCCCGCCGCGACGCCTGAATCCAAGTGTCCCACGCGACCTGGAAACGATCTGTCTCAAGTGCCTCGAGAAAGATGTGGCCCGACGCTACCCGACCGCGCAGGCGCTGGCGGATGAGCTGGGCCGGTTCCTGGAAGGCGAGCCGATTCAGGCGCGACCGGTGAGCGCCTTCGGAAAGGCTTGGAAGTGGTGTCAACGGCGGCCGGCTCTGGCCGGCACCCTGGCGGCCTTGTTCCTCACTTTCCTGTTCGGTTTCACGGGTGTGCTCTGGCAATGGCGCCGTGCGACGACCGGCGAGTTGCAGGCCCGGCGGATCGCCTACGTCGCCGACATGAACAACGTCCAGGCGGCACTGGCCAATGGCGACCTCGGCAGGGTCCGGGCGCTCCTGGATGCACAGCGACCCGGGGCGGGACGAACGGACCTCCGCGGTTGGGAATGGCGCTACTTCTGGCAGCAGTGCCGGAGCGACGAACAGTCCACCTTGCTGACTTTTTCCAATACCGTCACGGCGCTGGCCTTCGCACCCGATGGCCAGCGGTTCGTCGCGCGCCTGGAGAACGGTCCCGTCGTCCTTTGGGATGGCCGTCTGGGAAGACCGGTGGTCGAACTGCCGGGTGCCGGACGGGAGAAGATCGCCCTGGCACTGTCGCCCAGTGGAAACCTGCTTGCCTGGAGCCCCAAGACCGGAAACGGTCTGCAGGTCGAGTTGTGGGACATCAAGGCCGGGAAGTCGCTGGCCTCGCTCCCCCATGACTCAGTGCCGATCTCGGCGACATGGAGTCCGGATGAGCGCTGGCTGGCAACCCTCGCCACCGACGGAACCGCCCGGCTTTGGGATGTCCAGACCCGGAGCGTCGCGAGACGGATCACTACTCCTGCCCAAGGCTACAGCCATTACGGCTGTGTGACCTTCTCGCCCGACGGGCGCAAGTTGGCGATCGGGGAGTGTGAAGGCCAAATCCGGCTTGTGGACATAGCCACGGGTGGGGAGTTCATCCTCCCGCTGTCGGCTCCTGATTCCGGCATTACCGCGCTGGCCTTCTCGCCCGATGGCCGACTCCTGGCCTCAGCCTGCGGGTACTTTGACAAGGACATTCACCTGTGGGACCTGGAAAGCGGCGCCGAGAAGCCGCGCCTGACCGGCCACCGCAGTTGGATTGCGGATCTGTCTTTCTCCCCTGATGGCGGGACCCTCGCCTCGGCGAGCGGCGACCAAACCCTGCGCCTGTGGGATGTCCAGGGGAAGAGTCCGCCCACGGTGTTGCGAGGCAACACCTATGAGGTGTGGTCCGTCGTCTGGTCATCCGATGGACGACAACTGCTCAGCGGCGGACGCGATGGCGCCGTGCGGCGCTGGGATCCGCGGGCGACTCCCTCAGTGGGAGCCTACGAGGTGTTGCCGAGCCGTATTGGCATGTTCGGGCTGGGCTTCTCGCCCGACGGGCAGACGTTGCTGGCGATCAGCCGGACCGCTGGCGCCGTGACCCGTTGGGATTTGGCCACAGCCCGAACCCTGGGAGAACTCGCCTTCGCGGGCACCAACCACCTGAGCCTTGCCGTCTCGCCGGAGGGTCGCCGGCTGGCAACGTGCGATGGGGAAGGCCACGTTCGTGTGTGGGATTTGGCGACGGAAGATCAAATTCGCGAACTGAGCATTGCCTCGACCTGGCTGGCGCGCCTCGAGTTCTCGCGCCGAGGCCGACTGCTGGTGGCTTTCCTGGTCCAACCCGGCGACTCCGCCAGGACGGTCCAGGTGTGGGATACGACGACCTGGCACGAAGTCGGACCCGAACCTGGGCAGTTCAGGGCGCTGACCTGGGTCTCGCTGGCGCCTGATGACCGGACGCTGGCCATCGGCCAGGGGGATGGCACGATTGCGCAATGGGATTGTGAAGGCCGCCACTGCACGGAAGGGGTCGCCGATACAAGCAACGGCACCCCGGACCATCTGGCGCACTCGCCGGATGGGCGGTGGTTCGTAGCCGGCAGCACGGATGGACGGATCGCGCTCTGGAACCTCGTCTCGCGCCAACTGCGGCAGATCGACCGGAGCCGCCAGAACGCCGTCCACGCGGTCGGCTTTTCCCCCGACGGAGAGCGACTGGTGACGGGCGGCGGCTCCACCGAAGCCGTGACGATTTGGGACCCCAAGAGCGGTCGGGACGTTGCCACCCTGCCGGGCGAACCTGGACTTTACTATACCGTCCAGTTCTCCCCGGACGGGAATACCCTGGGCGCCGTGACCGCGACCGGCACCGCCCTGCTTTGGCGGGCGCCCTCGTGGGCAGACATCGACGAGTCCGAGCGAAAAGGACACCCGTGACCGGTCGCCGATGATCGCCTGGGGCGGCGGTGAGTTGGGAAGCCTGACCGCCCCGCCGGCCCGAGTCCGCCACCGTCGCAGGCTCAGACAAGCGGGGACGCGGCTCCGCCGACTCGGCACCGCTCCGAACTTGCTCACGGCACCGGCACGCGCTTTACGGTGCCCGTCAGGCCCTGAATCGTCGGTAGTAAGGGCGCCCCGTCCGGGGTGGCGTGGCCCACTGGGGTTGGGCATCGGCACTCCATGTCCCCGGGGAGGTTAAAACCAGCAATTGAGCCGGCCCGCGTTACTTTTCCCGGGATTCGCTTCTGTAATCAGGTGAGAGCAACTGTATCGCATCGCACATAACCTAGGTTCCTGGCTCGAGCGACCAGATTGCTTGCGAGCTCTCGACGGCAGCAGCGCCCTCGAGCCCGGAGCCAAAACGAAGAAAGAAGCATAATCATGTTAACCAGAAGAAACCTTCTTGTGATGGCGATTGCCACAGTGGCGGCGACCGTCGTGTTAGCCGCCCGATCCGTCGCCGCGACGACTCCATCGTCTTACACCTCCACCGGCTGGATCACCGGCGTGCCCGTCCTGCCGCTCACCGTCACCAATGCCCTCGGTCAGGTGCTCCTCCGGGCCAATGTCCACACGGTCATGGTGCAAAGCGATGACTCCCGTCTCACGGGCAACCGGACCGTGATCGTCAATGGGGGCTACAACACCGATGGCACGGCCGCATTGTACGGTTCGGTCTATCAGGAAGTCGGCACGTGGGACCTGAGTGATCCCAAACTGCCCAAGTTCACCCCCACCGGCGGGCTCTGGGAGCTGGATTACCGTGGGGTCATGGGGACCGACAACAGCCTTCAACTGCACTTTGTCGGTCATGGTCAGGGCGGCGCCATTGACGGGCTGCGTCTCGAGGAAAATCTGACGCGCGCGGCGGGACCGATTCTCGATCCGGCCATCCCCTATCGGTACACCGGGACCATCAAGCTACCCCCGGAGAACACCAGCCTGGTGGTGGACAATTTCGATGCTCTCAACTACAGCGGGAGCGTGTGGGGAAAAGGGACGATCACCTTAACCGACGGCCGGTTGGTCGCGCGCGGGGATTTTCCAAACGTGACCCGTTCCATTTTGGATTCGTACGTGTTCGGCGGAGCGCAGCACCCGCAGAGCGTTCCCGATGGCAAGACCCAGGAATGGCGGGCGGATTTGGTCAGCCTCGACGGCAACGCCACGAATACGGCGATCATAGCGGTCGGCACACCTAACGGGCTGTATGCCTTCCACAAAGGCAGCGCCTTCGAGTACCTCTTCAAATGGACGTCAGCCTCTGGATTCAGCATGCTCGCGTGTGGGACAACAGCCGTCAGGAACACGAATGTCGTCCTCTCTCTCGCCCTCACACGGGTCCAACCGAATCTGGTGATTACCGCCCGCGTCCTGGACAAGGCCGCGGCCAATGCCGTCCTGTATCAGGCCAGTGTCGTGGACACTCCCGAGGCGGACCCCACCCTCACCGTCAGCCAGTTTGAGGCCTTGACCGGCATGCGCCTGACCGACTTGGGCCCCGATCAGAAGGCAGACCCTCTCACTTCGTTTTTCCCATTGCTGGGGGTGTTCCAAAACACGGATGGCTCAGAGCCCGCGCCCACGGCGATATTCGACAACCTCGAGCTATGGACCTGTGAAACCCCACCGCTCGTCATCGAGCACGCCGTCCGGCTGATGTGGCCCGCTGCCGCCACCGCGAACTACATTCTCGAGAGCGCGGCAACCGTCTTGGGTCCCTGGCTGCCGGTCCAAGAGTGGTCCATGCCCGGGATGCAGCAGATGACGGCCCCGGCCAGCGAGGCAGCCAAGTTCTTCCGCGTCCGAGGTTGGTGACTTCCGGCACCAGTGAAATTCAGGTCCCCGCAAAAGAGAGATGACTCCATGAAGATCAAGCTGCCCAAACCGCTTATGCTGTTGACGACCAGTGTGGTGGATGGGCTGATCTACGTCTTCGAGGGAACCGAAACATTCATCTATGATCCCAAGATCGATCAGTGGACAGCCCAGGCCAAGTTCTCGCCCGCAAAATGGGGTATGGCTTCAGGGGCAGTGGACGGGACGATCTACCTGCTCGGAGGAGTGTCGCCCAACTGGTACACCTGTTACGACGCGGTGTTGGCCTATGAGCCTGCCCAGGACAAGTTCACGGCCAGACGGAAGATGCCGCGAACCCGACTTTGCGCCGCGAGTGCTGTAATCGAGGGCAGGGTTTATATCGTTGGCGGAGCGTCCGAGGAACCCGCATTTGTCAATCCCAAGGCGGTTTTCTACAACATCCTGGACGTATTCGATCCGCAAGGAGGGGTGACGTCGCGGATCACGGCGGCAACGATCGAAGGCGCCAACCGGCTGCGCCTGGTGTGGGAGGGAGAATCGGGTGTGAATTACTCGGTCGAATCCAGCGCGGACGTTGTCACCAACCGCTGGACACGCGTCACGCTGCCAACCGGTAACACGATACTCGCCACCAATACTCCGGTCGAAACGAGTTGCCCGGTCGTTCAGGGCGAACCACAACGATTCTATCGAGTTGTCGAAGCGCCATAAACCAAGGGTCACCAAAGACGCCCGAGGCGTTCAAAACATGTCCCTCTTTTGGTTCAGCCACTGTGACGAAGCACCCGATGGGCTGAGAGGCACAGCATCATTGCCAGCCTCAATTGCTTACGCCCCCGGCCCCACGGACCTGGACGGCAACCCGCGCATCGCGAGGAACCTATCGCGCGGGACCGTGCTTCGCCAGCCGGAAACCCGTTCAAAGTCCGTCATTCAGTCATGGTTCGTATGCGCTTAACGGATTCACGCCGGTTTACGCCAGCGCCAACGCCAATTTCAGCGACCTCTCCACCTTGGCGACGTCAGCAGCGGAAAGCGTGCCCCAGAGTATGACGAGGCGGTCCTTCGAGATCGTG
>Ga0209507_1002226_pt1 | contig 13498 bp, 20 predicted proteins | sample AD_UKC028_MetaG_FD_184414 | JGI IMG/M metagenome (GOLD analysis project Ga0209507, IMG submission 184414) | Active sludge microbial communities of municipal wastewater-treating anaerobic digesters from USA - AD_UKC028_MetaG (SPAdes) (version 2) | ecosystem: Engineered > Bioreactor > Anaerobic >...
CCGGAAGACACAACAGAACCTGCGCGCGCGCCGGTCTGGCGCTCAAATTCCAGTTCCCGCGCCATCTGTTCCGCCTGGGCCTGGGCCGCGGTCTGTGCGGCGGCCCCCTGATACGCCTGGATATTCGCCGCAACATTCTGTGGATTGTAAGTTTTCTGGAGCAGGTTCGCCTGCAGACGCCCCATTTCGTATTGCGTCCCCATCTTCAACGCCCCACCCAGGACGTTAGAAATCAGGGCTCCCCAGCTTCCCGAACCTGTGTCGGGAATCGTGCTGGACATGACGGGCGTTACAGGAACCGCCGGCATGATGGGCGTAAAGTTGGGGACCATCTGACCCGTTGACCCAGCGGACACGTTCATAGACAGGTCTGGAAGGGTGATTGCCGCATTATCGCCCAGGCCTGGATATGCCCCGGTCACGATCCCAAGCCGAAAGGGGAGCAAATGGGCAAGTCGGCTTGCCCTATCCGGAATTGGCATCGGCGTGGCCGGGTGCGATCCCGTTTCGGAAGGCCAAGGGAAACGAGGCGGCACAATGCCGGAGTTATCCCGGCGAAGAAATCCATTGAGGAAATCTACGGCTTTAATTTGTGGCGGCACAACGCCCGTATTTGCCCGGATAGGAAGGGCAAGTGGCCGATTCCCTTCCCGGCGCGGCATCCGCAGCATTGCGCCGCGGGTCATGATTCCATCGGTTTTCAGCATCGGAAGCATTTTTCACCTCGTGAGGGCATACAGCAGGAGTCCGGCACCCGCCAGCAGGATAACCGGAGGAATGGAAGGTTTGGGCATGGCTTTCGGTTCAGGATTGTTCCCAGGCGGCATCCCGAAGGGATCGGGCCCCAGGCTTCCGCTAAATGGGGTCCCGGTATCAAACCCGCCTCCTCCGCCCCCACCACCGGAATACATGCCCTGTTGCGCAGCCAAGGCTTGCGCGGCCTCAGCCTGGGCAAGCTGGCTTTGTTCCGCGGCGGACAACTGCTGACCAGCGGCTTGCTTTGCGAGAATGCCCTGGATCAACGTAGGAGCTACCGCGCCCATGATTGCCGTTGCCGTGTGTCCCGTGAGGGCTCCACCTATCCACGTCCCCGCGTGAGCCAGGCCAGAGCCGACCACACCCGCGCCATGGGCCACCGCGCTACCAAGCGCCGCCCATCCACCTGCGAAGTAAGCCGCAGCCCCGGCTGTCAAAGCAGCAGCCGCCACAATTTGCAGCGTTTTTCTGTGATCCTGTGCCCACTTCTTCACTTTCTGGAAATCCTTATTCACGCTTCCCCCAAATCTTTCCAGTGCGGATTGAGCTTTGTTGAATGCTCCGCGCAACGGCTTGGGGATAACGTGATTGGTGATTTGGTGGGTCAAATGGGAAATCGCGTGGGTAATGTCATGGATGCTGAACCCCAGGCCCTCATACCCGTCCTTGGTGAAACCTCCCGCCACGATCAAGGAGGGGACCGGCCTTAGGAGTGGAGTCGGGTAGATTTCCGCGGCTTCGTTCATTTCACACCCTTATGATTTTTCGGACGGGATACGGGGGCCACTGATCCGGGGCCAAGGTCACCGGGTCCACAATACACCCAGCCGTCAAGTCCTGCAAAACGGCATGACTTGGATAGGCCCGAAAAGTCCATTGGATTGCCACCGGGGCCACTTGATGCCCCAAGGCTCCAAGCAACGCCCCGGCCAAAACCGCTTGATCGTCGCAATCCCCGCTCATGGTCACCGCCCACGTCAAAGCGGGATCTTGCACCCATTCCAACCCTACAGGATCGGGACGGTATTTGATTCGCTGCTTGATGGCCGCTTGAATCATGCGGGCTTGTTCCCGTGGATCGGTCACACTCCCGACGATGAATTGAGCTACTGATAGCGCCCACGGTTCGGCCTTCCCTCTCCGTATCAAATAATCCATGACTTGAATTGTGGGGGTTGGTTCTTCCCCCAAGCCGGAAAAGAATTGAACCGTATTCATCGCCGCGCCGCCCACCAAAGAACCAGTAGAATTCCCGCCGCGATAAGTAAGCCCGCGTTTATCGCTCCGCGCTGCGGATTGGTGCCGTCGAATCCCAAATCCAGAACCGCCTCAGATGCGGCCGATTTCACGTCTTCGACTTTGTTTTCCACGGCTGCTTCCGCCTGGGATATTTTTCCTTCCCATGCCGCAGCATAATTTAGAACCTTTCTCCAGTAGGAATGGGTTTGCGCCGGTAGGCTTGCGTCCACGTCGTCCCAATTCTTTGTTGCCGATACATGCCCCGGCCCCCAGTTGTAGGCCGCTGCTGCTCGTGCCGTGTCCCCGTTGTATCGCTTGAGCAGCCAAGCCAAAAACTTCGTCCCCACCAAGGCATTGAACGTTGGATTTAGCAGTTCATCCGCCTTGGTGGTTCCGTTGGGACGCCCCAGCATCCAATCCGCTGTTGCCGGTAGAACCTGCATGAGCCCCAGGGCCCCCACCGGCGAGATTGCCGTGGGATTGAACCCGGATTCCTGCTGGGCCACTCCCAAGGCAAAGGCCGCCGGAACTCCGGCGGCCTGTGCTGCATTTTCCACTGTCTGAATCATCACGGGATCAAAGGCCATGGCAAATCCTCCATATATCTGCTGCGCGGGCCAGTGTAAGCGCGAACGCCCCCCTATGGCAATTTACACACGTCATGGTTATGAATCCGTGGTTTGTTTTCACTTGCGGCTGTTTCCCGCAATCCCGGCAACGCTTAACCGTTACAGGTCCCATGGTGTCCCTCAAGGCTCGTTTTGCTCTGCCCACAATCCGGCGTGGATTCGCGTTGCCACGTCCAGCCAGTAGGGATCGCGTGAGAACTCTGGATCAATGACACCAAGCGCCGCCGGATTCCGCTTGATGACTTCGCAGAGTTTTAAGGTCTGCGAAACAGCATCGTCCTGGATCATTTCCAGGATTGCGTCTGCCATTCCTTCGGCCCCGGTTACCAGCTTCGCAGCCTTCATGCGCGGGGCGGCCTGGCGCATCCCGGCAATTGCATCGGCGCATTCTGCGAGTTCTTCCCGCGTCCAGCCTTCCGGAATTCGGACCGGTTCAGCGGGTGGAGTAGCCGGCGGGGCTTGCGGCAACGCGATTGGAGGTTGAGGCTTGGGCGTGAGCAGATTGGTCAAGGCTTGGCCCAGGCCCGCGCCAAAACCCTTTGCGATAGATGACAAGGCATCCCCCTTTTCTTCGTCTTCGTTTCCGCCCGTGATTGGTTTTCCGCCCTGGATTCGCGCCACCATATCCATTGTGCGAACCAGATTTTTTTCGGCGCGATCCTCCATGGACATTTGAAGCGCCAGGAACTTTTCAAAGTCGAAGCCTCCGGCGGTTCTGCGCTCCATGGCATCCAACCTCTCTACGATTGGTTTCATGACGGCTTCAAGGACAAGGCCCAAACCGTCCGCGCCCATGCGATCCGCCGCGGTTGCCGCGGCTCGCTGAGCCAGCGCCGCAGACGGGGCCACGGTTTCCACTTTCCCCCACCCGGCCCGCCGTGCAAATTCCTCCGCAACCGGAATGGTAAAACTTTTGTTCCGGAACTCGCCCCCACTGGGCCGGATAAGGTAGCTTCCCGGCCCAAACTCCCGGGCCGTGTCTTCCATTTCCCAGGACAAGAGCGGAACCGCCGCCAGTAGCTCATGCTCCCTGGTTCCGGCCACCTGGCGCAGAATTTTGATGGAGGTTGAATGCGCGTCTTCCGTCTTCATGCCCCATAGCTCTGCGGCTTCCGCGCCGCTTGTGGGAACCGACGGGATGAATTTCCCGGCTGACGTTGCCGTTGGGACCTTACGCTTCGAGCCAGGCCCAGGAATTGTGGTCTGTGTTTCCATGGTATGCCTCCCTTTCGTGAATGAACGCCCGCAGATGATCGGGCAACGCGTCCGCCCACTGGACTGCGCCCCGCCATCCTATCTTGGAAACCTGGTCATGAAAAGTCCGTCGGATGAATGCGCGTAGCATGACGGACGGTCGGAAAGCGGCTGTCGAATAGTCGAGTTGTCGAATGTCGGACGGTTCGTTGTCGAGTTTTGGACGGTAGATTGACCGGAAATGGTCTTTCCATCTGGTAGGTCTTCGTTCCGCCTGTGTCATGGTCCACCAGGCCCGCCAGCCTATCCACTTCCCGTGGGCTCGATAACGCGGCAACGGGCCCGGCGAATACCAGGTGAAAGCCAGGGCTTCCGGAGGCAGGTCGAATTGGTCCGGCGGTTCGCCTTCAAAGAGGCCAGACCATGGCCGGAGGTTACCCAGTTGGATCGCCTCACCCGTGGACGTGTCCACCAGTTCTGCTCCCTCCAGGGATTCCCCAGCCTCGCCCTTGTAGCCGTCCAGCCATTGCCGGGCCCGATCCATCCAGACCGGCTTGGCAAGGCGCAGCCACTTCCGCGCCACCGCGGCAACGCCCCAGGCCGCCCACAGCCTGCGCCCTTGCAATGCGTCCGCCAGGTGTGCTAGCCCGCCAGGTGCCCTTTCCGCTCCGGCGATGTCTTCAACCTTCACCAGATACTTTGCGATGTATGCCGCTACTGCCTGCGCTTTGCTTCGCCCCTTCCGGCCTTTCACGTTTCGGAGCGTGTCGAATCGAACATTGGCACGTTCCAGCCCTGTCGCGCGGTCCCATGCCTCGCGCATCGCCTTGTAGGATTCGTTGGGGTTCCAGAGCAGAAGGATCGCGTGGAGATGAACGTTCCATTTCCCATCCTTTCCCGGCTTCACTTCAAAGCAGCGGAAACCCCCGGCGATCATCCGGCCCCATACTTTCCCGCTCAAAACCCGATGCCAGCTTTCCGCTAGCCAGTCAAAGCCTTCGTGGATGCTTTCCACGTTGGGAACCGTGAAGGTCGCAAACCGAATCCGCCCAGGCCCGAAATTCCACGCGGCCTGCAGAAAGTCTAGGACTGCGCCCATATCAGCGGCCAGCTTTCCGCCCCGAAGACGTTGACATTCCGCGCAGAGCTTGTGCCGGCATCTCATGGTTCCGACATACCGCGTTGATCCGCCGGAGAAATTGAGTTTCAGGACCCGCCCAGGGCCAGGCCCGTAGGCTCCAGCCGTCCCGGGCCTTCCACAGCCTTCAAGCGCCTCCGCGGCCCTTCGAGTGGCCCAAGCCTGGCCCGCCGTTTTCGCCTGTCCCAGCGCCGCGCGAAGGCGGGCCGCCATCACTTTTCTTTGATCCATGGTCCGCAGAAAAAAGGGCCCGGAGAACCCGGGCCCTTGATCGTGCGGAACAAGCTACGTCCTGTCGAGTTGTGAAGATCCGGACGATCCGCTGTCCATTTTTCGCCTACACCATTCCTTGTGTGCCGCCTCGTAAAGATCGCAAGCCATTGCGGCGCACCATTCGGCCCACCACTTTTTCACTTGAGGAAATTGGTCCCACAGGTTTGCCGTTAGGAGGCCCTGGGCCCTTGCGTGGTCCTCCTGCGCTTGCATTCGTGCATTGAGCAGGTGGCCGGTGAGCATCACCACCGCGGCGGGAGGTCCAGGGTCAGGTTTCGCGGTCATGTCGCGTCTCTTCATCTTTTCGGGCCATCCACTCCAGGCCTGCCTTGATGGCCCGTCGCATCACGTCTAAGGGTCTGGTTCCCTCCTTGTCTGCTCGCGCCTCCAGCAGTTCTAGAAGGGCCGCGTCCGATGAACGGCGCAACCTTAGCTCTCCGTTGCCCCTGTCGGGTTTCATGACTCCCCCTGCTTCTTGGCTTCGGCCTGCTGCGCTCGGGCGCAGGCGCGAGCGAGGGCGGCACGGTAGGCTTCGGCTAGGTATGGGTCGTTGGGATCGCGGTCCACATCGCAAGCCAAGATCAGCGCATAGTCAGCCTGCTCCAATTTACTCGCCTGCTGCTGGATGGTGGCTTGGGCGGCGGCGAGGTCAAAACGGAGGTTTGAGACCTTAATGGCCTGCTCTGCGGCCAGGCGTCCGCACTCGTCACGCTGGGTGGTCCGTTCCGCGATGGTGGCCTCGTGCTGCTGGAGCGCATCGGCTAGGGCGGCTACGGCTCGCTCCTCCGGTAGCGACCGGTTGCCGTCGCGCTGAACGCGGTTAAGCACAGCCTGGATGGCCGGGTGCTGCGCCTTCAGGGTTTCAAGGTTACACTCTACGTCGCCGCTGCGATTGTTTCCGGGAACCAAGTTTAGGCCGCTCCGCGGCCCCTCCTTGCGCGCAGACACCGGCCAATTCGCAGGCCCCAGCCATTCGGACACCCGCTCGGACAGTTCGTCCTGCCAGTCGGGATCAAATCCAGTTCTTTCGTATATATCTTCCCCGTTTGGCGATTCTGTAATAGCTTGCACCAAACCAAAAATCATGGTGTCCAGTTCCCGCACCAGAGCCAGCAGTTCATGGGCCGCGGCGGCATCCCGGGATAGGTTGTAACGCCCTTCGGCCCTTGCCTGCTCGAACGCCTCCAGCAGCTTTTCGGGCCCCTGTCCAGCATTGACCATCGTGGTCTGGCCCGCCAAAAGGCCAAGTTCAGGGTGCATGATCGTGCGAAGTGTCTTCTTCATGGGTCACCAGTTGAGGCGGGACCGGAGGCGGTCCCAAGCGGTTTTGAGGATGCGGGGCAGGTCCCGAATGTCTGCCCACAGGACGCGCGGAAGCGGGTAATCCGCTCGGCGGTCGGGTTCCTTCCAATGGCCGTTTTCCCAGGTCACAGGAGCCCCCTTTCCCTGGCGATTTGGTTCGCTTCCGCCTTATTTTTGGCGCGAATTTTCAAGCATTCCGGCCAAATTCGCTGGGGCCTTTGCCTTGCTTCTTTTACAGGGATGCCCTTTCTATTTTTAAACCATGCTACGTAATAGGTCCGCACAGAGCCGCGCGAAGAACCGGATTTTTCGGACGATTCGCTCTGCACGGGATCGCCTTTTGGGACGGGGGCCTCTCTGTGCGGGTTGCAGGTTGAGCACCCAGGACATTCAGACGCAATGCAATCCAGTGGCGAGCGTTTGAAGGCCGCATCCTTAGCACCCTGGAGGATTGATTGAAGGTTCGGCGGTAGCGGTTTCATTCCTCACCCTCCTTCTTTTCGAGCAGTTCGGCGTGATCGGTCATGCCGGGAAGCGGGGTTCCGGGCTCCGGAGGCTTTGCCTTCGGCTTGGGGCCGCGCTTCTTCGGCTCGGATGACGGCTGAAAAAAGACTGCTGCCGTGCTGCACAGCCCTCGGAAAGTCAGCAGTTCCACCCAGCGCCAATTACGCCTGGCCTCTGTGGTCGTGAACTCGCCCAGGCTTGATCCGTGCGAGCAGTAGAGGCCGCGCTTGCCGGGCATCTTCACGGCAAATTTGCATGCCTGGCACTTCGGGGGGGTTTTCTTTGTCTGGCGCTTCACTGGGCGCCCCCTTTCGCGTCTTCCAGGTCCCACAGAATCCGGGACGTGATCGCAACCGCCATCAGGTAACACCCGCCTAGGTCGAGAACCTGGACCATGGGGACGTTGCCAGCCGCGGCCAGCCCTAGGCCGCGTGGAAGGTCCGGTTGAATCAGGAGCGTAGGCGCTCCGTGCGATCCCGCGATGATTTGGAAAGCCTTGGACACGGCTTCGGCCACGTTTTTGGGCGGAACGCTGGGCGGGAAGGTGGGGAGTCCGCGCTTGCGGATTTCTTCCGTGATGGTTTCTGCCTGCTGAGCAGGGTTCATGGTGAAGCCTCCAAACCGGCACCATGCCGGATTCCCCAAAATTACCCGTTTTGGGGAATCCGTCAAGGGGTCTGGATCGTCACCAGGTGAAAACCACCCGGGCCCGCACTTCCCGCGTCTTCGGGGTGCCCTCAATCCCAAGCGTCCAGGGCCCCCAGGAGCGTTGGAGGCCCGCAGATGCTCCCTCCCTCCAGCCATAGGCCACGGAGACGCCCCAGGAGCGCAATGCGGGCCCCGCACCCGCGGGCATGGGCCCTACTTCGTCCAGGCCTCCCACCGCCTTAAGGGGACCACTGGAGGGCAGAACTTCGCGCCTAGTGCCCTGGGGTGTCTGGAGCTCCTGCAGGGCCAGGTGGACATGATCCCCCACCCTCAAGGGCTCAATCGCTACCAGGTCCACTTGGACCTGCCTGGACACTCCGGAGGGCATGGGCACTTTTGCCGGCCGTCTTTCGAGAACCAGGCCGCCCGCCGGCGTGGTCGTCGCCGGCATCGGCTTCAACTCCACACTTGCGGCTTTCCTTTCCTGGCGATGAACCCAGGACAGCGCCGTTTCAACTCCCGCCGCCATCCCCAGCGCCAGGCCCAGGGCCATCGCCACGGCTTCCCGCTTGATCGTTTCGAGCATCACGATTCCCTCCCCAAAGGGCAGACAGGATGGTTTCTGCAGTGCCCCAACCTGCAGCCAGCACCATGACGGCAAAGTTGAAGCGGTTGAAGCCCCGCATATACCAATCCCAGGAGGCGATGCCCAAAGCCATGTAGAAGGCCACAGCCCGCCGCGTCCTGGGATCAAGCGCCGTTCCGGCCATATGTCGCCTCAAAAGATGGAGCATAAAGCCCGCCACAAAACCGGGGCCATCATCCTTGCAGCAATTCCAAAGACGAATGCGGACGACCGCGGATTTTCAGTGAACAAGGTTTGAAGGTTCATCACGCCTCCAACATGTATATTCCATCGGTGAATGCAGTGCTTCCCGAATCAAGGGCGAGCCCGCCTGCCACAATCCAGCGAGCCTTGGTTGGATGGCCCGCAATGATCGGAGTTGAGAACGAATGCGGCAAAGGGTCCAGGAACGAAAACGCCGGGGTCAACGTTCCGTCATAGACGAGAGGAGTTTTTAGGTAGGTTTCCTGGTCAAAAAATGACCTTGGTTTTTGAACCGTTGGGATAAGAATTTTGCCGTCCCACCTGTTTACACAATTGGATGCAAAATTCAAAGCCGCATTCACTACAAATGGGATTGCGGTTTCCGATCCCGTAAGCTCGCTCGTGACCGGAAGCCCGACCACGGGAATGATGGCCGAACCCGCAATTGCCCCTGTCCAAATGATCGTCCCGGCCCCCGAAAACGCGGCCTGCTGATTTGTTTGGGCGTTGAATCCCAGCCCCGATGGCTGCGGATTTTGCGCCACGTCGAAGTAATTTAGGTTCACGCCACACAAACCCGGAACCCAAGTCAGGACAGCTTTCCCCCCAGCCTGCCCCCACGAGAAAGCAGCCCCACCAATCCAATCCGCCGCGATTCCTTGCCCTAGCGTGATTCCAAGCGTTGCCGGAGTTGGAACGGTTGCCGCATCCGTTGACCATGTATTTGTGGCGTAATCGAAAACTTCAACTGGAGCGAGATAGGCCAGCGTTCCCGGGTTCCGCCCCCCCAGCAGAACCGCGTTCCCGTTGGTCAGGCTTGCAAGGATTCCCTCCTGCCTGCTTGTTGCAGCCGCAAATGGACCCGCCCAAATTCTTAGCGTTGGGTCATAGGTATACCATTGAGTTTGATTTGCCGTATCAAAATGACACAGAAGTCTTCCATCCCCCAGCACACAGGAAATGAAATTCCCCCCCACAAATCCCGGAATTGCGGGTCCGATTTCGACCGCGCCCGTATTTGGGTTCAGATGCCACGGGGTCGAATATTGATTTCCGCCGGTTGTCACTTTGTGGCCCATGATGACCACTTCACCCGTTGCTGAATAGAACGTTATCCCATCCCCTGCCACGCCTGGCAGTTTCCCTATCAATTTCCATCCGCCGGAAGGCTGAAACATATAGCCCGCCCGGCCACTTCCAAGGCGCTTGGAAATGGCCGGGCTGACCACGCCCTGAATCCCCACGGGAGACATTAGGCGTCTCCCTCGCCCCAGGTCTGCAGAATGCAACTCCCGGTTGCGTCTGTCTGAATTTGAAGGCTCAGAACTTCGGCCCCGTTAAACATATCCCCGTCTAGAACGGTTCGGGGACCGCCACCATTTACGGAAACCGCCACGTTTGCCACCACCGAAATAAATCTGAACCCAGTGCATCCCGCGGGAAGTCCTGAACCTCTCTGAAGGGTTACGTTTGAGCTTGCCGGAATGGCTTGATCCGGCGGGAAAAGCGCGATCCGCTTTTCCCGCACCTGTAGCGAATGCTTGATGACGGAGGGCTGATCCGGATTCGGGATCAAGTCCGGGACCGCGAAAGCGTCCGGAATTGAATTCCCGGGATGATAGCCCGGAGTCCATGGAAGCTGTCTGCGGTCGCGGGTCATGGTTTCCCCTTACATCGCGTTGGAAGACAGCGGAAGCAGGCTGAACCCAACAAAGCAGATGGAAGCAGTCCCCGCGGTAGGACCCGCGGCACGATTGGTGATGGTAATGGTGATCAAAGTCTGCGCCCTGAGCAGCACTTCAAAGGGAAGTTGATAGCCAAATTCCCGGCCACCAAACATGGCAATTCGACCGATCGCCGTGTTGCTCCACAGATACTGGCTTTCGTTGTCCTGGACCTGCACGGACCAGTCTTCGAGCCCGGTCGTGGCACCGGCCCCGTTGGGGTCCGCGGTATCGTCCGCCTTGATCGCGTTCAGCATGAAGGGCAAGCCAGGGTCAAGGACGATGGTCCCCTGGAAACTAGCGCCAGCAGTAGCACTCCGGACGATCTGAGTTGAGTAGATGCGCGGCTTGCGCCGGTAGGTCGCTCCGTTGAAGACGACGACGTTCTGGGCCAGCGCATTCTGGTAGGCGTTGGGCTGAGGGCTCATGGTTTCTCCGATGGATGTGGTTGAAGTAAAAAAGGCCGGGCGGTTTCCCGCCCGGCCTCCCGCGTCCCGGGCCTCGTGGGGAGGCTTAGGCGGCGGGCCGCGTCTCGATGCCTTCCAGCACCACTCGCACGTCCAGAGCGCCTACCAGCGTGGCCGCCGGGAAGCCGGCGGGAACACTGGCAGGGCCCAGGATCGTGACCTTGAAGCTCTGCTGGCTCTGAATCTCCAGCGGCACTTCAAGGTTCAGCAGCTTCCGCACCGGAATGCCGTTGGTCACGGCAAGCGGCGAGGTCGCGCCGGGGCTGGCGGCGGAGGTAACGGAAACCTGGCCCGACAGGGCGGACGTGCCACCACCGGAGGGAATCAGGACCAGCGGGAACAGACCAATTTCCTTGTTCTGGCTAGTGATCTGAACCGAGCAGCGGTTGATGAACGTGTCAATATCCGCGAACGTGGAAGCCGTCGCTTCGATGAAGTTCACAGCCAGGCCGTAGATCGTGAAGGTCTTCCCGGACGTGACCAGAATACCGCCCTGATCGTAATTGTCCCGGGTCAGGTCGCCGGAAGGGGCCGACAGAAAAAAGTCGGTCGTGGAAGGGATCGCACCCGCGGCGAAAGTCTTGGTGGCCCACTTAGAAGAATGGACCTGGTTGAAGACACCAACGCCCGCGGGCTGGAACTGGCGCGTGGGGGTGGGCTTGGGAAGCATCGGAGGCATGTTGGCTCCTTTAGGTGAGAAAGGTTGAGGGTTTCAGAGAAGGAATGCGGAATCAGCCCCAGCCGCCGCCCCAGCCATCGCCAAGGCCCGCGCCGTAGTCACCCAGGCCCGCGCCGTAATCGGCAAGCTGAGCAGGGCCCAGGGGGAAGGGAGACGGGAGGTAAGAAAAGCCGGAGGGAGGAACCATCATCACGCCGGGGTTCTGCGCGATGGTGTCCTGGAGCGTCTGCGGGGCGGTCGGGATGGCCGCGCCAAGCTGAACCAGGTTCACAGCCTCAGACACAGCGGAAGCCAGCGCAGTGATGCCGAAACCAAGGCCAAGCTTTTTGTTCACGAACTTGGCAAGGGCCCAGGCACCCGCCAGGCCCAGGGCACCCTTGGCGGCGATTCGGGAATAGCCGGTGAGGTTCGGGGCAAAGCGGTTGAGCGCCATGGTGGGAAGGGTCGCACCGGCAACACCGCCGCCGATGAGAAATGCGCCGTCCATGCTCAGAAACTCCTTGAGCATGTCCTTGGTTCCGCTGGAGGCCTTTCGGCTAGACCGGCGCTTAGAAAACATGGTCGGGTTGCGATGAACCCGGGCGCGGCGGCGGTGATGGACCCGCTTGGCCCGGGAGGGGTTGCGATGCTTGCGCGTATGCTTGCGGCGCATGGTTTTCCTCCGAGAAGGCCGGGCCGAGGGACCCGGGAAGTGTGAGGGATTGGCAACTGCGATCATGGTTCAGCCCTCAATGCCACGTTTCGTGATTTTGAAGCCCGGCTCAACGATCATTACCGTGCCATCAGCGGAAATCAACAGTTTCCGCTTTTTTGTGACTTCGTGCCGATACAGACGGCTTTTCCCGTCGTATTTGTCCGACCTATATTCAATAGCCTCAATGGTTCCGACTTCCACAAAAGCATTTGGAAGTTTGCGCTTAAGGACCCTGGGAGGCGTGGTCAAATCCGGGTTTGAATACCAGGATTCCGCCTTTTTCTTTGCCGTCTTGGCGGCCTTCTTCATGGTGTCTTCGGATGGATTCCGGTTCGCCTTGGGCTTTGCCGATGGAATGTTTTTCACCTGGCGCTTGTGATGATCGCAGCAGGAACCATCCACGGCGGGCCGGTGATGCCGCTTGTGAGCTTTGGGCGATTCCCACCAGTAGCCAGCCCGGTTGAGGGCTTGAAGCGTGGCCTTGTTTGCGTTGCCTTCAAGCTGGAGGCCGCCGGAAGCAAGCCGCTTGACGCTCCAGCCAGCTTCGCGGAAGCCTTTCATTTCCACGGTTCCCAACTTTTTTGATCCCTTGAAAACGTAAATTTTCATCACCGCCGCCTCGTGAGAAAGAAGATTCCGCCAAGGGCAAGCGCCCCCCAGCCCCAAACTGGAATGCCCAAAAAAGACTGGCTGAGCGTATCCACTACACCGGGAAGCCACCCGCGGGTTTCGCTCATGGTATCGGTTTTGACTCCGAACTGACGTTTGAGGGCTCCCGTGTAGCTCGTGTCAATGTAGTTCGCCGCGGCAACGGATGGTATGCTCGGAGCCGACGCGCTCTGAGCCTGTAGGCTAGACACCAAGCGTGAACTTGCCTGTGCCGCCTGGGCCAAATTTGCAGCATCCGAAAAAGCCTCCTGCGCTGTTTTTGCATGCGTCTGCCACGTTGAAACATCCGGGTCGAACTGCGCCAGGAAGGCTTCAAGCCTTCCCCACGCCGCATGAACGCGAGAGTTCATCGAATTGATGGCCGCGGATTGGTAGCCCGGGTCCGCCCCATTCTGGACCGTGGTTTGGACCTTCCAGAAAGCGTTGAGCGCATCCCGCGCGTTCGACACGTCCCCACTGCTGAACCCCCCGCGGGTTGCATTTGAGACAGCCACTTCCGCCGCATCGGTCAACGCGGAAAGTTGGGACAGTGTGGAATCGGGAAGCATCACGCGGCCTTTTTGGAAGCGGCGGGCTTTCGCAGTAACAGGAACGTTGCGAGGCCCGCAAGCCCCAGGATCACAACCCCGGAAGACACAACAGAACCTGCGCGCGCGCCGGTCTGGCGCTCAAATTCCAGTTCCCGCGCCATCTGTTCCGCCTGGGCCTGGGCCGCGGTCTGTGCGGCGGCCCCCTGATACGCCTGGATATTCG
>Ga0209507_1002228_pt1 | contig 13494 bp, 17 predicted proteins | sample AD_UKC028_MetaG_FD_184414 | JGI IMG/M metagenome (GOLD analysis project Ga0209507, IMG submission 184414) | Active sludge microbial communities of municipal wastewater-treating anaerobic digesters from USA - AD_UKC028_MetaG (SPAdes) (version 2) | ecosystem: Engineered > Bioreactor > Anaerobic >...
GGTGACCCTCTTGGCCAGAATCCTGATCGACCTACCCGAGCGCTTCGTCTTTTCGACAGCGATCACCGTTTACATAAATCACATCAACTACGGCAATCACCTCGACAACTCGGCGCTGCTGTCGCTCGTCTCCGAAGCGCGCGTCCGCTTCTTCAAGGCGCTCGGCTACACCGAACTCGACGTCGAGGGGCTGGGGATCATCGTCGCCGATGCCGCCGTTCAGTACCGCTCCGAAGCCTTCCACGGCGAAGTGCTGCGCTTCGAGATGACGGCCAACGACTTCAACAAGTACGGCTGCGACCTCGTCTGGCGCGTCAGCGAACCGGATAGCGGGCGCGAGGTGGCACGCGGCAAGACGGGGATCATGTTCTTCGATTACGCTGCCCGCAAACCGTCGACCGTCCCGCCGGCCTTCAGCCAGCGCTTCGCAGGATGATTCCGATCCGCTACGTCGAGCCGGTCTTCCGTCCACCGAGCGAGGCGGAATCGCTGATCCTGCCGGTGACCGACGGCTGCTCGTGGAACCAGTGCACCTTCTGCGAGATGTACACCGCACCGCAGAAGAAATTCCGGGCGCGGGAAGAGGCGGAAATCCTCGAAAGCATCCGCCTGACCGGCCAGCGCTACGGCGATCAGGTGCGACGTGTCTTCCTGGCCGACGGCGACGCCACGGTTTTGCCCACCCGGCGCCTGTTGACCGTGCTTGAAGCGATCCGCACCCACATGCCGGCGGTGCGGCGCATTTCCAGCTATTGCCTGCCGCGTAACCTGCGCAAGAAATCGCAGCAGGAAATCGACGAACTCGCTGCCGCCGGTCTGAGCATGGTCTATGTTGGTGCCGAATCGGGCGACGATCAGGTGCTGGCTGCGGTCAACAAGGGCGAAACCTTCGAAACCACCTGCGACGCACTGGAAAAGCTGGGCGCCGCCGGCATCACTCGTTCCGTGATGATCCTCAACGGCCTCGGCGGCAAAGTTTATAGCCGCCAGCACGCAGAAAAATCGGCCCGCTTGGCCAACGCCACGCAGCCGGAATACCTGGCGACGCTGGTCGTCAGCTTCCCGCAGGGCGAGCAGCGTTTCCGCGCCGATTTTTCCGAATGGGAACCGCTCGACCAGCACGAACTGTTCGTCGAGATGGAGCAATTTCTGTCGCAACTGGAACTGAAGCGCACGGTGTTCCGCAGCGATCATGCTTCCAACTGGCTGGTTCTCAAGGGCACGCTGGGTGCCGACAAGGAACGCCTGCTCGCGCAGGTGCGGCAGGCGATCGCCGCGCCGGCGCAGGCCCATCTGCGCCCGTCATGGGCGCGCGGGCTCTAGGCAGCCTTGCCGACGCGTAGGGCGGTGAAGATCGCCAGCGTCTGCAGTACGGCGATGCCGATCAGAACCTCGCCGAAGCGGCGGCCGTCCATCAGGGTGCCGAAGATCACCGGTGCGAGTGCCAGTCCGAGATCCAGCCCGGAATAGACGAAGCCGTAGACCCGGCCGTAGGCCGCCTGCCCGAAGCGGGCGGTAGCGGCGCGGCGCACCAGCAGGTCGCGCGACGGGCCGGCGATGCCGGTGCAGAAGCCGATGCCGGCCATCAGCGGCAGCACGCTCCAGCCCGGCAGGATGCCGGCGGCGAGCAGCAGCGCGAGCAGGGCGGCGAGGCCGAGGGCGGCGGCGATCAGGCGGTCGTGGTCGCCTTTCTGCGCCAGGAAGCCGCCGAGCACTATGCCGGCGGCGCCGCCGAGCAGGTAGGTTGATAGCGCGGCGGCGGCGCTGGTGATGGTCAGGCCGTAGAGCGCCTGCAGGATCGGACTGGCGAAATTCTGGATGGCGCCGAACGCGGCGGTGATCAGCAGGAAGAACAGGAAGCACAGCCAGACGGCGCGCGAGCCGAGAAAACCGAAGGCAGGACCGCCGGTTTGGGCGTGCTTAATGGCATGCCAGCCGGCCGGGTCGGCGATGGCCTGGCGGCGCCAGTAAAGCAGGCCGAGCGCCAGCAGGGCGACGAGCGAGGCGCCGAGGGCCGCGTTGCGCCAGCCGGCGGTGGTGGCGATGGCGGTCAGGAAGAGCGGCGCTGCCGCCCAGCCGAGATTGCCCGACAGCCCGTGCACCGAAAAGGCATGGCCCAGCCGCGGCTGCGAGACATGGCGGTTGAGGACAGTGAAATCGGCCGGGTGGAAGACGCTGTTGCCGAGGCCGGCGAGGGCGGCCACCAGGATGAGCATCGGGTAGCCGGTGGCGAAGTGCAGCACGATGCCGGCGAGCGCGAAGCAGGTGATGCCGCCGCCGAGCACGCGCGCCGCACCGAAGCGGTCGACGAGAAAGCCGGCCGTCGCCTGGCCGACGCCGGAAACAATAAAGAAGACGGTCATCGTGGTGCCGATGCCGGTGAAGGACAGGCCGAATTCCGGCATCAGCCACGGAAACAGCGGCGGCAGCAGCAGGTGAAAAAAGTGCGAAACACCATGCACGAAACCGATCAGCGAGATGGTTTCGATATCGCGGGTGGCGGGGGAGGGGAGGACTTCGGCGGTCATCGGGTGGCAAGAGGGTTATCCGGCAGCTCAGTTTATTGGGTCGTCTCGGAAAACGGAATTCAAAGCACGCTAAAGTAGCTTTGTCTTGTACGGCAAATTGCCGTATTATTTGAAGTAGGAGGATAACACTATGTCCGCAGCCACAATCTCTACCGCCCGCCTCGAAGCCAGGATCAGCACCGATCTGCATTCGATGCTCAAACGCGCCGCTGAGCTTCAGGGGCGCACCATGACCGATTTCGTGGTGGCTGCCGTCCAGGACGCCGCGCAACGCGCCATTGAGCAGGCCGAAGTTATCCGGCTCTCACTGGCCGATCAGGAATGCTTTGCCCAGGCGCTGCTGTCGCCGCCGCAAGCGTCACCGGCCTTGGAACGTGCCTTCGCTCGTCGCAGCAAGCTTTTGCGTGCTGAATGAGTGGCGCGTCGTTCCAGCTCGCGCTGCTCGATGCCGCCCATGACCGCACCACGTTCAAAAGTGACTCGGACGCGCTGGACCGCTACTTGCGGGAACAAGTCACCCAGGATGTTCGCCGCCGCATGGCGGCCTGCTTCGTCGCGCTGGCTAATGGGCAACGCATCGCCGGCTATTACACCCTGGCGTCGGCCAGCCTGCTGCTGGCCGATCTTCCGGCCAGCACCGGCAGGAAACTGCCACGTTATCCGACCGTGCCAGCGGTTCGCATGGGCCGCCTGGCCGTCGATCAGGCTTTCAAGGGGCAAGGCCTGGGCGGCGCACTGCTGGCCGATGCGCTGGACCGTGCCGCACGCTCGGAGATTGCCGCCCATGCCTTGATGGTTGATGCGAAGGATGAGGCGGCAGCGGCCTTCTACCGTCATCACGGCTTCATTGCGCTTCCCGACTCGCCGCGCACCCTGTTCCTGCCGCTGGCAACAGTCCTGCGTTCTCGAAACTTGCCGTTCTCGGCCGCCGGCGAAACGCATAACGACTGACCAGGGAGTTGAAAGATGGAAGCAAGCTTTTGGCACGCGAAATGGGAAAAAAGCGAGATCGCTTTTCACCAGGATGACTTCAATCCATTACTGCTTGAGCATTTCGGCGCACTGTCCTTGCCAACCGGGAGCAGCGTCTTCGTGCCCCTGTGCGGCAAGACGCGCGATATCCTCTGGCTGCTGAAATCCGGCTATCGGGTCGTCGGCGCCGAGTTGAGCAGGGTCGCCGTCGAGCAGTTGTTTGCGGAAATGGATCTGCAGCCGAGCATTTCACAGGTCGGCCCGCTGACCCGCTTTGCCACCGAAGATATCGACATCTACAGCGGCGATATCTTCGAACTGACCGGCAGCGAGCTTGGCCAGGTCGATGCGGTCTACGACCGGGCGGCACTGGTCGCGTTGCCCGCCGCCATGCGTCAGCGCTACGCCGAGCATCTCGTCGCCATCACCGGCCGCGCCCGGCAACTGCTGATTGCTTACGAATACGAGCAGAGCCTGCAAAATGGCCCGCCATTCTCCGTCTGCGGTGATGAAGTGCGCCGTCTTTACGGCCAGCATTACGAACTGGCGCTGCTCGCCAGCGTCGAAGTTGCCGGCGGCCTGCGCGGCAAGTGTCCGGCCACCGAACACGTCTGGCTGCTGCGGCCAGCCTGAGGCTGTCGGTGGGCGGCGGACGCCGCTACACTGCGCCTTTTACTGAAGGATGCATGACGATGGAACGCTGCCCCTGGTGCGAAGGATTCGACCTCTACCGCGAGTATCACGATACCGAATGGGGCCTGCCGCTACGCGACGACCGCGCCCTGTTCGAACTGCTGATCCTCGAAGGCGCCCAGGCTGGCCTGTCCTGGGCCACCGTGCTCAAGAAACGGGCGCACTACCGGCAGGTGTTCGACGGCTTCGACCCGCACCAGATCGCTGGCTACGACGACCAGAAAGTCGCCGCCCTGCTGGCCGACCCCGGCATCATCCGCAACCGCGCCAAGATCGCCGCCACTATCCAGAATGCCAAGGCCTATCTGGCGCTGACCGCCGGTGGGCAATCGTTCAGCGATTTCCTGTGGTCTTTCGTCGGGGGCGCCCCGGTCCAAAACGCCAGGTCATCGCTGGCCGAAGTCCCCGCCAAAACCGCGCAATCGGATGCATTGAGCAAAGCCTTGACCCGCGCCGGCTTCAAATTCGTCGGCTCGACGATTTGCTACGCGTTCATGCAGGCGGCCGGGATGGTCAACGATCATCTGGTTAGTTGCCCGCGATATGAGGAAGTGCAGGGGGGCTAGGTTATGGCTGGCCGATTTCGTCCAAAGCAGAAGTTCGCCCCGTAGGTCGACAATTTCAGCTTCCGGCCAGAAGCGGCCAACCGATATGCGATATAGTTAGCCATTCTTGATTGAACGGGCAACCAGATGCTAGACAAGTCGGACGCCAGAAAGGCCTGTATCGCATTCGCCATTGGAACTTGGACAATGGCCTTGTTTGAGTTGTTCTACCCAACTATTACGGCCCCAACGGGTAGATGGAGTTGGCTGACTGGCAGCATTTTTAATGCAGCCGGTAGTTTGGGGCTTGTTGCACTTTGGGTTGTTGTAGGCGGCTTTCTATTTCTTACTGGCTACAAGAAGAATTGACTGCTTTGGGTCGCTTCTGGACTTCTTTGTTCAGAGCTTAAAAGACTGCTCTATCGCGGGCGCCATCAGACGGCAAGTATCACCGCAGGCGTCACTCCTCATCCTTCTCCAACTTCAGTGACGCCGAGTTGATGCAGTAGCGCAGCCCCGTCGGCGCCGGGCCGTCGGGGAAGACGTGGCCGAGATGGGCGCCGCAGTCGTGGCAGGTGACTTCGGTGCGCAGCATGCCGAAGCTGCGGTCGACGCGCTCGTCGATCAGTTTTTCATCGTGCGGCGTGTGAAAGCTGGGCCAGCCGCAACCCGAGTCGAACTTGGTTTCGGAACGGAAGAGCGGGGCGCCGCAGCAGATGCAGCGGTAGGTGCCATCGGTATGGGTATCCCAATACTTGCCGGTGAAGGCAGGCTCGGTGCCCTTCTCGCGGGTGACGCGGTATTCGGTGGGGGTCAGCTGGGCGCGCCATTCGGCGTCGGGTTTTTCGATTTTCGGCATGGCTGTTCTCGTCAGGTTCGGTCGGCTAAGACCAGCAGTTTCGGCTAGAATTCAGAGAGAATTTTCAGGATACCGCGAATGAACCCCAATCCTCTCACCGACAGCGATCTCGACCGTCTCGAACAACTTCTGGAGGACGATGTCTTTCAGGGCGACGCCATGCGTCTCGACGAAATCCAGGCCATGCTCTGCGCCGTCGTCAGCGGGCCTGTGCCGGTGGCGCCCGCCGTCTGGCTGCCGGAGGCGTTGGGCAAGGGATTGGCCGATGCCAACGATCCGCAGGTTGCCGAAACGATCGAACTTCTGATGCGCCTGAACAACGATCTCGCCGCCGCACTGCTCGAGGACGAGACGATCTCGCCCATCCTCTATCCGCTCGATGAAAGCGGCGAGGAGTACGACTACCTCGCCTGGGCCGACACCTACATTTTCGGTGCCGGGCTGGCTGGCGACTGGTTCGAACTGGCTGGCAAGCACGCCGACGATCTTTCCGAATTGCTCGAACCGATGTTCCTGCTCAACGGCATGCTCAAGGAAGACGTTGAGAAAAGCGGCGAACGCTGGTTCTCGCCTGCCGAAGAGGCACGTCTGGTCGCCGACATCCAGGAAAACCTGCCGGTCATAGTCCAGACCCTGTACAACTTCTGGCGCAACAAGCGCACCGGCCGCACCGTCAGGAACGAAGAATCAAAATCCGGCCGCAACGACCCATGCCCGTGCGGCAGCGGCCGCAAGTTCAAGCAGTGTTGCGGTCGACCCGATAAATTGAACTGATTTGTTGCTGGCCCTGGCTGGCCGGCGTGCTTACCGTTTGTTCGGGATTGTTTGCATAAGCTCGCTGGTCACGCCATGCCGTGCTGCTGCCGACTGGCCGGGGCGCAGTTCGAGATCGCGCACGGTGTCGATGGCGGTATCGGCCAGTGCGGGGCCGCCGAACAGGGCGCCGAGGCTGCCGGCGATCAGCAGCGAACGCATGTGCGGCGTGGCGAAACAGCGTTGCCTGCCGGCATGGCTGCGCGGCGGGTTGAGGTCGAAATGAATGCGCGACGTTTCGAGAAAGGTGGCGACGGTTCTTTCCTGCGCTCGACGATGAAATGGCATGATGGGCTCCTTCGCTTTGGTGCAGACGCTATCTTTGCGCTTTTTTGGCCCGTTGCCAGTCGCCTTTGTGCAACGAAATGTATTGTTTTGTTTCAGACGAGCCGCTGACTGCTGGCATGAGGTATCCCATCGATGAAGCTCTATCTGGCCGGCCCCGATGTCTTTCGTCCCGATGCGCTGGATTGGGCGGAACAGTCGCGCATCCTGTGCGCGGCGCACGGGCATGTCGCGCTGATTCCGCTGGATGGCGTGGAAGCGACGGCGATCGGGATATACCAGGCCAATATCGAATTGATCCGCACGGCGGATGCGGTGATTGCCAACCTTGAACCCTTTCGCGGCTGCGAGCCGGATTCTGGCACCTGCGTCGAAGTCGGCTTTGCGCTGGCGCTAGGCAAGCCGGTGATCGGCTACCTGCAGACCAGGGAAACCGTTGTCGAACGCGTCTCTCGAATCGAAGGCGAGGCGCGCGAAAATCAGGCAAAAAAGCCGGTCGACCGCAACGGACAGCATGTCGAGGATTTCGGGCTGCCGCTCAACCTGATGCTGGCGGTGCCGGTACGCATCGTCATCGGGGGTTTGCCGGAAGCGTTGCAGGCCCTGGGTGGATAGGATTCCAGCCGGGAGCCAAGTTTTTTTCGGCATCGTGACAACCAAAATGATCCTGGCGCGTTAGAAGTGCATTAAAGGACATTTTTCTGAGGATTAGAAGTGCGCTGGTTGGTAATCGCGGCAGTAGCTGCATTCTGTTCATCGGCTGTCACCGCCATGCCATCGGGCGTTGCGGAGGTTCCGGCCGCCGATGTCGCGGCCCCGCCCGTCGTCGCCGATCCGGTAGTCGTCGTGACGCCGATCCCGGCACCGGCCCGGGTGACCGAACTGCTGAAGGAGGTGAATTCGTCTTCAGCGACGCGCCCGGCCAAGAAGCTGAAGGTCGCCAAGAAACCGGTGCCTTCCAAGCTGATGCTGTCGCGCACGGAACGCCATCAGGTCGCGCTCATGACTTCCGCCAGGCCAAAGACCGGCGTGCCGGTCCTGGTCGACTTCTCCGATGACGAGGATGCCGCTCCCGGTGCCGAGGATCTCGATCTTCACCGCTCGTTCAGCCGGCCCAAGGTGGCCAACATCGCCGATCAGGACGACGACGATGCTGCCGGCCTTTCGGATACGGTAAAGGTCAGGTTGCTGCTGGCCCGCATGAGGGCGGTCGAAGCCCACAAGGCGGCCTGGGGCGACCAGGCACACGACGACGAAGGCATCACCGATGCGGTCAAGCTTCGCCTGTACATGGCGCGCATGAAGGCAGTACAGGCGCACCAGAAGAAGTTCACCTGACCCGGCTCCTGCCAGCCTACTAATTGATCAGAGCAGTTCCGTGTCGTCGTGCGTATAGGCCGGCGCACAGCAGCACAGGATGTGCAGCGCGCCGGTGCCGGTATTCTCGACGCGGTGGGGCATTCCCGGGGTAATCGCGATGCTGTCGCCGACGGCGATGGCAAAGGTTTTCTCGCCCAGCGTCATCAACCCGTTGCCTTGCGTGACGTGGTAAATCTCCTCGCTCGTCCGGTGCCGGTGCAGCAGGGTCGCCGTGCCGGGCGGGATGACGGCTTCGGCCAGGCTCTGGTTGCGCACGGCGTGCAGGCTCGGGTGCAGCAGTTCGCGGATTTCCGAGCCGTCCCGGGTGATATAGGGCGAAACCTCATGCAGCGCGGTTTTCGGACTCACTTGCCACCCCACGGCTGGATCGGCACTGTCGAAATCGCATTGGCCGGCGCGCCCTCGATGACCTTGCGGCTGATCGCCAGATAGACCAGCACGTTGCGCCTGGTATCGAGGAAACGATGGATGCTGGTTTCCTTGAATATCAGCGAGGTGTTTTCGCTGAACACGATTTCGTCTTCCGGCATTTTTGCCGGCAGGGTGATCGGGCCGACCTGGCGGCAGGCCAGCGAGAACTGCGACGGGTCTTCGGCCAGCCCGAAGCTGCCCTTGACGCCGCCGGTCCGTGCCTGGCTGACATGGCAGGTGACGCCGGGAATCTTCGGGTCGTCGTAGGCAGAGACGCAGACGCGGTGGTTGGCGCCGATCAGTTTCCAGGTCGTGGTGGCGCAGCCGATTTCCTCTCCGCAAGCGGGTAGAGCGAGGGTGGCGAGCAGAAGGGCGACAAGGCGAGTGGGGTTCATTGGCCGTTGGCCTTTCTTTGGAGTCGTTGCAGGAATTCGCTGCCCTGGCGGCGGCCTTCGGCCATCAATTCTTCGATGAAGGACGGGCGCCGATCCAGCTTGGAGGGATAGTCGAGATCCGTTTCAAGGGAAATGAAGCGCAACTCGATATGCTTCATGTGATCGGCGCTCAGCCAGCCCTTGGCCAGCCAGTCGTTGGTCTGCCGGACGAAGAACAGTTCCTGGTTGAGCGACAGATTTCCGGCCAGCTCGTTGCGCCGGTCGCCGATTTCACTGATCGATTGCGGTTCGCGCCGCTGCCGTTCGGGGTTGATCTGGATGATCCAGATCTCGTCGGGCTTGGCATCCCGGCTGCTGTGGCCGGACAGGAAGCTGCGGATCGGCGGGTTCTCGGAGAACAGGCCGTCCCAATAGATGTCCTTGCCGATATGCACGGCGCGAAACAGTTCGGGGATGGCGGCCGAGGCGAGCAGGGCGTCGACGGAGATGCGCTTTTCCGGGTTTTGGTGGCGGGAATGGAAAACCGTGAATTCGCCGGACAGGACATTGACTGCGCCGGCCATCAGGATCGGCGAATGCGGTGTGAGCAGTGATGGCAGTTGCGCGAAGTCGATGTGCTGCTTGAGGATGGAGGCGAGGAAATCCTGGCCGGTGCCGGGCAACTGGTAGGGACTCAGTTCGGGCGTCGGCAGGAAGTTCCGGCTGCGTTCCAGCCAGACCAGAAACTGGTTGGAAAGCATGTCGGGTACCTTCGTCGCCGACATCTGTTGCCAGAACGATTCCAGCAGCTGGCTGCCGCGCCGGGGATCGTCGAGCAGCAGGCTGTACCAGGCGAGCGCCGCGCACAGCGCGCCACCCGAGGTGCCGGAAAACCCGTGCAGTTGATAGCGCGAGGTGTCCAGCCCTTCGAGCAGGGACTGCAGCACGCCGCCGGTGAAGGCCGTGTGGCTGCCGCCGCCCTGGCAGGCGATGGCGACGGTGCGGACGGATTGGCCGGTGGTGGCCGCTGGCGTCATCTAGGCTTCCTTTCGCAGGCGCTGACTCAGGGGTTGCATTTTGCCTGCATATTTGGCCAACCGTTTATAAGTATCACGGTCGAATTGCGGGCGCCCGGCGTCGAGCAATTCGGCGAGTTCGGCATCGCTCCGGATCGTGCCAAGGTAGCGCCAGCCTTCGATCAGATGGGCTTCCTCGCCCTCGCGGATCAGCGCCGGGCCGGCGAACGGCCACGACACCAGCTTGAGGCCGGCCAGCGCGCCGACCAGGCGCAGCGTGTGTTTCGCCAGCGGCTCCTTGCCGACGCAGGCGCCTTTGCAGCGCCTGATCTGGTGGCCGAAGCAGGGCTTGCCCGGCGTGCCCTTTTCCAGCCCGAGCAGGATGTCGCACAAATTGTGCGAATCGGCCAGCGCGCGCAGCACTTCGCTGGCTTCCCTGGCGTTCTTGAACAGGCCGTAGCAGGAGGTGGAGAGGCCGAAATCGAGGTCGCGCGCGGCGGCGAGTTGCGGGCGCAGCCAGCCTTCGCCCTCGTCGACCAGGGTCCAGGTGCACAGATCGTCGTTCTTGCGCAGCTGGCGGTTGTGGGTCGGCAGCAATTGCTTGACCAGCGCGGCTTCCTTAAGCAGGGCGCCGATTTCGCCGGCGGTTTCGATCCAGTCGATGCGCCTGAGCTGCTGCGCCAGCGCCATCTCCTTCGCCGAACTGTGGTCGGCGGCGAAATGGGAGAGGACGCGCTTGCGGATGTCCTTGGCCTTGCCGACGTACAGCGGCAGGTCGTTTTCACCGTAGAAGAGGTAAACGCCGGGCGTGTCCGGCAGGTCGTCGACGATGCCGGCGTCGAGATGCGACGGCAGGCTGGGGCGGGCGTTGAGCTTGTTCAGCGCGGCCGCGATGTCCTCACTGCTGCGGTCGACGTGGATTTTTTGCCAGAATTGGTGGATCAGCTGCGCATCGGCCAGCGCGCGGTGGCGGGCGTCGGCCTGCAGGCCGTGGCGTTCGATCAGGCTGTCCAGGTTGTGGCGGTGAAATTCCGGGTAGAGCGTGCGTGACAGCTTGACGGTGCATAGCACGGGGGCGCGGAAGGTGATGCCGAGGCGCTTGAATTCGTTCTTCAGGAAGCCGTAGTCGAAACGCGCGTTGTGCGCGATGAACAGCCGGCCTTCGAGACGGCGCAGGGTTTCGTCGGCGACTGCCGCGAACGGCGGTGCGTCGGCCACCATGTCGTTGCTGATGCCGGTCAGTTGCTCGATGAAGGGTGAAATCCGTGTGCCGGGATTGACCAGTTGCTGCCACTCGCGCACCGAGCCGTCTTCGTCGACTTCGACGATGCCGATTTCGGTGACGCGGTCGGCGGTGGCGGTGGCGCCGGTGGTTTCTAGGTCGATGAAGGCAAGAGGACGCATGGGCGGATTTTCTCACGGCGCTTTCGCCACTGTACGTAACGGGACAAAAAACGCGGGCAATTGGGTTTTTGTGGATTTTGGCTACCGCATCCGGAGTTTGCGCCCGCCCATTTTCAGATTGCTGTGATATTCGCGGGATGCTGTTTTTACAATGGCGCGATCCCTCTCAAATTTATCCGACTATCCCGATCATGAGAAAACCTACCCTCTACCAAAGCATCAAGGCCAAGCGCCGCACCCGGTCGCTGGTCATTGGCGTTACTTGGTACACCCCGGAAAATTCGGCATTATTTCTGGTTGACCGTGGAGCTCGCACGCCAAGGTGGATGGTCGCCTGAGCAATTATTGCGATTTCAGCGCTTTACGGCTTGGGAACCCTGATTCGACTGATCATCAGCGAGCCGGACAAGGCGAACATGAGGACCAGCGGATGAAGCTTGAATCCGCCAATCGTCAGTTCGCCGAACCACAGTGCGCTGCCGACGGCGCCCGTTGATGCCGCGAAAAACAGGATGCCAACGATCAGGAGCGAGGTTGGAATTGGCGTGCCTTCAAAATATTTCACTTTGTCGCTGCCTGCCGAGAGCTCTTCCGCCGTCACGTTATAGCGCGCCAGCCGCGAGACGCCGCAGGCGACAAAGTAGGCCAGGACGATACGATCAAAAAGTCCGTTCATACCCAGGGCGTAGCCCATCACTGCAGGCGCCACGCCAAAGGAGATGATGTCGGCCAGGGAATCAAGCTCGCGGCCGATGGCCGATGTCTTTTGACGCCAGCGGGCAATCCGGCCATCCAGAACGTCAAAAATCAGCGCGGCAACGAGCAGGCCGCAGGCGAAATGGATGTGCCTGATATCCCCGGTCTGCAGATAGGTCATGGTCGAAAACAGCGCACCAACGCCGCTGACGGCATTGCCGAGCGTGAACCAGTCGGCCAGTTGAAATTCACGAATCATCGAGAATGGTTTGGGTTTTCCAGGTGTTGTCATGGCTACCAATTGGTTGAGCGTTGTTTTGGGCGATCGATGCACGATGCCCATTTTAGCCCGCTGACTCTGTGCGTTGCCACACAGTCCGACCCGGCAGACGGCGCTATTGTTGCCCTCAAAAGCTGCTGTCTGCCAGCACTTGAATCGGAGAGATCAATGAATTCCAGAAAAAGCCGCAAAATAAAAAATGGCGCAGATCCGATCTGCGCCATTTTTCATTCAGCGAAATAAGAGATTGTCCCCAATGACGCGTGCTTCAGCCGCCAGAAGCCGGTCTCAGGCGAGGCTTTCCAGCCATTTCTGAAGCTTGCCGGCAGCGTCCGGCCATTGCGGGTCGAGCATCAGCATGTGGCCGGCCCCGTCGATGATCTGTGTTTTGGCATTCCACGACGTAGCGGTGAAGTAAAGCATGGAGGCCGGGAAGACCTGGTCGGCCGAACCACCCATGACCAGCGCCGGAATGCGGGTCCGGCCACGGGCGATACGAAAGGGCGCGGTAAGCATTTCGGCAACGGCCTTTTCAGATTCCGGCTGGATCAGCGGCAGGTACTGGATGGATTTCTCCGGCGCCATGCTCGGCGAAAAATAAACCCGGGCCATGGTGCGCATGGTTTTTTCGCTGGCCGTGCCGTTGACCGCATTGGGCAACTCGGCAAAGAAATCCGGCATGGTCAGCGCGAAGCGGCTGACCGTGCCCCCCGTTCCGGTCGGCGGCACCGGCGCCAGAAAAGCCACGGCACGCGCCGTGCCCTGTTCGAGAAAACGCTGACTGACCAGGCAACCCATCGAATGGGCGATCAGCACCGGAGCAGCCGGCAGGCTGGCAACGGCAGCAGCCAGATCGGCGACGTAATCGTCGATGCCGAAATCGTCGAGATGTGCCCGATCCGCCGGGCGGCGGCCATGGCCGGAAAGCTCAAGTGCGTAGCAGTCATAACCCAGATCCTGGAAATACGGAATGAATCGGACGCCCCACAGCGCGGCGTTGCTGTAACCGCCATGCACGAAAAGCAGCGGCGGCCTGGTGCTCGGTTGACGGGCGGGGTGGTGGTGAATAACCGGGGTTCTCGCGGACATTTAGATATTTTTGGTTAAAAACGGGGCTGCGGACAAAGAGGTCAAAGGAGTTTGGATTTTCAATTCACTTTGACCTTGCCCTATGTGCCAATTCGTTTTAGTTCATTCAAGGTCTTACCATCTGCGGACTTCCAGTCAGTCCAGCCGTT
>Ga0209507_1002231_pt1 | contig 13470 bp, 14 predicted proteins | sample AD_UKC028_MetaG_FD_184414 | JGI IMG/M metagenome (GOLD analysis project Ga0209507, IMG submission 184414) | Active sludge microbial communities of municipal wastewater-treating anaerobic digesters from USA - AD_UKC028_MetaG (SPAdes) (version 2) | ecosystem: Engineered > Bioreactor > Anaerobic >...
ACCCTTGCTATCCGCCACCTCGCGCACGAGGGCCACGAGCGCGACGTTGGCCTTCAGCGCCTCGGGGGAAAAGCGCGGTACCTGCGAGCGGAAGTCGGAACTGTCGAAGCGGGTGTTCTCGTCCATCTTGCCGGTGAGGAACCCCGCCCCCAGCGGGCTGAAGGGCACAAAGCCGATACCGAGTTCTTCCAGCGTCGGCAGCAATTCCGCTTCGGGTTCTCGCCACCACAGGGAATACTCGCTTTGCACCGCTGTGATGGGCTGGATGGCATGGGCGCGGCGTATCGTCTGGATGCCGGGCTCGGACAGACCGAAGTGTTTCACCTTGCCTTCGGCGATCAGCTCTTTTACCGCACCGGCTACGTCTTCGATAGGTACGTTGGGATCGACGCGATGCTGGTAGAAAAGGTCGATGGCATCGACCCCAAGGCGCTTGAGCGATGCTACGGCGACTGCCTTGATGTGTTCTGGACGGCTATTCACGCCGCCGGTACGTTGTGCCGTGGCCGGATCAAGGTCGAAGCCGAACTTGGTGGCAATCACTACCTTGCCTTTGAACGGCGCAAGCGCTTCGCCCACCAGTTCCTCGTTGACGAAGGGGCCATAGACTTCAGCGGTGTCGAAGAAGGTGACGCCCCGTTCGACGGCTTTGCGCATGAGCGCGATCATGTCCTTCTTGTCGCCGGCCGGGCCGTAAGCAAAGCTCATGGACATGCAGCCGAGGCCGAGGGCCGACACTTCCAGATCGCTTTTTCCGAGTTTGCGTTTTTGCATTTGTGGTTTCCTGTCGAATTTCGAGAGGCCAGTGCACCTCGTGCTACCGGGGATGCCGGCAATATAATCATTTTGATTCCGCTTGATTAGTTCATATAATCCGCACACGCTTATGAGGTCAATTCATGAATGGCGCATCGGGACTTCAACGATCTATTGGCTTTTGTCCTGGTGGCGCGCGAGGGTAGCTTTACCCGTGCAGCCGCCCAGCTCGGAGTCTCTCAATCCGCGTTGAGCCATACGATTCGCGGGTTGGAGTCGCGGTTGGGGCTGCGCCTCCTGACGCGCACGACGCGCAGCGTCTCCCCGACCGAGGCGGGTGAACGGCTCCTGCAAACCGTGGGGCCACGGCTGGACGAAATCGAGGAAGAGGTTTCGGCACTGAGCGAACTGCGCGACAAACCGGCCGGAACGATTCGGATCACGGCGGCCGAGCACGCTGCCAACTCGGTGCTGTGGCCGAATCTGGCGAAGTTCCTGCCGAACTATCCGGACATCAAGGTGGAGATCAATATCGACTACACCATGACGGATATCGTCGCGCAGCGATTCGACGCCGGCGTGCGCCTGGGGGATCAGGTGGCCAAAGACATGATCGCCGTTCGCATCGGTCCAGACCTGCGCATTGCGGTGGTTGGATCATCTTCTTATTTTGCGCGGCGGCCACCGCCTGAGACCCCCAAGGATCTCACCGCACACAATTGCATCAATCTTCGTCTGCCGACCCATGGGCAACTATTGCTCTGGGATTTCGAGAAGAGCGGCCAGGCGCTCAATGTCCGCCCCGAGGGGCAATTGGTCTTCAACAGCAGTTCGGCGATCCTGCGGGCGGCTCTGGAGGGGTTCGGTCTGGCCTTCGTGCCTGAAGACCTGGCTGAGCCACATCTTGGCAAGAGACGTCTAATGCGGGTGCTTGAGGATTGGTGCCAGCCGTACCCCGGTTATCACCTGTATTACCCCAGCCGCCGGCAGAATTCACCGGCATTCAGGCTGGTGGTCGAGGCTTTGCGTTATCGCCGCCAGGCAAACTAAAACTGCCATTCGAACCCAGCATGGTAAGTGCATGGGAGCTTGCAGGCGCTCAGGACGTGCCGGCGCACGGCGGCAACCAAGGGCCGCAGCAACGCCGCTGCCTCGCCGACCCAATCCGCCAGGGTCGAGCGCGATAGCTCGACCCCGGAGCGGGCATAAATCTCGGATTGCCGGTACAGCGGCAAGTGATCCGCGTACTTCGAGACCAGCACATGCGCCAGCAAGCCCGATCCGGCCAATCCCCGTGCAATCGGGCGGATCGGGGCCGGCGCCTGGACGATCCGGTCGCAGCGGGCGCAGGCTTGCTTGGGTCGGACGTGGCGGATTGCCCGGAAGTGCGAGGGAACGTACTCCAGCAGCTCCGAATGATCCTCGCCCAGCGGCCTGAGCGGGCCGCCGCAGTCGGGGCAGACAGTGACCTCAGGATGATGGATGTGAACGTCGCGCGGCAGGTGCGCCGGGAGCGCGCGCGTTTTCGGCTCGGCGGGTGGCGGTGCCGCCGGTTCCAGGCGCACCGCTCGTTCCGTCTCGCCCGATTCCAGGTCTTCCAGTTGCAGTTCGAGCTGGTTGAGGAGGTGATCCGCCCGCTCCGAGCGCTACCCGTACTGTTGGCGGCGCAGCTTGGCAATCCAGAGCTTGAGGTGCGCGATTTCCGCTTGCTGGGCGGCCATGGCCGCCCGCTGGCCGGCAATCAGCGCCTTGAGTTGGGGAATGTCGTCCGGCAGGACGTCGGTCGCGGTCATGCGTTCAAGTATAGACCCTCACGCCGCCCGCAGCGGCGCGGTCCGCACCGGACGCCGCCAGCTTCGCCAGCCGGCGTTTGAACTCGACGCTGTACTGCCGCCGGCCCGAGGCGTCCACCCGGATCACCCCCGATTCGATGACCGTCCACTCCGCCATGACTGCCTGCCCTCCCATCAAGCGGATGCCCCGCGCAACCGCTCGCCGCAGTCTCGCCTTGCCCAGTCAAATCGTCCAGACGGTCCAAACCGAACGCTTACAAAACGCTCGCGTCCGCGCGGCGCGCTGCGGTCGGCAGTGCGCTGCGCACCGGACGTCACAGGAGCTATTGCTTCCTGACGCAGAAACCGGCGTGACCATGCCCACCCCATTCAGACCAAACATTGACGTTTCGCTGACGACTCGGCAAGCGGATGCCATTACGCTGGCCCCAAGTTTCGTTGCCGACACGTGTGATGACTCTCAACTGCGAACCCAAATATCCCAACCGGCGGGCATACGTTCTGAAATTGCGCGGCGACGCCAAGCCCGACGCGCTCGCCGGCCGTCTCGAGAACCTGGTCACCGGCCAGCAGCGCGAGTTCGCATCCAGCCGCGAGCTGCTCGACTCCATTGCCAGCGACCTCGAAGCGAGCGCCGACCAGCGGTCGGCCGACCCCACGCGCAAGTGATCGATGCCTTCATCACGCATCACGCCAGAGCCCGCTGCAAGGCCAAAGGATGAAAGGAATGGATATGACGTTGGTGAGTGCAATGTCAGGCGTGCTGGGGTCGCTCGTGGGCGGCTCCGCGACGGTCGCGACCACCTGGATCACCCAGAAGACACTCAGCAGGCGCGAGCTGATTCGAGAGGAAATGCGCAAGCGGGAGACGCTCTACGGCGAATTCATCGGCGAATGCGGCAAACTCCTCATGGATGCGTTGACGCATACATTGGATCAGCCCGAGACCTTGTTGGGCTGCTACGCGCTGATCAACCGCATCCGGCTTTGCGCCTCCAACGCGGTTCTGGCGGAGGCGGAACAGGCGTTAATGCGCATCACGGAACAGTACTTCTCGACCAACCTGACGCTGGATGAGCTGCGCGAACTTGCTCGTTCGGAGGATGCCGATCCACTCAAGGCGTTCGGACAGGCTTGCCGTGCGGAGCTCAAATCGCTGCGTGCGGGGCTGTAGCCACGGGCCGTCGCGCCGGGATTGTGCGGCGCATGACCGTTCTGGCGCCACCGATGCTCACCCAATTCCGACCGAATGCCGACGCTTCGCTGACGACTCCCTGCGGGCCTTCCGCTACGCTGATCCCATCTCAAGTTCAGAGGACACCCGCACCCAATGCCGCTATTTGCCCCCGTTACTCAGAGGTCTCGCCTGGCGAGGCGGGAGCCCGTTCGCTGCGCTGAAAGGTCAGCGCGCGTCGTCGCGGCCACGCTCGCCGCGTCGCTCGCGCTGGCGGGGTGTGCCACTCCCGTTCTTCAGCCCGCCGTCGATGTGCCCGCTCGGTTCGCAGCGGCTGACTCCGCCGTTGAAGCCGACCCCGAGGTCGCCTGGTGGGAGAGCTACAACGATCCGGTGCTGACGGACCTGATTCGCCGCGCCGCGCGCGAGAACCGCGACGTCAAGATCGCCGCCGAACGCGTGCGCGCGGCGCGAGCCGGCGCCACGATCAGCCGCTCCTGGCTGATGCCCAGCATCAGCGCCGTGGGTGGCGGACTTCATCAAGACACCGGGTACGACGCGATCAAGCGGCAGGCACTTCCCGATACCGACGTTGCCGTTGGCGGCATCGGCGTCTCCTGGGAAGTCGATCTGTCCGGCCGCCTGCGGGCGGGCGCGACGGCGGCCGAGGCGGACGCCCTGGCCGTCGAGCATGGCAAGCGCGGCGTGCGCCTGCTGGTACTGACCGACGTCGCGACCCACTACTTCACGCTGGTCGGCGCCTCGCGCCAGCTCGACACCGTGCGCGCCATCTCGGCAGCGCAGGACGAGACGCTGCGCCTCGTCACGGCCCGACAACGCGTCGGGCTTGCGACGCCCTTTGATGTCGAGCGCGCGCAGACCGAAGCGTCGCAAGCCCGCGCGGCCATCCCGCCGCTCGAGACGGCGGTCGCCATTTCGCGGCACCGCATCGCGGTGCTGATCGGCGACCAGGCATTCAACGCCGCGACCATCACGCCGTCGAGCGGCGAGCCGATCGCTCCGCTGGCGCGCGCGGGCCAGCCCGCCGCGCTGCTCGAGCGCAGGCCCGATCTGCTCGCCGCGAAGGCGCAGCTCGACGCCGCCAATGCGCGCCGGCAACAAGCCTATGCGGAGTGGTTCCCGCGGCTGTTCGTCGGGGCGCTGTTCGGTCGCGGCAGTGCCGACGTCAACGACTTCAGCCTGGGCGCCGCGCGCTATACGAGCGCCGCGGCACTGCTGGCGATGCCGATCTTCAACGCCGGGCGGACGCAGGCGATCAACGAGAGCGCCGAGGCCGGTCAGTCCGAAGCCGTGCTGCACTACGAAGACGCCATCGTGCGCGCGCTCGAGGATGTCGAGAACGCGCTGGTTGCGGACCGCAACCAGCGTCAACGCACCGACACGCTGGCAGCCGCTGCCGCATCGGCCGAAGCGGCGTTCGGCCGCGCGCAGTCACTCTACAACCGTGGCCAGATCGACCTGTTGCCGCTGCTCGATGCCCAACGCACTCGCCTGGCCGTCCGCGTCAGCGCCAACGACAGCCACACGCAACGGCTGCTCGACAGCGTGCAGCTCTACAAGGCGCTCGGCGGAGGGTGGCAGGTCTTCGAGCCTGACAGCCAGCCTGCCGCAACCACCGCCGCGCGTTCGCCGCATTCCTGAAACCTGTCACCCGCCACGAGGAACTATCGTGAAAACATCTATCGCCGTGGCCTTTCTCTCCGTAGCGATCACTGCGGTGCTGTCCGCGTGCAAACCGAACACGCCGACCGGCGAAGTGCTTCGAGCCGTTCGCACCGCCGAGATCCGCTACGACAAGGCCCAAGAGACCCATCGTTACGTCGGCACCGTGCAATCGCGGCATGAGGTGAACGAAGCCTTTCGCGTCGGCGGCAAGGTCGCTCAGCGCAAGGTCGAAGTCGGCCAGAAGGTGCGCCAGGGCGACGTGCTGGCGGTGCTCGACGACACCGACTACCGCCACGCCGAGGAAGCGGCACGGCAGCAGCTCGTCGCCGCCACCGCGCAGGCGAAGCAGGCCGAGTCGGATCGCAAACGGCTCGACACGTTGAAGACCGACGGCTCGGTCAGCGTGTCGGACGACGAGAAGGCGCGGACGGCGCACCAAACGGCGTCGGCGACGGCGGAGGCCGCAGCCCGGCAGCTCGAGTTGGCGCGCAATCGGCTGAAGTACACGGTGCTGCGCGCGTCGCAGAGCGGTGTCGTCACCGCCGTGCGCTTCGAGGTCGGGCAGGTCGTCGCCGAGGGTCAACCGGTCGTCTCGATCGCCAACGAAGGCGAGCCCGAGATCGTGGCCGACGTGCCGGAGGATCACTTGGCAGTATTCAAGACGTCGCGTTACCAGGCGTGGCTGGCCAGCGCGCCCGAGCAAACGTTCGAGGTCGCGCTGCGCGAACTGTCGCCCCAGGCGGCGGCGCAAACGCGAACCTTTCGCGCGCGCCTGAAGCCGGTCACGCCGCTGCCGCTGCCGCTGCCGCTGGGCGCGACCGCCACGCTCGTCGTCGAACGGCAGGTCGGCGAAGCGCCGGCAGCAGTCATCCCCGCCTCGGCGATCACCCAGAACAACGGCCAGCCCGCGGTCTGGGTCGTCCGTCGCGCGGGCGCCGAGCCGGTCGCCACCGTCGATCTGATCAACGTCTCGGTACACGGGTATCGCAATGACGAGGTACTCGTGTCGGGACCGCCGGCCGGTGAACTCGTCGTCACCGCCGGTGTGCAAAAGATGGCGCCGGGCTTGCGGGTCGCGCTTCCCGGGGCCGCGCGCAACGCCGAAGCGCAGGAGGCCGCCCGATGAAATCGTTCAACCTCACCGAATGGGCGCTGAACCACCGCGCCGTCGTTCTGTTCCTGATCCTCGCGATCGCCATCGGCGGCGTGCTCGGCTTCACCCAGCTCGGCCAGCTCGAAGACCCGAACTTCTCGGTGCCGTCGATGACGGCGATGGTGATCTGGCCCGGCGCGACCGCGCAGCAGATCCAGGACGAAGTGCTGAACCGGATGGAGAAGAAGTTCGAGCAGCTCGACCACTTCGAGAAGGTCAAGACCTATGCGCGCCAGGGCTACGGCGCCCTGCTGATCACGGTGGTCGGCGGCACTTCGCACGCGGATCAGCGGGAGGCGTGGTATCAGGCGCGCAAGAAGTTCAGCGACATCAAGAACGAGCTGCCCGAAGGCGTCATCGGCCCGTTCTTCAACGACGAATTCGGCGACGTGACCGGGCTGCTGTATGCCGTCAAGGGCGACGGCGTCAGCCTCGCGGAGCTTTCCGACGTATCCGAGGACCTCAAGCGCCGCCTGCTCAAGGTGCCGATGGTGAAGAAGATCGACATCTACGGCAAGCAGGCCAAGAAGGTCTACGTTGAGTTCTCGCACCAGCGGCTGGCCGCCCTCGGCATCACGCCGCTGGCCATCGCGGAGAGCCTCAGGAGCCAGAACAGCGTGCTCGCCGCCGGCTCGATCGACACCAGCGGCGACCGCGTGCTGGTGCGCGTGAGCGGGCAGTTCGCCAGTGAGGACGACATTCGCAACGTGCCGATCGCGGTCGGTGGCCGGCAGCTCAAGCTCGGCGACTTCACGACGATCACGCGCGGCTACGAAGATCCGCCGACCTACACGGTGCGCCACAACGGGCAGCAGGTCCTGATGCTCGGCATCACGATGACCAACGACGGCAACATCGTCGATTTCGGCCAGGCGATCGAGGGCGCGGTCGCCAAGCTGCAGGCCGAAATGCCCTACGGCGTCGAGCTCGAGCGCGTCGCCGATCAGCCGACCGTCGTCAGCGACTCCATCTGGGAATTCGAACGCTCGCTGCTGGAAGCGCTCGCCATCGTGCTGGCGGTCTGCCTGATCAGCCTCGGCTGGCGCACCGGCATCGTGGTCGGCCTGTCGGTGCCGATCGTGCTCGGCGTCGTCGCTCTCGTGATGCTGGCGATGGGCTGGAACCTGGAGCGCGTCTCGCTCGGTTCGCTCATCATCGCGCTCGGCCTGCTGGTCGACGACGGCATCATCGCGGTCGAAATGATGATCGTGAAGATGGAGGAAGGGTGGGATCGCCTCAAAGCGGCGGCCTATTCCTACGCGGCGACCGCGATGCCGCGGCTGACCGGCGCGCTCATCACCGTTGCCGCCTTCATGCCGATCGGCTTCTCCCAGTCGACCACCGGCGAATACGCGGGCGGCATTTTCTGGATTGTCGGTACGGCCGTGTTGTTCTCGTGGGTCGTCTCCGGGATCATCACGCCCTACCTCGCCGTGAACATGCTGCCCAAGGACTTCGGCCAGCATCACCACGGCAGTGACCCATACGACACCGCGTTCTACCGCAAGCTGCGCCGCTGGATCGATCTCGCCATCGAGTGGCGCTGGTGGGTCATCGGCGCGACTGTCGCCGCCCTGGCTGGCGCGATCTTCGCCAGCCGCTTCGTACCGCAGCAGTTCTTCCCCAACAGCTCGCGGCCGGAGTTGGTCGTCGAGCTGCGCCTGAAGGAAGGCGCTTCGTTTGCCGCCACAACCGAGCAGGTCAAGAAGATGGAGGCGGTGCTGAAGAAGGACGAAGACATCCGCTTCTTCACTGCGTACACCGGTGCCGGCCAGCCGCGCTTCTATCTGTCGCTCGATCCCGAGATGCCCAACCCGGGCTATGCGTCCTTCATCGTCATGACGCACGACATGGAGGCGCGTGAACGGGTGCGCTCACGCCTGATGGCGAGCGTCAACGAGGACTTCCCGGAGGTTTGGGTCCGCGTCACGCGCCTCGAGCTCGGCCCGCCGGTCGGCTTCCCGGTCCAGTTCCGTGTCGTCGGTCCGGATACGCAGAAGGTTCGTTCGATCGCGCGTGAGGTCGAAGCGGTGGTCGCTTCGAGTCCCAAGGTGCGCGATGTGCAGCTCGACTGGAACGACCCGGTGCGCACGCTGAGAGTCGACCTCGACCAGGACAAGGCGCGTGCGCTCGGCCTGGCGCCGGCCGACGTGGCCTTCGTGACCCAGACCGTGATGAACGGCGCGACGATGTCACATCTGCGCGAGCACGAAGACTTGATCGACATCGTCGCCCGTGCGGTTCCGTCCGAGCGTCTCGACGTCGAAACGCTGAAGGACGTCAATCTCTATACCCGTGAGGGGACTGTCGTGCCGCTGTCGCAAGTCGCGCGCGTTCGGTACGAGCTCGAAGAGCCGGTGCTGTGGCGCCGCAACCGCGACATGGCGATCACCGTGCGCGCGGACGTCAAGGACGGCGAGCAGGGCGTGTCGGTGACTCAGGAGATCCGTCCGATGCTGAAGGACATCGAAGCGAAGCTGCCGTTCGGCTATCGCATCGACGTCGGTGGCGCCGTCGAGGAAAGCGACAAGGCCAACCGCGCGCTGGCGGCAGTAGCGCCGGTGATGCTGGTCACGATCCTCACGATCCTGATGCTGCAGCTTCAGAGCTTCTCAACGATGTTCATGGTGTTCCTGACGGCTCCGCTCGGATTCATCGGGGTCGTCGCCGCGCTGCTTCTGTTCCAGGCGCCGCTCGGCTTCGTCGCGATCCTCGGGATCACCGCCCTCTGCGGGATGATCATGCGCAACTCGGTGATCCTGGTGGATCAGGTGCAGACCGAGATCGCCGAAGGGCGCGACACCTGGAACGCGGTCGTCGAAGCGGCCGTCCACCGGACCCGTCCGGTGGCGCTGACCGCAGCGGCCACCGTGCTGGCGATGATTCCGTTGACTCACAGCGTGTTCTGGGGCCCGATGGCGATCGCCATCATGGGCGGGCTCACGGTTGCGACCGTGCTGACCATCTTCTTCGTGCCCGCCCTTTACGCGGCGTGGTTCAGGGTCGCACGCTCGGTTGAGCAAGCTCCTGGCGCCGCGCCGGTGCCTGCACACTAAGATCTGGGGGAAAATCTTATGGATACTTCAACGAGACTCGCCGAATGCCAGGAAATCGCCGGCAAGGTCTCGACTCTGTTCAACGGAAACGTCAAGAGAGGTCGCTCATGAATGAAGAACAGAAACACAGCATGCTCATTCACTTCAACGATGGCTCGAAGAAGCTGCTCGAGTTCTCCGCGCCCGTGGCGGACAACGATGCCAACCTGGCCGTGCGTCTGAAGGAGGCGCTGGACGCCAGTCATCTCATTGTCGAGGCCGATGGAGCGCTGATAGTGATCCCGGTCGGGAGCATCAAGTACCTCGAGTGCTTCCCGGCGCCGAAAAAGCTGCCCGCCTACGCCATCAAGGGCGCAAGCTTTAAGGACTGATCAGCAGATCCGCGGCGGCGATCCGCCGGCATGCGATGGCGCAAGCCGCCGTGTTCAGCCAAACCACGCCATGGGGCCTAAGGACTAATGAACCAGAATCTCCTGATGGCGCTGGAGCGCATGACCGTGCACTACCAGCCGATTGTCGATCTCAATACCGGCGCCATTGCCGGTTTCGAGGCGTTGTCGCGGATCGTCGACGCCGACGGCAAGGCGGGTTCGATCAGCCCGGTCATCGAGCAGATCGAAAGCGATCCGGTGCTGCTTGACCGTCTGATGCGGCGGTTGCTGGGCATGATTCGTCGCGACACGACCCCACTGTTCGATCGCTACCCCGGTTTTTACGTCAGCGTGAACGTGTCGCCTGCGATACTCGGTGCGCGAACGGCGCTCGGCGAGCCAACGATGCGCGACATACTCGCTGAACTTGACCTGGAACCCTACCTCGACCGTCTTGTTTGCGAGATAACCGAACGGCAGGCGCTCAGCGCGCAAGGGCGCGCCGCGCTCGAACTCGGGCGGCAGAACCGTATCCGGCTGGCGGTGGATGATGTCGGCACCGGGCACAGCGGCATCGCGCAAATGCTCGGCCTCACCATCGATGTCCTGAAGCTGGACCGCTCGCAGGTCGTGCTGCTAACCAAGGACGTGACAGCCGAACGGCTGGTGCGGGGCATTATTGTGCTGGCATCCATGATTCGCGCGCGGGTTGTCGCCGAGGGCGTGGAGACGGCGGCGCAGGCGTTTTTTCTGCAGGCCGCCGGCGTCGACTACGGACAGGGCTGGTTCTGGAGTCCGGCGCTGCCGGCGGCCGAACTGCCGAAGGTGCTCGAGGCCGGGTTTCCGAATTGGCGGCGCGATCTGGTCGAGCGGATCAATGAGGCTCGCTGATGCAGATGGCGGTCAATATCTCGCTGAACGGTAACGTGTTTTTCTCGACAGGAGGCGTCGATGTCGGCGCCCAGCTCGCCGCGCAACTGATCAGGGGCCGGCATGCGTTCTACGCGAACGGGGCGCTGGTTTACTACAGCGGCAGTGGGGCGCCCTTCTATGATCCGGCGACGGTCGTGCCGACTGGCATCGTCGGCTACGAGTACCGCTGGTACCCCAGCATCCATCTGATCGCGCAGCTATATGCCAACCGCAGCGTGTACGGCGCCGCGATGACCGATCTCGACGAACTGCGCCAGACCAAGCGCCAGGTCTCGGTCGGGGTGCGCCAACGCCTGGAGCGCGGCTATTTATCCTTTGCCGTCACCGAGAACCTCATCAACTTCAACAACTCGCCGGACATCGGTTTTCAGGTCGGACTGGGCTGCGAGTTCTGACGATGCGAGGCGCCGCCGCATGAACCGGTTGGATCTGCCCACATGAACGCCAGCGCCCGCGTCCGCCGGCTGGCTGGCCGGCTGCTCGACATCACGGGCCTGCCGCGCCGGGCCGCGCTGCTCGGAGCGCTACTGCTCGCCGGCTGCGCCACGTTTCACCCATGGCAGAACCTGCCGGTGCAAGGCGGAGAGGTCGGCCAGCGCACTTCCCAGGCGGTCGAGCGACCGATCGTCGCCGTGGTGACCTTGTCCGGCGGCGGGGCGCGCGCCGCCGCTTTCGGCCTGGGCGTTCTGCGGGAACTGAAGGCCACGGCATTCACGCTGCGCGGCAAGCCGACGACGTTGCTGGACGAAGTGGCGCTGATCAGCGGCGTCTCCGGCGGCAGCGTGCTGGCGGCTCACTACGCCGCCTTCGGCGACGAATCGCTGACCCGCTTCGAGTCGGAGTTCCTGCTCAAAGACTTCGAGGGTGGCCTGATCCAGCTCGCCCTCTCCCCACTCCGGCTGTACCGTCTGTCATCTCCATGGTACGGCCGCGGCAACGTCCTGGCCGAACGGCTTGAGGCACTCTATCGCGGACGCACTTTCGGCGACCTGCTCGCCCGGCCACACGGTCCCGACCTACTGGTCACGGCCACCGACCTGACCACCGGCGCGACCTTCGAGTTCACGCCCGAGCAGTTCGCCCTCATCTGCACTGACCTGGCGAGCGTGCCGTTGTCGTTTGCCGTGGCCGCCTCATCGGCCGTGCCGCTCGTGCTGACGCCCATGACGCTGCGTAATTACGCCGGGCGATGCCGCGTACCGCGCGAAAGCGCCGTGCCAAAGGCCGCCGCCGACAACTACCGAATCCGCCTATTCCGGGCCAGCGCGGAAAGCTACCTGAACGCCAAAGAGCGCCCTTATCTCCATCTCGTCGACGGCGGCCTGGCCGACAACCTCGGCATCCGCGCCATCCTCGACCGGCTGATCGCCCATGGCTCCTTCTCCGCCAGCTTCCGGGCGGCGGCGCCGGGGTTGATCCGCAAGATCGTCCTCATCGCGGTGAACTCGGAGCGGGACCTGGGTGAACGCATCGACCATAGCGATCGCGTGCCGACCACCCGCCAGGTGGTGGACACGCTGCTGTTCGGCGCCGGCGCGCGGATCACGCAAACCACGCTGGAGATGATGAGGGATGACATGCAACGCTGGCGGCGGGAGGTCGCCGAACGACGAGGCCTGCTGGGCAGTCCGTTTGCTCCCGACGCCGAGCTGCACATGGTCAGCGTCAGCCTGCACGATGTCGAAGACCCCGCCGTGCGACAGGCGGTCCTCACCATTCCCACTGCCTTTACGATCAGCCCGAAGGAGGTCCGTCAACTGATGGAGGCCGGTCGGCAGGCGCTGCGCCGGTCTCCGGAGTTCCAGCGCCTGCGTCGCCGCCTGACCGGCGAAACGGTCGAGCGGGGCGCTCCCGCCTGCGCCGCCTCGCCCTGTATCAAGGGCGGCCCGTCCGCCTCGGTCGATGCGGCGCACCTCCAGGTCGAAGTAACCGCCCCCGGCAGCGTGCAGCGCGAATGACCGCATCGAGGGCGGTTCACGGGCAAGCGGCGCCGCGACTCCTAGAGGGTTGACCGGTTTGAACGGGTTCGGTCTGGTAAGGGGGTCTGAAGGTTCGACAATCGTCGCTGTTTCAAGCTGGCATAGACCTGCCCTATTGCCTTCAACCCTTGGAGTAAACACCGAGGTGGACACCCCGTTGTGGTCCCCGCCCGTCGCCCTGAGTCCGGCCGAACAGAAGGTGGTGGCCCGCGCTGCCCCGCGCAAGAAATTGTTTGTGTTTCTGCGGGAGATTCGGGGCGAATCGTTCGATGAGGCCTTCCAGGGTGAATTGCTGGCGATGTACCGGCAGACTGGGGCAGGCAAACCGCCGGTCCCACCGACGCTGCTGGCGATGGCGACGCTGTTGCAAGCCCATACCGCGGGTCTGATCAGGGTACTAACCCTACATTAAGTGTATCCGTGCCAGATATTTGTATCATTACTCAATCACTACCGGCTGGAAGCCGGTAGGTTGAAATCTTGGCTGGAAGCCGGGAACCACTCTAAAGAGTGTTCCTCACTCCAACGTGATGTTGTTTTCATTGTCCGATTTGTGCGCATCGACATGA
>Ga0209507_1002235_pt1 | contig 13452 bp, 13 predicted proteins | sample AD_UKC028_MetaG_FD_184414 | JGI IMG/M metagenome (GOLD analysis project Ga0209507, IMG submission 184414) | Active sludge microbial communities of municipal wastewater-treating anaerobic digesters from USA - AD_UKC028_MetaG (SPAdes) (version 2) | ecosystem: Engineered > Bioreactor > Anaerobic >...
CCAGCGACATCCTGAATGAGGACGCCGGGACAACTAACCACGCGAACCGCGTGCTGTGGGCGAAACAAGTTCTTACGGAAAACAATGATGGTCCAATGGTGAAGCGTCTGTCTGTTGCTGTGGCACAAAACTCCACTGTGGCCGCTGCTGGTGCTGAATCAGCAACAGACAATGACATCCAGTTTGTTGTTAACTCGTTCATCAACTCACACGCCGACGGTGTTTATGGCGCATAAGGAGGCTGTTGACTTATGGCAAACAAAATCCTGTGGGAGAATGCGACCAGAACAGAGCTGTTTCCAGGCACATCAGATGCCGCCACTGACCTAAAGAACAAATTAAACGATGATGCTGCTCTATCTGCCGCCGTTGAGAATACCGAAGGCGAGCAATACGTTCTGTTCGAGTTGCGTTGCAGGCTCCAGGCTGGTGCGACAAATGGTTATTGGAACCTTTGGATGATCCGATCGCTGGATGGAACTAACTTTGAAGATGGAGCAGGCGGGACATCTCCGACTATTCCGGCTAGACCACCTGACTTAGTAATTCCAGTTGCTAACACAATCACAACTCAGCAGGTCGTTGTGATGCCTCCGATTTGTGCGCCTCCCGAGGATTTTAAAATTCTGCTCGAAAACAAAACTGGCCAGAGCTGCACTAACACGGATAACGAAAACGAACTGTGGTATCTGTTGTTTTCTGACGAGGTTCAATAATGCCAGGTGGCCCATACATTATTGGTGTTCCAAAGCGTGATTTTGGTGGGCGATTCAATAAACCACCACCAAACGCTCAGATTGACTGGCAGCATCCTCTATCACAGCGGTTGGTTGGTTGCTTCTTATTCCAGCATGTAAGTCAATCCGACTTAGTAAACAAAAATAGAGTATCGTACGGAGGAACATCAACTGTTGGTTTTTCACTTGGCCACACAGCTCTTAAATGTGCTGGGGCAGACAATTACGCCACAGTGTCAAACCCTCAGGGTATTTACGTTCACAATTCTGATTTTTGCATAACGGCAGATATTAAGGATGATTATTTAACGACTAATTCTGGATACATTGGATTAAACAATACTGCTGGATCATCATTTGTTATATTAATCGACGACGCGGCTGCATCATCCGGAAATGTAAGGTTTGCCATTAATGATGGGACTAAGATTACTTTAATTTCAACAACATCACAGCCTCTTAATGCAGGGAAAAATGCATCTTTTTCATTTTGTAGAGACTCTAACATATTAAAATTATACGTAAATAGGTCACTAGAAACATCAAGTTCGTCATTTAGTTGGAACACGATAACAACAACTAACAGCTATCTGTTTGGTAAATTTCCTGCACAAGATAGATTTCTTACTGGGTATGTTCGTTATGTATATATCCATGCAAGAGCATTAAAAGCATCTGAGGTTTCTCAACTACATTATTCACCTTACCAGTTTTTCTGGATACCAAAGAAGCGAGTTTATTTTGTTCCCACAGCAGGTGGAACTCCACAGGAATGCGCTGCCACGATGGCGGGTGCAGGCACGCTTGCGACTGCTGTAAGCACGTCTCATAGTCTTGCGGCAACACCATCTGGAGCTGGGACACTCTCAGGAGCAGTTAGAACATCGAAGTCAATTGCAGGTTCATTTAGTTGCGCCGGAACACTAGCTGGTGCTGCGTATTGCGAGAAACGTGGTGCGGCTACGTTGCCTGGGGCTGGGACTATGTCTGCCAGCATGGGCGGCGGAGTTGACCTTGCTGCTGAATTGTCAGGTGCAGGCACGATGGCGGGAGCAGTTGCAATTGATAAGAAGATTGCCGCTGCGTTAGTAGGCGAAGGCACACTTGCAGGTGCAGCAGATGTAGTAAGAGCAATCAGTGTTTCGTTGTCTGGCCAATTGGCAGCAACGTGTTCAGTTTATGTGACGCACTCCTTAGCTTCTGCAATGGTAGGCGTGGGATCGTTGTCTTCTACGTTGCATGCAACAGATATTGAAGGTCCAGATGCATTATTAATCTCTGGACCCAGAAGCCCAACGCTATCAAGCATTAATACTGCTAATACACAATCAAGTTTTACTATCACCTAAACATGGCAACCCATACAGTAAAACGAAATGACACTTCGCAGGCGTGGACAGACACGCTTACGTTGAATGGTAGTGCTATCAATCTAACTGGATGCACAGTTAAGCTTATTATATCACATGAGCATGGAACAGTTGTATCACGGTCAGCTACGGTTGTTAGTGCTGCTGCTGGAACTGTTAGCTATCAACCTGTTGCTGCTGATGTAGCAACTGCTGAAACACTCAAGCTTGAATGGGAGATTACATATCCTGATTTGACAGTATTGACTGTTCCAAACGACTCATACATAACATTAAAAATCATTCCAGATTTAAACCCTACTTAGCATAAACAACTATTAGCGTGTGAATCAAATAGCCCTATCATTAGGCGAGGCAGTCGTTGGACTTTACCCGTCGAACAGTTCGGGTGAAGCCCTACTTGAATCGCCTGTGTGGTGTGGTGCTGCGGCTCATGAGTTGACCATTAAAAAGCGGTTTAACAAGAACGAGTATTGGCCAACTGGCGCTGAGTATCCAGAACGCAGGCACGAGGGCACTGGATTTGACATTGACATTGGGCGGGCATGGTTCCTGCCTGTATCAACCAAGGCTGACTTCGACCCAAACCCAAACCAGAAGTATGTGATGATCATCGTATGGCACGATGACAGGACGAACATCTGGCACAGGCGCACGTTCTACAACGTCATGTGCGACGAGTGGGATGTGCGTGCAAATGGCATGGTTGAGAGCGTGTTTGACCAGAAGTTTACGGCTGACTACGACCAGCGTGCCAGCGGTGAGGATGTGATTTACTCATTGCCGTCGCCGCCATCCCCAACTCCATCGACAGGCGACGAAGCCTACGAGTCGTTTTTGTTCATGCACGAAGGTCCGATGCGCGTGAACGATTACATGCTAGGGCATTACTCGTGGGGTTACGATGTCACGATAGATTCGGTTGCTGTCATCAGCAAGGCACCGCAGGGCACAGACTTGGTGTTAGCTCTTGAGGTTAATGGTTCGTTGACAGGAGACACTGTGACGATTTCTGCTGGGGCTGAGCATGCTGAGGTAACAGCGTCATCAACGTCTATTGGGGCTAATGTGAGTGATGGCGAGGTTGTTCGGTGGATAGCGACTTCAGGGCCATCTGTTACAGAGAACTGTGCTTACGAGGTTGGCATGGTGATGAAGATAACGATTTGAGAGAGATGATTCGATATGCCGCATATTGTGTTCAAGCGAGTGGCCGGGTTGGCAGCAAACACTTATTTGCTTGGGCACTACACTTGGCCAAAGGACATGCGGATAGTTTCAGTTTCTGCAACATTTAGCGCACCTGGAGATAGCACAGTCTTATCTCTATTCATCGACGGCGTTGACTCAGGCTACACGATAACGCTGCTTCCTGGCGCGACGACTGCTGCCATGTCGCTTCCGCTAGGCGTTCCTGTTTCTTCAGGCAGTCAAGTTAGGTTCAAAGTAACGACTGCGCCTACACTCATTGACGACTTTGCGACAAATGTTTGCATTGTCGCGTACGTTGTGGATGACGATTACTCGATTGAAGCTGCTGCTGTTAAGCTGTATTGGGTCAATTGGGTTAACGGATACGAGAACTTCCGACTATTCGATTACGCTACATCCACACACACATTTACGGAGACATCGAGCGGATTATCGACTGGGCGTGCTTCAGTGAGTGATAGTGCTGCCACAATCCAGGGAGTTGGAACCTATAGCGCACTGGATGCTGGCGTTCTCTATCACCAGAACTTCGCGGATTTACCATCTGTCATACCGGCAGAACCATCCTTAATCTTCATGATTGGGACCGTAAAAGTCGGTGTTGTGACTCAGGATGAATTCTTTGTTTCTCAAATAATTGAGACCAGTGACCTTGTTACGGATGATAACTTTTGCTTTTATTCTCCTTCAGGCACGTTGATTGCCACGCTTGGAGCTGGTGGGTTGCGTGCATTAGGCATAACGGAGATAGCACCATGAGGAACAAGAAGGCAATAAGGGCAACGATACTGTCGATAATTATTGGCTCGGCCACACTGAAGGCTGGTATGCCAGTGATGGATGCGCTTGCAATGATTGAGACAGGTGCCGTAAAGCCAACCGCATGCAAGGCGGATTATAAGGTGGGGCGTGCAGGCGAGGTAAGCAGGTATCAAGTAAAGCCTGCTGTATGGAGAAAGTATAGTCCGTGCAAGCGATACACGTCGCCCGATGTGGCAAGGCAGGTTGCGTCAGCGATACTCGGCGAAAGGACTAGGAGGTTTGTAACACGGTATCATCGGCCACCGACGACGAACGAGCTTTACATTCTTTGGAATGCGCCTGGGCAACTGCTGTATGGGACTAGCAAGCCTACTCGGACGGTCAAGGAGAGGGCGCAGAGGTTCGCTAATTTGGTTCATCATTAGGTAAGGATACCCATGTTGTTCAACATTCAGAAAGAGATTTCGGCATGCTTGGCGAACGTTGGAACGCCAGTCACGTTGCGTTGGCGCGAGTGGGTTGGGACGCCAACGATTGACCCAGTGACCAAGAGTAAGATAGGAACGTCCACGCAGCAAACAGAGACGGTTAACGGGTTGTTCTACGAGGTTGGCGCGTCGAACGTTGAGCGCCGATTTGCCGAGATTCAAAAGGGCGATGCCATCCTTGACCTTCCTCCGTCTGTGACGGTGAACGGCAGGGACCAGCTTGAGTTCGTGATTAACGGGCGTGAGTGGGTCATGAAGGAGGTTGGAGGAGAGTTGGCTGAGACATGGGACGCGACATTGCCAGTGAACACAGGCGCTCAATTCGAGATTCCGAAGTCTGGGATGACTGCGGATGCGTCGTCTGTCTATATGTCATCTGACGATTACGCTGCGGATAATGCGATTGACGGGATTGAGGTCGAAGAGGGCAACGTTGGTTTTTGGCACAACAACGTCCAGGGCGAAAATCCTGCTTACCTTCGCGTCAACCTTGGGCAGTCGTATTTGGTTTCGCAAGTAACATATTTGCCGAGGCCAAACTGTTTTGGTGGCACATTCAACTCGTATGAAATCTATATTACCGAGAATCCATCAACCGCCCTTGCTGACTGGGGAGATGCCGTTGCGTCTGGGACGTGGACATGGGAAGGCGTGGCCGATACCAAGACAGTATCATTCACGCCTAAGCGAGGTCGCTATGTGATTTTCAGGTGTGTTAGCGGAGTCGATGGATTTGCGTCATGCAACGAAGTCTCAGTCTACGCCGTTCCTCACAACATGACGTTCATGACAGTTTTGCTAAGGAGGAAGACATAGTGATGAGTCGCATCAAGAAATTCATTAAGGCGATTTGGCGATGGGCATTCGATGGATTTCCTGTTGTGATGCGCAGGTGTTATTGGCGAAGAGTTATGGCGTGCATGAAATGCTCAGAGTTGGCTCACAGGTGCATCTGCGGAGAGTGCGGGTGTTTTGTATTTGCGAAGGCGGCTTTGGCGACTGAGGACTGCGAAAGATGGGTGACTAATGATTGAGATTGGCAGCAATATTGACGATGTAATCAGGCATTTGAGTTCGTTTGAGAAGGCGATACCGGCTTGGATACACTCGATGCTTGAGCCTGGGCAGTGGTTGCCAGAGTTCAAGGCGACTGCTCGGGATGCGTTGATGGAGATTGCTGAGCCAGAGGAGCGTGAGATTGTTGATCTGTTTGTTGAGACTGTTACTACTGAGGCGCTAGGCAAGACTGGGTTGGTCGCCAGGATGTTTGGGCCTATTGACCGAGAGGAACTGGATGCGTCGGGGTTGCCGTCATATGAAGATATTCAGGAGTGGGTGAACACACCGTTTGAGGATGGCGGTAAGGATTTAACGGCGACTGATATTACCAATATCGAAGCGTTGCCAGACAAGTTGCATTCGATTGTCTACTTCAAGAACAACGGTTGGGAAGGATTGGTGCGAGAGATTACTGACTTCATCAGCAATCGCCACGGCACGAAGCGGACTCGCCAATGGTTATTCGCTGTCCTACAGGCATGGTTTGACATGGCGCACAGGCTGTTTCCCGGCATGCTGAGGATAGCAATCAGGCGTTCATGGCACGCGACACGATAGGAGGATTTGAAACATGAGTTTAACCTCACCAGCAATCACAGAGTTGACTATTGAAAGCGCGACGAAGGCGTTGCTTGCCGAGTGGCTTGGCGAATGGTTCGACGGCGAAGAGCATGATATATTTACAGGTGTGACGACAGCCACATTCCCAGAAGCTGATGTATCGTTCGACCAGAGCCCTATAGCGAGTCAAGACATTGAAGGGACAGAGATACGCGTCATCGTTGATGCTGGAGCACACAAGCCATATCTGAGCGAAACAGGCATGGAAGTAGAGAGTTATGTTAGCATCGACTTTTGGGTTAGGTCGAGGCAAACGAACACAGGAGCAGGCAACTCGAACTACTTGGCTGACAGGGTATCTCAGTTGCTATTTGCTTTATTGCAGAATCCACTTTCGCGCACTGACTTAGCGCAAAAGGGCATCATGAACATGCGACCGCAGAAACCGAAAACATTCCAAGACGCGAATTATGCCTTGCGTTTGGTAAGATGTAAGGCACAGTTACAGTATAGTGTAACGACGCGCCCCACTTAGTCGATGGCGCAAAGGAGGTTAGATACTTGAGTTATGATTGAAGATGTGACCAATACGCCTACAGTTAGTTCTATGCCGGAACACTTGGTGTCTTCTATTCCTGTTGCTCCGCCACAAACGCCAGTTTCAATCAAGACGCTGGATGAGTTGATGCAAGCGTGCAATAAGCAGTTTGACGTGACCGTGAACATTGATGGTCAGGCATACTTGATTCCGTGCCGCAGGTTGACGCCTGCCGAGTCGTCTCAAATCGCGCTTATTCTTGAGGAGGTCTTGCCTGCACAGCAGATGAGTCAGGATGGAAAGGAGCCGCAATACACGGTTGATACTGCGACCAGGAAGAAGATGGTTGATGCGAACCGGGACGCGATGGCAATGACAGTGTATCTCGGGTGCCCGATGTATCGTGAGAAGAAACCTGGACTGACAAACCGCAAGGATGTTCGTGAGTTTGTGGATAGTGTTTTGTCTGAGCAGGTTGTTACCGCAATCTATAACGCGATTGTGGGAGGCAACGTAAGCGTTCAGGCTTACACAAATTTTTTCTAAGCAGGCTTCCAAAGGTTCTCAGGGATTGGAAGCCGAAGGATAAGTCGTCATTGCCACGCCCGAGCGGGATGTTTTGGGAGTTCGAGGCGGCTATTGAGTTTGGATATAGGATTGGCGACTGGATGCGCGAACACCCGATTTACAGGGCGATGGCTATAGCGCACCTGACTGAGAAGCGGTTGCGCGAAGGTTACGAGAACGAAAAGATGATGGACAAGGCCAAGGACGGAGGCCGCAAGACTCTGCCGAGTCCAGTTGACATGATGAAAGCACGTTGGGGACTGCCAACTTAAACGATGAGTGACAATGCCACAGGAGGATTGGGCGCAGACATGCGCGAGACAGTAACACTGTTTGTCGAATCGAAACAGCCGTCATCGCTTCCTGGCATTCAGAAGGCAATACAGGATTTGCTGCAACTGAAAAGGGTAGCCGAGGAAGTTAAGCGTGCGATTGCACACATCGGACAGTTGCCCGCACTCAGCCAGCTTCAGCATGTGGCAATCCAGCCCACCATAAGCCAGCAAAGCCTACAGCAAACATCGAACGCCGTGCAGTCCATGATTACGGCTGGCGTGTCGCATGGCTTTGACGCGGCAATGCCGAATGTCAACACAAAGATTAAGCAGCTACTGTCTGTTACTTCTGATTACACGCGGGCATCTCTTGAGCGCCAGGAAAACAAGATGTCAGGCTTCACGCTGACAGGAACAGATGCCAGTGGGAGAAAGATCCACGAGAGATGGGATTACGATAAGGAATCAAAGGGCTATCTGATGTCCAACATCAGGGCTATTGATGATGACGCGCAGAAGCTTCAGTCAACGCTCAAAAAAAATTACGACGAAGAGAAAAAACTACAAGACCAACAGATTAACGAGTATGAGAAGTCCGAGAAGCGAAAGGGGGACAAGAGGCTTGAGGAGTTAAAGGAAAGGGAGGCTGAGGCTGAAAGGTATCAGAGCACGCTTGCTGGAATGGCAAAATCAGAAGCTAAACAGCAAAGCGCAACAGCAGCAGAGTATGAGAAGTCCGAGAAGCGAAAGGGGGATGCAAGGAAGAAGGCAGCTAATGAGGCAGAGAAAGCCGAACTCCAACGTCAGAAGTATGATAGGCTAGCGCAGCATGCTCAAAATGAAATGGCGAACCTTGAGTCCATGCGAGCGAGCAAGGCATGGAAAAACCTTGGAGCTGTTCCTGGAACTGAATTTGACGAGAAACGTGGTGCCACACTAAGGACAGTCACTGAAAGATTCAGGGGCACAGTAAATGGTCAGGTCGTTGGGTATGCTGGAACATTCAAATACTTAGGTGACACTCTCGTCGAGGCGAACTCGAAGATAAAGCCAGTTGCCGATTCAATTAATAAGCTCGGTGCATCGGCCAAGATTGCTGGTCGTAATTTCCTCGACAACACGATTCACGTTACGACTTGGGCGGCGAGTGTCGGCGTGCTGTATGGTTCGCTAAGGCTAGCAAGGGCTGGACTCCAGAGCTTCATCAACACGCAGGCGCAGTCTGCTAGGTTGGCAGTTGTGTTTCGTGGTGCTGGTGGTAGCGCGGCAGAACTCAGGGACGAGGTTTTGGCTTTGGCTGCTGCGTATGGGCGTTCAGCGACTGAGGCTATTGACGCGACAATCCAATGGTCGCGCATGGGCTTGTCCAAGGCGAGCACAGTAGAGGCTGTTCGAGTGTCATTGGAGGCGGCGAACGTCGCTGAGATGACAGCCGCAGAGGCTACAGAACACTTGAGCGCCATCATGCTGACGTATCAGCTTAGGGTGAGCGAGTTGTCAGGCGTGCTAGGGCAGTTGAACAACATCTCGAACACGTATTCAGTCACGAACAAGGACATGCTGACTGGTATTACGCGTGTTGCTGCGGTAGCCAAGCAAGCAGGTCTGCCGTTGGCTGAACTGATGGGCATACTTGGTTCGACGATTGGCGCGACAAAACAGTCAGGCGCGAACATCGGTAATGCGTTGAAGTCTATCATCACGGCGATGGGCAATCCTGCAATTCAGGAATTGCTGCGGTCGTTCAAGGTCGAGGTGACTGCTGGTGGCGGCGATGACTTGAAGGACATGAGCCAAATCATGTCTGAGCTTTACGTGAGGTATCAGGAACTCACGGACGCAGAGCGACAGCTTCTTTTGTATCGTGTGGCAGGCAAGACGCAGGCATCGCGCATGCAGGCCATGCTTGATGGGTATGTAAAGGCTTTGTATTTGGCAACTGAGGCGCAGTTGAATCTGAGCAGCGCAGAGAAAGAAAATGATGTAATCAAGGCTACGTTGAAGTCACAGCTTCAGGGATTGGTTACAGAGTGGGAACGGTTTGTTTCGTTGCAAGGCAGTAATGGTCCTGGTCAGGCGCTAACAGAGATTACGAAGGCGATGAAGAACGTTCTGAGCCTGTCGAACATGAAGGGTGTGAACACGGCGGTATCTGCTCTTGGAATTCTGTTGGCTGTCGCTGCGGCAAAGTTGGCCATGGTTGCGATTCACATGGCTAAGGTTGGCGCATCCAGTGGTTTTCTTGCCAACAACATCACTCGTGTGTCGGTAGCGTTCGCCAGCATGAACAAGTCGATGGGCGCTGCACTTGCAACTTTTTACTCTACAGCCGAGAAATCGTTCAAGGCATCACAGAACCCGCTCACAGGAATCCAATTGGTCTATGCAAACATCACAAGGGACGTGATGAAGTTAGGTTCAGCCATCGGAAAGCTGAAGTGGGGCGAACACATTGCGTCTCTTGGCGCAGGCTTCAGGGGACTTGGAGGTGCTGTTACGCTTGCGACTTCGGCTGTTGGAGCGTTGGTTAGGTCTGTCTCTCTTGCCATGGTTGCTCTATGGGAATTCGCAATTCCGATTGCCTTGATCTATGGAGGCATAAAGCTTTGGAATTGGGGCATGGAGGCGATTGGGCGCAACTCTGATTCATCTACCAAGCGTGTCCATTCTCTAAGCACTGAGATTGACACGGCGAACAACCGGATGCAGGCGTTCGCTCGTACCGCAAAGCTGTTCGAGACTGCCAAGAGCGTTCTCACCATGTCGAACGAAAGCGGTCAGGGAGAAAGAGCGAAATGGCGCAAGGTCATCGGTGACATTGACGCTGCGGCTGGCAAAGAAATCGACAGCGCAAACGGAGATAGCGGAAAGATCGTCGAGACGCTTGAACGATACAAACAGAAGTATCTCAACAAGAGCACGCTTGAATCCAGTATTGCCGTGAGTGCTCTTGAACAGCAGATTCAGCAAACCAAGGCTGAGGTTGAACGTTTGGAACGAGCACCAAAAGGGCTTAGGAACGAGCAGAATTTACAGGACCAGAAGAAACAGTTGTCCGAGCTTGAGGGTAAGCGTATTGCTGCAATGACCGAAGAGAACGATGCAGCCGAACTCTATGAGCAAACAAACCTTCGTACTCTCTCGATAGTAGAGAGGCAGCAAGCTACGCTGAAGACCATCAAGGAGATTTACGACAGTTTTTCAACTGCTTCGCCATTGGCAAAGCACCTGATTAACACTGAGTCAATCCAGGCTCAGATTGTGGCCAAGGAACAATACATTGCGTCTCTCAACCAAGAGGACAAAGCTGAAAGCGCAATCGTTAGCAGGATAACCAAAAAGAAAGAGGGCTTGGAGCAACAGGTTAAGGACGCACAGCTTAAGCTCGCAAATATCCTTAACTCGAAAGAGTATCAGAAAGGGGATACAGGGCTTGGGTCCAACACCAATGAATCAAGGCACGATGTCATGGCATTGCGTGAGCATATCAAGTCGCTCCAATCCCATATATCCATGCTACCATCCCATGGCATTGCAGGAGCTAACTGGCGCAGCAAGCAATACACGAAGACTGACCAAGAGATTAGGCAACTGAAAGCAGAACTCTCATCAGCTTTATCTCCAGAAGTCGTCTCACGACAGGCTGAAATCAGCCGCATGCAGATCAATAACCAGCTTGCACAAGCTAGGGCGAGGTCTCTGTTTGTTGGTGCGAACGACACTGACCAGAAGATTACCGGCCTGCGAGGTATGGAACAGCTCTACAAGCGCGAGGCCGACTTGGCCAACAATGCCAAGGCGTCTGAGCTAGAGCGCAGTGGTGCTCGCACGCGTGCTGCCGAGGTGTTGACTCAGATTCAGAAGACATACGTTGACCTTGTTGCCAAGCAATGGGAGTTGGAGAAAGACATTCTCGATACAAAGGAAAAGCAACGCAAGGAGTATGAGAAAGCCTTATTGCTTTCTGGTCCAGGCGACATGCTAAAGCGGTTGGCTGCATTCAGGATTGCACAGCGAGGCGGCGGGCGTTCGATTGGTTCACTCATGGCAATGGACCCGAGCATGCGAGAGATGGTCATGCAGGTGAACGGCACGACGCCAGACATCATGGAGATGATGGAGCAGAAGAATCGTTTGACGCAGGAATGGATTCGCAGGACAGGCAATCGGAATGGTCCTAATCAGGCGCAGTTGGACTCGATGATAAAACAGACTGCTATCGGTCAGGCATTGAGTGCAGGTCAACAGCGCGATTCGGCGACCATGCTTGGCTACTTCAAGCCGATGATTGATGCTGCATCTGAGGCAAGCACAGCGATGAACAAATTCAATGCGCAGGTCATCACGGCTGCTGACCATCTCTCAATTATCCCAGACGTAGTGCGGACGTTGATTGCTGCCGGGGCACCGCAGGGCGGAACGGGACAGTCTCGCACCAACAGGAGCGGGCAATTCAGCGGTGTGAATACTGCGACCAACAGCTAGAGGAGATTTATGATGGAACTGACCTACACGACGGTTGATTCTGCTGGCGTTACACGCAGCACGCCGTTTCATGAACTTGGCGACATCATCATTCTTGGACAGACAAAACAAGGCATGCCAGCCGAGGAGCCAACGCAATGGGATAGCACTCTACGCGTGAAGGTTGTCATCACGTCTGACACCCCCGACTTTCATAGCAACTACTCGAAAATCCAAGCCGTACAAAATGCACTATCAATCGCCAAAGGGACATTACTGTGGACGAACGAATCGAATGGCCAAACCTACTTCAACCGTGACGTTACGGTCGAGTCGCACGATTGCCCGGAAGACCCCAATGCCATCGGGACATGGCGACAGGAAATTGAAGTCGCGTTTCGATGGAAGGAAAAAATTGAGTCAGGAACTGAAAGACTGTCAGCCACATTCCAGCGCACAGGGTCCGCTACTACTGTCAGCCTCACTCACGTTGAGTCATGGAAGGACGGGCTCGCTTTTACGCGCTTCGACGAGTTGCATGATGAACGGTCTGGCTCCCAAGGAACAGTAAGCGTGTCTGGCAAATTCATTGCTGAATCAGCGATGACGCTTGCCCAGAAACGGTCTTACTTAGCGTCTTGCGTGACGACAGCGCAGGCCGAAATGAACGGTCAAAGCGGGTTGCTGCAATACGGCACAGCCGGGGCGTTCTTCAACAGAACAGTCAGGGTGAGTGAGTTCAGCGCCGACATTAATCAGGCGACAGACGAAGTGCCTTGGACACTGACCGCAACTTATACTCGGTTCCCGAACGAGGCAGGGTATGCCATTGCTGACATGACGGTATCGGTGAACAACGATAACGAGAGCGGCGATAGCGTGCTGTCGTTCAGTGGGCGCATAGCAGCTCACAGTAAGACTGAGGCGCAGGCAAAGCTCGATGTGCTACGTTCGGCTGTGCTGTCTGCTGAATCGTTCACAACGGCCAAATGCGACCGCAAGCAAACCGATTGCCGCAACGTGTCTGTGTGCCCGACATCGAGCATAGCCGTCACTGATGGAGTGACCATCAGAGACCTACCGAACGCTGACACGTATCCGTCCAACGCTTATACGTTCATTGAGCTATCATTCTCGGAGGATTACCGGAAGCGTGCAACAACGCTGTCGAAGTGGACGCTTAGGAGAGATGACGCTTACGACGCTTCGACGGGGCTTGCGACGACGACCTACTCTGGTCAAGTTGTCGCGCCAGGCGAAACCTACCAAACCGCATACACGGCGGCAGTTGCCAAAGCTGAAACGCTAGGGCGTAAGCAGCATCAGTTTTTAATCGGGATGAATCTGAGCGCGGAATACAGGAAAGAGGACGCGCCGACTTCATCAGACCAAGAGCTTGTCACTCTGAACTTCAGTTAC
>Ga0209507_1002239_pt1 | contig 13435 bp, 6 predicted proteins | sample AD_UKC028_MetaG_FD_184414 | JGI IMG/M metagenome (GOLD analysis project Ga0209507, IMG submission 184414) | Active sludge microbial communities of municipal wastewater-treating anaerobic digesters from USA - AD_UKC028_MetaG (SPAdes) (version 2) | ecosystem: Engineered > Bioreactor > Anaerobic >...
AATGTCAACAGGTGTCCCTGGCCTCATTCTTGTCACTCTCGGGGTCATTTGCTTTATTCTGCTTCTCATCAGAATACCAGTGAAAGAGATCTTGCAGGGAGGCGCTGGCCCGAACAAGTCTATTGAAACCATGGGATATAGAACGGCTGAATCCAAAAATACGAGCCGCAAGATGCCGCTTCTAATGTACTGGATTCTCGGGAAACGGCTGGGGATCATTCCGATAGAGAAGGGCGAAGAAAATATGTGATGCTGATGTTGGGAGGCTATCAGTCAGGTCGGGAGAAAAAGGAGGATACAATGCCACACGTTATATATGAGCTGTTTCTTCGCACGGAGCAAGGGGTCAGGCGCTTATTCGGCGCACCACTTGGAGGTAAACTTGGTGGCCGCGCTAATGCCGACTATGCCCTTCGGTTTGCGAAAGATACCGGAGCTTACAAGATCGAGGTCGGATTCGAGGATAATATGGTGTGTTACTCGCTGTTCCAGAAAAAGCAGGGCGGGGAGATTGAAAATATCGATATTCGAAGGTGGCTCCAGGTGTGTGCAGACAAGTCGGAATGGGCGGACGTGACTCCGACGACGACGAGCCCGCAGTCGAAGACACCTGTGTATGCCACAAGCGCCTACAGAGATTACGAATATCGCGAGAAAGACACCGGTGGAGCCGTGGCCCGGTCTTTCTACGCCCGCTATAGCTGTAGTTCGAATATGTTGGTCGTATTTTCGAAAGAGTGGAAGGCCGATATCAGCAAGGAATTGAGCACCCCGATAAAATAGGACCAGAATCGGATTTCTGGCGAAGATCCTGACTAGTTCCGGTTCGGTGGGAGGGTTCAATGAATAACAAGCTGTGTTTTCCTGTCATCGTAGTTCCTGGAATCACCGCCACCTACCTACGTGACGAATACGAAATGCCGCCGGAAACGGTTTGGGCCATGTTGCGGAAGTCCTACGACCGTGTTTCCTTGCACCCCGATAATTTGCTTTATGAAGCAAAAGAGCCCGCCCGAGTCGTTACCGACCAAGTAATTGATTTGGGCTACAAGCAAATCGTTCATGAGCTTCGTCACAACTTGAGGGACAAGGCGGATGAACCTGTGCCAGTGTTTTGTTTTGGATACGATTGGCGGCAACCACTGGACATGGTCGAGAAGCAACTGGATGCCTTTATTACCGAAGTGATTGATCGAACGAAACTACTGCCGCATTACCATGCTACCCACTATCCCGACGATCCGAAGGTCCATCTTGTAGGGCATTCCATGGGCGGGCTCATCATCACGGGATATCTGGAGCGGAAGAAGCGAGAAGCCCGCGTGGCCAAGGTCGCTACTCTGGCCACTCCATTCCGGGGGTCTTTCGAGGCGGTTCTCCAGGTCACAACAGGAACCGCGAGCCTTGGGACACAAGCTCCCAGTTCGAGTGCGCGAGAGATGGCGAGGGCTGCCCCTGCCGTGTATCACTTGATTCCGCGCTTTGAGGGCATGGAATTCGACGCAGGCTTACCGGATACCCTCTTTGATCCGGCAATCTGGCAGCCAAGCGTGGTAAGAACGCTGGGCGAGTATGTCCGATTGTATGCTGCCGAACAACCTGTTGACGAAGCGGTAATCAAACAAAAGGCCAGCGACCTTTTTAGCGGGATGTTGGCCGAAGCAAAGAAACACCGGGATAGGATCGAGGCGTTTAGGCTGGATCAGGCGGGATTGACTCCTCAGGACTGGCTCTGTGTGGTGGGGGTGGGGTCCAAAACCCGAGTGGCGTTGAAGATTCGGAAGACATCTAGTGGGCCTGAATTTGACCTTGCCTCGACGGAACGCAAAGATAACTGGGGATCGAACAAGACGAAAGCCTGGCATCTTACAGGTGACGGGACAGTGCCGTTCAAAGGGGCTCAACCCGCGTTCCTCAAGCCTGAAAACCTCGTTTGTGTAACCCCCAAGGACTACGGGTACTGGGAGGTGCAGGATAACGTAATCGCCAATATTGCTGGATTTCATGGAATCATGCCCAATATGAACATGCTTCACCGGCTGATTGTTCGGCATTTTACGGGGAGAGAAGACAAGCATGGGAATACATGGGGCAGAAGGGCTCCGGGGGTCGGGAAGAGGAATTGGAAGCCGCCGATGGAGCTTGAGGAAAAGAAGAAGTGATTATTGAGTGGGTCACGAACCGGTATTTCTGAATACTGCACACTGTATGCGTTTGCGTGTCCATAACGATATATGTGGGCAACGCGCACGAGCAATCATGCCTCTGTGTTGCTCTTGGCGCTTAAGTCTGCATGCATTGTTAGTTGCGGTGAGTGATATTTCATGAACCCACATTACGTAGCCGTCATGCATGATATGTATGGCATGATAATGCTGCATCGCTCCTGCGGGAATATTAACAAAAGGAGTAAACGTCATGGAACACAAGAACTTTAGTATTGGATTTATAAAATGCGGGCAGGGAGAGCACATGTTCCTGTCTGTAACGCCAGGATTTGAGTATGGCCCTGGAATATTGCGTGATGGGATTACTAAGCCCAGAATGACTGATCCGCACCATGTCCAGTATGTCCGACATGCTTTATCGTTGCCTCCTGGAAAACGAGAAGAGAAGCACTATACAGAAGATGCCTTTCTTCAACGTGCCGGGACTTGGACCTATTACCAACATCTTAAGCAGTTTATTAAGCAATGTGGAAAAGAATGGTTGGTTATTGGTTGCCAGAGCTGTGGCGATCTAACAATGAATCCATGGCACGTAGCTTATCTTGGCGACTCACACATTTCGGGCCAGCACTGCAAACTCTGTGCGCTTTCGACTGATGAGGACCCGGATCACAAGGAGCCTTTTGGGAAAAGGGTATACCATTCGCTAGTTAAATGGCGTCAGCCAGTTGCAGAGCGCCTTGGAAAGGCTTATGAGTTTCTGGACCTTCAGATATCAAACGGCCCAAAAGGCCCTGAAATCATTATTGATCGTGACAGCACCCGGACCGAGTATGATCTTCTATTGAAAGGACTTGATGGATATAATGACGTAGAGAAAGATATAGGCAAGCTTGTTCATTTTACGCTTTCTGGCAAGCCAATCGTGGACGCCGGCATAGAACTAGCCCTATCAAACGCAATTGACCGATTTCAAGATGTAAGACATATATTTAATCTGCCCGCTGTGGCCGCGCATGGTGTATATAACGGGCAGGATGTTAATGAAATCATATTTGGCGAGTACCAGCTCTTTGGTAGGCTAAACGAGAGGCGTGCAGCGCTTCAAACGGCAGTAAGAATATCGCTGAATATTGAATCAAATGTGGCTGTAAAATGGGCCGACTTGGAAAAGAAACTATTGGCGCGTCATTTCCGCGCAGTTTCGGAATCCCCCACAAAGCGAGGGGACTTCAGAAAGCTAGACTCGGAAACGGTGGAAATCTTCTATCCTCATAATGTATATCCGTTTGGCGTTATTGGGCTGTCACAGGATGGTCTTGTGTGCTTGGCATCTGGAGGGTTGTCGGGACGCGTTGGGAATACGCTTGAGGGTATCACGCGAATCATGTTTGATTTCTTTGGTTGCGCGGACGCCATGGTCTTGGACGAAGGCTTCGATACATTTCAAATAGTCAACCCGTCAGTAGGAGATGGGGTGTATAAATTCACGAATGAAGATATACTATTATCAACATTATCATTGGCCCACCATCAGTTGCAATCCGAGGTATCTATGGCCCCGAATCATGACGGTCAAAGCATGAGGCAATGGCCCCTTAACATTGCGTTGTGTGATGAAATTGAGAATGACTATCAGAATGCAGGTGGGAGCAGGGGGCACAAGGAGGTCTTTGTGGTTCAGCCTCATCGTTCTCAAATGCGAAGCATAATAATATACGCGGTTAAGAAATAGCAGCAGATGCGATGTGTAGGATAGCTGTATCTTGTAGAATGCGAAGGGATCGAAGTCGTTGTGGGCGTTGGCCGAGGCAGAATGAAAGGGGAAGGATATGGCACAGTACAAGTATCAGAAGTATCTCGCTCAGTCAGATAATGCCGGATACGACAAGCTGTACAGTCCAGGTTCCATTTGCCTCAATTCAGGTATATACCGTTGCGAGGCGTGCGGAGATGAGATTGCGTCGAATAAGGGCAATCCGCTCCCGCCCCAGAATCATCACCAGCATGCTCCGGGCCTGGGGGGCATCCAATGGAAACTGATTGTCTTTGCGATACAGAAGTAGACGGTTCTTATTCCTGCTTACAGAACTAGCTGGCGATATCCGGCGATTAATCAAAAAGCCGAACATGCCAGAAGGTCTGTGCGTGTTGTCCTTTAGGCGGAAAAATGAAATCTCGGGACAACGAAGAGGACTTGCGCATCGACACAGACGGCGATGTATGGAGATTTGATTTGATACGGCGCGGTAAACGACTCGGGTGGCTTTTCGCCGTTAGAAAGGACGAACGGTTGCTCCTGAGTGACATCGTGCTTGAAAACTCGAAATACAAGGGGCGGGGGATAGGGAGGCGTCTTCTCGATGCATTTCTCAAGACGGCCCAAGAATCAGGGATTACCGAGATATGGGGCTCGGTGACTCAAGACGATATCGAACAAACTCCGTACCTTCTGGACTGGTACGCAAGGCTCGGATTCACTATTTCAGATCCAGATGAAGAGTGCGTTCATACAGCCGCCAAGAAAATAGTGATGAAGTTGACGAAAGGGCATGAGGGATAGCCTTTCGGTTAATAAGCAGGCGGTTTGAATAGGGAACCATATGTCCAAACAAGCTTCACGCGCTGGCAAACGATGGGCTGATAGTGAGGTAAGAAAGCTCAAGCTTCTCATCAAGCAAAACGCCCCGACGCCGTTGATTGCCTGGAAATTGTTTAGAACGGAATCCGGGGTCGAGAGTAAGGCTGTAGACGAAGGGCTGTCGATAAAGCGCGCGAATAAGTCGTCGTACAACTGCGCATAGCTGCATTCCCATTTCCCGAATGTCAACAGTATGGTCCCGAATGGCGGCTGAACTTATTGAGTAAACTACAGTCCGAGTGCACCATGCCTGCTCATCTTGCGAGAGCCTTTTCGGTCCAGGCCAGAAGTGCGGCACAAAAATGAACATCATTATTGAGAAACGCCGGTGCGAAGCTAGGGAAATAGGCCGATATCAGGTGTGCGATACACTATTTTAATGTTGTTTGAAAAATCTTCTTGCACTAGGTATCCCCGCCGACTAGAAAGCAACTGTTCGCAAGGAGTGCAGGCCAAGGGAGGCTGTCATGGACGCATTACGAACCGTGCCGAGTGTGCGTTGTGTCTTGTTGTCAGTCATGATGGTGTTCTTGGCGGTAAATTCCCATGGCGTCCAGCCACCAGATTCAAGCCTTGCTGACACCAATTCGTTATTAGAGGTCGATGCTTTTCTCGCCGTCGCCGAAACCAATGATCCTGCGGGCTCTATCATTTCCAGTGAGCCAGTCGGCCAGGAGGAGAAATGGAATGCGCCTGAAACCTCAACAGATGGCTGTAGCCGACGCCATGTCAATGTGCGTACCGTAGTCTATGCGGACGGGAGTACGCGTGTCGAGGAAACGGGACGGGGATACACGGAGTTGGCTGGTGGCCTTAACTACAGAGCCCAGAACGGCGAATGGAGGCTCTCAACGCTGGGGCAGGAGATTCAACCGGACGGTGGCATTGCTTACACACAGCTAGCCGCCAACTTAAGCTTTGCGAAAAATGCCAATCAGAACGCCGTGGTAGAAATTCGCTACGAGGACGGGAAAGTCGCCCGCTCTGCTGTTGCGGGATTGAGCTATTACGATTCGGCCAGCGGCAAGAGCTACGTCTTTGCTTGGCTCAAGAATAGCACAGCCCAAAGTTTTGATGGAGGCGTCTACTATCCCGATGCCTTCGAAGGGGCAGGGGCTGATATCCGCTACAAGGTGGATCGCGTCAAGGTACAGCAGGACGTGGTGCTTTATGCCTTGCCTGATCCCAAAACCTTCGGAATGGACCCAAAGACCACGTGGCTCTCTGTTTTGACGGAATTACTGGATGTTGACCTCTCCGATGCGGAAATCCGGCGAGACGATTTGGCAAAGACAGAAGAGCGCAACGAAGCCCCTTTGGAGGTATGGGTTGAGGATGGTTCCGCCGCGCCCCAGCGGAAACACAACTTCCAGCGCAGCTATACCTACGTGGAAGAAGGCGACTGGGTGATGGGCGGCGATGTCAAGGCCGGGGACAGAAAGGCACAGGGCGATCCTTTGGTGGGGGCTATTGAACCGCTATCCATGCGTTTGTTCGAAACGGGAGGGCGGGTGTTCTTATCAGAGGACGTGCCGGTCTCCGCTATCCAGCAGGGCGCGGAGAAGGTGGTTGAAGCCTTGGCGTCAGTCCCTGCAATGGAGGTGTCGCAGGATGAGGAGGCTCTGTTGCCACCCATACGCCCGACGGAGGGAGGGGCCGCTATCGCTTCGACTCGACCTAGATCCGGCACGGCCTTCGTGGTGGACTACTGCGACTACTACGGGACCTATACCAACAACGTGAGGTTTTACAAGGACCAGACGTATTTTATCAGTTCGGACCTGGTTGTTTCGGGTGCGAAAATGACCATTGAGCCGGGGACCGTGGTCAAGCTGGCAACGAATGCTTCGGTAATTCTGCAAAGCGCGGCACGGTTGGAATGCCTGTACTACACCAACCAGCCCGCCATATTCACTACTGTGCATGACACGAGCGCGGGGGAATCGATACCGGGCTATACCAACGCTCCTGTGTCGAATAAATACGCTGCGGCTCTGAATATGCAGTCCGGCACGAACTGCGTCTGGGGATTACAAGTCCGATACGCCAAGAAAGGACTTGTTTTCAACGCGCCCGGCTCACAGCACGACGCCAGAGACAATCAGATCTTCAATACGGATCGAGCCATCGAGGTAGCATCAGGATGGACTATTCTACGAATTCGGCACGTGTTGATCTCTAACGCATTGGAGGGCGTGTGGGCGCGCACTAATTCGGTTAATGTCACCTTTTGTACGTTTGATAACGTAGGCGCAGCCCTCTGGGTAACGACAGGGGTAGCTTCTTTATCGGTATCCGACAGCTTGTTTGTGGATGTCGCCACGAACTTGGTTTCCAATGGCGTTGTATCGGCAAGTTTTAACTATTGCGCGGCATTCAATGCGACGAACGGGTGGTTGGGCACGAATGCCGTTACCCTGGCAAGCAGGCCCTTTGAGCCTGGCGTTCAGGGGGCGCATTACCTCCTGCGGAATGCGACAAATCTGATCGACCGAGGATCGGGTGCGGCCCCGTACACGATGTGCTGGTACCACCATACGACAGCAACAAACCATGCCAAGGAATCGAACACGGTTGTAGACATCGGATTTCATTATCCGTCGCCGCAGGACAGTGACGGTGACGGTCTTTGCGACTACTGGGAAGATACCTATGGGAACACTTGGTATACTTGGTATCAAGACGAGTCCAATTGGCAGGTATCAGATACGGACGGCGATGGATTGAGCGACGGGAGCGAAGTGCGCCTTTATTGGACGAATCCGAAGGCACAGGACTCAGATGCCGATGGACAGAATGATAAGATGGAGGTGGACAACGGTTCGGACCCGAATAGCGCCGCTTCTTTCATAACCACGCTTTCAGGAACGGTAGCATACAGCGGCTCTCAAACAGGCATAGTGCGAATCACGGCATATGATGTCGGTGGCGTCTCAAGGGATGGGCTTATTCTGGAGTACCTCTTGGATGGTGATGGCGGCTCAAATATTATGGATCAAAGCGATAGCGGCAACAACGCCAGCGTATCCAACGCCACCTATAGCTCTAGCGGATACCGGGATGGGTGCTACCTTTTCAATGGAACAAATGCCTGCTTGCACATTACCTACAATGCCACCAACGGCCTCCATCCGGTGGAAGATCCATTCACCGTATCGGCTTGGTTTAAGACTTCGTCAAGTTCGCCGCTGGAACAGACGGTATTGGCGACGCATTATCCTGGCACAGCAGCCGACGGATACTACTTGAGCTTTGAATCAGGCGGCGGCCATTTACGATGGTTTGTTGGGGCAAGTAATCGTCCTTCCGTAGAGGTAAAATCAACTAATACGCTAAACGATGGCCAGTGGCATAACGCAGTAGGACTGTGGTCCAGCAATCAGATATACCTGTACATTGACGGGAAGCTTCATGCATCCCGCGAAGCTAATGGGCCTGCGCACTATGACTACAGCGCACCATTCCGAATCGGTCACATGAAGGGCATTGCGGCGGAGTCGAAGTATTTCTTTAACGGCTCGATTGACGAAGTGCGGATATATAGCCGCGCACTGGGGACAAATGAAATCGCCTGTTTGTACAACAAAGGCATATTGAAGCGGACTGCCGCGATAACAGGGCCTGATTCGTATTCCATCACAAACCTCCCCACGGGCTCGTATTTCGTGGAGGCCTACAGGGATCGGAATGGTAACACGGTGCGGGATATCGAAGAGCCTTATGGGGTGTATGGCGGGAATCCAGTTGTCGTAACTGGGGCAACATCAGGAGTGAACATCACCTTGAGTGAGCCCGATTCGGATGGTGATGGCCAGAGCGACTGGCGAGAAATAAATCAGGGAACAAACCCGCAGGATGCCAGTTCTTTCATGGTGACAATTGCCGGAGCGCTAGAATATGGCGGCGGCCAGGCGGGCTCCTTCCATGTTGTGGCTGAAACGGAAGCCAATTTGGTCCTGTATCAGGATTTCCTCGAAAACGACCCCGCAAATATTCGGGATAAAAGCGGGTTCATGAATAATGGCTCGGTGGTAGGGCCGGTCTGGACTAATGCCGGCTATGTTAACGGGGCGTATCAGTACGGGGCAACGGCAACAAATCGTATTGATTTGGGGCGTCCACCTGTTTTGTGCTCTGGCTTATCAACGCAGTTCACGCTTTCTGTCTGGATCAATCCCGACCTGGACCATGAGGGATACATTATCGGCCGAGCCCGTAGCGCGTACAATGACCTGTCACTCTATATCAACGATCCGGATGAGCAAGGAATCAATTATACTCTAAAGATTGGAGGCATAGAGTATTTCCTGTGGTCGGCGCGCGGCGGAGTCTCCAACGTGCCTGATGGGGTATGGACCCATGTGGTGTCGACATACAATGGCACACAGTTTGTTGGTTATATTAACGGTCGCCCGGTGGACAGCACGAATGTTACTGGTCTAGTCTATGATGGGACAAACAACTTCCTAATTGGTAATCGATACACTCTGGATCGTGTGTTTAAGGGGCGAATTGATGAGGCCCGAGTATATCAGCGCGCATTCACAGCAGATGAGGTGACAAATCTCTATAAGATGGGATATGCCGATGTGTTAACTACTCGCGAGGAAACCGTTTTGGGTTCAGCATCATCCTATGCGCTAACGAACACACCGACACTATGCTACTACCACCTGCGTGCATGGCGTGATTCAAACGAGAGCGAGGAGCAGGACCCCGAGGAGGCCAGTGGCTCCTATACAAATCCGTTCTTCCTGTTGCCCGCCGCGCAGACCAATGCTGAAATCCAGCTTATCGATCCTGATAACGATGGTGATGGCATGCCAGATTGGTGGGAAATCGCTCATGACTTGGATCCAAATAGCTCGAACGGTGCCGACGGAGCCGCCGGCGATCCCGATGGCGACAATTTGGTAAATTTGTCAGAGTACCAGGTTGGAACGGATCCCATTGCTAGCGACTCGGACGGCGATGGGCTGCCTGATGGGTGGGAAGTCCTTTATGGATTTAATCCTGTGGCGTTGTCGGATGACATGATTGGGTGGTGGCAACTGGATGAAGCGGGGGGTACCAACGTCTGGGATGTGTCTGGCCATAACCATCATGGGGGGCTCCAATATACCAACGGTGGCGAGCGAATCGCGGGCCTCGTTTCGAACGCGTTATACTTTGCGCCCGGTTCTGGAGCGCGTGTAAACTATGGATATTCATCGACGCTAAACGCTACGGGCCAGGCCCTGACGATATGTATGTGGTATAAACCTTGTTCGGTGACTGCAAACTACAATCAGGTCATTTTGAGCAAGGGGTCGGATACCGCCCCCAATTATTACATCGGTGCCCAATGGGGCAACACAATCACTTTTAAAATTACAGTGGTTGGCGGCACGAGCTATTACACACAAGGCCAAGCGCCCCTCACGCAAACATATACAGATAACTGGACGCATATTGCCGGAGTTTATGACGGGGCCAAGATACATTTGTATTTGAATGGTGTGGATGTGACGAATGCCCCGGCCTCTGGTGATCTAGCGACAAACAGCGGTGCAACGGTTCTGGGACATTATATTTCGGATTACAATATCCGAGGGCGCATTGACGATATCCGTATCTTCAGAACGGCTTATGCAAGTAATGAAATCGCCTGGGTGATGGAAGCTGGGGAGGATTCGGATCAGGACGGGCTCTCCAATTGGAAAGAATACAGAACGGGAACAGACCCCTTAACGCAGGATACGGATGGAGACGGCTTAACTGATGGCGAAGAGGTGAATGAGTATAATACAGATCCATTAGATGCCGACACCGATCATGACGGCTGGCGGGATGGCATAGATCCCAATCCTCGTAGTCGGGCATGGGTTGACTGGGGGAATCCTCGATGGACTAATGGGTTGCACGTAGTAGATCCCTATTGGCCGAGCTGGTGCATTCGAGGGGATCTCATCGCCGCCATAGGCTACTACAGCTTCAGCAATTCCAGTTACAACGTTGACGCCACGAATGCTGTGTATACTGGGTTCCCCTCGATCTTTGTGAATACTAATGAAATAGCGGGAACCAACCTGTGCCTCTGGACTCGAATGGAGACCTCCCGTGCAGGACGTGTGTATTTCCAGTTGCGATCAACCACATGGGCAACCTTGATCAACAACTTCTGCGGCTCCCCCTACAATCCACAGTACTCGTCAATGATTTATACTCCCACATTGAGTCCTACCAATGGGGAAATCAAACTCGCGGTGCCCATGTCCGATGCATATGGCGCAGCGTACATAATTCAACAACGCTATGACGGCGATATAACATTCTACGATAGCATGTTGTTCTTTGATGCAAACGGTGATGGATTGGATGACAGCCAAGTCGCCGCCATCACACAGGATCAGGAGGCGGACTATGACGAGGACGGGCTGCCGGACTATTGGGAGTACAACAATGGCCTGGACTTCACGAAATGGGACCAGAATGGAAATGCTGTTGCAGATGGATCAGATGACTTCGATGGCGATGAATTGACGAATGTGGAGGAGTGCGAGGCGGGAACTGACCCGACCCGTGCGGATACGGATTCCGACGGGATAGACGATGGGACGGAAGTATTCTTTTCCTCGAATCCAACCAATAGCCCGGGGACAACAGGCATCAATCGGAATTGGTTGTTCCACAATGCTTCTGGATATTCGTCGCCTACGTGGGAACTCGTGCCAGGAAGATGGGAGCGGTTCCTGATGTTAGATCAAGAGACAGGATCGAACAGGGTCTTCGTCTTGGCCCCGACAAACCTTGTCTTGGATTCGGGGGCTTCGAATCTCGTTAGAGCGAGATTCTCTTGGTCTGAAGGCGGCGGGTATCCAGAGCAATTCTCCACCGGTCAGTGTGTAGCTAGTGTAGCCGTTACCACCTCCAATCAGTTCCATGGGCTCCCGACGATGGATTCGTCAACTACGCTACAGGTATATCAAGTTGATTGGACTCAGCCGCTGGGATCTGAAGAAGTCTACTTCTACTACGCCCCACAATTTCTTTCGGTTACTGGTGTGACAACGCTTGACTCGGTCTATTTGTTGCAGAAACTTCTAACCAATGATGTGGGGCAAGAGGAATATAGCACAAACAACTGGATCTATGGGGTGCAACAATATGGCCCCGAGGTATATGGCCGTGACTATGGGTTCTGGTACACGCCCACACGGTTTAACAACGGTGGATTCGAGGACGGCACCGAATCATGGCCAGACCTGCCATATTGGACTTTATTTGGCACAAATGGGGGGATAAGTACCGAAATCACACAAGGAGGTTCTGGCCATTCGTTCGTTTCGAGGGGAGAAGCCGTGCTTTATCAGAACATTCGTGTATATCCCGGCGAAGAGCTTATTGTTTCCGGTTACTTGTATACACCGTCCTCCAGCAATGCAATCGATCCGAATCCTCTGGAGGGGAATAGATATGGATTGGTTGCTGTGGAATATTTGGACGCGCCCGGGCAACTGGACGCCGCCGTAATTGCCTCCTATGCATTCTACGCCACAAATGAACCCAATGTATGGCATGAATTCGCCATTACGAGCCTTGTGCCGGACCATGTGGTTTCTGCGAATATCTCCCTTCGCGCAGTCTTGCCTCGATGGGAGGTAAGCGACAGCGGGCATGTGTATTTTGACAGCCTTAGTGTTTCTGTAGGGGACGACACAGATCGGGACGGCATACCCTCCTGGTGGGAAGCAATGTATGGCATGGCGACCAACGAGCCTACCGACAGCATCGAAGACATGGATGATGATGGCCTGCGCAATATCGAAGAGTATCGGTATGGAACCAATCCCGCTGATTCGGATACGGATGGGGATGGGCTTTCGGACCTTTGGGAGTTGTACTTCGGATTCAACCCCGGCGATCCAAGCGATGCGGGGTTGGATTCAGACGGTGATGAACTGACAAACCTGCAAGAATACGAAGCAAGCACAGATCCGTGGAAAGCAGATACTGATGGAGATGGATTGTCGGATGGGCAGGAAGTCCTCGACATTCAAAGCGATCCCCGAACGGCAGATTTCGACGGCTATGAACTGGTCCAAACGATTTCAGGTGCCGATACGAGCCTGCGGGTTGGCGACTGGTTGGAGCAGGGGAGTGCCCTGGTGTCGGCGGGCCGTCGCGGCTATATGGAGTATGCCTTGGATCTGCCGGAGTCGGAGATTTATAGGGTAGAGTTGGTAGGGGCTGACGCGGCGGATTCCCGAGGTTGGCGTTCATTCCCATTCCGAACAACCCTTGATGGCAACTATCTCAATCGCGGCATTCTTTGGTCATTCAATGGAAGCAATGGGACGTATTCGCTCATGCTTCCGTGGGCGACCGCCGGTGTTCATACCATCCGTTACCTGTGGGATAACGTCGAGCCCGATATGAAGCTCGGGATTGTCGAAGTCAACGTCTATCGCCTTGACGGCCCGGATACAAATGCCAATGGGGTTGCGGATTGGATCGAACGTCGGCTGGATCGAATAAGTGGGTTTGATGCCCCGGCTGTTGAGAGTCTGGTCTCGCCCGCTTGCATCGAGGGCCGCGAGACTTACTTCCCGTTGATGAGTGTCTCTACAGGGATTCTTTATCAAGG
>Ga0209507_1002242_pt1 | contig 13432 bp, 12 predicted proteins | sample AD_UKC028_MetaG_FD_184414 | JGI IMG/M metagenome (GOLD analysis project Ga0209507, IMG submission 184414) | Active sludge microbial communities of municipal wastewater-treating anaerobic digesters from USA - AD_UKC028_MetaG (SPAdes) (version 2) | ecosystem: Engineered > Bioreactor > Anaerobic >...
GTGCTGGCCCGGCGTTCGTGGCTGGCGCTCGCCATCGCCTCGCTGATCTTCGCCCTGCAGTACGCTTACCTGCTCGAACTGGCGCTCAGCACCGGCCTATACGACGTGCGCCAGGCGATCCTCGCGGCCTGCGCGTCACTGGTCGTCGTCGCCGCCGTCCATGGTTTCAGGCGGCTGGTCTGAAAGCACCGTTCTCGGTAACGATCCAGTCCAGCCGCTGGTCGTGCGCCTCGGGCCGGATGCTGTCGACGCGGTTGATCTCGAAACCGACGCCGACCGCCAGCGGGCGTGGGCGAAGCGCGGCCAGCGTGCGGTCGAAATAACCGCCGCCGTAGCCGAGCCGGTAGCCGGCAGCGTCGAAACCGTTGAGTGGCAGCAGGATCAGCTCGGGTGTCAGCCATTCTCCGGCAGTTGGCGTCGGAATTCCGTAGCGGTCGGGGGCCAGCGGCGCGGCCGGCGTCCATTCACGAAAGGCCAGCGGCTGCCCCGCGCCGACGACGACCGGCAATGCCGTACGTGTGCCGGCCTCCGCCCAGCTTGCCAGCAAGGCGCGCACATCCGGCTCGTGCTTGATCGGCCAGCAGAAGGCGGCCACTCCGGGCAACGCCAAGGTAGCCAGCGCGTGCGCCACGATGCGCGCCGATAATGCCGCATGCCCGGTGTCCGTCAGCGCCGCCCGGCGGGCCACCATGTCCCGGCGCAGCCCGCGTCGCCACGCCGTGTTATCCTCGCAAGGCTCTTCCATACGGCAAATCTAGCATGAAGTTTCGCGTCTTTCTCCTCGGTCTTTTCGTTTCCCTGCCGCTCTTTGCCCAGGACAGCCGCGACAGCGCCTTCCTCGCCGCCCGCGACGCCTTCCGCGCCGGTGATCGCGCCAAGCTGGAGCGCGCCGCCGGACAGGTCGGCAACCACGAACTGGCCCCCTACGTCGAAAACTTCCAGCTCCGCATGAACATCGATCAGGGCGACAGTACGGCCGTCCGCGCCTTCCTGGAGCGCTACGAGCGCACCTATGTGGCCGAAAAATTCCGCGCGGACTGGATTCGCTGGCTGGGCAAGCGCGGGATATGGGCCGAAATTGAAGTCGAGTATCCGAAACTGCTTGCCCCCGAGCCGGATGTCACCTGCTACTACCAGCAAGCCCGGCTGGCGGCCGGCGACCAAGCGGTGCTCGATGATGCGCAAAAGCAATGGCTGACCCTGCTGGAACCGCCGGAAGCCTGCCGCCTGGTGCTCGAAGCATTGATCCGCAATAACCGGGTAACTGCTGACGATGTCTGGGCGCGCGCGCGCCGGCAATTCGAAGCCAATCGCACCGGCCCGGCCAAAGCCACGCTGGCGGCGCTGCCGGTCAGCCAGACCCCCGACGCCAAGGCGCTCGACCTCGTCGTTGCCAGCCCGATGGCTTACCTGATAAAGCAGCCGGGCAACTGGTACGCCACGCGTGCCGGCCGCGAGTTGGCGGCGCTGGCGATTCAGCGCATTGCCGCCAACGACCCGCGGGCGGCGGCGAGCGAGCTGGAAAAGCTGCAAGGCCGCATGCAGGCTGCCGAACGCGACTGGGCGTGGAGCCAGATCGCGCTGCAGGGGGCGAAGAAACACTATTCCGAGGCGCTGGCCTGGTTTGCCCTGGCCGGGTCGACGGTGCTGTCCGACGAAGGCTATCAATGGAAAGTGCGCACCGCCCTGCGCGCCCACGACTGGAGCGTCGTGCTGGCGACGATCACCGACATGCCGCCGGCGCTCGCCGCGCAGCCCGAATGGATCTACTGGCTGGGTCGCGCCTACAAGGCCGGCGGCCTGACCAGCGAAGCCGACGCGCTGTTCGAGAAGATCGCCGGTCAGGCCAGTTTTTACGGCAACCTGGCCGACGAAGAACTCGGGCGCAAGATCGTCGTGCCGCCCAAGGCCAAGGCGCCGACCGCCGAAGAACAAAAGGCCGCGCGCGACAACCCGGGCATCCGCCGGGCAATGGCCTTCTTCCGCCTCGACATGCGCACCGAGGCGGTCAGGGAGTGGAACTGGGCACTGCGCGGCATGGACGACCGCGAACTGCTGGCCGCCGCCGATCTGGCGAAGCGCAACCAGATCTGGGATCGCGCCATCAACACCGCCGACCGGACGAAAGCCGAGCACGATTTCACCGTGCGCTTCCTCGCGCCCTATGGCGACCAGGTACGGCCGGCGGCGCAAAATCAGGCACTCGACGATGCCTGGGTTTATGGCCTGATGCGTCAGGAGAGCCGTTTCATTACCGGTGCCAAGTCGAATGTCGGTGCCTCCGGACTGATGCAGTTGATGCCGGCGACCGCCAAGTGGGTGGCCAAGAAGATCGGTCTTAAGGATTACAACCACGGGCGCGTCAACGATACCGAACTGAATGTGCTGCTCGGCACCAGCTACATGCGCATCGTCATGGAAAACCTCGACAACCACCAGGTGCTGACTTCGGCTGCCTATAACGCCGGCCCCGGCCGCGCCAAGAAATGGCGTGCCGACAAGCCGCTGGAAGGCGCCATCTATGCCGAAACCATCCCGTTCAATGAAACCCGCGATTACGTCAAGAAAGTAATGAGCAACTCGGTCTATTACTCGACCCTGTTCACCGGCCGCCCGGATTCGCTCAAGGCGCGGCTCGGTGTCGTCGGCGCGCGTACTTCGGATGCCCAGAAAGACCAGGATTTGCCTTAAAACCCGGCATGTTGTCCAAGCCAAGAACAGGAAAGCAGATGTTATCCAACGCTACGAGTGAATCCCTGCAGACGCCAGACGATGCGTGGGAGATTCTGCGCGACTGCCGGAGCTGGTTCCTGCGCCAAGCGGACAAACTGCTCCGCGAAGCCGAAGCGCTCCCCGAAGATGGAGTGGCAGCTTTTGCCAAGGCAGTGGGTGCCTACTTTGACGAAAAATCCGGTACGGAACGCCGGACTTCCTTCGACCAGCTTGGCAACCTCACCGCCTCCAAGATTTCCCTGCTCGGTGAGAGCGATCTGGAGTTGGATATCCGGCTCGGAGAATTCTCGGCCGCCTTGACCGAAAGCAACGGCAAGGCACTGTGGCGCGTCTATCTGCGTTTCGTCACGCTACTTGGTCGCCCCGATCTGTCGCCCACCGACAACCCGGTAGGGCCGAAAGCAATCGCCAAGGGATTGGCGGCGCTGTGTACAGTGCTGGGTGAGGATTCGGACAGCACCGGAGAGCGCCTTGATCGCCTGGAAGATGTGTTTGCCGAGTTCCTGCCGGCGCTCTATACCGGGCTCAATGATTTCCTGATCGCCCGCAAGGTGTCGGCGGCGCAGCCGACCATCGTCACGGCGCCGGACATTGCAACGGCCGCGCAAGCCGGCGGTGTGCCGGGCGCGTTGGCCCTTGACCCGGCCGCTGCCCTGCAACGCAGCCTGATCGGGCAGGCCCGGCCAGCCGGCGGCGCCGTGTCCATGGAAACAGGGGTCGCCGCTTCGCTGTTGACCCAGGCGATGTTCGGCCGTCTGCTGGCGCGACTCGACGATCTCGAACGGGCGGCCCCGCCCATGGCGGGCGCTTCGGAAGGCGCCGCGCCCCGCGCGCTCGACTCCACCCACCTTGGCCTGCCGGCCGGTGCGCCCGAGGCTGCGGCGATCGATGCGCTGGCAATGATCTTCGAAGCAATTTTCGCTTCGCCCACCCTGCCCGACCCGATCAAGACCGCACTTTCGAGCCTGCAGATTCCGACCTTGCGCGCTGTGATGCTCGATCGGAACTTCTTCACCGCCGATGCCCATCCGGCACGCCAGTTGCTCGACAAAATGGCGCGGGCGGCGGTCGGGCTGCCCGTCGACGTCACCTCGAAACATCCGCTGTGCGCAGTCATCCAGCAGATCGCGTCATGCGTTCGCGCCGAATTCGTCAATGACACGCAGGTGTTGTCGCACTACGTTGGCGAACTCGACAAGCTGATCGTCCGTCGTGACAATGCCGCCGGCCAGGCGGCGGCTGGCTATCGGCCATTGGTTCAGCGCCTGGAGCAAGGCGACCAGGCAGAACAGGCGAGTCGCCGGGTGATCGATACCTTCTGTCTGCGCGTCGACGTGCCGCCGGCCATCTCGCGTTTTCTGCGTGACCACTGGCAACGTCTGCTACGCCAGGTCTGGCTCGAATCCGGCGAAGAAAGCGCCGTCTGGCAGGACAACAAGGCGGTCGTCGATCAACTGCTGTGGAGCGTCCAGCCCAAGGTCGATATCGAAGAGCGCAAGCGGCTGGCGCGCGAGTTGCCGCAGATGTTGAAAACCATCACCGCCGGCATGCAGCATGTGTCCGTTCCCGATGCGGCGCGCGGCGAATTTCTCGACGCCTGCTTCGCACTGCAGACAGCGGCGATGCGCGGCACGCACAGCGAGACTCCCGCTGCCGTCGCGAACCCGTCGGTGCTTGCCGCAACGCGACCGGCAGCCGCCAGCGCGCCGACGCTCAGCGAATTGCGCAGCGGTATTCAGCGACTGCGTATCTACGACCTGGCGGGTGCGTGGAGTGGTGGCCGGCAGCGCCAGTCCGCGCTCAGCGTCGGTGACTGGCTGAGTTTCCGCCTGGCCGACGAGCCGCCGGTCTGTGGCCGTATCTGCCATATCGCCAAGGGGTCGGGCAAGCTGCTACTGGCGAATCCCGACTGGGATTTTGCCGTGCTGCTGCATCCGGCGATTGCCGAAGGCCAACTCAGGGATGGCCGGGCCAGCATCAGTTCCGGTGTCTCGCTGTTCAACGCCGCCGCCGAGCAGGCGCTGCGGCGCACGCCCCAGGCCGCCGAAGTACGCCAAAGCTGAACGATTTGCCTTAAAATCACGCTTTTAGAACTGTTTTCCGGGGTTCCACATGGACATCAAAAAAGTCTTGCTGCTGGGGGGTAGCGGTTTCGTCGGTACCTACATCGCCAATCGCTTGTCGCAACGTGGCGTGGAAGTCACCATCCCGACGCGCCGTCGCGAGCGCACCAAGGCGCTGATCATCCAGCCCAATGTCGAGATGCCGGAAGTCAACATCAACTCGGAAGAAGCGCTGGTCGAGTTGATGCGGGGCAAGGACGTGGTGATCAACCTGGTAGGCATCCTGCACAGCCGCGATGTCGTGCTGCCGTACAGCAAGGATTTTGCCGAGGCCCACGTCGAACTGCCCAAGAAGATCGTCGCCGCCTGCAAGAAAGCGGGCGTCCGTCGCCTGCTGCACATGAGCGCGCTGGGCGCCGACCCCAAGGGGCCCTCCGAGTATCTGTGTTCCAAGGGCGACGGTGAGGCCATCGTGATGGCCGCCAAGGGCGAACTCGACGTGACCGTCTTCCGTCCGTCGGTGATGTTCGGTCTCGGCGATTCCTTCCTCTCGATGTTCGCCGGCGTGCTGAGGAAGCTGCCGTTCTTCCCGCTCGGTTTCGGCCAGGCGCGCTTTCAGCCTGTCTGGGTCGCCGATGTGGCCGATGCCTTCGTAGACAGCCTGGACAACCCTGCATCTTTTGGCCAGGCCTACGACCTGGTCGGCCCCAAGGTCTATACGCTGCGCGACCTGGTCGATTACACGGCCGAACTGGTAGGCAGTACGGCTCGGGTGATTCCGTTGTCCGAAGGCTGGGCCTACCTGCAGGCCGGCCTGATGTGGCTGTCGCCGAAGCCGCTGATGTCGCCGGACAACCTGCGTTCGATGCAGGTCGACAGCGTCTGCGACGGCAAGTGCAAGCTGCCTGCCGACTGGCGGCCGACGGCGCTTGAGTCGATTGCGCCGACCTATATCGCGCGCAATACCCCCAAGGGCAAGCTGGACGGCTTTCGCTACCGGGCCGGAAGGTAAGCGCTGCCGCCGCCGATGGACATCTACATCGTTGGCGGCGCGGTGCGCGACGAATTACTCGGGCGGCCGGTCGTCGACCGCGACTACGTGGTCGTCGGCGCCACGCCGCAAGCCATGCTCGACCAGGGATTTCGCCCGGTCGGCAAGGATTTTCCGGTCTTTCTCCACCCCGCGACGCAGGCTGAATACGCGCTTGCTCGCACCGAGCGCAAAACCGGGCATGGCTATCACGGCTTTGCCTTCCACGCGGCGCCGGAGGTTACGCTCGAACAGGATCTTGCCCGCCGCGACCTGACCATCAACGCGATAGCGAGGGCAGCCGATGGCACGCTGATCGACCCCTTCTGCGGTCAACGCGATTTAAAGGCCAAAATCCTGCGCCACGTCGGCCCGGCCTTTGCCGAAGACCCGGTGCGCATCCTGCGCATTGCGCGTTTTGCCGCGCGCTTCGCCGATTTTTCGGTCGCCCCCGAAACTCTCGATCTGATGCGCGGCATGGTCGCTGCCGGCGAGGTCGATCATCTGGTTGCCGAGCGCGTCTGGCAGGAGCTGGCCAAGGGGCTGATGGAAACCTCGCCGTCGCGCATGTTCGCGGTGCTCCGTGAAACCGGCGCCCTGGCCCGCCTGTTGCCCGAGGTGGAAGCGCTGTTCGGCGTGCCGCAACGGGCCGATTACCATCCCGAGATCGATACTGGCGTGCACGTCATGATGGTGATCGACGAGGCGGCGCGCCGCGATTTCGCCTTGCCCGTGCGTTTTGCCGCGCTGACTCACGATCTCGGCAAGGCAACGACGCCGGCCGACATCCTGCCACGCCACATCGGCCACGAAATGCGCAGCGTCCAGTTGGCGACTGCCTTGTGCGAACGCCTTCGGGTGCCCGGGGATTGCCGCGATCTGGCGCTATTGACCGCGCGTTACCACGGCGACATTCACCGTGCCGCCGAACTGCGTCCGGCGACGCTGGTCACCTTGCTTGAGCGCACCGACGCCCTGCGCCGTCCCGAGCGTTTCAGGCAACTCCTGCAGGCCTGCCAGTGCGATTTCAATGGCCGCCTGGGCTGGGGTGAGCGCCCGTATGAAAGTCCGCAACTGCTGCTGGCGGTGCTTGCTGCGGTCAACCGCGTGGAAGGGGGCAAAATTGCCGCCGAGTGTACAGACAAGGCGAAAATCCCCGAACGCATCCATGCGGCGCGCGTGGCGGCGGTCAAGCACTTCCTCGAACCCTAGATTGCGCTGACCAGCGGCCAGCAAGCGGCCCTTGTCCGCTAGGACTGGTCGGCAGGCATGAGCGGCACCGACTTTGACGGCTTGGACTTCTGCATCCAGCGCAGCAGTTCCGGATTGGCAGCCGCCAGCCGCCTTTCCACTTCCAGGAGATTGGCGATATAAAGCGTTACCGGGCCGTAGTAATCCACCGATGGGCTCACCCGGTGAAAGACGATCTGATAGCGTCTGAGCATGCGCGCCAGCGGTGCCTCCATGGCCGCATAAACATAGATGATGCCATTGACCTTGCTGAAGCGATAAACCTTGCGGAAAAGCCCGAGCAGGATACGCGGCGATGTGCTTTCCTCGGCGGCCGGCGCCACGCGGGTGAACGCCTGTGTATGGGCTTCCATCGATAATTGCGGCTTCGAACCCCCGCGCCAGCGGCTGGCGACCTGCCCGATGGATTCGCGAAAACTGAATTCGCGTTGATCATCCTTGACCCGGAACTCCGGCGCGATGATCAAGCGGGAAATCTCCGCCACCGTGCCTTTGGCCGGCATTTCATGATCGGGGAAAGGCGTGCAGAAGTTCTCGAACGGAAAGGGCTGCCCCTCCTTTGGAATCACCAGCCGGAGCGTTCCTGCAATCGCTCCGTGGCGATCATAGGCGGCGATGTGCACCGAGTATGAATCGAAACTGTCGTATTCCACCCCGTCCGGATACTTGGTCGCATCCAGAAAGCCTTTTTCCTTGCAGTACACCCGATAGCGTAAGGCGTGAACAAGATCCATAACCCGGTTTATCCCCGATATACGACGAGACCGTCGTTTTCAGCGTAGCACAAGTTGGCAGACTTTGCCCTGCCACCCGTTTATCATTCCTGCTAGACGATTCCAACGCCGGAGAGTTCCATGCGCGACACGACATCCGCCGAAATCGGGCTGTGATCATGAGCCCGTTCCTTGCCAGACTGATGCGGCGCCTGATCCGTTGGCGCCTGGCCGACAGTTCGCCAGCCGACCTGCTTGCCCGGGGCGAGCGAAAACTGCTCAACGCATTTCGCCGTGCCGCCCGTTGTTCGCCAGCTTACCGGCAACTCCTCGCCGAGGCCGGTGTTGATCCGGCGACGATCCGGACGCCCGATTATTTTCGCGCGCACTGTCCGGTGCTCGACAAATCTGCCACCTTTGGCCGCTTCGCTGTCCGCGAACTGCTTGCTGACGACATCGGCGTCGCCGATGTCGCCTCGGTGCTGACCAGCTCCGGCCATGGCGGTGGCGGCTTCGCCCTCGGTCTTTCCACGCGCAGCCAGCTGACGGATGCCGCCTTCACCATCGATCTCGGCCTTGACCTGGCCTTCGACATCGATCGCCGTCGTACTCTGCTCATCAATTGTCTACCCATGGGGGTCACCTTCCAGTCCGACACCGTCTGCGTCGCCAATGTCAGCGTCCGCGAGGACATGGCCTGCGCCATCGTCAAGCAGGCCGGCGACCTCTTCGAGCAGATCGTGCTCTGCGGCGACCCGCTGTTTCTCAAGAGCTTGTGCGACTACTCGCAGGGCATCGGTCTCGACTGGCGGCGTTACCGGCTCAATGCCATCATCGGCGAAGAAACCTTTACCGAAAGTTTTCGCGATTACCTGGCAGGCGTGCTCGGCATCGATCCGGATGACTCCGGCAGCGGCCTGATCGGCAGCTCGATGGGCGTCGGCGAACTGGGCCTCAACCTTTTCAACGAAACGCGCGAAACCGTCACCCTGCGCCGCGCCTGCGCTCGCGACCCGGCATTGCGCAAGCGTTTGCTCGGCTCCGCGGCGTCGGCGATGCCGGTGCCGACCTTCATGGTGTATAACCCCCTGCGGACGCACATCGAGATTCTCGATCCCGACACCAACGGAATCGGCGATCTGGTAGTCACCATGCTCGACCCCGCCATTCCACTCCCGCTCATCCGCTACCGTACCGGCGACCGTGCCCGCTTTGTCACAGCGAATGAGCTCGAAGCGCTGGCAAGCGCCATCGCGCCGGGATTCCGTCCGCCTGCGCTACCGGTCATCGCGCTACAGGGGCGCAGCAAGGATCTTCTGCCGTGGGGTGGGCACGTCGACGATTTCAAGGATGCCCTGTATCGCCACCCCGCTATTGCCCGCCATCTCAGCGGTGCCCATCGCATCGATGGCGACGCACAGCAGGTGCGCTGGCAGGTACAGGCCAATCGCGGTGCCGGTGTCGAATTATCCGAACTTGCCGGTCGTTTGGCGGAGGAGTTGGTCATTCGCCAGCCACACATTCCTATAGCCGTGAGCTGCCTGGCCTACGATGATTTTCCCTATGGCAAAACCGTGGACTACGAGCGGAAATTCGTCTATTGGTTGCCGTTGGAGCGGCGAGACTCCCACTAGTGCCTGATGCAAGCGTGGTGTCGGATTTTTTTACACGCCGCGCGAGATATACCATGAATTGCAGAATGAAAATTTTTATACAATTGATTTTAAACACAAAAAAAATTCTGGCACACGGGTTGCTTATAAGTTGGCGCGAAGGTCGAAACCCTTCATGAAACAAGTACCCTAAGGAGCTCTACCATGAAAAAATCAATCATTACCGCCGCAATCCTGGCTGCAGGCATGGGTGGTTTTGCCGGCAACGCAGCGGCTCTCTCGCTCAGCTATTCGCAGGACTCCGGCTTCGTTTTCCAGCAAACGTATAATGCCTCGGCGACCCCGCAGAATCAGTACGTCGGCCATGATACTTCGGTTGGTGCAGTCGGCGGAGATGCCAGGTATCAGTCTCTCTGGTGGGGCGAAGATTTGTCCACCCGTGGTCAAGCGGCTCCGAGCACCCCCATCGTGACCGCGATCAACGGCAGCAATGCTGTTACCAGCGCTACCGCAGCTCCGTGGACGGTCACCAACGGCCAAGACAGCGCATTGAAGGTTATCGGACTCAATGGTACTGTCACTTCGGGCGCTGGCTGGGTGCCAATTAGCCATACCTTCCACAGCAATCAGCCGATTTCTGTTAACGATAGCGGCCTGCTGACCTCCGGCGTCATCCGCTCGGTGCTCTCTCTCGGTGGCAACCCTACCCCGGCAAACGATGTCGCTTTCTCGTTTTTCGAAACGCCTAATACCGATTCAAATTATTACTGCAAGGATGGTAGCAATGTAAGTTGCGATATCTTTCAGTTTTCGACCAGCGGATTCGGCTCTTCGTACCTGACTGACAACGGCAAGCTCTATGAACTTTCCTTTGCCCTGCTGGGTGTCAGCCCAAATGCAGAAATCATCAATCCGGGCGATCCTTGGGGTAACGGTGCATGTCAAGCAGGCTACTTCTGCGTGCTGACCAAGGAAAACAACGTGAACTGGCTGACTGTCGGGATGCGTCTGGACGAAGTGCCCGAACCGGGTAGTCTGGCGCTCATCAGCCTTGGCCTGCTCGGCTTGGGTGGCTCACTGCGTCGTCGCAAGAACAACGCCTGAGCTTGAGCTTTAAGCGGTCAGTTCGTCTGACCTGCTAGAGGGTACTCTAAAGACCCTGTCGCTTGTGCGACAGGGTCTTTTTTTTGAGTCGGAGCTTCGTTGTCTGGGTAAAACGACGGCAAAGGTGTCGGTTTCTTCCTAGATAAAACGCGAAACGACCAGAAGAACGATTGAAAAGATAATCGTCGTCGTAAACGGAAGATAGTAGGTGCGACCGCGAAAGCGGCAGGCGATGTCGCCGGGTAGCTTGCCGAAACGGATGAAGCGGGCAGCGTGCGGGGCTATGATGCCCAGCAGGAATATGGCGATCACCAGTGTCAGAATCCACTTCAACATGTCGACTTGCGCTACCCTTGGGGAGCCCCATTAAAACACGCTTTCCCAATCGCTGAGTTGCAATGATAAAAACCGACATTATCGACGGCCTCGAGGTTTACTCCTGCCTGCCGACACGCAAGACCAAACGTCCTCCCCTGCTTTTCATTCATGGCGCTTTTGCCGGTGGCTGGATGTGGATCGATACCTTCATGCCGGCGCTGGCCAAGGCGGGATATCCCTGTTACGCACTATCCCTGCGCGGCCATGGTGGCAGCCATGGCCGCGAGCGTATCGATTGGCATTCGATTGCCGATTACGTCGACGATGTCGCCACGATCGTCGACGGATTGGGGGCGCCGCCCGTACTGATCGGGCATTCGATGGGCGGCTTCGTCGTCCAGAAGTACCTTGAACGCCACACGGCGACGGGTGCGGCATTGCTCTGCTCGGTGCCGCCGCAAGGGCTGATCGCCGCGCAGTTCCATTTGCTGTTCCAGAAGCCGCACCTCTTCATGGATATCAACAACATCATGGCGGGCGACCATGCGGATAGCCAGACCTTGCGCGAAGCCCTGTTTGCAGGTCAAGTCGACGAAGAAATGTTGGCCCACTGGCTGACTCAAATGCAATCGGAGTCGCACCGTGCGCTGTGGGACATGTCGATGTTCAATCTGCCCAATCTGCGCGCGATGAACCGGCCGCCGATGCTGATTCTCGGCGCGGAGCTCGATGTGTTGACACCGGCGTTTCTGGTTCAGTCCACCGGCCACAGTTACGGACTGCCGGTGCATATCTTTCGCGGCATGGGCCATGCAGTGACCCATGAAAAAGACTGGCAACTGGTGCTGGACACCTTGCGCGACTGGCTTGACCGGATGACGAGCTGAAACAGACCTCCGGAGGGCGTTGGCTGTTGTTGCTTTTGCCCCTGTTTGGCGCCAATATCCAGACAGTAGCCTCCTGGAATACAGACCATCATGAGCTCATCCGAAAACTCCGCCGAATCGAACCGGATTCTCGATGCCATCCGCGCCAAGCGTGAGCGCCGAACCGGCAAGGTCGGCAACATTGCGGAGCTGGAAGCCTCGCTGGTTGCGGATATCGAGAATTTCGACCTCGACGAAGCCGAGCGGCTGGCGCGCAGGGAACAACTGGCCAGTTTGGGTAGCGGCATGGCGGATGCGTCGCTCGCCTTCCCCGAAATTGTTCCTGCCGGCACGGTTCGCGATCTTGAGCGCCGGCAAGGCGTGGTTCAGGGTGACCAGAATCCGCAAGGCATCGTCAGCGGCAGCAGTCTCCTTGGCCAGTTGCGCCAGCAGGCGGCGATTCGTCAGGGCGAACTGAATTCCGAACAGGTGGAGCGCACTGCAATCAACAACGCGCTCGATCAGGCGCTCAAGTATCTCTTTTTCTACCTGCACGATCTCGTGCAGCAACTCAATATCGTCAAGCCAACCATTCCACGCCATTACACCGCGGCCGACGACGCAGTCTTCCGCAATATGGTCTGGCAGGAGGGCTTTGCCGACTACCGGACGCAATCGCAGGCTGCGGGAGCGATGGTCGAGCTGGTCACCCTCTCTTTCCAGCTTGCATCGCCCCAAGGCTTCACCATTGAGCGTGAGGGATCGGCCGTCGAGAGAATGCGCGGGGCGTTGTTTGATTACGGGCTTCAGTTTTCCTGCAAGGAATTCCGCAATGAACGCAGTTTCGTCGAGCGTGCCGAATTCTATATTGCCGGCCAGATCAGCGTCAGCGCGCGCTGGAAGGCGAATTTTGCCAATGGTTCGCTGACCCTTGAAACGCGCAACCTGGAGCGCCTGGGAAGCGATGTTCACGCCCAGATTCGCCCCGATATGGTCGATCAGGCGCTACTCGACGAATTTGGTCGCCTGGTGCTCGGTTTACCCAACCGCTTTCGCGAGTTGGCGCGTCGTCAAGGCACCTAATTCCGGCCGTGAATGCGCAAGGCCGAACGGTCGAGATTCTCGATAACACTGGTGGCCAGATTGATTTCGCGGAGGAAGCAGCTGAGCGCGGCGATCAGCGCCAGCATGGCGGCGATGAATAGTCCGGCAATGGCGCGCGAGAGGTCGAGCTGTAGTTCGGGGGCGATGAACAGCGTGACGACGACCATGCAAACCAGCAGATAGCACGAGGTGCATAGCGAAATGGCCCAATGGATCAGCCGCGCCCGGCGCGAGAGGTAGGAGATCGATGCCAGGCTTCTGGCGCGATCGCTGGTCTGGGTTTCATCCAGCAGGCTGTTTTCCAGCTTGTGGAAGGTGTCGATGATCCGGGACAGGCGGCTAGTCAGCACATTGAGCAGGGCGCCGACCCCTGCCAACAGGAAAACCGGCGCAACGGCCAGCTGGATGACCTGGGCGACGGTGGTAACCTGCGTGGGAAGTTCCATGATGACCTTGCCTCGGTGGGAAATGAGTGGCCGGAGTTGCTTGCGACGGCCGTTGATTCTACCGGAACCCGGCGCGCGAAATAAACGCATTCGCCGACCGAACCAAGCGGCGCTTTTCGACTCTCAGGTCAGGGCGACCGCTGGCTCGGGACTTGCGTGTCGCCCGCCCATGACCAATTTTTCCATCGACG
>Ga0209507_1002253_pt1 | contig 13368 bp, 16 predicted proteins | sample AD_UKC028_MetaG_FD_184414 | JGI IMG/M metagenome (GOLD analysis project Ga0209507, IMG submission 184414) | Active sludge microbial communities of municipal wastewater-treating anaerobic digesters from USA - AD_UKC028_MetaG (SPAdes) (version 2) | ecosystem: Engineered > Bioreactor > Anaerobic >...
CAACTCTCGGAGGGAATCTCGCTCACTTGCCAACCTCCCGGCATACCCACTTCTGAGCTTCGATGCTCGGTTCGCAACCCGGCCCGGCGTTGTGTTTGGCCCGGAGTTCGGCGATCTTCCTGTTCATCTCTTCGGCCACAGGCTGAATTGCTATGCCTGCCGCATCCCGCTCTGCTTTCGCGCGCTCGAAAGCGACGGACTTCTCGGCGTACACGCGCTGGAGGAAAAGCAGTTTCGCCTGCAACCGGGAGTATTCCAGGGCCTCGGGCTCGGTGAGTTCCGTGCGCGATGGTTTGGCGGCAGGCTTCTCTTGGCCGTGTGCGACCATGCCCAGAGCGATCATGGCTGCCGTCATCCCCGCAATGAAGATGGCGGCGATGGAGACATTCCATATCCACTCCTTGAAACATGGCATCGATCCCGGAGCACAATTACACCAAAACAGTTTTCTCTGAATGCTGCCTCTCAACCTGATTCTCATTATGCACTCTCCTCTCGGTCATCCGTCACCGCCGTCCCATCCGGCAACAGCCGCCATCGCCTACCATCATCTGGCAATCCGAACATGCGCACGGCGAGAATTACGATGTTCGTGACTTCCTGCTCGGCGAGGTTCGCCTCGGCCAACATCGCGAGGCCCTGTAGGCGCAGGTGGCGGATTTCGTCCATGCGCTGCTTGCAGTGATCGCGGAGCGCATCGGGTAGTGGATGGGTCATTCCGTTACCATCCCTCGTAAATGCTGGAATTGCTGAGAATCATATCCCATGTCCCTGGGCCATGGCCGACACAAAACTCGTGATCAATCAGGTGTCTAGCGAGCCCATTGGGGCCTGGTTCCGCTCCGTTCATTTTGTACCATTCCGACGTATCGGGCCTCTTGGGTCCATTCCATGAACGGTCCTCCACAATGGAACGAAGGTTGGAAAGCGTCACCGGTTTTCGATACTCATCTTCTATTGACTTATCTGCGAGATAAGTTTTCCAGTTCTCCCACGTGCATAGCCCCATCTGCGGAATCACGCGAAGAGAGAAGCACCAGCCTGCCGATGATTTGCCGATGTGAATGCGCTCATCGCTACGACCGCAATGAGCGCACTTCTCCGGAACGAGATAGTAGTTCGTCCCCATTACTGCACCTCCGTGCGCCGGAAGGCCTCGCGCGGTATCCGAAAATTCCTCGCTGCGACTCCCCCGATCAGTGCTGCCATTCCGAGATTCGTTAGAACGACGCGCCGATCATGGCGGCGATCCTTCCAGAACCATTCCTGCGATACCAGCACGGCCGCGAGCACTCCGGCTTTGATAGCAACGCCACGATTCAGCATCTGCCCAGTCCTGGGGTCGCGTAGTATCGGATTCGCTTCCGGGAACTGAAAAGATGATGCAATATCCACCGAGTTCGCGACGATCAGCAACGCCTGCGAGACAGGGCGGATTCTATGCCAGAATCCCTTTTTTGATTCCGCCCCACTCAGACCAGCAGACATCATAAGCAGAACAGCAACGACTTTCATTGGTTCTTTCTCCTGCTCACGATCCTAACACCGATTTTCAAATTGTGCAACAATTTTACTTCGCGACCCATCCGGTGTTCCCGGAACCCGATTCTTTGACGTATAGAGTAGTTCCCGCACCTCCATCACTGCGAAGCCACAATGACCCCTGAGGTGCCGTGACCGATCCTTCAGGAGATCCGGTCCCGCTGATAATATTCGCTCCCGATGGAGTGAACCGAATCGCCGCCCGCGTGGAATCGGCCAATAGTCTGACTTCGTTGCCTGATGCGTTGGAGGCTAATATATTTGCCTGGGTTGGGGCCATTAGCAGTTGGGCGACATAGTTTGATGCGTTGGCTACGAAAACCGAGGTTTTGCCGATCTGCACTCGGTCAGAGGCGCTGGACGTATCGTGGATGTTAATCCCCAGATTCGTGAAAGTCGCAGTCGATGAATTTGTCGTCGAAACAAGAGTGAATGAATCGCCATCGGATAAGATCAATGCCATTGACCCGCCGCTGGTCACGAGCATTTTTGGATTCGCCGGGCCGGTCCCACCCACATAAAGCTCGGGGAACCATGCGCCGTAATATGACCCGCTCTTGCCGATCCAACCCAGGGGATTGTTGCTCGCATCCACTACGGCAACTTGCCCGACATGGCCACTCCCGCCAACGGTGAGTGTTCCTGTCCCGATCAGATCAGCATTCAGCGTCCCGGTCGTAATCTTCGTTGCGCTGATTCCGCTGGCGATGAGCGTATCATCAATGCTCAGCGTCTTGATCTTCGCGGTTCCCGTGATCGTCGCGTTCTTGATGTTGGCATCTTCGATCGTGAGGCTTGCCAGGCTCCCGCCTGTCCCGCCAGTCACCGAACCGGGGATGATCGTCGTAGTCCCAACAGATGAATCCACTGGAGTGGTGGACTGTACCGCCGCATCCGTAAGCGACATGTCGTACAGTTTCCGCACTGTGCGGAACACGTCCGGCCTGTAGTCGCCCCATTCAAATTCGAACACGGTAACCGATGGCCCCCACCACTTCATCGAGATGCGCCGGATGATGTAGTTGCCGCTCTTGCCGAGAGTGCTCGATACGTTCACGGTGAGTAACTGCCCGATCGCCAGTGAGTCGTAGCGGTAGTGTTCATCATGCGCCTGGCATGTCCCGCTGATCTGGGGATTCGCCCACTTCGCGATTTCGACGGCCCCGCGAGCATCGGCCTCGGCATTGGATTTGATCTGCCGGTCAACAATTGTCCTCTGATACTTCCCATACTTCGCCACGGAGGTCGCATCGGTCGATACGCGTCGGATGCTCGCTCCGCCGCTCCCGACCTGGCCGACCACGATGGCCTCGTTGCAGGGCGTGTGCCAGTCCTCGGTGTAGCGGAAGCTATCGCGATCGAACGGGAAGCTTGTAGCGCAGTCCGGAGATTCCGAAAACGATATCGGCGCCGGCGTGGCAGTCGGCAGGAACCAGTGAAGGAACTTCGCCCCGGTATCATCCGAATCGATGAAATACTCGCAGCCTGTAAGGTCGGCCAGTTTCGCAAGCGAATCACGCAATGAAGATTCGCGGGCATCGAAGCTGCTGATGGTTGCCGTGCTCGCGACATCCGTGGTGTCGATGCTCAGCCCCGATTGCGTGATGAGATCACGCACGATGTACTGATCTGTTTTGCTCGTATATGCGGCTGTTTGAACCGTAGTTGCATCGAGCAGGCCGCTGTAGTCGCGCACCTCGATACGCATCACATTCACGCGCTGCCCGCCGAGCTCGTTGAGCGGGGAAACGAGCAGGGCCTTCGATGTCACTCCGCTTCCGCTCGAGATCAGCATACGCGGTTCGCACATCGTAATCACGCCGCGGAACTTGATGGTCTGGGAGGAAACATCGCCGAACATCGGCTCGCCAAAGAGAGGCTCTCCGAAGATCGCAACTGCGCTTCCGCCTTCCAGAATATCGCTACGCCAGATCTCTACCGTTTGACCTGGCTCGATATCTTGCGAGGAATCCGCAGGGTTGTACAGCACGAGCATTCGCGCCGTGCTCATGCGATCGCCGATATCCTGCGTGATCTCGAAGTCGCGGATCAGCGTTACTCCGATCCGCTCAACTCCGTTGATGAGGATGGAGGAAAGCCTCATATGTTGATCCCGTAACCCCGCAATCGAATTCCGAGATCGGTTGCAGAAATCGGCTGGCCTCCACTTGGTGATCCATTCACATTGAAGATCACCTGCGTTGTGTTTGTGGTTGTCATCGTGGTTGTGCTATGGCCGATGTTCGACAACAATTGAGGCAGGCTCGCCAACATGCTCAGGCTGCTCAACTGAGATGACATTGTGGTCATGATTGAGCGTGGATCTACAGCATAGATGGCTCCCGTGACTGCGCTTTGCAAGTTGGCGATGGCGGTCTGAATTGCATTGTTCGGGTTGATCTGGCCGATGGAGGTACTCAGCGGCGTAAGAGCCTGCGTGAGGTTTGTGTTGAAGTTCGTGAAGAAGTTCCCCATGTCCGTCTTGATGTTTCCGAGGGCCGTGGTGATATTCGTATCCATCGTTCCAATGGAAGTCTCAAGAGCACTGGTACTGATGGTTCCAGTGTTGGTCTTGATCTCCCCGCTGCTCTTTTTGATATCATCGAGCGATCCGCTGATCGTGATGAGCATCAGGTGAATATCGGTAGCCTTCTTGTTCAAATCGCCATCGCCGACATTGGTAGCGACTGCGGCTGAGGCATCCTTCACATCAGTGAGTTTGTCTTTCACGCCGATGATTTCGTACCACAGATCCGAGGTCTTCTTGTCCAGCGAACTGGAGATATCACGCAGCGTGTTATACTGTGCCCCCTGCATCCAGTCGCGAATGTTTTCGAGAAGTAACTTCGAATCGTGTGTGTTGCCGTGGATCGAGTCCCACCCCTGCTCTCCAAGAAACATCATGGAGTAGCGCGTGTTGTGCTCGATGGCGTTGAGGGAGGTTTCCTGGTGCATGTTCTGAAATATGCCGAATATGCCAGTCACCGCCGTGACTACGCCGCTAATAGCCGATATCAAACCAGTCAGCCCACTTGATGCGGCGCTTCCAATTCCGCCAGCGCCGCTCGCGGCACCTCCTGCGCTGGTGGCCCCGCCGGCGGCAGATGCGGCGGAACTTCCGCTACTGAACACATCGGAAATCGCCTTGCCGATACTCTTGATGGAATCGAGCACGCCGCCAAGTCCTTTGCCGCTTAAGAGATCGGTAATTGTGGTTGCAATGAACTTACCGATAGCGTCCATGGCCGGTTGCACAAAATGATCAGCCACCGCTTTTCCGATGTTCTTAAGTGATGCGATCGCCTTATCAGCAAAGCTTTCCGGGCCTTCGAATAGCACGTCCACCATGTCTTTTCCGAGTTGTGAAGTGGCCGATCTGATCCCCCCATAAATATCTCCCCACTTATCTGCCAACGTCGGCTTGTTATCAAGTTTTGCTTTCATACCGTCCAGGGCCCGTTGTTCTTCTTCTGATAGGTCCTTGCCATTCTGCCGCAATGCCGCCTTGCGATCCTCCATCATCTTGACCCAGGCCCTTGTGATCTCAGTGGCACTGGCGGTTCCGCTGTTGGTGACGATATCGAAGTCTTCCCGGCTCTTTGCTGCCAGCGCATCAAGGTCCTCTTTGGGCTTGATCCCCATGTCCTTCAGCGCGAGTTGAGCGCGATAGGCTTTAGTCTGCGCGGTCTCGTCTATGGCGGAGTTCATACTCTGGACTGCGGCCAGAACGCCCTTGATGGCCTCCGTAGTAGCTGGTGCTTCCGACCTCGCAAATGCCCCCATGCTCTTCTGTAAAGCATTGAACTGCGTGTCCAATTCTTTCGCTGACTTCTGAGCATCCTGCTGCGCCGTATGCAGATCCTTCATCGCCTCTTTCATCTGCTGCGATGCTTCTTTGGCTGCATCTTCAGCCTTCTTCAGCCCATTCTGCGCTGCCTGTAACTGCTCTGCCGATGTCTTTGAGTTAGACATCGCATCTCGCAGGTTGCTATCAGCAGTGATGAGATTATTCGCGGCCGTCCTCGCGTTATCCTTCGCCGTCTTCACATTCTCGATCGCCTGATAGAGCGGTAGATGCGCTGGAGTTAGCGTGGATGTTACCAGTTCCGCATAGATTCTGTCGGCATTGTGGAGTTCAGTAGTGGCATCCTTAAATGCCTTTGTCGATTCAGTAGCATCGTTCAGCGAAACCTTATGATCAGCCAGACTTCTCCGAACGGCATCTATTCCTCCGCTAAATTCCTTAGTCTGGGTCGTGGTGTTTCTTGTTTCCGTTCCAATCGAGGTTATGTTCTCTAGTGCCTTCTTCCCTGTTTCCGTTACTTCGGACATTCTGGTCTTCACCGAATCCCAAGCATTGGAGAAATTTCCGATCAAATCTTTCATGATCGGTATTTGCTTCAGAGACTCGAAGAATTCTACAATCTTCGATTTGACTGCATCGATTACAGAGCTGAAATTGAACTTCTTGGCTACCTCATCGATTGCCCCACTCAGAGATTTCCATGCGGACGTGAATGCTCCAGAGATGTAACCTCCGAGTGTAGCGGCTGCGGACTGCACTGCCGCCCATGCTTCCTTCACGCCCTTCCAGTTCTCAACAAACACGCCGGCCACGAAGTCAGCCATCGGCGTGAGCACGTTCTGGTGCATTTCTTTCAACGCATCTCCGAGCGCGCTCACCTTCTGCTGCACTTCGGGAATCTGCCACAGTTGCCACGCGGCCCACACGGCTCCGACTGCCAGGGCGACTTCTCCGAGGATGGGCACGAGCGCAGTAGCCACTGCTCCGATACCGCCCTCGATTCCCAGCGCGGAGCCTACGACGGCGGCCGCACCTTGGAGCCCGGCAAATGCGGCGAGCGCCGGTCCGATCGCAGCCGCGATAGCGACGAACCCACCGATAGCAGCCTGTATGGAAGGATCGAGTTCAGTGAACGCCTGCACAATGTTCTTGAGAGTGCCGATGAGTGGCTCGACGGCAGATAGCAACTGCGAAGCCAGCGGAGTGAGCGCCTTCCCGATATCAGCCAGCACAAAGGAGATCTGATCCTTCACGTTCGACCAGCGTCCGGTCAGCGTCTGCATCTGGGCTTCCATCAGCCCGCCGAACTTGGCCTGCATTCCTTCGAGAATGGCGGGCACCGCTTCCGCGCTGGAGATCATTCCCTTCTTTGCCATCTCCATCGCCTGCGGAATGCTCACGCCGATCTTGTCTGCCAGAATCTGCCAGGCCCCAATGCCAGCTTCCGTCAATTGCCGCATGTCCTGCGCGTTGACTTTGCCGGCCGTCGTCATTTGGCCGAGTGCCAGAGTGATGCGGTCGATGAGCGCCTTGCCGCCGCCGAGGCCCGCAACAGTATCTCCGATGGCGCGCATGGTAGGGATAACGGCTTCCGCGCTGAATCCGAGAGCCATCATGCGCTTGCTAGCATCGAGCAATTCGGGAAATTCGAATGGCGTGCTCGCGGCAAACGCCTTCAATTCCTCTAGGAACTGCTTCGCCTTCTGCCCGCTGCCAATCAATGCCTCGAAGGTAGTCTGCGCCAGCCGGAACTGCTCACTCATCTTGAGCGCATTCTCGCCGAGTTCCACAAGCGGCCTTGTAATCGCAACCGTGAGGCCTGCACCAAGGGCTCCGAGTTTCGCTGCACCTGCGAGCAGCTCGTTATTCATCTTGGTGATTTCTTCCGTCGTCTTGCCGACATCGATGCCAAGCGATTGGTAGTATTCGCGCCGGATCTTCATCTGCGCCGCTTCAGCGTTCGCGATGTCCGTTGCAGTGGCAATACCGCTATGTTTGATCTCTAGGAAAGCAGCGGTCGCTTCTTGATCAAGTTGTCTTAACTGAGCCGCTCCCTTGATCCCGAGCTGCTGAAATGCCTGGGTCAGCGCTTCAAGATCGCCCTTGCCTGCGTTTTTGATGGAGTTTGACAATCGCGACGTGGCAGCATCTATCTCGCTCATTGCGGATGCGGCGGATTTCGAACCGCTGAGAAACTGCGATACATCCATCTTGAGCGTGGCCACCAGATCCATCAGGTTCATCGCGTGAATTGTCCTCAGTACGAGTTTACGCGATTACATTGGTGCAGAAAGAGTAAGCGCCGCGGGATCGAGGTAGAATCTCGCGGCGCGGCTTGGAAAGGCAAACCAACAGGACCGGTTCAGACTTCCAGTAGGAACCAGCCACTTACGCAATTGCATCGATAGTAGCAAAAAAGCGGGGCTTGAGTTAGGACGCAGCCTCAAGCCCCAGGGAGGAAAATGAACGGATGGTCATTCTTTCGGGAAATCATCGGGCAGCTTCGGGGCAGGCGGGATGTACGGATAGGCCGAGTGCGTGCCGTCCGGATTGTTGTGGCCAGCGACGTAGTACAGAACCGCCTGAAGCACAGAGTACGCGATGCCCACAATCCATTTCTCGTCTTTGCCGAAGAACGGCTCAAGGTTCACCACTGCGGCCAGCACCAGCATGAGCATTGATATCGCCACGTTCAACCCGAATGGCATGCCCCAGAGCTTTCCCGCTTCTTCGATGGATGGCTTCAGCTTGAAATAGATCTTGAGTTTGTCGATCATGATTTAAGTTGTACCACTATTCCTCGATATGCTCCGTTGGCTCGTCCTCCGGCAAGATCGCCGGCCACTTGCGAGCCTTGTTCTTCGCCAGTTTCGCTTGCAGATCGAGCATGATGTGTAGCGGATCGCCGCCGTGCCTCCAATATCCATCGAGCGCAAGTTGAATCACGTCGATCCATTCTTCGAGGTCGTGCGGGCTGGCCTCGATTTCAGCGAGTTCCTTGCGAATGTGGGCAAGGATGCCAAGTGTGCGCTGGCCCGGCCCGAAGGTTACCTCCGACCATTCCTTCTGCTGCTCGAGGTGCTCGCCGAGGGGATCGGCGGCGTGGCGGGTGATCCGCTCGTATTTGATAAGTGTCACGATTCCTCCGCTTTCACTGCCACCTGCACTGATTGGCACACGGCAGCCAGCGCGGGGCCTGCGCTCTGATGCACCACGCCGAGCACGGGATCATATGCCGACGTGTTTCCGATTCCGTACGCCGTGAGGCCTGCATTCATCTTGCACCGCGCTCCGCTGTACAGCACCACGTCGAGGCTACGTTTCGGGCGCGTGCGTTGATCGAACACCTGATCGACGGCGATCTGCACTGCGGCGAACGGCACCATGAGCTCACGCAGCGCCTTTGCCGCCATCCGCGCCAAGCGATCGGCATCATCGGCGGCTAGATAGCTCCAAGGGTCTTCCGGCACCTGCTTCTGCCCGGTCTGTTGTCCTGTTACCGGATCGATCACTGGGATCGTCATCGCAGGCTGAATCTCGAAGTGCCAGCCCGTTGCCATCCACAGCGTTGTGTCGCTCTTGTCGACGCCCGCGAGCACGTTGTGGATGTTCATCAGATTGACGTGTTGCAGCGGCACAACGAGTTCCCCTGTCATCGGGTCTTGGTAGGTGCTCAGTTCGCCGGCCAGTGGCCGCTTGATTTCGATGTATTCATCGGGGTTGAAATTCCAGAGCACGACTGGCTCGGTCGAGTTGGTTCTGTTAGTTGGCATTCGTTCCTCCCATCAGAAATTCTTTCATCAGTTTTGCGGCATTCGGAACCTGCAAACATTACCGCTCTCCATCTCGATTTTTACCATTGCTTTTCCTCCGCGCATTTCGCGCGTTTCTCGCTGCTTCCTCGTGTTTCACGCAACAGTACAACTGATTGCGCGACTGTTTAGCGAACTCGGAGCCACACCATTTACACAATCCAGTGCCCACCCCGCGCATCGATTCCGTGTTGATCGGCTTCTTCCATTTGTCGATGTAGCTCGGGACCGGCATGGCTATGGCAAGTATACTCTCCCAATCCACTCAGCAAGTGGCTGCGGAATCATCGCGATTCGCGCGGAGGCTTCCCGGCGCGCGGCAGAGCGGGAGGAAAAACGGCGTGTCATCGAGTCTGGATCGTGCCACCACCCGCCGCCCTGTTTTATCCCGTATCCGTTCTCATCGCACGTCACGTTCGTCCCGCCATTCGGCCCGAACCATCCAGGCGTGCCGTAAGCCGGATCGACGGATTTCAGCCCTTCATTCGTGAATCCATCCTCAGTCCGCACACCATCGCGCAATTCATGCTTCGTATTGCCGAAGAACCATGAAGTCTTCCCGCTTCCAGCGGGCACGTTGCCGTTGAGATGGTGGTTCACCTTGCGCCCGTCGCCCCTGAGTGTCGGGACGCCAAATCCAAGCTTCCCCGCCACGAGTGATCCGTTCACCGTCTCCACATCCCCCCACAAAAAGAAACTGCCATATCGACCTTTCGCCGGCCCAACCCACTCCTGCGCGCCCTTCACGTTTTCGACCACCAGCGGAATGTAGCGGCCGGCAGCCTCGCGCGCCTCGCGCTGGATACGGAAGCAGGCATCAAAGAGCCGATTGTCTGGTCCCTCTGTTTCCCATCTGCGGCGCATCGCTTTCGCCTTCTGCGAATTCTCACTCTTTGATCGGCTCCACGGCATCGCAAGGTAGGAGTAGTTCTGACAGGGTGGCGAGGCGACAATCAGGTGCGCCTTACGGAACTGCGAGCCATGCAGCGTGAGCACATCCTGAAGCACCAATTCTCCACCCTCATGGCCCTTGTCCTCGATGTCGAAACCGATCACCTTCCAGCCAACGGCGGAAAGCCCGCGAGCCCATCCGCCCTTGCCCGCGAAGAGATCGATAGCTATCGGTTTCCCCATCGCTCGAACCACCCGTGCTCATTCGGTTGAGCCTTGATGGGCAGCATCGCGGCTGCCGCGAAGTACTCGCGTTTCGTGAGGCCCTCACTTTCGCTCCCAAGTGAGTCGATCCAAGGGAAAGCGCTATCCTCCCCATTAGTCTTCGTTTTCTCCATCTTCGTGCACCTTTCCATTCAGTTTTCCATTCACATGTCGCGATTGCGCCGTGTCAGCCGGAGACACGTCGATTGTTTGGGATTCCGCCGGCGGCAGCGTGGCCTTCCGCCGCAATTCCATCAGCAGCAGGACCTCCTCGTTCGTCAGTGCCTGGAGGTTGAATGTATGCTCGTGGTTGAGAGTAGCCTCACCGCCGATCGTAAAGTCAATCGCGCGCTTCCGCGGGTAGATGAAAGCTGCCAGCGCTTCACAGGCCCGCTGCCGGACCAGCGTAGGGATGCGCTTGTTCTTGTGTGATCTGCACTCAGGCGAGTCTATGGCAATACGAATCATCATGTCGATCGGGTCAAACCCCATAGCCTCGCAGCGCTCGCGCACCGACTGCAAGAGCACCGTACGCTTGTTCAGTGTCCCCTTTGTCCGTCCGCCCTTTTTGACTCGCACGCCGGCCATGGTTCTATTTTTTCACTATTCCACCTCCAAGTAGCTCCGATGAACCGTGCTGACCTGCCCGCTATCCCAATGCACGCGATAGCACCCGCTGGAGCGCTCGATGGACACTGTGCCATGCCGCATGGAGCCACGCAGCAGTTGCCGGACACGGGTTCCCGGCTGAAATTCCGATTTGGCCCGGAAACGCGCTATAGGCGATTGGGAGCCAGTGCCCTGCGGGTTGGATACCTCCGAGGCCCCGGAAATCGCAGACAAACCTTTGTAGGCGCTTTTGTGGGCACTTTCTCTTGGGCTCTCCGGCTGGTTTTCCGGCCGGGCAGCCGTTCCGCGGTATCCCGTCCACCAGGCAATAAGCGCAAGGCCAGTGAGATCGGGAGGCGGACGATGCGGGCCGTGGACTCGAGCCTGTTCGCCTCGATCATGGGCGACCCTGATGGGGTTGCGCGGTGCTACTTCCTGCCAGATCATTGCGTTCTCCTTCCGACGTTGGGGCTACACTCGCACGGGACTACCGCTTCGTATAGCCCTTGTTTGTTCCAATCGATCTTGCCGATGAGATTATCCCTCTGCTCTTTCGTTATTCGCTCCTGCTCAAAGCCGTTAGATTCGCGCGTCGTCAGTATGAATACCTGCTTCCAACCCTGAACACAGTTCGGACATCCCGCGTTGGGCGGTGCAGGTTTGAAGCTTTCGCTCTTCGAGTGCACGCATTCGCGCAGTTCGGATGGAGTGGGGCAATCGACAGCGCCATAGACAAACTCATCGACAACGGCGGTAGCGTGGGCTTGCGATCGACACTTCGATAGAACTGTCACGAGTTCCGCGAGCGCGATTTTGTTGATGTCATCAGTGATCGGCTTGGGGAATCGGTGAAGTCCGGACATGCGCTTCACTTGCGCCGTGGCGAATTTGCGATCTACCATACCTCCTCCTCCTGCTGTGTCGGTGCCGGGTCCATGAAGCCGTTACTGTCGGCCCACGTGCCGAGTTTTGGAGCATAACGGCCGCCTTCCCGCCTCCACTCGTCAGATCGGCAGAATGCCGCATGCGTCGTGTCGGCTGAACGGGCTGCGGCAATCGGGTCCACAGCATTCGCGAGTATTTGCGCAAGCCGCATGCGGCCGGCTGTGATTCCGGATTTCTTCGGGTGGCGGGATGCGATGCGGTCGATGGTGTCCGAAAATTCGTTTTGGTCGGCGTCACACTCCGTCACGGTCGCGTTACGCTGCGTTACGGCGTTACGCGTTACGCTGTTACGCGTTACGGCGTTACGTAACGCGTTATCTGTTCTGTTCTGTTCTGTATATTCTGTTCTGTTCTGTTCTGTACGCGCGCGCGACCCGTTACGCGTTACGTTTTCATCACTTTCGTTACGGTCTGCGTTACGTAACGCGTTACGGTCTGCGTTACGGTCCGTTACGTCACGCGAACATAACGCGTTACGCTTTTCCCTGTAACGTTTTTGTCTCTCTGCTGCGGAACTCTTTTGTTTCTCGCTCGTTCCGTTTTCGAACTGCCAAAATTCCCAATCGTGCATCGTGTAAATTCCATCGTGCTCGTCGATGAGTTTTCGCTCAACAAGCTCGGAACGGTATTTTTTGGCTTTTTCGAGCGGAAGACGCATCTCGAAGGCGTAATCGTCTAGACTCGGAAGGATTCCGTCGTGGCGGTTGGCGATGGCGAGGGAGTTCAGCCAGGGCTTGAACAGGCGATCGGGCAGGGTTTGGATTTTTTTGGAATCAAGGATACTCGTGTGTAGCCTCAACCATGGATTCGGCACTTTGAATCAACTCCTCTCATTCAGGATTGAGCCGGGGGAGTAGCGGAATGAGCACCACTCCCTGTTCCCGGCATTTCCTCGGCGGCAGCGGATTGCAAGCCCGCACCGTTGCCCGTGGAAGATTCATTCTATACTCAATCCGCCGCGCTGAAAAGTGTGCCCTGGTTCGACCGCTCGGCGATCTCCAGATTATGGCAAGCCTGCTGCCAGTACGATTCCTTTAGTTCGATGCCGTGGAACTTCCTCCTGTTGCGCACCGCAACATAACCCTCCGATCCAATACCGGCGAATGGGCTGAGAACAAGATCCCCCGGATTCGTCCAGAGTTCGATGGCACGTTCAATGACTTGGAGTTGCAGCGGGCAAATGTGGCGCTCGTCTTCCTCCTCCCGCGCTGATTCCCTTTGCAATGTATCGCTCGGGTTGATATCCATCCATACGGGAGAGGCATACCGCTGCCAGCGATCTACCGGGAACCCGTCGTGGGTCTTCGTCACTGGGTCTGGATTCACCCCCGGCTTGCGCATCGTCACGAGGTAATCTGGAATGCCCTGTCGGCTCATGCAGCTATCCTTGCGGAGTTGCTTATACAGCAGGCCCAGCGCCTTAGTGCGCTGCATCGCTGTTACGGGGTCTTTCCAGATCGCGACTTCGGAGTGGTAGATGAAGCCATGATCGGATGGGAA
>Ga0209507_1002259_pt1 | contig 13338 bp, 14 predicted proteins | sample AD_UKC028_MetaG_FD_184414 | JGI IMG/M metagenome (GOLD analysis project Ga0209507, IMG submission 184414) | Active sludge microbial communities of municipal wastewater-treating anaerobic digesters from USA - AD_UKC028_MetaG (SPAdes) (version 2) | ecosystem: Engineered > Bioreactor > Anaerobic >...
TACCCTCGTTCAGCTGCGGGACATCGAGAATGGTCCTCAAGTTGGATCCCAGCATGTTGATGGTCTGCGGGTATCTTCCCCAGACAGCGGCCTTAACCATGGAAGCCTCGAACATGTTCACGTCGAACTGGTCGATGATGGCCTCGGTCACGGCGGCGGCAACGGTGGTGAATCCAGTGGTGTACTCGGCACCAGCCTCTATCCTGACGGACGGAATGGTGACGATCATTCTCTTTCCACCATCCAGCGTCTTGACCTCGGTATCGTCGTCCTTGGCGGCCTTGACACTGTCAGTGATCCTCTTCTTCAACTTATCAGCGTTCGCCACTAGCGCGAGGTCCAGAACCCTGCCGGGAACGTTCAATCCGCCAACAGATCCGGTCTTGAGACCCTTCTCAATACCCTCAAAGTTGACAGCGATCGTTCTCTTGGTCAGAGATATGGTTCGCTTAATGGCGGCGTTGTTTAGTGGGCTCAATGCGTCGAGAGGCACGTCCTTTTCGATTAATTTGCCTCTGTCGTCGTACAAGTCCACTTTGTCCTTGTATTTTGCCATTTTTTACCTCCTTTTAATAGCTCGGTCCCCTCAAGCAGACTTACATCAATCTTGAGAAAACCGGTACCCCTTGCGGACTCGACAATGTATAGATAGAATATAAGCTTGATGATGGATGGACCATCCATCCATATTAAACAATAGCTTAATTTTTGTCCCACCCCAGACAAAAACCGTCGAGTTTTAACGTCCTAAAATTTTTTAATATTTAAAAATTAAATAAATAATAGCTTTTCATTTTTTAAATATTTTCAATGAGCGTTATAATAATATTTATCGCATCTCATAAACGCTCTTAATGAATTTGAGCACGGTTATCGCGTCCTCCTTTTTAATATCTCGGTAATTCTCCGCAAAAAACCGGTCGAATTCTTCGACGCTCTTGCCGCTCAGGGTTCTGTGAACCACTTCAATAAAAACCGGGATGGTTCGGCGGGGATAGTAGATCGTGCGCATCTCATCCAATATCTTGGCCCTCTGCGCCGAATCGATGACGTCGGCCATCCAGGCCGCGTCCAGTAGGGACCGCAGGTTCACCAGCGGCTCGGACAGCGGCTCCATGGTCTCCGGGTCGAACACCAATGCCACCTCGTCGTCACCCTGGACCTCTCCGCTGGCGTACATCTTGAATATCCTTCCAACGCCGATCATGCCATAATGTCCCATCTCGGCCGCCCGTAGCGCCCCCATGCTCCCCCCGCCGATCATCTTCACCTTTCGATTAAGTAGAGACAATATCTCCCGATGACCGACCGAACAGCTTTGCAGGAACACGCCGTCGATTATGCCCACGACATTCGCTCCTTCCAGATGCTGCAGGTCGCCCCTCCTGACCGGCGCGCGGTAATCGGCGTCGAGTATTACCTTGGCCTCGGCCAATGGAAGGCTAGGGCCTAGGAACACCACCGGCTTCATTCGACCAGCCTCGGCCCCAAACGGTCCATGTCCATGGCGAATATCTCCATTCCCGGAATGATGACCCGCACCACTGGCACGTTCAGCTCAGGCCTGGTGATCTCTACCACGACGACCTTCTCAAAACCGCGCTCGACCAGGTGGTCCAGTACCACCTCGATGTCCTCCAGGAGGTCCTTGGTGTCGAACTCCGGGAAGTCGGAGATCCCGATCCCGTCGGAAGGAGAGAAGTACATGGAGTTCATGCGCTTCATCCGCTCATATCCGAGAGTGCGGTTAAGATCGGCCTTGGTGGTGTCCTCTCGGGCACCATGTATCTGCGTGCAACGGCTCTGGGCCACCTCCGTCAACGCCCGAATAGCCGCCACCCGGGGGCTGAGATGCGTTCCCACCCCCAAATTGAGAAGGGCGGGGTCCTTCATCCTCACGTCGTCCGCGGCGGCGGCGATGGTCGGAACGCCAACGTCGCTGGTGAGGTCCTTGAGATGAACCTCCACGCCTTGCTTGCTGAACTTCTCGAGAAGGTCGCTCACCACTGTGCAATCGCTCCCGACGATGATCTCCCCGCGCGGCTTCCGCTTCGCCTCGCATATGGACCAGGCGTCTCGTTCGATCACTTCGCACATGGCGTGCAGTATCGCCTCTTCGAGATTGTTCCCGGACGCCAGTCCGTTAGTGTTGCTCCTGAAGAGCTGGAGGTCCTTGTTCGATTCGTAGGGATGGTATACGGCGCCGGCAGGAACCCATATGTCCTCGCCCTCTATGAGGTCGTACCCCTTGACCCAGGCGATGGGATGGAAGTTGACGTGAACGTTGATCATCTGGGGAAGGATCAAGGAACGAGGGTCGACGGCGTTCTCCGAGGCCAGCATGTTCTCCATCAGGTCCCGGCGGACCTTCTCGTCCTTCGGCTCGGCGGAGTAGCGTTCCATCGCCTCCATGATCGCCGAGACGCGAGCCTGCTCCCGGCTGGCGCCCTTGCCGTTGTATATCGATATCGCGCCTTCCTTCGCTCCGGGCCGGATGCTGGAAAAGACCGGTATGCCGATTCGGTCCAGGTCGGTGATGTCCGCCACGCGGGTAATTCCGGCCTTGGACAGAAGAGGCTCCACCCGCTTCAGGGTGGCCTCGGGGCTTATCGCCCGGTGACCGTCCTTGGTATAGGTCTTGGGAACAGGGTGGAGTTCCATGGGTGGGGAGAACCCCCGTTGAATCAAAAACTTTTCGTGGTCAGTCCCGGGACCCTTCGTTCTCGGCCAACGGCAAAGCCAGATCGAACATGGCGTCCTCGTTGATGGGAATGCGCTCGATGAGGATGTCCACCTCCACCCTCTGCACGTTCGGTATGTTCACTATCTTGTCCTGGATGAGGTCATACAGGCTATCCACGCTGCTCGAGTACACCTCGCAGATCAGGGAGTGGTCACCGAACACCTTGTAGGCGTACTGAACACCAGGGAACTTCTTGAGCTCATCTATGACCGCGCCTAGCGGAGAACCGACCACCTGCAACCCGATGAGGGCGCGCATCAGACCTAGCTTTCCGGTGTTCACCTGCATGGTGTAGGCGTTCACATACCCTTCGTTCTCCAAACGGGAGATGCGCCTGCTGACCGTGGCCTTGGATACGCCAAGCTGATCGCCGATGGTACCCAGGTTCTCCCGGGCGTTCCTCCTCAGCATCCTAAGTATCTCAAGGTCGATGAGGTCCATGGTAAAAGCCTGCAAATAAATTGCATAAAACCCATTGTCAACGCCAATATATTGACCTTTGTTTCAAAAATGTTCAGCGGAACTAAAAATTGTTGTGAACAAATGGTCGAATGGACATCGTTCGACGTCTTCCGAAAGACCATTATTCTATGGAGCACACCCAGCGATCGTAGAACAGGTCCCGCTCGTTCTCGAACACCCTGGGCGATCTGCCCTTGGCCTTGGCCCACGATCTCAGAAGCTCGGCCTCCTCCTGGGTTCCTACAGTGACCAGGACCTTGTCGGCGATCAGCAGCACCTGTTCGAATATCATCTGCCATACCCAGGTGTTCCCGACGTTGATGTCCCCGGCCATCAACATGAGGGCGAACGGCGCCCGGTCCAGATACTTGGAGGCCTTGGTAGCGTCCAGTTGCGCCGTGCTCCAGGTCTGCAGGCGACCGGACCTCAATCCCCGGCTGAGAAGCGAGGCATCCACGTCGAAGGAGAATGGGCGCAGACCTACCTTCGACAACGCCAGACTCCCTATTCCGGAACCGCAACAACAATCGTAACAGAGATCCCCAGGCTTGAAGTTCCATTCCTTCCACACCAGGTCGGAGACCTTCTTCAGGCGGTCCTCGGGAACGTCGTCCACGGCCGGCTCCACATCGCTCATGATCTTCCGGGCGAAATGGTCGTACACCGCCTCGCGGTACGTTTCAGTGTCACAGGTGAACACGCTGATATCCAATTCGGGAAGCAGTTCGATCAGTTCGTCCGACGGCTCCTTCCAGAGAAAACTGACCGCCTTCCATCCCCCGTCCTCCCGAGCCATGGCCAGGGGGGTCTCGTCGCTGGATATCAACAGGCGAACCTGGTCCGATCCGCGGAGCATCTGAGCCAGGAACCTCTCGTTCCCCAGGTCCTCCAGGGTGATCTCCAGCAGCTGAAGTTCCTCCAGGTCAAAAAGCTCGCACAGCGCCATGGCGAGCGGGTATCGAAGCTGGGATTATTAATAACTGTCAAATCAGCGATAAAATCCGCAAACCGATAAATATGCTCAATCACTCCCCGTTAGGGATGAGAGCGCAGCCCAGGAGGGATTGGGACCTCTGGACCATCGGGGTCCTGTCCCTAATGCTCATATTGGTGATATATGTCCTGCCGGACAGCGCGCTACGCATCGTCATCGGGCTTCCCTTCATCCTTTTCTTCCCTGGTTATTCGGCGCTCTCGGTGCTCTTTCCGGAGAGCAAGGACCTGGAGATTGTCGAACGGGTGGCATTGTCATTCGGACTCAGCATAGCCATATCGCCTCTGGTCGGCTTCGGTCTCAACTACACCCCGTTCGGCATTCGTCTGGCTCCCATATTGTTCTCCTTGGCCGCCCTGAACGTGGCCTTGAGCGTCGGCGGTCTATACCGCCGGGATAAGGCCGAGGCTCCGTACCTTCCGTTCGATCCCGCCATAATTTGGAAGAAGTACTCGACCCAGTTCAAGGCGGAAAAGGGCGTGGACAAGGTCCTGACTATAGTGCTTGTGATATCCATTCTCTCCTCCGTCATCGCCCTGGTGTACGTGGTCGCCGTTCCCCGACAGGGGGAGAGCTTCACCGAGTTCTACATTCTGGGACCGGGAGGCAACGCCACCGGATATCCGAGAAATCTGACCGTGGGGCAGGACGCCTCGGTGATAATCGGAATAGCCAATCATGAACACCGAACGGTGGATTATACGGTCGAACTGTGGCTGGTCAACATGAGCTTCGTGGATAACGCCACGCAGGTCCATGCCATGTACTTCTTCGATTCCTTCAATGTCACCTTGACGCATACCGATGTGGACCTGGAAGGGGAGTGGCAATCGCAATGGGAGCTGCCCTACGAGTTCAACGTGACCATCGATGGCAACTACAAGCTGTGGTTCCTGCTCTACAAGGACGGCGCCCCTGCGCTCCCGTTCGCACCCTCGCCGATGCTGGATTACACCGACACCTCCGCTGAGGATAGGATAATTAGAGCGGTGGAGAACAAGGTGCAGAGCCTGAACCTTAATCTGCGCGTTAAGGCATGATCACATCACGGTCAGATAGCGCCTGTCGTACTCGTCCATAAGGGCGTCCCGGTACTGTTTGTCCGATCCGTCCGGAACGGCATGGCGTTCCTTCGCCCTCGCCAATAGTTCGTCGGCCACCTGCTTTCGGGATTGTAACTTGAGCTTGCGGACCTCTTCCATCATCTCGTCCAGTCCGATCAGTTCTACCAATTGCCCATCGACCAGCAGCTTCTCGCCCTCGTTCAACGAAAGCCCGGTATCGCAGCCCACGCATTTCAATTTGGATTCGTCGCCGCTCATCTCAGTTCAGGAAAAGAAGGCAAATAGGGAAAAAAAGGGTTTCGGTCTACAGGAAGTAGAACCGGGTCTTGTAGGTCAGGCAGACGTTTCCCATCTTCTCCAGGCGGTCCAGCACCCCGGAGTAGCGGCGGACCATGACCTTTCCCTCGTCCGGGAGCTTCTCCCTGAGCAGTTTGACCTCCGCCAAAAGCTTGTTGGCATCCTCCACCGAGAATATCCTCTTGCTCTCGACGGACGATGGAACGCTTGCCACAATGGCGCAGTTGTACTTCTGAGCTATTCCCGGCAACGCGCTGTTCTCCGGTCCGAAGGTGCCCATGCAGCCCCTTCCCTCGTCCCAGGACAGAGGGCACTTGAGGCAGGTGGCGGCCATGTCGTCGAAGGAAAGCATGTCCCAACCGGTGAGCCGGTCGTCCTTGCCGGCCTTCTGCATCAGAGAGGCCAGGCGGTCAGCGGGCACCTTGTCCACAGATATCCATCCGGTGTACATCTTCTGGCTCTCGGCGGTCAGCAACTGGCGGTCCGCATCGTTCTTGACCTTCTCCAGGTACAACGTTTCCATCTCCGGGTCCATGCGGTTCCTCTTCAGGAACGCCTCCCAGTTCGCTCCCATGAGCAACTTGGCCTGGGCTATCGGCACGACCAGATCGAACTCGGCCAGATCTTCGAAACCAGAAACGTCCTTCAGGTTGACCTTCAAAAGGGTGGTCTTTCCGATCTTGCACAACGCGCTGTCACTGTCTATCTCACAAATTGCTATCGAGACTCCCATTCTATCCCTTCCTGCCGCGTATTACAAAAAGGGCGGTATATATCGCTTATCCCCTTAACGCTGAAATTGATTTTTGTCTGACAAGAAGACGGTGCCTGATATGTCTGGCCGGGATACGGTTTATATATTGTTGAAATTGAATACCTGTGGGGAATGGCAATGGCGGAAACGGACACGTGGCCCATGGCCAGTGGCGATTACGTTCTGGGAAACGAAGCATCGTCTGTCGCGGTGCTGATCGTGGGCAGGGGAGCGGTCGAGGTACCGTCGGAGCTCTTCTGCATAAAAGGAATCCTGAAGACCGAGAACATAGGTCTGGAGAGGGTCATCGCCAACGTGATCTCCAATCCTGGCATCAGGGTGCTGGTGCTATGCGGAAAGGAGGAGTTCGGGCATTTTCCAGGAGAGGCCATCCACGCCCTGATGAAGAACGGCGTGGACGAACAACGCCGCATTCGGAACACACGATCGGCCATCCCGTTCCTGTGCGACCTGCCACCAGACGCCATAGAGCGCTTCCGTGAGCAGGTGGAGTTGGTGGATGTGATGGACGACTCGCCGGCGCAGGAGATCGCCGCCTACGATCCGATATACGAGTTCGCCCCGGAGAGCCAGGAACGCTTGGAGAGCATGTTGAGGAAACTTTCTAAAAGGAACTACGCGCCGTTCCCGGGAAGGCCCATGTTCGTCCGTTCCAAGGCCTTCGCCGGAGAAGGGGTCAGCGTCGCCAAACAACTTCACCTGGCCTCGGACGACTTCATCACCCCCATGCTCCGTCTCCCTTCGGACGGCCTGAACACGGACATGGGAATGGTCCTGCTGGACCAGGAGTTCGGAGTGGTCCTGGAGCCGTTGCAGGGCCGTATAATAACCGTGCCGTCCGTCGAGCTGGCATTGAGATTGCGTTCCTATCTGACGGGGTTCTGACATGTACAAGTTCCAAACCGCGCAGCGTGAATTTAGCATCGGGGGCGTGAAAGTTGGAGGCCAGCCTGGTAAGAGGAGGACCATGCTGGTCGGTTCGCTTTTCTATCCCAGGCACTCGGTGGTCCTGGATACACGCAAGGGTGCGTTGGACCATGCGAAACTGAACGAGAGACTGGACAGCTATCTTGCAACCATCAACAAATGCGGCTGCCCTTCCGGCCTGATGCTGTACGCGGAGAGCGTTGAGGCCGCCCGGGCATACCTGGAAGCGGTGTGCGACAAGGTGCCAGGACCGCTGTTCGCCGATTCCGGCAGCGCTGAGGTGCGGCTTTCATTCCTCAGAAGCGCCCAGGAGATGGGAATATCGGATAGGTTGGTGTACAACACCATAAACGCCGGCCTTTCGGACCAGGAAAGGGAGGCGCTAAGAGCCTGCCCGCCGGTGAACGCGGTAGTTCTGGCGTTCAACCCCCGCGGGGACGACGTCAAGGGAAGGATATACATGCTCGATAACGGGGACGACATCATCCCCCAGGGCCTGGTATCATCGGCGGAGGAACTGGGGATCAAGAACCTGTTGATAGACACCGCGGTCACCTCACCTGACCTCAGCGCCGGATCGGCCTTGCGATCAATATTAGTGGCCAAGGCCAAGTGGGGTCTGCCGACCGGGTGCGCCCTGCACAATGCTGTGGAATGCCTGCGATTGGACGGTTTGGATGACCCCCAGGAAGCCCGGAAAAGCGTGGACGCCTCGGCCGTGGCGATCAGCATCATGGCCGGAGCGGACTATGTGGTCTACGGTCCTTTGGAATATGCCAAGCGCACCATGCCCGTGGCCTCCTTCGCCGACAAGATGATGGAGCAGGCGGCCAGGGACCTCTAGAGCTCGATCGAGCACCCCGCCCCCAGCGATAAGAACCCTGGGAAGCGGTCCGAGAACAGCTTGGTGGCCGCGAACCCGGTGCAGTGCATCGGGGCCACCTTGCTTACGCCGGTTCGCTTGACCCCCTCAATGGTCTTCAGCAGCAGTTCGACGTCCGCCCTTCCCAGGTGGAACCCTCCGGCGGCCATGATCATCCTCCTCCCGGTGTGCATGCTGACCTGGGTGAGCGTGTTCACGATGCCCGGATGACCGCACCCGGTGAGCACCAGTAGCCCGTTCCGGGTGGAAACGCACAATGCCTGCTCCTCCCTGATGATGTCCTGGGACGTCACACCGTCCCGCTCGATAAGGAAGGATGCGGGTCTCTCAAAGTCCGTCCTCCTGAATATCTCACCAGATATGCTTATTCCCTCCGCGATCTCCCTCGGCCGGTCGTCGTAAATCGGCGTTTGGTCGTTCAGAAGGGCCAGAAGTTCGACCGATGCCCCGATCTCCTTTCGATTCCCGGGCGTCTCCACGAAACGGCGTCCCTGGAAGGTCAAGGGATGCGTGTGGACCGGGACCCCTTCCTTGATCAGGAGCGGCAACCCGCCCAGATGATCGTAGTGTCCATGGGAGATGAGGACCGCGTCGATGTCCTTCGGTCTTAATCCGACGAGGTCAAGATTGTGAGCGAACGCCCTTTCCGAAGAACCAGCATCCAAAAGCACATTTTTTCCATGGTCGGTCTGGATCAAAAGGGAAAGGCCGTGCTCGGCAATGAAGTCGCCGGGGGCCTTGGAAATGGAAAATAAAGGGTTTGCTTCGCCTGCGTGATCGTCCACCAGGCAGGTCAGGCGCACCTAAGCGTCCTCTCCCTTCTTCACGATCTTCAGGGCGCTGAAGTCGTAGACGCTCTCCGGACACACCGACTGACATTTCTTGCACGCGGTTCCCAGGCAGTGCTCGGTGTTGACCCGGATGAGGAACTTCTTGTGCCCCATGGCCGAGACCTGAAGGGCGCATTCGGGACATTCCTTCTGGCACTTCTTGCAGCCGATGCAGCCCTCGAAGGAGCCCATGAGATACACGCCCACATCGTCCAGGGTCTTCAGTCCGCGAGCGCCGATGACCGGGATATCTGAAAGCACCAGACGGATGGTCTCCTTCGGACGCACGATGTCTGGCAAGGGCCGAAGGCCAGCATACTGGACCATCTCGTTGTACATGTCCATGGACATGCCCTCCGTCCAGTAGGCTATCTCATTTACGTAGATGTCCTCGAACACCTTGCTGCTGGCGAACATAATGTGCTTGCTGGATATGGCGTTGGCCACGTCCTGCATCTTGTCCAGGCCATCATCATCGACCAGTATGTCGTAGGACATCATCAACGATGTGTTCCCGGCCTGCACAGTCTTCTCCAGCACCCTCGGGATGAGCCCGACGGTCTGCGCCTTTATCGGATCGACGTAGGTACCGGACGCTCCGGCCATGTACATGGTCTTAACTTCCGCGTCGGCAACTCCAACTTCCTCGATGAGCGTACGGTGCCCGGCGCGGATGGCCCCGGTGGCCTTACCCGCTTCGCGCACATCCTCCTCCCCGAAGTAGATGCCATTGGTGAGGTGTATCTTGTGGTCGGGGGTGTCCACATAGGGCAATTTTATGATGCCGGTCTCCAGCCCGACGGCCATGGCGGCCACGGTACCGGTTCCGGTGATCCCGCGGGCGACCATTCCGTCCAAACGCTCCTCTTTCCCGGTGCGCGGATCGACCAGGGCGGCCCTGACCGGGTGCAGCTTGTCGCTGAGCACCACGTTGTACCATCGGCCGTTCTCCCCGAGCACGATGTCGGATATGGCCTGCGGCGCCGCCAGCATGCCGAAGTCAATGGACTGGCCCTCCATGGCCGGTCCGGCCGCGGCGGAACCGGTGTACAGTTCGCCCTTGTAGAACAGCCCCATCTCGGCATTGGTTCCGAAGTCGGTCACCATGCAGGTCTCCATCTTGTCCAACATTCCGGTCTTCATGATCATGGCCAAGGCGTCCGCGCCGATCTCGTGGCGGATGGATGGCGGAATGCGTACCTCGGCCGTGCGCCTGACGGAGCTCATGCCCAGCTCATCGGCCTTGATCACGTGGGCCTTGCGCTCAGGGACCTTGACGTTGAGCCTCCTCAGGATGGACTGGCCGGCGAAAGCTAGATCACGGATCTCGATCTTCTCGAACATGGACATCTGAGCAGGGTTCCCGCAAACGGAGACCCGCTCGATCTCCTCGGGCTTGGCGCCCATGGTCCCGATCAACTTGTCGACCGTCTCAATGATTATCCGGTGTCCAACGTCGGACCCGTTCTCCATCCAGAAATGCAGATGGTCCATGATGTTGGCCCCGGGCAGCGGGTGCCTCATGGTGATGGCCGTAGCCAGGATCTTGCCTTTGTTGTCCAGATCTACCAGGTGTCCCCGGTAACCGCTAGTACCTAAATCCAGCGCGACTCCCAATGCCATGGATAACCTCGAGGGGAGAATGCCATCGTCGGATTTATAATACTGTTCCCTTTTTAGTGTCCTTGGAAGGTTCGTCCAGCCTGTCGTGTATATTATGCTTGTCACATTCCATTGACAACGAGATTTATACTCGGTAGGTCGTTAACGGCCCTGGTGTGATTACATGAGGATCGCCCAGGTAACAGGTTTCTTGGGGAGCGGAAAGACCACCTTCCTGATCGAGGTGGCCAAGGAGCTGAACTCGCGCGGGTTGAAGGTCGCCACCATCGTGAACGATGTCGGTCACATCAACGTGGACCGCAAGTGCATGGAGGTGCACGGCATCGATACCATGGAAATTTCTGGAGGATGCATCTGCTGCGAGGTGCAGGGCACCCTGACCACCACGGTGACCAACATCTACATGAGCTTCAAACCGGACGTGATACTCGTGGAGCCGACCGGAGTGGCCATTCCGCTCGGCCTTAAACAGGCCGCGGCGCAGACGGTGAAGAAGATGCCGAAGATCTTGGAACAGTCGCCGATCGTCACCTTCGTGGACGCCATGCGCATCGAGAAGCTGATGAACAACGTACGCCGGCTGGTGGAGACCCAGATCATCGAGGCGGACGCGGTCCTCATCAACAAGGTGGACGCGGTGAGCGAGGAGCGCCTTCGTTCGGTGACGGAACTGGTCAAAGGGCTCAACCCTGAGGTGCGGCTTATCTACGGTTCGGCACGGACCGGTCAGGGCATCAAGGAAGTGGCCGACCTGATGGTGAACGGAGAGGCCGTGGTCTACGACCTCTCGGACGCCGAGGACCGTTTCGACAAGAAGTACGGGGAGTGATCTAATGGACCAGAAGGAAAGGCAGCTGCTGACCCACCGAGCCTCGGACGAGCTGGGTAAGTTCTCCATGTGGATCAGGCTGTACATCAAGGACCCCCTGGACGGCAAGAGGTCCGAGGAAATGGTACTGGACCTCATGAACGGCATCACCAAGGAATGCTTCGCCCGGGGGGCGGACATGATCGGGCACGTCAAGTCGTTCCTTACCGCCGAAGGAGGTTCCACGATATCGGTGAGCCTCATCGACCTGGACATTCCGCCGACGGTGCAGAACCGTTTCGACGGCACCGAGATGATGCGCGGCGAGCTGATCGTTCACGTCATCGTGCACGGCCTGTGGGACCCTCAGGTGCGCGAGACGTCCCTGGAGTTCACCAAGGGGTTCATGGCCGAGCGTTCTATCGACTACGAAGTGATCAACGATTTCTACGAAAAAGAGAAGCGCGTCAAGGACTGAGCGGGAAAGGATATCTAAACTAAATGCGCATTAAGGCGTATGCTCCCGCGGGAAAGGTTCGAGGCAGCTTTTGACAGGACGCCAGTGGATAGGCCCCCGATCATGTACCAGCACCTTGGAGCGGCCAGGACCGTTCTGAACGCTGCCGGGTTGACCATGCGGGAAGGTTACCACGACCCTGAGAAGTTCGCCAAGATCTGCATCATGGCCCAGCGCATCACCGGCTTCGACAACGTCATGGCCGCCTGGGGGGACCTGTTGGTGGATGCCAGGGCCCACGGTTCGAAGTGGAAATGGCCGGACAGGGACTTCTACCCGCGTTCGGACGGGTACGCCATCTCATCGCTGGCCGAGCTGGACCGGATACAGCCGGTCGACCCTATGAAGGATGAGTACTGGTCAGTGCCGCTGCGGGCCGGAGGGTTGTTGCAGGAACGCCACGGAAAAGAGGTGGCCGTGGCCGGATTCTTGAACGCCCCCATGGTCCTGGGCGGGGAGATAATGGGATACGAGAATCTGCTCATGTCCACCTGGTCCGAGCCTGAACTGGTCATAGACCTTTTCGACCGGCTCATTGAATCCACGTACATGTACGGAGAGCACCTGTCCAGAATGGGCATCGGCTACGCGTTCATCGAGGACGCTACATGCAATCCGGAGGTCAACACCCCCGAAGGGTTGGAAAGGTTCGACCTGGCGTTCGTTTCCAAGATCATGACGAATTTACGCTCGAAGGGGGTGCGGTCCATCGTTCACAATTGCAACGCGAACCCTTATCTCGACGGATATCTCAAGATGGACATCGATGCTCTGCACATAATCCCCAAGGCGGAGGAACGAATGGGGGTCTACGATAAGTTCCGCTCGCGGACGACGCTGATCGGCGGAATAGACCAGACGTTCCTGCTGTTCAAGGGCACCCCGACGCAGGTGGAGACCGAGGTGAAGGCCATGATGTCAGATTGGGGGGATGGCCCGGGATTCATGATCGCCCCGGGTTGCGAGATGGCCTTCAAGACACCCATAGAGAACATAATCGCCCTCCGAGAGGGAGCTGCCAAATGGGCCAACGGTATTGGGAACGATGGTTAAACACTTGTTAATATTTTACAATCGTTTCATTTAGCTTGAGCTTAGCCAGATGTCACAAAATTAACCAGCGTTAAAGATGTTGCATCCACTTTCACCCCCGATAGATTAATGTATGGAAAATTAGATACTCGGAACAAGTCAGTTTCCTACTGAATATTAGGAGGAATTAATTTGTCTGGTAATTTGACTCCAAGGGACAGGGTATTGGATGCCCTCAAGGGAAAGAAGCATGACAGACCGCCGGTGGCAGTTTTCACCCAGAGCGCAACCATGGGACAGATGGAAGCCCTCGGCGTTTCCTGGCCGGAAGCCCATTACAACGTTGACATGATGGTCAAGCTGGGAGCTGGACAGGCCAAGGT
>Ga0209507_1002265_pt1 | contig 13297 bp, 8 predicted proteins | sample AD_UKC028_MetaG_FD_184414 | JGI IMG/M metagenome (GOLD analysis project Ga0209507, IMG submission 184414) | Active sludge microbial communities of municipal wastewater-treating anaerobic digesters from USA - AD_UKC028_MetaG (SPAdes) (version 2) | ecosystem: Engineered > Bioreactor > Anaerobic >...
TCGTCCGCCCGCGCTTCAGCTCGACGTTCATCGCCGCACGCGGGAATTCGTACATCAGCTTGGGCGCCATCGGCTTGCCGTCGTTCATCGCGTAGATCAGCGAATTGCTGTCGGCGGGAATCGGCGCACCGGTCGCGACATTCTTCACATCGGCCAGCACACCGGGGCCAAGATAGGGAACGATGCTGCCATCCTTGAGGCCGGCCAACAGTTTTTCGCGCAGTTCTGGGGTCATGTCGTTTGCTCTGAAAAGGGATTCAACCCCTCTCAGCAAATTCCACGCCCGACCGCCAAGCACGCAACCGCAAGCCTTTCAGCGGATCGCCACGGCGCAATGTCGGGTTTGCGACAAGATGACGGGCAAGCTATGCGACATCGCCAGCATGCAGCATCGGCGCTGAGCGCCACCCTTGGCACCCGTTCAACGACCGGATCTTCTCATGGGCTAGATCGCAGAACTTTCATTTCACATTTTTCCGGTAAAAACTCTCAACAAATTGATTAATAAATTATTTTTAGACATAATTCATTTCATATTTCGTTTCATAATTTATTTCACTCATGCGCACGCCTCTCGATGATCTTCATGCCGCCCTGCGGCTTGGGCCCCTGGCAGGGGTCGAGCTTCGTCGCGCGCTGGGCGGCATCAGTGCAGCCACGCTATCGCGCATGGTCGCCAGTGGCGGCACCGGGATCGTCCGACGCGGCGGCTCCCGGCGCATTCGCTACGGCCTGCGCCGCTCGCTGCGCGGCCAGGCCGAAACCCTGACCCTCTATCGAATTGACGCCCGGGGGGTCGGACATCTCGTCGGCCATCTGGATCTCGTCGCCCCGGAAGGGAGTGCGCTGGCCCTTAACACACCGTTCGCCTGGCCGCTCGATCCAGATTCTGAAATGCGCGACGGCTGGTTCGACGGGCTGCCCTACCCCTTGCTCGACATGCGCCCACAAGGCTTTATCGGGCGCAACTTTGCGCTGCTGAACGCCCCAGCGCTGGGTGTGCCGGAAGATTTGGCGCGCTGGTCTGACGACGACGTTGTGCATGTACTCGCCAACGTCGGGCATGACCTTTCCGGCGACCTGATCCTCGGCGCTCGCGCGTACGACCTTCACCTGGCAACTCGCCACGAATGGGAACGCAAGCTCATCCGCAGCGCCGATGTTCCGGCCGCCTACCCCGACCTTGCCCAGCGCGCGCTGGGCCACGGCTTCGCCGGCTCCTCGGCGGCCGGCGAGTTTCCAAAGTTCGCGATCCAGCGTGAAATCGACGGCGAGCCGGTATCGGTCATCGTCAAATTTTCCGGGGCAGACGACTCACCGGCGGTGCGCCGCTGGTCTGACCTGCTGGTCAGCGAGCACCTGGCGCTGGAAACCCTGGCGGCCGAACTCGGTATTGAAAGCGCCCGCAGCACCATCCGCCGCTACGCCGGTCGCACCTTTCTGGAGGTCGTGCGCTTCGACCGCAGCGGGCCGCACGGCAGGCTAGCGCTGTGCTCGCTCGGTGCGCTCAACGGCGCACTGCTCGGCATGCCGGGTGCCTCTTGGCCCACCGTTGCCGAGGCACTGCACCGCCATGGCTGGCTGCCGGCCGACGATGTATCGAGGATCGGACAGCTCTGGTGGTTCGGACGGCTGATCGCCAATACCGATATGCACGACGGCAACCTGTCCTTTCGCCCCGGCCTTTCTCTGGCGCCCGCCTACGATATGCTACCGATGGCCTACGCCCCCCTGCGCGGCGGCGAACTACCCGATTTCAGCTTCGCCCCGCCGCAAGCCCGCCCGGAAGACGCAGTAGCCCGGAAAAAAGCAGCCAGCGCCGCAATCGTATTCTGGCAACGCTGCGCGATGGACGACCGGATCAGCAAGACATTTCGTGAAATCTGCGCGGCGAATGCCGGCAGGATCGAAGGGTTTTCAAACTAACCTCGTCGCCTCGATTGCCGACAGACACAATAGGCAGGGTTTAACTCTCACTATCGGCCAATTCCAGCCACCCGTGCCATCTTCCTCAAAGCGGTCATTTGACCGTCCCGATTTCCCGAAAGCAGCCGCTCGTCTCAGCTGATTAATCAAGGCATCTGAACGGCAGGTTGCGGTGGGGGAAACTCAGCGAGGCAAAGCATTGTTATCCCAATCCATAGCTTGGGCTGGCGTAGGGTCCGAGCGCCCCGCAGCGAAGTAATTGTAGCGGCACGCCGGCATTCCAATGCAGGTCCGGCGCGCCGATTCCTTCTGCTAGGCTGCGACGGATTCCGCTCGCAGCGCAGGGACGGCTTGCGCGTCGCCCGCTAATGGCCGGATCTTGAACCAGATCGCGTACAAGGCCGGCAGGAACACCAGGGTCAGAATCGTCCCGGCGAACGTTCCGCCGATCAGCGTATAGGCCAGCGTTCCCCAGAACACCGACTGGGTCAGCGGGATGAAGGCCAGCATCGCGGCCAGCGCGGTCAGGATGACCGGGCGGGCACGTTGCACGGTGGCCTCGACGACGGCGTTGAAGGGCGCCAAGCCGTCCGCGATGCTGTCGCGAATCTGGCCGATCAGGATCAGCGTGTTGCGCATCAGGATGCCGGACAGGGCGATCAGGCCGACCAGGGCATTGATGCCGAACGGCTGCCCGAACAGCAACAGCGTCGGCACGACGCCGATCAGGCCGAGCGGTGCGGTGGCGAATACCATCATCATCGCGGCGATCGAGCGTACCTGGAAGATGATGGTGATCAGGGTCAGTGCGATCATGATCGGGAAGACCGGTGCCAGGGCGCGATTGGCCTTGCCCGACTCCTCGATGGCGCCAGCCATTTCGATCCGGTAGCCGGCCGGCAGTTTGGCGATGATTGGTTGCAGTTTCTGCCACACGGCGCTGGAGACATCAGGCGGCTGCAGGCCCTCGGCGATGTCGCCGCGCACGGTGATGGTCGGCGTGCGGTCGCGGCGGCGCAGAATCGGGTCTTCCATGCGCACCTCGACCTTCCCGACCTGCGCCAGCGGAATCTTTTGACCGGCCGCGCCGACCAGCGTGAAGTCGCCAATCCGGCCCGGATCGAGCCGCGTGTTGCCGGCCGAACGGGCGGTGACCTGCACCGAACGGATGTCCTCGCGCACTTCCGTAATCGGGATGCCGCTCAGCAGGAACTGCAGCTGCTGGGCCACGTCGGTAGACGTCAGGCCAATGTTCTGCAGGCGATCCTGGTCGAGCGAGAAATGCAGCGCTGGCACGCGCTCGCCCCAATCGGTATTGACCGTCCGCATCTGCGATGAGCTCTGCATCACAGTCCGCACCTCTGCCGCGATGTCGCGCAGCTTGTCCGGGTCCGGCCCCATGACGCGGTAGGCCACGGGAAACGGCGACGGGGGGCCGAACACGATCTGGGTTACGCGCACCCGCGCCTCGGGCGCCAAGCCGTCGGCCACCGCCTCGCGCAGCCTGAACTTGAGGGCTTCGCGTTCCTTGTCGTTCCCGGTCAGGATGACGATCTTGGCGAACGACGGATCGGGCAATTCGGGTGACATCGCCAGGAAGAAGCGCGGCGCGCCCTGGCCGATGTAGGACGTCACGACCCTGGCCTCCTGCTGCTCGGCCAGCCAGGCTTCGACCTTGGCCGTCGCGGCACTGGTTTGCGCGATCGAGGTGCCATAGGGCATCTGCACCTCGACCAGCACTTCCGGCCGGTCGGAGGTCGGGAAGAACTGCTTGTTGACGACGCCCATGCCGAGAATCGCGACCACGAAGGCGCCAATCACGCTTGCCGCGACCAGCCATTTACGCCGGATCACCCAGCCCAGCAGCCGGCGGAAGCGCTCGTAGTTCGGCGTGCCGTAGATGGTCCCGTGCCCGCCCGCTTGCTTCTGGTAATTCGGCAGCAGCTTGACCCCGAGGTAGGGCGTGAACACGACGGCAACGATCCACGAGGCGATCAGGGCCGTGCCGACGACCCAGAACATGTTGCTGGTGTACTCGCCGGCGGTCGACTTGGCGAAGCCGTTGGGCATGAAGCCGATCGCCGTCACCAGCGTGCCGGCCAGCATCGGCGCGGCGGTGTGGCTCCAGGCATAGGCCGCGGCGCGGATGCGGTCGTAGCCTTCCTCCATCTTCACGACCATCATCTCGATGGCGATGATCGCGTCGTCGACCAAGAGCCCGAGGGCCAGGATCAAGGAACCCAGCGTGATGCGGTCGAAATTCTTGCCGGTCGCCGCCATGATGATGAAGACCACGGCCAGGGTCAGCGGCACCGCGCCTGCGACCACGACGCCGGCGCGCCAGCCCATGCTCAGGAAGCCGACCAGGATCACCACGCCGAGGGCGACCAGGAACTTGACCATGAACTCGCCAACGGCCGACTGGATATTGACCGACTGGTCCGTCACCTTGGACAGACTCATGCCGAGCGGCATTTCGGCGTTGATCGTCGCCGCTTCCGCCTCCAGCGCCTTGCCCAGATTGAGGCCGTTCCAGCCCTCGCGCATGACGACGCCGAGCAGCAGGGTCGGCTCGCCGTTGTTGCGGATCAGGAAAGTGGCCGGGTCTTCATAGCCGCGCTTGACCTCGGCGATATCGCCGAGCTTCAGCGTCCGGCCGCGCGCCGCGACCGGCGTATTGCGGATCGCCTCCAGATCGTCGATGGCACCTTCCAGCCGGATGAAGACCTGCGGGCCCTTGGCTTCGATCGAGCCGGCCGGCGTCATGACATTGCGGCTGTTGAGCGCCGCGAAGAGGTCGTGCGGCGAGACGCCCAGCGTCGCCAGACGGTCATGCGAGAACTCGACGAAAATCCGTTCGGCCTGCTCGCCGATAATGTTCACCTTCTTGACGCCGGGCACGTGCAGCAGGCGCTGACGCATGTTCTCCGCATCGCGCACCAGGTGCCGATGCGGCTCGCCCTTGGCTTTCAGGGCGAAGAGCGCAAAGGTCACGTCGGCATATTCGTCATTCACCATCGGGCCGATGACGCCCCGCGGCAGTTTGAGCGCCTCGTCGCCGAGTTTCTTGCGCGCCAGGTAGAACTGGTCGGGAACGTCGGCGGGCGGCGTACTGTCGAGCAGGAATACCGTGGTGAAAGCCAGCCCCGGGCGCGTAAAGGTCTCGGTCCGGTCATACCAGCGCAGTTCCTGCATGCGTTTTTCCAGCGGTTCGGCGACCAATTCTTCCATCTCCCTGGCGGTCGCCCCGGGCCAGGCGGTGATCACGGTCATCTGCTTGATGGTAAAAGCCGGGTCTTCAGCCCGACCCAGGGTCAGGAAGGCGATAACGCCGGCGACGAAGATCGCCAGCATCAGAAACAGGGTGACCGGGCGCTCGCGTACCGCGAGGGCGGAGAGGTTGAAGGAACTCATTTCCGTTCCCCGCCGGGCGCCGCCACGCTTGGCGCTGCTTCGCCGTCAGCCAGTCGCACCTGCTCGCCTTCGTGCAGCAGATGCGCGCCGAGCACGACGACGCGATCGCCTGCCGCGAGGCCGCCGACGACTACAGCGGTTTCGCTACCCAGGCCGACCACCTGCACGGCACGCCAAGTGACCTGAGACTCCTTCCCCGCGACCAGCCAGACGCCGGGCCCTTTGCCGGGATCGAAGATCGCCCCGAGCGGCACCTGCAGCGCCGGAACAGAGCGGTCATGCGGGATGTGGATGGCGATGGTCGAGCCTAGGGGGGCATCGGCCAGTTGGCCTTCCAGCACGTAGCGCGCCTCGAATGTCCGCGTCTGCGGGTTGGCGGCATCTGACAACTGGCGCAGTTTTGCCGCGCCGGTCAGTCCGCTGCCATACAAGGCCGCACGGGCTACCGATCCGATCGCCGGGCGCAGGGTTTCGGGGAGTTCGATGAGCGCTTCGCGGCGCCCGGCATGCGCCACCCGGACAACCACTTGCCCGGCACCGACGACCTGGCCAGGCTCGGCCAAGGTCTCGACCACCACGCCGTCGGCGTCGGCGAGCAGGGTCGTGTAACCTGTTTCGTTGCGGGCAACGTCGGCCTGAGCCTTGGCTGCATTGAGTTCTGCCCTTGCCGACTCGGCGGCGGCCTTGATCTTGTCGTAGGCCGAGGCGGACACCGCCCCCGCCGCGACCAGATCGCGGTACCTGGCCTCGTCGTCGGCGCTCTGGCGGGCGCGCGCCGTGGCGGCAGCAACGGCCTCGTCATGGGCACGCGTGGCGAGCTTCAAATCGGTGGGGTCGATGCGCATCAGAGGCTGGCCGCGCTTGACGGCCAGCCCGGTATCGACCAGGCGTTCCAGAATCTTGCCGGGGACGCGGAACCCCTGGTCGCTCTGCACCCGCGCCGCAACGATGCCGGTGAATGAACGTTCGGCCTGGCCAGCGACCGCCACTGCGCCGACCCGCACGAGGGGAGTTGCGGTCCGCGGATCGTTTGACGAAGTGGCATCGCCGCACGCTGCCAGGGCTAAGGGCAACAGACCGACGACGGCGAGAAAGGGAAGATTACGGTGCTGAAGCATGGCGACCTCCAGGAATGCGAAGGCCTCCATCTTCTATCTAGTGACCAATATTGTCAATGGTCACTTTTTACTCAGGTAGCGTTCTAAGGCGCCAGACTACGCAGCACCAGGTTCGACAGTTGTGTGGGCGCGTCCTCGACGAGGTCGAGGTTGTGCTGGAGCAGCAGCGGATTCACATAGGGCAGCATGACGAGATAGATCGCATGCACCGTCTCGTCGAGCGGCGTCTTGCGCTCGAACTCGCCCGTCTCCCGCCCTTCGCGGACGATCTCCGTCAGGATCTGCCGGATGCGCTCCCCGTAGGCGCGCGCCGACGGCCATCCCTCGCCGGCGGAATGCGCGGCGATGTCGTACAACTTGCGGTCGTTGAAGAACAGACTCACGCTTGTCGTCACTAAGGCTTTGAATAGTCGGCGAAATTTTTCCGTCGGCGTGGTGGCGCCGGCCACCGCCTCGTCGACCGCAGCGACGATGGCGCTCAGGGTCTGGGTGCAGATGGCCTCGCCGATCGCCTGCTTGGAGTCGAAGAACTTGTAGATATAGGCCTTGGAAAAGCCGATCGCCTTGGCCAGGTCGGAGACCGTGGTCTTGTCGTAACCGTAGTGGCTGAAGTGCTCGCCGGCCGCCTCGACGATCTGCTCGCGAACGCTGTGGTCGGCGGGGCCGCGTGCCTGTGGTGTGGAAGATTCGATTTCGCTCATGGGAAAAACAATACATCGTCTGAAGTCACTTGACAACCAGTGACCATTTTGGGTTATAGTCACCAAAACAGATCAAACCCCGAAGGACTCCCATGTTCGCCCATCCCCGCTCCCTTGTCCTGCTTCTGAGTGCCGGCATCTTGACGGGCTGCGCTGTCGGCCCCGATTACCGGTCGCCCGAAATCGGGCTGTCGTCCACCTTCCTCGGGCAGGAAGCTGTCGATCACCGGCAGGTTCAGCAGCAGGCCGAACTGACGATCTGGTGGGCCGCCTTCGACGATTCCCTGCTGACGCACTTTATCTTGCTCGCCCTCGAACAGAACCTTGACATCGCGCAAGCAGCGGCCCGGGTCGCCCAGTCGCGCGCGTCATTGCGCTACGCCGATGCGGCGCTGCTGCCAGCGGCCAACGTGAGCACAAGCGCGGCGCGAGTCTACCAGTCGGTCGAAACCCCGCTCGGGCAGCTACTCAATGCCACGCCCGGCTTCGATCGCTATGGCAGTTACTACGAGGCCAACCTCGGGGCAAGTTGGGAGATCGACGTGTTCGGCGGGCTGCGCCGAGGGCAGGAGGCGGCACGTGCTGCGTACGAGGCCTCCGAAGCCGGCGCGGTGGCGACCCGGCTGGCCGTGGCCGCGCAGACAGCGGATGTGTACGTCACGGTCCGTGGATTGCAGGCGCGCATTGCGATCGCCCGGCAGCAAGTGGAAACCCGCCGCCAGTTGCTCGCCATGGTCAGGCTGCAGTACGAGAAGGGAATCGCCGCCGAGCTCCAGATGAATCAGGCCGCGGGTTCATTGACCCAGGCCGAGGCGCAAATCCCGGTCCTGGAAACCGGCCTCGATGCGGCGATGAACGCGCTGGACGTGCTGCTCGGGGTGCAGCCGGGAACCTACCGGACGGAATTGGCCGCGGTGAAGCCGGTCCCCGTCGCGCCGGGTCTGACAGCGACCGGCACGCCGGCCGACATGATTCGGCGCCGACCGGATCTGATCGTTGCCGAGCGGCGTCTGGCAGAGGCCAATGCGCGCATCGGCGTGGCGATTGCGGAGTACTACCCCAAGTTCTCGCTCGCCGGTCTGCTCGGTAGCGCCACCGCGATCGCGAGCGGCAACCTCTTTACTGACGGTTCGAGCCAGGCCCAGGGCATCCTCGGACTGCGCTGGCGCTTGTTCGACTTCGGCCGCGTCGATGCTCAGATCGCCGCCGCGCGAGGCCAGGAGGCCGAAGCCCTGGCAGCTTACCGGCTGGCCGTATTGCGGGCGACCGAGGATGTCGAAAACGCCTTTTCCGCTCTCGTCAAACGTGAAGCCCAAGTCGGCATCCTGACGCGGGGTGAATCGTCGTTCGCCCGGGCGCGTGAGAACTCCTTTGCCGCCTACCAGGGAGGCGTCGTCAGCCTGATCGAGGTGCTCGATGCCGACGGCAACCTGCTGCAGGCGCGCGACGCCAAGGCCCAGGCGCAAACGGAAGCAGCGCGCGCCGCCATCGCCTCCTTCCGGGCCTTGGGCGGCGGCTGGGATGCACTCCATGCAAACAGCGACCGCCTCTCCACCAACGACTACAGGTAAGCAAAATGACCACAACAGAGAATTCATGGGTGCTCATCACGGGCGCGTCGAGCGGCTTCGGCGCGGAGTTCGCCCGCCAGTATGCCGAGCAAGGCCACTCGCTGGTCCTCGTGGCGCGCCGGCTGGACCGGCTGCACGCACTCGCCGAGACGCTATGCCGGCAGTATCGCATCGAGGTCGTGGTGGAGCAGGCCGATCTCTCGGACATTGTAGCCGTCACCCATCTGCATCAGCGCCTCCACGAGCGGGGCATCGCCATCGATATCCTGATCAACAACGCCGGCCATGGACTGCAAGGCCCCTTTGTCGATAGCGCGCTGGACGCGACACTGGCGATGGTGCAGCTGGATGTCGCGAGCCTGACCGCGGTCACCCACGTCTTCGCCCAGGACATGCGGGCGCGCGGACGCGGGAAAATCCTGCTGGTCGCCAGCCTGCTGGCCTACCAGGGCGTGCAGAATTTCGCCGTCTATGCCGCCGCCAAGGCCTACGTACTGCGTCTGGGTGAAGCGCTGCATCGCGAACTCAAGCGCGATGGCATCACCGTGACGACGCTGTGCCCCGGCATGTCGGATACCGGTTTCGCCGCCGCAGCGCAGCAGAAAATCACGCCGGCGCTAAAGCAGTTGATGATGCAGCCGGCCCCCGTCGTTCGCGCCGGAATCCGCGCCTTGCAGGCCGGACGCATCAGCGTCGTGGCGGGCTGGGCGAACCAGGCCCTGGTGATCCTCACCTGGGCGACGCCGCGCTGGCTGCACCAGGCCTTTATGTCGCGCGCGATGAACGGATGAAGCCTCATACACCAAGGAGTTGATCCCATGACAACACAAACCGCCGCGATGAATCCCGAAGAATCGCTTGCCCGCTGGCGGGCCGAGGAAGCGGCCGTACGCGCCCGCCTCCAGACGGCTCCAGGCGTGGCCTCGCCTGCCCAGGTCGCCGGGCGCAGCGGATTGCAGATATTCCAGGCGCTGCTCGCCGGGGAAATTCCGCCCCCGCCGATGGCTGCCACGCTCGACTTCACGCTGCTGCGCATTGAGCCGGGATTCGCGCTCTTTCAGGGACAGCCACGCCTCAGCCATTACAACCCGATGGGCACGGTGCACGGCGGCTGGTTCGCGACCCTGCTCGACACCGCCATGGGGTGTGCCGTGCATTCCACGCTGCCAGCGGGCAAGGTCTACACCACCCTGGAACTGAAGCTCAACCTCGTCCGCGCACTCACCGATGCCGTGCCGCTGGTGCGCGCCGAAGGCCGGCTGGTCCACGGCGGCCGCCAGGTGGCGACCGCTGAAGGCCGGCTTATCGGAGCGGACGGCAGGCTATACGCCCATGCGAGTACTACTTGCCTAGTCTTCGACCTGGCGCCATAGAACGGAACGAAAGGCTGCGGCCCAGCTCACGCCTCGATCATGCGGCTACCTTAAACAAGCGAACGGCGGCTTTCGTTTCGTCTAGCGTTGCCGGGAATGGCCGTTTTTAAGCCCCCGAGCGTCAGCAATGGGTCGAAAACCGAAGCAGCAGAATCGGATAGCTGCTACTTGGAAAATCACCCATCGTCCGACGGGAAAGCATCCCATTTTCAATCCTGAGGCTGGCGCCAACGGCAGTCGCTCACCCCCGCAACAAAAAAAATCACTTACATACATTCTCGAATGTATGTATTATGCGAGCCATTCTCATTCGTTTCCTCGGAGTTCCGACATGTCCAATGCCGTGGCAGTGAAGCCGCATTTCATCAAGCCCGTTCTGCTTTCCTTGCTGGTCGGCGCTTTCGCCCTTTCCGCCTGCTCCAAGCAGGATGCGGCGCCGCCGAAGATGGGGCCGATGCCGGTTACGGTGCTGGAAATGCAGCCGCGCAGCGTGCCGAATGCGGTCGAGATCGTGGCGCAGACCGAAGGCGCCAAGGAAACCGAGGTGCGCGCCCGCGTTGGCGGCATCCTGATGAAGCAGCTTTACCAGGAAGGCGCGACGGTAAAGGCCGGGCAGCCGCTGTTCCAGATCGACCGTTCAACCTATGAGATCGCGCTGGCCGAAGCCAAGGCGAAGGCGGATCAGGCGACGCGCGAACTGGCGCGACTGAAGAAACTGGTCGACATCCAGGGTGTCAGCCGCAAGGAATACGACGACGCGATCAGCGCCAACGAACTGGCGCAAGCTGCATTGCGTCAGGCCCAACTCAACCTCTCGTGGACCACGGTCACCGCACCGGTGGATGGCATCTCCGGTCGCGCTGCCAAATCAGTCGGCAACCTGGTGACTATCGGTTCCGACAGCCTGCTGACCTCGGTTTACCAAAACGATCCGATGTGGGTGCGTTTCAGCATTTCGCCCAACGAAGCAGCCCGCCTGCCGGGTGGCCGTTTGACATCGGAAACGGTAACCGGCGTCGAGTTGCTCTTGTCGGACGGTAGCGTCTTCCCGGTCAAGGGCAAGCTTAACTTCCTCGCCAGCACCATCGACCCGACCCTGGGCACCCGCCAGTTGCGCGCCGAATTCCGCAATACCGAAGGTCGCCTGCTGCCCGGCCAGTTCGTCCGCATTCGCCTGCTGGCCGGCGAACAGGGCGGGGTTTTCCTGGTGCCGCAGAGCGCGGTGATCCAGAGCGAACAGGGCAACTTGGTAATGACGGCCGATGCCGACAACAAGGTGGCGCCGCGCCCGATCAAGACCGGCGAATGGTTCGGCAAGGACTGGATCGTTCTCGGCGGCCTCAAGGCCGGCGACAAGGTGATTGTCGACAACCTGATGAAGCTGAAGCCGGGCGCTCCGGTCGACCCGCACCCGCCGGCACCGCCGGCCGGTGCGCCGGAAGCCGCGAAACCGGCGCCCGATGCGGCCAAGCCGGCGCAGAAGTAAGGAGCGGCCATGTCAAAGTTCTTCATCAACCGGCCGATCTTCGCGTCGGTTCTCTCGATCATCATCGTCATCGCCGGGCTGGTCGCCTCGCAGGTGCTGCCGATTGCGCAGTACCCGCAGATTGCCCCGCCGACGGTGCTGATCACCGCCACCTACCCCGGCGCCTCGGCCGAAACGCTGGCGCGCACCGTCGCCGCGCCGATCGAGGAGCAGCTGAACGGCGTCGAAAACCTGCTTTACTTCACCTCGTCGGCCTCGGCCAACGGTGCGGTGACCATCACCGCGACCTTCGAAGTCGGCACCAACGTCGACATCGCCTCGGTTAACGTCAATAACCGCGTCAAGGCCGCCGAACCGCGCCTGCCGGAAGAAGTGCGACGCAATGGCGTGATCGTCCAGAAACGCTCGAACGACATCCTGCAGGTCGTCGCCCTGGAATCCGACAAGGGCAAGTTCAGCACGCTGTTTCTTTCCAACTACGCCAGCCTGAACATTGTCGATGAGTTGAAGCGGGTCAAAGGCGTCGGCGACGTGACGATCTTCGGTGCCCAGGATTATTCGATGCGCGTCTGGCTCAAGCCCGACCGCATGGCGCAACTGGGCCTGACGACAACCGACATCGCCAACGCGATCCGCATCCAGAACGCCCAGAATGCGGCCGGCAAGATCGGCCAGGAACCGGCGCCCGGCGATCAGCAACTGGTTTACACGGTGACCGCCAAGGGACGCCTGCTGACGCCCGAGGAGTTCGGCAACATCGTCATCCGCGCCAGCGGGCCGGGCGGCGTGCTGCGTCTGAAAGACGTGGCGCGACTTGAGCTCGGCGCTTTCAGCTACGACCAGCAGGTCACGCTCGACGGCCAGCCGACCATTGCCATGGGCGTCTTCCTGCAAACCGGTGCCAACGCGCTGGAAGTGGCGGAAAAAGTGAAGGCGCGGATGGAGGAATTGAAGGTCAAGTTCCCCGAAGGCATGAGCTACGTGATCCCGTTCGACACCACGCGTTTCGTCTCGGCGTCGATCCGCGAGGTGGTCAAGACGCTGGTCGAAGCCATGATCCTGGTGCTCGCCGTGGTCTACATCTTCCTGCAGAACTGGCGCGCCACGCTGATCCCGATGATCGCCGTGCCGATCTCGCTGATCGGCACCTTCGCCGGCCTCTGGCTGTTCGGCTTCTCGATCAACACGCTGACGCTGTTCGCGATGGTGCTGGCGATTGGTATCGTGGTCGATGACGCCATCGTCGTACTGGAAAACGTCGAGCGCCTGATGTCGGAGGAAAAACTGCCGCCGCGCCAGGCGGCAATCAAGGGCATGCATGAAGTCCAGGGCGCCGTTATCGCCACCACGCTGGTGCTGGTCGCCGTCTTCGTGCCGGTCGCCTTCCTCGGCGGCATCGCCGGCCAGCTCTACAAGCAGTTCGCCGTCACCGTCGCCGTTTCGGTGGCGATCTCCAGCGTCGTCGCGCTGACCCTGACACCGGCCCTGTGCGCCCTGCTGCTCAAGATGCAGCACAGCGAAAACAAGTTTTTCGCGCCCTTCAACCGGCTGTTCGAGCGCCTTACCCGTTCCTACATCCGGGTCGTCAGCCTGACGATCAAGCACAGCATCATCGTCGGCCTGATCTTCGTGCTGCTGATCGGCGGGATCGTCGCCTTCTTCCGCATCATCCCCGGCAGTTTCGTGCCTTCCGAAGACCAGGGTTACC
>Ga0209507_1002266_pt1 | contig 13294 bp, 16 predicted proteins | sample AD_UKC028_MetaG_FD_184414 | JGI IMG/M metagenome (GOLD analysis project Ga0209507, IMG submission 184414) | Active sludge microbial communities of municipal wastewater-treating anaerobic digesters from USA - AD_UKC028_MetaG (SPAdes) (version 2) | ecosystem: Engineered > Bioreactor > Anaerobic >...
GGTTGAAGACGAGGCCCATGCCGTCCGGCTGCATCATGCCGATGCCCATGAACTTGCCGGCCAGATCCTGCGCCTTGGCTTCGCGCTCGCTCCAGTCGTGCAGCGGAATGAACATGGTGCCGGCGTTGGGCTTGTTGCCGCCGCCGATCAGGTCGAAGCCGGAAACGACGAAGGTGTGCATCACCGCCGGGTCGGCGGCGATGGCCTGGCGCATGTTCTCGCCGGTCGTCGCCGTGCGCTTGAGCGTGGCGCCGTCGGGCAGCATGATCGCCGAGATCAGGTAACCCTGGTCTTCGGAAGGCACGAAACTGCCGGGGATGATGCGGAAGAAGGCGACGATCCCGCCGATCAGCATCACGAAGATCAGGCCGACGATGATGCTGTGCTTGATCGTCAGGCTGACGACGCGGATGTAGGAACGGGTCATCCGCTCGAACAAACGGTTGAACGGTGCGAAGAACTTGTTTTCGTTGTGCTGCATCTTGAGCAGCAGGGCGCACAGGGCCGGCGTCAGGGTCAGCGCGACGACGCTGGAGATCGCCACCGAAACGGCGACCGTGACGGCGAACTGCTTGTAGAGCTGGCCGGCGATGCCGCCGAGGAAGGCGACCGGCACGAAGACGGCGACCAGCACCAGCGTGGTGGCGATGACTGCGCCCTGGACTTCCCGCATGCCCTTGATGGCGGCCTGGCGTGGCGGCAGTTTTTCCTCCGACATCAAGCGCTCGACGTTTTCAAGGACGACGATGGCGTCATCGACGACGATACCGATCGCCAGCACCATCGCAAACAAGGTCAGCGTGTTGATCGAGAAACCGAATAGCCAGAGGCCGGCGAAGGTGCCGATCAGCGAGATCGGCACGGCGATCATCGGGATCAGCGTGGCGCGCCAGTTCTGCAGGAAGATGTAAACCACGGCGAGGACCAGGATCATGGCCTCGACCAGCGTCTTGACCACCTCGCGGATCGACGCCGAGACGAAGCGCGTGGTGTCGAACGGGATCACGTAGCTCATGCCTTCGGGGAACTTGACCTGCAGTTCCTCCATCCGCGCCTTCACCTTTCCCGCCACTTCCAGCGCGTTGGCGCCGGTCTGCAGGAAAACGCCCATGGCGATGGTCGGCTGGCCGTCCAGCGTGACCTGCTGATCGTAGCTGAAGGCGCCGAGCTCGATGCGGGCGACATCCTTCAAAAGCAGCACCCCGCCCGGGCCGCTGGCGCGGATGACGATGTTGCCGAATTCCTCGGGCGTCAGTAGGCGGCCCTTGGCGGTCACCGTGTAAACCAGCTGCTGGTCGCTGGGCGCCGGTTCCTGGCCGATCTTGCCGGCGGCGTTTTGCGCGTTCTGGATACGGATCGCGTTGGCCACGTCGTTTGTCGTCAGGCCCAGCTGCGCCATGCGGTCGGGCTTGAGCCAGACGCGCATCGAGTAATCCTGGGCGCCGAAGATGGTCACGTCGCCGACGCCCTTGACCCGCTTCAACTCATCGACGATGTTCAGGCTGGCGTAGTTGGAGAGGAACAGGGTACTGAACTTGCCCTTGTCGGATTCCAGCGCGACGACCTGCAGGATGTCGTTGGAACGCTTCTGGACGATCACGCCATTGCGCCGCACTTCTTCCGGCAGGCGCGGCTCGGCGGCCTTGACGCGGTTATTGACGTTGACCGAGGCGATATCGACGTTGGTGCCGACTTCGAACGTCGCGGTAATGGTCACCGAGCCGTTGGCCGAGGCCGAGGAGGTGAAATACAGCAGGTTCTCGACCCCGTTCAACTGCTCCTCGATCGGCGCGGCGACGGTGCGTGCCAGCGTTTCGGCGGAAGCTCCCGGGTAGGAGGCGGTGATCAGCACCGTCGGCGGGGCGATCTGCGGGTACTGCGCGATCGGCAGCACCTGCGAGGCGACCAGCCCGGCGATGACGATGATGATCGAGAGGACCGACGCGAAGATCGGCCGGTTGATGAAGAACTTGGACATGGCGGCTCCTTACTTCTGGGCCGGCTTGCTGGCGTCGGGCGCGGGCTTGGCCGCTTCCGGCGCGCCGGCCGGCGGTGCCGGCGGGTGCGGGTCGACCGGGGCGCCCGGCTTCAGCTTCATCAGGTTGTCGACGATCACCTTGTCGCCGGCCTTGAGTCCGCCGAGGACTATCCAGTCTTTGCCGAACCATTCGCCGGTCTTGATCGGGCGCGGCGCCACCTTGTTGTCGGCATCGGCCGTCATCACCAGGTTGCCCTGTTCGCTCTGGATCACCGCGCTCTGCGGCACCAGGAAAACACCGCCCTGTTCGCCGGCCAGCAGGCGGATGCGGACGAACTGGCCGGGCAGCAGGCGGCCTTCGGTATTGCGGAATTCGGCACGCAACTGGCGGGTGCCGAGTGTCGGGTCGATGGTGCTGGCCAGGAAGTTGAGCTTGCCCTTGACCGGGAAAATGCTGCCATCCGGCAGCACCAGTTCGACGCCGGTCACCGTCTCCGGCGTCAGGCGTCCGCCCGGCAGGCGCGCGGCTTCGTTGAGCGAAATGCTGAAACGTACCCACATCGGATCGTTCTGGTAAACCGAAGTCAGCAGGCTGTCCGAACCCACCGTCACCAGATTGCCGACCGACTTGGCGGCGCGCCCGGAAATGCCATCGACCGGCGCCGTCACGTTGGTCCACGAGAGATTGAGTTCGGCCTGGCGCAGGGCGGCCTGGGCCAGTTCGTTGGCACTGATCGCATCGTCGTATTCCTTGCGGCTGACGCCCTGGATGTCCACCAGCTTCTTCAGGCGGGCCAGTTCGCGTGTCGCCTGGTCGGCCTTGGCCTTGGCCTCGGCGAAAGCGATTTCATACGACGAGCGGTCGATCTGGAACAGCGCCTGCCCGGCCTTGACCGGCGTGCCTTCCTGATAGAGCTGTTTCATCAGGATACCGCCGACCCGGGCGCGCACCTCGGTCTCTTTGGCGCCCTCGGTCTGGGCGACGATCTCGACGGCGTTCGGCACGCTGCGCGGCTGCATTTCCAGCACGGTGACCGGTAGGGGGCCCATCTTCGGCGGCGCCGCGTCCTGTTTGGAACAGGCGGAAAGGGCAAAGGCGCCGACCAGCAGCGAGAGCAGAACGGGTTTGATGAAATGCGGCTTCACTGCCACGGCATTGGACATGTCGGAACTCCGGGGGGGGCGAATGGGAATGGTTCGTATAATACATACATTCGAGAATGTATGTAAGTGATATTTTGTCGCTGAGGTGGGGGTTGTGGCTGGATGGTGCCCTCTGTCGTTGTTCATCACTTCGATCATCCAGCGGCAAGCCTCCGAGCAGAGCAGTCGTTCAGAATTAGGGCTGACTGCGAATCGCTCGGCCAATGTTGACCTTGGATACCTTGCCAGAATCTGCCCGCAATAAGTCGGCCAACTGCCGTTCAACTGGAGACGGTGGGCAACAGCCGATTTCGTCAGCAGTCTGCGACGGCAAGCGCTTTGCAGACCTTCAAGAAATATTTTTTGAATCGTCCCACTTTTCTAGACACATTACTGCAACGATTGATTTCGGTTAAAGCCACCGGACCATTGCCCGAGTATGTTAGTCAGGTATTCCCCCTCTCCCAGGATAAGCCGCATGAAAAGAAGTCTCTTGCTGCCATTGGCGGCAGCCGTTCTCGTTGTCACGCCAGTCCCTGGACGAGCCGCATTGGCCGCCGAGGATCACCACCATCATGGTCAGAACAGCACTGCAGTGCAAAGGCTGCAACTAAATGGCGGTCAGAAATGGGCGACGGATGCTGCCCTGCGGCAATCGATGGACGGCATCAACCAAGCCATGGCTACGGCGCTTCCCCTGATTTACAAGGATCGTTTCAGTGATTCCGATTACGCGGCCCTGGCCTCCACCATCAATCGGAAAGTCGGCTATGCCATCGAGCACTGCAAGCTCGCCGCAAAAGCCGACGCGATGCTCCATCTCGTCATCGCCGAACTGATGGCCGGGGCAGAGATGATGGAAGGCAAAACGACCGCCGCACGCCATGATGGCGCCGCGCGTGTCAGGCGGGCGCTGGAATCCTACGGAAAATACTTCCAGCATCCCAATTGGAAAGTCGCCCGTGCTTGAGCGCAAACCCTATTCGGGACTACGATGAACGAATTGATCATAAATGCCGTGTATGCGATTGAACTCTGCAGTGGCGAAGTGCGCTACTGGCAGTACCTCGGTCCGGATAGCCGAAGATTGATCTGGTGGCTCGATACCGAAACAAAGCAGGAGTTCAACGAGGCGAGCCTCATGTACGCATGGTCAATCAAGGGTCTGCATTCAAACCGACGGCCCGTGGCGTAACGGTGCGATCCCGAAAAACCAAATAGTGAAATTAACCGTCGTTAAACAGGGCAGAATCGGTTGGTACGGAGGTAATGGGGCATGAGTGAAAAACCCTTGTTTTTCAAATCTTCCGACATGGTCAAAAAATTTCCACTGCACCCCAAACACCCCGAGCGAACCTGCTGGGGATGCGACAAATACTGCTCGGTGAATTCGCTGCAGTGTGGAAACGGCTCCGGCCGTACCCAGCACCCTGCCGAAATGCTCGGAGAAGATTGGTACAAATGGGGAGACTGGGGAATCGACCCGGATGCAGAATCGACGTAGCCGGCAATTTACGTGCGCTGGAATCCGGGAACGATCGGGTATTCATTGCACCGGCAACGCCGGAGCAATTAGGGCTTCCCTTGCGCCACGCCTTTGGCAGCCATTCTTTCTCGCTCCACGCGTTCGGTCACGTCACGCACCATCGCCACCGAACCGAGAACCGCTCCTGCCGCATCGACGACCAAGGCAAAACTCATTTCGACATAAAGCCTGGCACCTGACTTGTGCAGTGCCCGGGTAAGTGTCGGGCGGCCATGCAGCCGGGTCGTGCCGTTCGCCATGGCAGTTTCAAAGCCACGCCAGTGCGCTGCGCGCAAATGCTCGGGAATGATCAGGTCCAGGCTCTGCCCAAGTGCTTCAGAGGCGGTGTAACCGAACATTGCTGCAGCCGCAGCGTTCCAGCGTTCGATCATGCCCTGCCGGTCGGAATAAATGATGGCGTCGGCAGTCTGTTCGACTATCAAATCCCCCAGTTGAAGCACTGGCTGCTCATTGCGATCCATGGCCATCTCCCGTAACCGAGTTCGTGGCTGGCATCCGGTTGGCCGCTTCGCTACAGGGTATCGCCGGGATAAGTCCTTGTGGATTCACCAGTAGATCCGCCAGCGTATAGCCATCCAGCACCAGGAACATGGCGTTCAAAGCCTCGCCGAGAATGGCGTTCAAATGGCACGCCCCCTGGATCCGGCAGGTCGCGTTGGTGCCAAAGCACTCGACGAGCGTGAAATCGCTTTCGGTTTGGCGGATCACATCACCGAGCACAATTTGCTGCGGCGCAAGGGCCAGTCGCATTCCCCCGCCCTTCCCGCGAACCGTCTCGACCAAGCCGCAGCGGCCAAGCTGATGCACGACCTTCATCAAGTGGCTTTCGGAAATGCCATGAGCGGCAGCGATCTCGGCAATCGTAGCCAGCCGGTCCGGCTGTACGCCCAGGTACATCAGGACGCGCAGGCTGTAATCGGAAAAGGTACTCAGGCGCATATCAGTTTATAAGATATATTCTATATATTGCTTATAGCTCGGAAGGTTGTTAGGATCAAGATTCATTTAATTTATACCTTATGGCAAATCCCCGGCGCAATCCATATCGGTCGCCATAACTCTGAAGCAAAAATGTCAAAGCAGCCCACCACCAGGAAAGTGATCGAGATCAAGCCGGTCTCCGATCCGGACGCCAAGGTCTACCCACGTTCGATCAGCGGCCCCTATACACGCTGGCGCTGGGTTTGCGTCTGGCTGACCCAGATTGTCTTCTATGGTCTGTGCTGGGTGCCCTGGCACGGTAGACAGGCCGTGTTGTTCGATATCGACAACCGCAAGTTCTATTTCTTCGATCTCGTACTCTGGCCACAAGACACGATCTACCTCGTGCTGCTGATGATTCTCGGAGCGTTAGCACTGTTTCTGTTCACTGCCGTGGCTGGGCGTCTGTGGTGCGGGTATGCCTGCCCGCAAACCGTTTATACGGAAATTTTCCTGTGGTTCGAGAAAGTCATCGAAGGCGAACGGCCACAGCGCATCAAGCTCGATGCGGCACCGTGGTCGCCGCGCAAGTTGGCAATCAAGAGTGCCAAGCACGCAACCTGGGGGCTGTTCTCGCTGTGGACCGGGATCACTTTCGTCGGTTATTTCATGCCGATCCGCGAGCTGATGCACGATCTGCTCACCCTGTCGCCCGGGGCGTGGTCAGCGTTCTGGGTAGTGTTCTATGCCTTCGCCACCTACGGCAATGCCGGTTTCCTGCGCGAGCAGATGTGCCGGCAGATTTGTCCTTACGCGCGTTTCCAGTTCGTAATGCTCGACCCGGATACGCTGATCATTGCCTACGATACCGTACGCGGCGAATCACGCGGCGCGCGTGCCAAGGGCAGCGACCCGCGAGCTCAAGGTCTCGGCGATTGCGTGGACTGCGGTATCTGCGTCCAAGTCTGCCCGACCGGGATAGACATCCGCAACGGCCTGCAGAACGAGTGCATCGGCTGCGCAGCCTGCATCGATGCCTGCGACCAGGTAATGGACAAAATGAATTACCCGCGGGGCCTGATCCGCTATTCGACCGAAAACGCCGTCAGCATGCGCTACTCGCCAATGGATATCGTGCGTCGGGCCGCCCGGCCGCGGGTGATCATCTATACCGCTATCCTGGTTATGCTCACGCTAGCCACCGCCTGGTCCCTGGCGACACGCATCCCCTTGAAGGTGAATGTCCTGAAAGATCGCAACGTGCTCTCCCGCGAGGCGGACGACGGCTCGATCGAAAATACGTATCGCCTGCAGATCATGAATACCGGCGACCGGACACGGACCTTCCGCATCAGCATAGCCGGAATCGACGGCATCCGCCTGGCCGGCGACAATGAAGTCACTGTCGCCGGCGGGGAGATCGGCACGCAGACGGCAGTCGTCAGAGCGGATTCCGGCGCAACCGGTAGCGGCGCCACCCCAATCACTATCGACGTCGTGGATGTGGCTGATGCCAGCGTTGCGGTTACCGAGCGCTCGAAGTTCTGGATGCCTTGAGTCGCTGATCATCAATCGCAGTGATCAGGTCAGGTCTCTTAAGCTGCACCATTCGTTACTCGATCAACAATGGAGCGGCCACGCCGGCAGCGGCCGTTAAAAATCAGCCAGGACACGCGTCAAGCCATCCGCATTCCATCGGTTCCCCAATGTCGGATAGCCTGCCTACCGCGGTGTAGCAAACCCGACATTGCGCCTTGGCGATCCGCTGAAAGGCCTGCGGTTGCGTGGCTTTCAGTCGGGCGTGGAATTTGCTGAGAGGGGTTGAATCCCTTTTCAGAGCAAACGACATGACCCCAGAACTGCGCGAAAAACTGCTGGCCGGCCTCAAGGATGGCAGCATCGTTCCCTATCTTGGCCCGGGCGTGCTGGCTGACGTCAAGAATGTCGCCACCGGTGCGCCAATTCCTGCCGACAGCGATTCGCTGATCTATGCGATGAACGACGGCAAGCCGATGGCGCCCAAGCTGATGTACGAGTTCCCGCGCGCGGCGATGAACGTCGAGCTCAAGCGCGGGCGGACGACGGTGACCAAGTTCCTGACCCGTGTCTATGGCGAAACCCAATGGACGCGCGGCGCGCTGCACGACTGGCTGAAGGCGATTGCGCCGGCTTACGTGATCGACATCAACCGCGACACGCAATTGCAGGATTCCTATGCTGATGTGCCGCACAACCTGATCGTCGGCATTGCCCGCATCGGCGGCACCGATTTCCGCTACAAGATTTATTTCTGGGATGGCGCGGCCTACCAGAAGACGCCGGTCATCAACCCGGCGTTGCCCATCCTTTTCAAGCCGATGGGCACGCCGAGGCCGGAAGCGGTCTACATCGCTTCCGATGCCGATTACGTTGATTTCATTACCGAGCTGATGGGCGGGTTCTCGATCCCGCCCGAGGTCAAGGAAGTGCGCAAGGGCAAGCAGTACCTGCTGCTGGGCATGCGCCTGAACCGTGACACCGAGCGCATGGTGATGGCCGACATGATCTATAGCGCCGCCGAGCCGGCCGGCTGGGTATTCATCGCCGAGCCGACCGAAAAGGAAAAGCGCTACTGCAAGAAGATCGGTCTCGAAATCATCGGCGCCGACATTTTCGAATTCATCGGGGCCGCCCAGCCGGCCTGAGCCAATTTATAAACGGGAGGAAATACCATGCTGTTGAATCGTTACGAACCTTACTTCTTCAACTCCAATTTCCGCGAGGCCGCCAGCGAAGCCGGCTGGGAAGGCTATCGCGGCGAGCTGATCGTGGTCGAAGGCGAAGTGACCGACGACCAGGGGCGTCGTAAACCGCCGGTCGCGTTGTTCAAGCAGGCTGCCGTGCTGGCCAAGGGCGACGAGTTGAAGCTGATCTCCGGTTCGCTGGAGGCCTTGCAGCACTGGCCGCACTTCATGGAAAAATTCGGTGCCGACCTGAATCCGGAGACGGTGGCCGTGATGTTTACGGTCAATATTCCCAAGGGCTTCGTGCAGACGATCAATGGCGCGACCGTCGCCTTCATTCCGCTGGTCGAAGGCCTGTGCTGGAACGAGCTGATCGACCTTGCCGCCCTTGAAAAGGGTGATTTCAAGGGGCAGAGCGCCGCCGACAAGATGGTCACCGTCTTTAATGCCTTCAAGGGATTCAAGTACAAGAAGCTGCCGGAATCCACCGTGGAAGAAGCGCTGAAGACGACGAACAACGCTAAACGGGAAGCGCACGGGGCGATCTGATGGCCTGGGACGAACCCCGTCATGCGCTGGGGGTGGCGGACATGGACGCCACCCACCGCGAGTTCGTCGAGCTGGCCTATGCGTTGATCGTCGCTGCCGACGAGGATTTTCCGCTGCTCTTCGCGCGCCTGCTCGAGCATACGCGCGCCCACTTCGAGCACGAGGGCAGGCTGATGAAGCAGTGCCGCTTCCCGGCGATCGGCGAGCACAACAGCGAACACCTGCGCGTGCTCGGCGAACTGGCGCATTTCGCGCGCAGCGTTGCCGGCGGTCGGATCGGCATGGCGAGAAACTACGCCAGGAGCCTGCCGGCCTGGTTCGATGTCCACCTTGCCACCATGGATGCCGCGCTGGCCGGCTGCCTGAAGCGCGTTTGACATGGCGCAGGGCGGCCCGCCGAGGTTCCTCGTTTGCGCCGCGGCGGCGCTGGCCGACGGTGAATACCGCAAGCTGCGGCTGGTGTTCGAGAAGCGCGACGAAGAATGCGTGGTGTTGCGCTTCGAAGGCGCCGTCTATGCCTACATCAACCGCTGCGTGCACATGTCGCGGCGTCTCGATTGCGAGCGGAAACAGGTGTTCGATGCGACCGGCCGCTTTCTGCGCTGTTCGATGCACGGCATCGTCTATCAGCCGCAGACCGGGGCGTCGCTCAGTACCATGTGTGAGGGCGAGCGGCTGCGTGCCGTCGAGGTCTATGAGGAGGACGGCGAGATCGGCATCGACGATTTTCGCGTAACGGCTGCCGAGGTGATTCCCGCCTAGGCTCGGGGCATTTGCAGCAGGGCTGTGGCCTGTTGCTCGCAGGCATGGCGCGTTGCTTCATCGAGCGCACGCAGCCAGCGGCCGGGAATGGCGTCACGGCCGTAGTGGGCACCGGCCAGCATGCCGGCGATGGCGCCGGTGGTATCGGCATCGCCGCCGCGATTGACGACATCGAGCAGGCAGTCCTCGAACGAAGCGGTGCCGAAGAAGGCCTGAAACACGGCCTGTATCGTGTCGACGACATAGCCGCTGGGGTTTTCGATGCGCTTCTTGCCGTAGGCGAAAACCGGAAACTGGCGCACCAGTTCATCGGCACGCTCGTGCTGCACTTCGCTGGCGTCGCGCCCCGCCAGCAGGTCGAGCACCATGAAGATCAGGGTTTCGCAGGCGGCGTCGGAAATCGCGTTGTGATGCGTGACGTGGGCCTGAGCGCGACTGGCAAAAACGGCCGTTTCCGGCGGTCGACCGTAACAGGCGAGGGCGACGGGCAAAACGCGCATGGCGGCGCCGTTGCCGGCATCGTGTTCCGAGGCGGGGGCTTCCGGGTTGCCGGTCTTGCGGAAGTGAACCAGGTTGCGGCGCACGGTGTTGCCGATGTCGACCGGCTTGGCGCGCATCCAGGCGTCGAAGGCGGCAGCCGCATGCCGGGCGTCGACGGCGCCGTGTTCAAGTATCGATGCGCCCAAGGCCAGCGACATCGTCGTGTCGTCGGTGACGGTGCCCGCCTTCAGGCGCAGCCAGCCGCCGCCGGTGATGTCCTTGTGGACGCCGTGCTGCTGGCGAATCTCGTTGGGCGTCAGGAACTCGACGGTGGCGCCCAGCGCATCGCCGATGGCCAGCCCGAGATAGGCGGCGATGCCGTGCCCGACATGCGGCGTCTCCCACGACGGCGGGGCGACCCGGCGGCGAATCGGCGCGTTGCGGGCGATCAGTTCTCCGGACCAAAACATTTGGCGTAGTCCTTACATTCGCCGCAGGAGGGGGCGGGGCAGACGTAAATGCCTTCGCGCGAGCAGAATTGGCGGTAGAGAAACTTTTTCCACTTCATGTCGCCGGTGTTGGCCTGGGCGAGTTCGGGAAAGTTGACCTGCATCAGCCGGGTCAGTTCGTCGCGGCTGGCCAGGCCGAGATCCTGCCACAGGTGGTCGCGGCCGGCGCAGGCGGTGGCGACGATATCGGCGATCCACAGTTCGGAATCCTGTTCGCCGGCCCGGTGGTCGAGCAGCAGTTTTTGCAGGTCGCTCCACTCGGGGATTTTCTCGATCCGCTCATCCTTGGCCGTGCTTCTGAAGAACGGAAAGTAATCGGCGAGCAGATCGAGGAACGCGGCCTTGCCGAGGCCGAGATGCGAAGGCAGGCAACTGTAGCCGGCCGCCTGCCCGGCAATCATGCTGGCGAGCAGCAAACGGTTCGGATCGCCGGCAAAGCGCAGCGCTACCGGCGTGGCCAGCAGTTCGGCGAGCACGATTGCGCGCATGGGTCGGCGGTCCGGGCCGTTCATCGCTGCCTCGCAGGTCAGCCCAAGCTTACTTGCTCGGGTATTCGACGAGGATGTCCTCGTCGCGGACGATCATCTGGCAGGCCAGACGCCACTGGGTCGGCGGGATGTCGTCAACGTACATCTGCTCGATCTGCGCCTTGGTGATGTGGCCGAGTTCGGTCAGCGCGGCGACCTCGCGGACATTGAGCGGGCCGCCCATCGGCCGGCGCTTGCCGTCGACCGACGAGACCTTGACCAGGCAGGTGCCGCAGTTGCCTTCCTGGCAGCCGAAGTCGATCGGGATGTGATGTTCCTTGGCCAGCGCCAGGATGGTCTGGGTGTGGCTACCGGCGACGGCGTAGACCGTCTTGTCCTTGTGCATGGGACTGCTGAATGTGATGAGGGCCATTTTCGGGTTCTCCAGATAAGCGGGTTGATTTGAATTTTCTCTATGGGTCGGGCGATTGCTTTTAATCTTGTCGAGTTTCGGCGGTTTAAGGCAAAAATCAGGCGGGTTTCACCACGATTTCGCCGCCGATGATCTGGGCCTGGCAGGCCAGGCGATGGTTGCGTGGGGCCAGGTTGTCCTTGAGTACCTGGTCTTCCAGGATGCTTGGCGGCGCTAGGTTCTCGGCGCCGGAAACGACCTTGGTCAGGCAGGTGCAGCATTCGCCCTCGCGGCAGCCGTAAGTGATCCCGGCGCCGACTTTTTCGGAGACTTCGATCAGCCGGGTGCCGGCCGGCACGGTGACCGAGACGCCGATATCCTCGAAGGTGACTTTGGCTTTAGGCATGTTGTTTTCTCCCTGTAATCAGGCCAGTGCGGCCATGTCTATTTCGCGGTGCTCGACCTTGCCGGTCAGGTGGCGGGCGAGTAGCTCGCCGAGGTCGCGGCATTGTTCGAGCTCGCCGGCATCAGGCACCAGCTTGATGCGCAGGCCCTCGACCGGCACGCGCAGCTTGAGGCCGCGCAAGCGGTCCTCGATCAGTCGCACCGCCTCGCCGCTCCAGCCGTAGGAACCGAAGGCGGCGCCCAGCTTGCCCTTGACGTTGACAGTGGTCAGCGACGAGAGCACGTCCCAGATCGGCTTGACCGCGTCGGCGTTGATGGTCGGGCTGCCGAAGGCGAGGCCGTCGGCTTCCTCGATCAGGTCGGTGAAGATGCCCGACTCACCGCCTTCGAGGTCGTAGAGCGAAACGCGCACGCCGCCGATGGCTTCGGCCCCGGCGGCCAACGCCTCGGCCATGCGCCGGGTGTTGCCATAGGCCGAGATGTAGAAGATGACCAGCGTCTTTTCGCTGCGTGCCTCGTTGAACAGGCGCGGGGTGGCCAGCTCGCGGTAGCGGTGCACGTAATCGCGCGGCTGGTGGCGCAGGAAAGGGCCGTGCGCCGGGGCGATCAGGTTGAGTTCCAGTGGCTCGATCAGCGCCACGGCGTCGAGCACGTTCTCGCGGAACGGCCGCATGATGTGGGCGTAGTAGTACTCGAAGGAAAAGCGGAAGTCGCCGACACTGTCGTTGAACAGTCGGGCGTCGCAAAAATGGCAGCCGAAGACGTCGCCGGAAAAAAGGATGCCCTCTTCGACGAGGTAGGTGCACTGGGTGTCCGGCCAGTGCAGGTAGGGCGTATGCAGAAAATGCAGCGTTCGCCCGCCGAGGTCGACGGTATCGCCGGTGGTAACCGGGATGTACTCGGGCGGTTTCTCGCCGCTCGGCTTCAACAGTGCCTTCAGCATCATCTGGGCGCGGCTGGAAAGATAGACCCGGGCCTGCGGGGCGCGCTTCAGCAGTTCCGGCAGGGCGCCGCTGTGATCCGGCTCCAGGTGATTGAGAACGATGGTGGTGATTTCGTCGTAGCTCGCCACCGATTCCAGGCGCTGGAAGAAGACGTCGGCAAAGCTTTCCTTGACCGTGTCGATGACCGCGACGCCGTTGTCGCCGCGCACGACGTAGCTGTTGTAGGTCGTGCCGTTGGCGGTCTTGAGGATGATGTCGAAATTGCGCAAATGCGGATCCAGCGCGCCCACCCAGTGGACGCCCGGCGCCAGCTCGACAGCCTGATCAGTGAGTGCCGCAGCCGGCATGCTCGGCTTCCTCGCTCATTTGCGTGGACTCGTGGGCGTGGCTGCCGCAGCTGCCGTGTCCTTCGGGGCCATGCACGCAGGCCTCGATGTTGCCTGCCGGCAGCTCGA
>Ga0209507_1002268_pt1 | contig 13278 bp, 14 predicted proteins | sample AD_UKC028_MetaG_FD_184414 | JGI IMG/M metagenome (GOLD analysis project Ga0209507, IMG submission 184414) | Active sludge microbial communities of municipal wastewater-treating anaerobic digesters from USA - AD_UKC028_MetaG (SPAdes) (version 2) | ecosystem: Engineered > Bioreactor > Anaerobic >...
TGTCAGAATTATAAGACATGATGACATCGGTCACACCTTGCCGTCTTAAACTCATGGCTAGGCTCACCGCCAATTCCCTTGATTCTTTATCTGTCTTGTTTTTCTCGAGAAACCATTCAATGCCTAAAAGCAGGATTCGACCAATTGATTGATTGCCGATGACACTTGAAATCAAAGCCAACACCGATTGGATCATTATGCCCCCTTTAAACTAAAATCTGACTGGCACGTCGGTCACTCCATAGGTATGAATTCGAATTTTCATGCGCTCACCATTGGCGTGCTTTCTCTTTGATACAAATTGATAAGCGCAAAGGCCTTGAGGCATTTTAAACTCAAACGAATCACTGGGATTTCGATCAAATATCTTGCACTCGTCTCTTTGGCTCGTTGGCGTGACAATTACTTTCTCTGGGAAGGTAAACTTTTGCACCAATTCTTCAGCACTTTGACAAAATCCACGGCCTACAAAGTAGCGAGTTTTGCCGTTGCACTGCATTGACATTGAGAGATCAAATTCCGGCCTGTCATCTTGGAAATCAATGAATCCAAATCCAACACGTCTTGATTTTTCTTCCAGTGCATAAATATGCATCGGACAGGTTCTTAAATTCTCCAATTCATCCTGATTTGAATAGTCATACATCACACTTTTATTGAACCAGCCGACATTTCCAGGCTTGTCGATCACGTCTTGCCGATGGCAAGTTGTGATGATGAGACGATCAATCTTTTCTCCTGGAGGTTCAATTTCAATTCTGTATTTATGATCTTTATTGCCTTGCGGTATGCCGAAACCAATGAACCAAAAATCATTGACTTTAAAACGCAGATCATACAAGAATGACTTCACCGGCTGAGAATCACCAGACTTCGGTAATCCAGAACAAGACACTAAGAAAAGAAAGACTAGAAAAAGTCTCATTTCCATTTCACTCCATCACTTGTGACAAATCTTAATACAATGATCACAATTCCTAGAATACTTCCCGCAATCGGCGGTTGAGTTTTTATGATATCTTTAACAGGTCCTTCGACAATGGAAAGGACCGCGACTCCAATCGCAGTCCAAAAAGTCTTGGATTTCCAAATGGGCTTTTTCTCATCCATTTTTCTTTAAAACCCCGACCAGCTCAGCAGTTGACAATATCCAAGCCGATGCAGCTTCAATTTTTCCCTCTAAAACGTCATCACTGATATCGAATTCAGCAGATAGCCTTTGAAGCATCTTTGATTTTGAATCTGCATCGATGGCTTGCAGTTCTTTTAAAGCCAATTCGGCACCTTCGATGGCACCTGACAACTTCAATAAAGGGCCCATCAGATATTGAATGTCAGACACGTCAATCTTGCCGTCTACTTTTGATTTGTCATAGGCCATATATAAAGCCAATGGGATAGACAATATTTCGAACACGTTTTCATATTTAGAACTCATTTATTTCCCCCTGATTTGGTAGACATATTTGTAAACATTTTGCTTTCTAAAGATAAAATCCTATTCGACATTTTTTCCATTTCTCTTTCATGCCATGCCGTTTTTTCAATAATAGTCGCCATTCGTTCATTTAACTCATCCACTGAATTTTTTATGTCCTGCAGAATCTTAACTCCATAGACCAACACGCCAGACAAAAGTGCCGTAAAACCCCAAGATAGAAAATTATCAAAAGACATTTTAATTTCCAATTCTCTTAATATTCACAAAGTTATAGGTTCCATCGCCTATCAGAGGCACAGATCCGCCAGACGTTTGATACATTCGAATGTCAAAATATTCGCCTGTCATATTAGTTACCTACTCGTTTAATACAGACCCAGTTTTCATTTGCGCCTGTATGCAAACTCAAAGGAGCACCACTGTTTTGATAAGTGCGAATGTCTATACGTTCACCCGCCAGAAGATTTACTAGAGATGGTGAGGAAGATAAACTCACATAAGTAGTATGCGCCGCCTGCATATATGTTGTTGTTAAAACAGCAAAACTAGCGTTATTTTTATACAAATATATGTCAGCCTCTTCAGCTACACCCCAACCACCTCCAGATGTATATAACAATTTAGCTGTCACCTCATATACACCTGATATAGGAGCGGTGAATTTCCAACTAGCACCAGTCGTGACGCTTCCGTGGGAGTCAAAGCCTTTTGTGCCAAAATCGATAATTGTAGTCGTTGCATCAGAAATAGACTGTCCCGCTGTAGTTATATACCTAGCGTTAATACTCTCCGTTGCGGCAATGGCTGAGGGACCGGAAAGGCGTTCTATAGTAGTGAAGGTTGCAACGGAGGTTCCGATTATCGTATATGAAGTGTCGGCCGTAGAATCGATTGTACTCTTGATTGTATCCCCAGCAACACAGTTTAGAACGTCATCAACCTCTACCATTGCATCGCTTGTTGCAGTAAAAAATCTCTGTCCTACTTGAACTCCAGTCTTGTAGATTGATAGTGTGAATACTTCTGAAGCGGCACTTGCGATGTAAAGCGAAGTTTTAACACGATACTTACCAGGTACCTGAACGGTGTAGACACCCGTAGATGTGTTCATTCCACCTACGTCATCAAATGAGGTAGCATTAAAAACAATGTCCGTTTCTGCTGCCGTTGACACTGACTGATTACCTGAACGGTATGCCCTTGCAGCAACCACTCTCGTATCAGTTTGGTCACTTGTTTGGACGCTACTGCTCCAACCGAGGATTGGGACTGATGCTGTAATAGAAACAAAGTCAGTATTTGCGAAGACGAAAGGATATGATTCAGTCACACCTCCCAACTCCATAGCAGTAGAGGAGATAACTCGTCCTGCTCCGAGAGTAGTGGTTGAAGGTATATAAACTATTCCGCCATACCCTTTATTCCCTACGTCCTCACTGTAAGTAATTCCAACTTCTATTCCTGAAATATACTTACTACTATCAATAGTATAGCCGGAAGGTAGGTTAAAAGTTAAGGTAGCAGCATTAGGTGCTCCCGAGCATGTTACCTTAGCAACAATCTCCATGTTCGAGCCAACACGTCTCCATTTACCTGTATAAGTTACGTTGGTGTTCCATGAACCTGTAGGAGTCCAATCAGTGCTCCAATCCGTAATTGGCGTTCCATAGACATAAGTGGATGGAGAAACTGCAATACTATCAAATTTTAAAACATAGGCCGAAGCACTCGTGCTGCCCACATGAAAAATCAAACGATATGAAGTTGAGTTGCTTGCTGTTTGAAATGTCGCATTGAATTTGTCTGCAATTGTGGATGAATTTGAAAGCAATTTAAAACTAGACGGTTGGATCAATACTGAATTTGTGACGTCATAGATCCAAACCGTGACGTCAGAACTTGTCGAGGAAGTTCCAGCGACGAAAGTTCCACTCGAAATAAGATAATCGAAACTGATTTGCATGACTTTGGCTTGGTCAGCGGTATCTACTGAAAAATCATAACTCACACCATCGCCTTGTCGATTCGCCGCATCTTTCGTCAACAAAAACGATGCAGTTGATCGAAGCGGTGATGACGTGGACCGCGTCCAAGTGACGTTGGCAGATCCACCAGTCCCATTGACAGGAGATGTCCCAGCGGCATCGGCATAAGTCGCATATCCAGTCGTGTCAGTTTCTGCATCTGGGTTTTCAATATAGTTTTGAGCACCACTACCACCGGAAGCATTTCCCCAAGACAAAGTTCCCGCACCATCGGTTTTTAATGCTTGTCCGGAAGTGCCATCTCCGTCTGGCCATTGAAAAGTGACGTCACTCGTCACGCTTGCAGGTGCCTGAAATCCAATATAGTTGGAACCACCGCCCGACTCTTCAAATTTAAAAATCCCACTGACTGTCTTATTTGAAAATTCTTGAAAGGTACTTGTATCGAGTAAATTAAGCCAAGACGTGCCATTATAAAAATCATAGGAGTTCAAAGTCGTATTATATACTGACAAACCAGTGACAGGAGTCCCGATTGCATCTCTCTGCGTTGTGGTCATTTGAGGAGATGGCCTTGAGCCTTTTGTTGTGGACTCAACATTGAATATTGCAGATGAATTACTAGTTGTCGTGCCTATCATGACATCGGATCTTTGACCGATTCGCATGACATTTGTTAAAGTTCTTGAACCATCGGGAACTGTTTTAAAATCAATTCGTCCAGGCATGTCATTTGAACCAGGAGTTCCATCCGAATACATTTCAATAGACGCCGCTGGTTCATAGTCGGTCCCGTCAAAACCAAGGCCAACAATGCTTGAAATCAAATCACCTGACTGGACAATAGATTGAGAGGCATGAGTGCCACGACTTCTCAAAACACTTAAAACGCCATAACTTGGATCCGAACTGCCATGAATATTGACGTCAATTCCGCCCGAATCCGTTGACGTGTCCGTATCTAGTGACATTTTTGAAGTGTATGCCGACCCATTGACAGTTTTACTCAAAATAGCATTTGTCCCAAGAATCAACTTTTCAATAAATTGAATGGCGTCTTGAGTTTCATTCCATTTAATTTTTGGAGACCCAGTCACTCCAATAGAAATTAAATCAGTCGTGGTATCACTGCCTGGATTGATATCGATTCCATTGGTTGATTGAACTGTCAGGTCACCGACTATCGTCGTGTTGTCTGGAATGACAGTAGCATTTGCGAATAGACAAAAGGCCAAAGCAAAAATCAGAATTGCGAGCCAATTGAACTTAAACTGCAATGTATCGTTTCGAAAGTTTGATTGTACCATTCCCCGCTCCTGAATTTAATGCTGCCAAAAGTTGTTGAGTTGTCGTTCCACTCAAAGTGAAAGTGACGCCATGAATATCCCCTCGATAGGGACCTAAAACAATTCGCCAAGTGCCGTTTTGGAGTTGAGCACTAAATTCCCCACTCGCATTGACTGTCGTGCCTCGAATGACTTCGAAAGAATAGTCAACGCTTGTATAACTTGCCGATGTGAAAGTTTCACCCGACAAATTAGTAGCAGACTGCCCATCGGTCACGGAATGAGAAACAAAAGCAGTCCAACCACCAGAGACAGCAGTTCCACTTCCAGTGCCAGCCACATTATCAACTGTCCATTGAGTTGAACCTGTGGAATCTTTTAAAACAATTTTATAAGTAGATGCAGCGGCTAATATTATGTCAGCTTCACCATTGGCATTCAAAACAACTGGATTTGCATTTGGAGTGATTTCTTGATCTGAATATGTCGCAAGTGGTGTTGTCGTGCCAGCGACATAGGTATAGACCAATCCACCGGCCAATGGATCACCGTTTGAATCGAAAAACCGCGCTTTGACCATTGGCAGGAAAAGGCCCATTATTTTTTCCTTTTCTTAAATGCTCGCAATTGCTCAACAACTTTATTGAAGCCTTTTGTCCCAGGCTTGAAATCACTTGCGGAAATCAATAAAGTTTTCACTTGCTTGTCATTTTTGTCTAGTTGATTCAATACATAGGACAATTCTAAGTCATTCTGCGAGTCGGCAAAGGATTGCAGTCGGTCAAAGCCATTAGATGCCCATTTTTCAGAGCCTTTTTGTTTTTCTTCTCTCAAGGCAATTTTTGGCAATGTCGCGGCTTTAGCAATTTTCCCAGCGTCGTCAAGTGACATTAGTCTAGTTTTTTGTTTCATTTCATTTGGTTTCAATAATTTATCTAATTCTGATTTTGCAGAAAAGCTTTTCTTTGCATCGTGCAATTTGTTCGCAACTTCGCCCACAGTGGCATCAACTAGACCTTTCGTTTTAACTCTTTGCAAAAACTCAGTCGGTTCAATCATTGCTTGAAGACTTGCAGCGGTTCCAGATGGATTGACTTCATCCAAAAAACGCTTTCCATAATATCCATAATCAGATAATGCAAAAAGTCGATCTTTCGTCGCAGATGGGACATTGCTATTCAAAAAGTTTTCATTTCGTTTTAACCATGACTTGAACTTTTCAGGAGAAAAACCTCTGGCAGAATCGGTCGCCTTATCGATTCCGTTTTGAATATAACTTCCAACCATTTCACGCATTTTGTCTTGTCCAATATACTCGGACACAATTTTCGAGTGATTAGGATTAGAAAATACTTTTTGAACGACTTTTTCAGGATTTGCGGCATACATTGCATCGAAAGTCTCGACACGACCTCCAATGATTTTTTCAATTGATTCTCGTGATTTTTCATTGATTGCATAGGCTTTGAATGTTTTCCCAATTTCTGGATCTATTTTTTGAGCCATGTCTTCTAATTGGCCCAACATAACAGAACGCACTTTGCCAATTTCAGCCGATGCAGCGGGATTCGTCGGATCGATTGCCTTTCGAAGAAATTCCCTCGTTTTCTGAATTTCTGAAAAACTCATTCCATCATTCAAATCATCAATCACACGGCTCAAAACCTTGTGTTCGGTATCACTTAGGCCTGTGCGAGGAGCGTTCGGCTTCAAATAAAATCGACCCGTTTCAGATGATTGATCAAGCAATTTGCCAATGTGAGAATTTTCTCCCAATGCTACAATCAAATCATGAGAATCAGTCTTATTGAGGACAGGAGCTCTCTTTTGCACTTCCTCAAAAAGCGGTCCCAAAATGTCTTTTTCAGAATGGTATTTGTCTTTGACGGCACCTATGAATTCACTGCCAGCATCTGGAAGTGATCGAGGATCATTTCCCACATAAGAGGAAACTGTCGATTTAATTTTTGAAGTGGATTCGTCAACTATTTGCTTATTGTATTGCGCAATCTTTTTTGCGTCAGCAGTTGGCAAATTCTCAAATCTGAGTTTCAATTCCTTCATTGATTTAGGATTGTCCATCATGTCGAAATGGTATTTCAAAGGCTTGGTTTCAATGTCTGGCACAGTTTGAACTATTTGCTCAAGTCTTTGCTTGCCTGGCATTTGACCGGCGTCATAAGATGGCTTCCACTTTCTCAATTCGTCCAGACTTTCGGGTGCCTTAAACTTGAAAGCCGTTGTCATTGTTTCTTCAGTAGCTTCCTTTGCAATGTTTTTTGCAGCATTTTTTGAACCTGCATTGATCGCACTTGACGCAGTATTTGCAATTGATTTCACGACTGGTTTTGCAGCGTTGTATGCCGTTTTCACGCCCGATGCGATGACGAATGGATCTTGAACCATTTCAAGTCCAAAGCCATAGATATCAGCAGGTGAAACGTCACCGCCTAAATAGGATGGCACTCCCCATGATTCTTTGTATGACGTATCCGAAGCACCTAGCATTTTTGCTTGTTCGGCACCTGTCGGAGCTTTTTCCAAATCTTTCCCCATCACTGCTTCAGTGACAAATTTTCGAATAGGGGCACCCGTGTATTCGTCATAAGTTTGAGCGACATTTTGCAAGCCTTTAAAAAACCCAGGCACAAGATTTTTTGGATCTACCGAATACCAAGGCCTTTCATTCGGCGGCGTTCCATCACTTGAAATTTGAAATGGTTGTGAAGGATCAAACGCTGGCTTTTGGGCATTCGAAGATGAATCATCTACGCTAGGCTTTGATGGTACGACTTCAAATGGCTGTGATGGATCAAACGCTGGCTTTCCCATTACTCATATTTCCCCGTTTTTGGATTCAAGAAATACTCATGACCATTTTGCATAATGGATTCAGGCTTTGCTTGATTTGCGTCAAAGCGAAGAACCACGTCTTCCGGCGCAATGCCTGATTTTTTTGCTATGTCTCGGAATTGAGAATCAACTTTGTTTTGAACGTCCATTTGAGCGATATACATATCTTTTGATTGATTGAGAAATTGTTTTCTTTGAACTGGGTTCAATAAAGTTCCAGTTCTAGCTTGATTGTATGAATTTAAAACTTGATCAGGAATGCCAGTTGTGTTTTTCGCATTCGCATATTCACCTTCGCGAACAGTAGAACCTGGATCAAGCATTTTCATATAGTTAAAAATCAAACTCATGTCCGCCGCCGGATCTTTGTCATATTTTGCCGCTGATTGAATTTTATTGTAGGCCGCTGCAACTTCCTGAGTGTTTCTTGTGGTTGGCAATCCCGATCTTTCTTTTCTCAATTCGGACGCCATGCCAGTTGATTCTTTCAATGCTTTGTTTTTATTTTCAAGACTTCTAGCTTCCAAATCCTTTTCTTTAAAACCTAGCTCTTTTTCTTTAAATGCGTTTTCCATTAGATTCTGCTGATAAGCTAAATTGTCTTTCGCAGTCATGCTCATCGATTGATATTGTTTGATTAAATCAGGGTCGTAGTATTTCCCAAAAGCAGAATTATCAATCCCAAACTTCTGCGCAGTCTGCATAGCTTTGTCAAATGTTGCTTGATCTTTGACACCGGACAAAAGACGAGATCCTAAATCAACTTGTTGCATTTGTTGGTCTAGTTTTGCCTTTTGTGACTTGAGAATACTTTCCTCGTGCTGCTGTTTAAATTCATAGGCTTTGACTGGATTGACTTGCGCCATTCTTGCGAATGTCGTGTCTGTATTTATGTCCAAAGTCCCATCGGGCTTTTGAACAATTCCGGCACGCATTGCATTTTGCAAATCTTTGTTGTCTTGCATTTGCTGCTGACGCAAAGCCCTTTCGTCAGACATTTGTCGCATGTTCATTCCGCGTTCAATTGCGCCTAGAAAGTCTGGTGTTTTCTGCTGAAAATAAATTGAGCTATCTATTCCTGCCATGTTATGCCTCTGCCATTGTTGCTAGGAACATTGAAAGAACTTTCTTTATGTCAATCATTTTATTTCCAAAATGGTCATGCACGACAAGCGTTCGACCTAGTTTTGACTTTTCCAAATCTTGAGCCATCACGCCAACCCAATCACCTTTCCCAAATTTGTCCGATGTATAGTTGAACGCGAATGCTTTTAGGTGTTTTTTCATTTCATCGAGATTTTGCTTGCTCAATGGAACAATGTTTTTCTTCAAACGAGCATCACTAAAATAAATTGCCGCTGCACCTGCTGCCTGGCCAAGAAAATCAGAAGATCGATTGGCTTGCGCAATATTTGCCGCAGCATTTGCATTTCCCATTCCTGTCATGTTTCCACTCACTTGTTGACCATAATTCCCAGTGGCATTCATCAAGTTTTGATCAGCATTGAAGCCCATGCCAGCAAGTTGAGACAATCGATTATAATTTCTGTTGTATGCATTGTTGTATTCATTCGAAGCGAAATCTTGACCGTATCTCTGAAGTGCTTTTAACGTGGCACCTGAATTTAAGGCACCTCGTGCTGAAGCCGACGAATTCAAAGCGTTTTGCCCTTGCTGCATTCTAAATTGGTAGCCTGGGTCCATTTCCATATTCTTTGCAAAATCACCACTCGCCAAGTCAGACAAAGCTGCTTTTCCATATTGAGAATAAGGCGCAGACATCTGCTGTTGTTGACCATAAATGTCTTTTAAAAATGCATTCGCTTCATTAGCTCCGCGTGTTTGATGTCCTAAGGCTTTGTCAGTCGAATTTGCTCCAAATATATTTGTTCCAAAAGTATCGTCAACAATTCCCATCGGAGCTTCCTTTCGCATTTTCAAATTTGATCACTTTTTGAATAAAAATTATCCCATTTTCAGCCAATATAACTTTAAAGCCATATTTCAATGACGCCAACAAACTTATTGATGCATTTTTATCGCGCAAATCAATTGTCGCTGTGATTCGGTCACATTTTGCATGGGAAAAAACATTTTCTTCTAATTCATTCATTAAAGCAGACATTCGTCTATCTTTTCGCACAACTGGGTCAGTGAAAGCATGACTAATAAAGCACTCATTTGAATTATTAGCCTCGGGAATCATTTTTATTTTATATAAAATAAAACAGTAGTCATTTTCTATGACGTCAAAATTTTCTCTTTCTTTTATATATTTCGCATATAAAGTGTCATTGATCATTGACGTCATCGCGCACCAACCAAACTATATGTCGAATGCTTTGCAGATAAAGTTCTCGCTCGCCAAATCACGCGGGAAATCGAAGCGGTTCCAGTTATAGAACTAGAAGCATATTTAACTTGCCCAGTAGCATCAATTGAAAAATCCACTCCTGAATCATCCGGTCCAGGCGTACCTATAATCGTCAAAGACCAATCGTTACTAGTCGGGTTGTATGACACAACAAAGATTCCAGTTTCAATCAATTCTGTTGCACCTGTCGATGTAGTGACTCTTTGAATAAGGAAGTCCACAGTAGCTTGACTGACTCCTGTTTTTGTAAATTGTAGGCCATCGATATTTGAAGGAGTTGACTGATTATTTGCAATCTCAAAAATATCCTCAGATCCTAAAGAATAAAGTCGGCTATAGATTTCTTTAAAAAACCATTCCCAAGATTGGCTAAAGAAATTCGTTTTTTCTATCACGGCATTTTTATAAGGAATTTCAAAGCTTCGCTTTAAGGTTCCCATCAATCACGTCCCTGTTCGATCTCAATCTGCGCGTCAATCCAAACTACTTTAACAGGATCAGTCATTTTCACTCTAAAAATTCTATCTCTAAAACTTCCGAGCCTTGTCCACCTAACTCTCGTTTTATATTCTCCGATCGATCCCGCTGCATTGTCAGCTAAAGCCCATGATTCACTCGACCAAGTGTGTCCTCCGTCATCTGAGAAATCAAACATGACAGTAGGACTTGAACCTTGAACACCGCCATCAAGACCGATGCCTACTTCCATGTCTAGCTGAAAACTACTGCAAAACAATCTCTTAAGATCCGCCGAAACATGCGGAGATGACCTCAATCGCGTTATGGCATCACCATTGTCCGAATAATAATTATCATTTAATTTATATATTTTGTTACTTGTCGAATCAGCAACAAGATGCAAACTATTTACATAATTAAATGCGTGATATTCAGCCAAATGTCTTTCTAAAGCGCCTAAATCTGTGTATGCCCTTTGATGCCAGGATCCAGTAGTTACATCATAAACCCACGTCGCTTCATTAAAATTTAAAACATAAAACATGTGACCATTTGATTGATAGGCATATGATGTGGCACTAGATGGATCTGCATAGGTCGAAATTGCATATTCTATTGCGTGGTTGCTTATCCGTTGAGGGTTCAATCCGCTTGCAAGAAAAACTATATTTTCTCCATCCTCAGATCGCCCAAGCCAAAACAATGTCCCTGGCAATTTTGCAATGCTGTATTTCGCTTTTAATCCTATTTCAATAAAAGCATTTTGAATTCTTTCAAAAGGAAAATCAGCGTTTCCAGTATTAAAATAGACTTCAGTCGTTTTTTCATTGAAAACCCAAAGATTTCTTCCCATTCCAATAACTGCTAAAACTTTGTCTGGACTACCTTCAGATGAAGCAAAGTTAAGGGCATCTATAACATAGTCGCCAAGATTTGTTGTGTAAAATTTATTTGTGCCTACTTCATTCAAAATAAAATATCCATCGATCCAGGCAATATGTGACGATTGAGGCCCTGCCGGATAAAACGATGGATCACCGCCTTGCCCCATTCTAAAAAAAGTTGGGTTAAAAGGCCACACAGCCGTAGAGTTATCATTTTGATTACTGTCGTCAAGAAACATGTAGTTATAAGTTCCATCTGTAAACAATGTAGAACCATTGTATTTGTCGCCTCCTAAGCCATCTGAAGAAGCCGAAATTTTTCCAGTGCTAGTCAAAAATGTAGCGTCATCATTAGAAATAATATTGTATTTTACAACTTGTGATGCCCAAGTCCCAGATACTTCTGAAAGGTCAATTGCGGTCCCAGTCGAGGCATTGGTCATGCTAGATGCCAACTGAAAAGTCGTGCTAGTGAGTTTGATAACATAATAGTCAGTGCCTTGGGAAAGTCCAGTCGGCAATGGCGTACCTATGGAATACACGTTTAATTTCAAACCAGTATAAAAAAATTCAGTGTCTGCAACAAATTCACTTGCGGACACAGTAATAATATTTGTGGAATAATTAACATCTGTTGAATTATTTATGTTTTGCACTCGCGCTGGGACATTAAAAAGATCATTGTTAAATGTGTAGGGAGTGATTGTCATGGTACCACTGCCCACTCCAGTAATATCAACCGCAGTTCCTGCAATTGCATTAGCTAAACTTGTTGCTATCTTTAAAGTTGAGCTACTCACAGAAATTACATAATATTGTGTTCCAGAACTTAAACCAGTTGGCATGGTCACAGTTGAGCTAAGTAAAACCTTTAAGCCAGTCCAATAAAAATTATCTGTAGTTGTTGTTATTATGTCAGTGCCAGTGTCTATACCACTGGCTTGCGTAACGCTTGTTGCGCTAGCTTGCGCAGTTTTTAAACTAAAATTCCACTCTGTGCTTTTTGCTAATCTATAAAGTTTATTTGCGCTGACAACAAATGTTCGACCAACTCCATCCACGTGAATTAGTCGGATTGGACCATCTCCAACTGTCGTGATTAACTCTAGTCCAGGAGTCGCTTTCAAATAATATTGCTGACCACCTTTTCCAGTGCCAGATTCGATTTTCACAGGATACATATTGACGCAGCGTTGAGCATCCACATTGACAGATTGAAGTGAATAAGCGGGACCTATAAATCCTTGCAGCTTCATTACAATCCCGTGTGAATGTTAAATTGTTTTTTATCACCGACTAACCCGAAAACATCTGATTGCATATATACTGGTTCATTGTTTGTGCGCATGATTGCAGCTTTTGATTCCGAAGCAATCATTGCAATGTCTTGAGAAATCGGACGACCATATTCTGGAGCTAACCTCACAGCCAAATTGTATCGCATGGCTTCCTTATATCCAGGAGGCAAAGAAACTGTGTCGGCAATCAATGAAAAATTAGACAACGGTTTGTCAGAATAAAGAATCAAACTAGCCGTGGCACTTGGCACTGGCCAAACGTAAATTGTCCCAGTCGGAAAAGTGTCATTGTAGTAAATGCTCAACGGCAAGTCAGACTGAATTGTCTTGTCAATGATTCTTGAATATTCGTCAGAATTCAAAATGCGAATGGGAAACTCACTGTCATCGCCCGACTGCTTTGCATTTGCTTGAATCAATCGAATTGGTCTAGCAGTATTAAATGTTGCACCTGTTCCGATCGTATAACTGGCAGTGGATGCGACAAGAGAAAATGTTTCGATTGTTCGATCAAAAAGAATCAAACCTTCATTTGACCATGAATCAAGCATTTCATTTAAAACAGAAAGGCCATCTGCTGAGGCATTTGAGCTTGGCGTCTCACCTTGTGCAATAGCACCAAGCAATCTAAGAGAGCCTTTAATTAAATCACTGACTGTGGACATTCGTCACACTCCCTTTGCTTCGGTTCAATAACC
>Ga0209507_1002271_pt1 | contig 13259 bp, 14 predicted proteins | sample AD_UKC028_MetaG_FD_184414 | JGI IMG/M metagenome (GOLD analysis project Ga0209507, IMG submission 184414) | Active sludge microbial communities of municipal wastewater-treating anaerobic digesters from USA - AD_UKC028_MetaG (SPAdes) (version 2) | ecosystem: Engineered > Bioreactor > Anaerobic >...
ACCGCCGCCAGGTTGGTGATGTTGATCTCGATGATGTCGGTGACCCAGTTGCGCTTGGCGTACTCTTCCAGATAGATGCCGGCAGCCACACCAAGCGGCACGGCAGCCATGGCGGTCACGAACATGACCAGGATGGTGCCCACCCAGGCGGAAAGGATGCCGGACTGTGCCGCCTTGCGCGACGCGAAGCTGGTGAAGAAATCGAGATTCAGCCGGGCCAGACCGCGCAGCAGCATGTCGCCGACGAGCAGGAAGATCACCAGCAGACCGATCGCCAGGCAGATGATGCCGACCGCCTGGAAGATGGTGTCCTTGGCTTTGCCCCGGGCAATCAGGGCGCGGATTTGTTCGGTGGTCATCGGGGTCATGTCAGTAGGCCTCACGGAAGCGGCGACGGAGCCACTGGCCGGCAATGTTGAAGGCGAGCGTGATCAGCAACAGGGTCAGGCCGGCAGCGAAGATGGTCTGGTAACCGATCGAGCCGTGCGGCAGGTCACCCAGCGCCACCTGGACGATGTAGGAGGTGATGGTCGCGGCCGGTTCCATCGGATTCCAGGTCAGGTTCGGCTGCATGCCGGCGGCAACCGCCAGGATCATCGTCTCGCCGACAGCGCGCGAGATGCCCAGGATGTAGGAGGCGGCGAGGCCCGATACGGCAGCCGGGACGACGACGTGGATGGCGGTATACAGCTTGGTCGCCCCCATCGCATAGGACCCTTCACGCATGCTCATCGGCACGGCGCGCATCGCATCCTCGGAGAGCGAGGCGATGTAGGGGACGATCATGATGCCCATCACCAGACCGGCGGAAAGCAGCGAGAAACCCGGCAGTTCGGGGAATATTTTCTGCAGCAGCGGGGTGACGATGAGCAGGGCGAAGTAGCCGAAAACGATGGTCGGAATGCCGCCCAGCAACTCAAGTACCGGTTTGGCGACTTCGCGAACCTTTGAATTGGCGAACTCCGAAAGATAGATGGCGATGATGGTGCCCATCGGGATGGCCACCAGCAGCGCAACCCCGGAAGAAACCAGGGTGCCCGAAATGAGCACCATGATGCCGTAGTGGGCATCATCGAACAGCGGGGTCCATTGGTTGTCAGTCAGAAAATCGACAATGCTGACATGCTGGAAAAAATGGATTGATTCACTGACCAGGACATAGACGATACCGACCGTAGTCAGCACCGACACGGTGGCGGCAGCGAACAACACGAACTCGATCAGGCGCTCGGTGACGTTGCGCATGGCGTTCTTGGCCAGACGGTCGCTCACCTGATGCAGGTCGGAAACATTATTGGAAGACATGGCGTGATTCACTTGAAGTTTCCCTTCGGATGAAAAGCCGGCCCCAGAGGGGCCGGTCTTTCGGCGTCGGGCACCTCGGCGCCCGTCCGCAGTTTACATCTTGGCTTCGCGTCTCATCAGCTCTTCGATGGTGATGCCGACTTCGTTCTTGCCGCCGAACACGGTACCAATCTTGTTATCCTTGACGTGCTTCAGGTTGCCATCGTAGGCCGCCTTGGGCAGCGGCACGTACTTGACTTCACGCACCAGCTTTTCAGCGTTCTTCATGTAGAAATCGACGAATTCGCGAACTTCCGGCTTGTCCAGCGACGATTTCTTGACATAAACGAAGATCGGCCGCGACAGGGGCACATAGCTGCCGTTCTCGACGTTGGCGGCCGACGGCTCGACCGCCTTGCCAGTCTTCGGATTGACGATCGGCAGACCCTTCAGGCGGGCCATGTTTTCAGCATAGTAGGCATAGCCGAAGTAACCGATGGCATTGACGTCACGCGAGACGCCCTGAACCAGCACATTGTCGTCTTCGGACGCGGTGAAGTCGCCGCGCGAGGACTTGGCCTTGCCGACAATGGCTTCGGTGAAATACTCGAAAGTGCCCGAGTCGGCGCCGGCGCCGAACAGCTTCATCGGGGCATCCGGCCAGGCCGGATTGACGTCGCTCCACTTCATGACCTTGCCCTGGGAAGCGGGCTCCCACATCTTTTTCAGCTCCTCGACGGTGGCCTGCTTGAGGAAGCTGTTCTTCGGGTTGATGACGACGGTCAGCGCATCGTAGGCAACCGGCATTTCGATATACTCGACGCCGGCCGCCTTGCAGTCTTCCATTTCCTTGGCGGTGATCGGACGCGAGGCATTGGAGAAATCGGTCTCGCCGCGGCAGAATTTCTTGAATCCGCCGCCGGTGCCGGAAATGCCGACCGTCACCTTGACGGCGTTTTTCTTGGCTTTCTGGAATTCCTCGGCCACGGCTTCGGTGATCGGATACACCGTCGACGAGCCGTCGACCTTGACAACATCCGCCTGGGCTGCCTGGGCGCCGAACAGCGCGATAGCGGCTAATGCCAACGCCGAGACGATCTTGGATTGCTTGAACATGAGGTAGCTCCTGCACATGATTGGTTGAACAACAATGTGCAGATTACCCGTGCTTTGTTACAGTCGGATGACAGACTGCAACAAAGCGCAGCGCGGGGGATTCAGCCCTTTTTTGCCGGTCGACCGGTCTTGATGCGGTCGACGCGCGCCATCACGGCGGTCAGTTCGACATTATCCAGAACCGCCAGCAGCGCGACCCCGGCGCGCAGCAATTCGCTGCGCTTGACATTGCCGCCGAGCGACGCGATGCGCTTCTTGAGCGCGACAATCTGGGAATACTCGACTTCCGGCATCGAGAAGGCGTGGCGAACCAGTTTCGGCTTCTTGCCGCTCTTCGCCGCCTTCGCCGTCCTGGCCTTGATGACCGGCGCCACGCTGGGCTGCTGCACGAGCTTGACGGCCTGAGCCTTGGCCAGTGCGTCGGCCAGCGCCTTTTTGTTCTTCGCCTTGGTTTCTTCCAGCTTGCTCAACCGGGGCGCCGCAGATTTCACTGGCGCCGCCTTGGCGGTTGCCGCCGCCTTCGTTGCCGCCACCTTGATGGCAGGAGGTTTCGCGGCAGCGGGCTTCTTTTCCGCCGGCCCGGCGACTGCGGTTTTTTCCGCGACGGGTTTCTCGGCCACAACCGGCACGGGCGCCTCGGGGCTCTTGTTATCGGGCATTGCTCTCTCCACTAAAACCGGATGCCTAGTTTAGCGAATTGTGCAAGACGAATGATTAAACTTTTTTGACAGGTAAAATATCCGGCGACCAAAACAAGGGAGACACACCATGACTCAGGACGAACTCAAACAGGCGGTCGCGCAGGCGGCAGCCGACTACGTAGCCGCGAACGCCCCGGAAGGAGCGATTATCGGCGTCGGCACCGGCTCGACGGCGAATTTCTTCATCGACGCCCTGGCGCCGCTCCGCCCCCGTTACAAGGGCGCCGTCGCCAGTTCGGAAGCGACGCGCAAGCGCCTCGAGGGGCACGGCTTCACCGTATTTGATCTCAACGATGTCGAGGAGATTCCGTTCTATGTCGATGGCGCCGATGAAATCGACGCCGGCCTGAACATGATCAAGGGCGGCGGCGGCGCGCTGACGCGCGAAAAGATCGTCGCGGCGGTCGCCCGGAAATTCATCTGCATCGCCGACAGTTCCAAGGTCGTCGAGACGATGGGGCGCTTCCCGCTGCCGGTCGAAGTCATCCCGATGGCGCGCGCCCACGTCGCCCGCGAGCTGGCGAAACTCGGCGGAACCCCCGTCCTGCGCGAAGGTTTCGTCACCGACAACGGCAATGTGATCCTCGACGTCAAGGGTCTTGCGATCGTCGATCCGAAGGCGCTGGAGGCGCAGATCAACCACATCACCGGCGTCGTCACCAACGGCCTGTTCGCCATCCGCCCTGCCAACCTCCTGCTGCTCGGCACCGCCGACGGGGTCAAGACCATTTCCTGATTCATTTTCCTGTCACATTGCGGCGCTAACGTGGCGATGCTCGATGGTCGCCGGAAGGGCCACGTCAGCACAATACGCACATAGCCCTTTCGCACACACGAACATCTGAGTCTCTCCTCAATTTGCCCGGCGTTGCCGGGCTTTTTTTGCCTTCCCGATCGAATGCGGTTGTTGGCTGCTGCGACCATAGAAACAACGGCTGGCCCCAGGGTCGACCCTGCAAAAACAGCAATTTTCATCGTCCTGTAACCGGGCAGCCGCATCCTCACGTTTCTGGATAGTCATCAACGACGGGAGATTGCGATGACGGAAACATTGTTCTGCTACTGCTGCAGAATTCATCACCCCAAGGACGAGATGCGACGTTTTGTAACCAAATGCGGCGAGCGCTGGCGCTGCCTGCGCAGTATCAGGGCAGCGCAGGGCAGCCTGGGCGAACGGGATGCCTTCGGGCGCCAGCAGTCTTCACTTAACCGGCTGGCAGCAATCGAGATGGCTGAACGTGTGACCCTGCTGAGTCCGGGCATCCGCCAGTCATGAGCAAGCTGCTGATCCGCGCGCTTGACACGCACGATCCGGCACAGCTGGAGTCCAGTATCGACCTAGTCGAGCAGGCTTTTGCCGACCCTGAGCGTTATGACAGGGAGCGCATTGCGCGGGAGATGCTTGGCCACCACCTGGTGTTTTACCGCCAGTTTTTCGTGGCCATCAAAGACGGCCGGATCGTTGGCGTCGCTGGCGTCAAGGCGGCCGACTGGTCTGCAAAGACGCACCTGCTCTACCTCTCGGCGGTCACTCCGGAAATGCGTGGACAGGGGATTGGTCGCGCGCTCGTCGAGGTACGCATGGAGTGGGTCGAACGACAGTTTTCCAGCGGGCGAATGCTGGTGTCGACTGCCCGGACGAAGCGTTTCCGGGAATTTGGCTTCGTCGAGGTCAAAGGCAGCGAAATCAACGACCGTCACCTGATGATGTACCGCTTCTGAAAACACGATAGCGGGCGGGCGTCCACTTCGGCCGAATCCTCTGGCAGTGTTTATGGTCATGTTCCTGAAACATGGGGTAGCGATAGTTGCGGAAATTGACTCGCCGAGAACCGCCATGGCCAATTCCTGTTTTGACCCACGCGCCGAAGAAAGCGACCATAACCTCGCATTCGACATGCTGGCCGACCCGTTCCGCCGTCGCCTGCTGACGGCGGCCGCCCTCACCGTTGCCGGCGGCGCCCTGGCTGCCGCCGGGATTCCACTCCCCAGCCTGGCTGCCAGCGCCGGTCGTGCCGCCGGGGCAATCCACGGTTTTGCCGGCATTCCCCCATCCAGCGCCGATGCAGTCGTGCTGGCCGCCGACCACGCCGCCAGCCTGCTCTACGCCTGGGGCGACCCGATCTCCGACGGGCCGCGCGCCCGCCCCGACGCCGGCGACGATGCCGCCGCCCAGATGCAGCAAGCGGGCATGCACCACGATGGCATGCACTTCTTCCCCTTCGTCGACAATGGCAAGCCGTCGTCGACCCACGGCCTGCTGTGCATCAACCACGAATACACCGACGATGGCCTGTTGCATAGCAGCGGCATGCAGGATTGGAGCGCCGAGAAAGTGGCGAAGTCGAAGGCCGCGCACGGCGTCTCGGTCATCGAGGTGCGCCGCGACCAGGATGGCTGGCAGGTCGTCCGTCCGTCCCGCCTGGCGCGTCGCATCAGCGCCGACACGCCGTGCCGGATCAGCGGTCCGGCACGCAACCATCCGGCGCTGACCACCGCCACCGACCGCCGCGGCGAAGTCGTGCTCGGCACGGTGAACAACTGCGCCATGGGTGTCACCCCGTGGGGCACCTACCTGACCTGCGAAGAAAACTTCAACGGCTACTTCAAGGGGCCGCCGGCGCCGAGCGCCGACCAGAAGCGCTATGGCCTGACCGAAAAAGGCTTCGGCTTCCGCTGGCACGAACACGACGAACGTTTCGACGCCACGCGCCACCCCAACGAAGTCAATCGCTTCGGCTGGGTCGTCGAGATCGACCCCTGGCGCCCCGAGCAGCAGCCGGTCAAGCGCACCGCGCTCGGCCGCTTCAAACACGAGGGCGCCACAGTCACCTTGGCCCGCGACGGCCGGGTCGTCGTCTATATGGGCGACGACGAGCGCTTCGAGTACGTCTATAAATTCGTGTCGCACGACCGCTACCGCGCCGGCAACCCGGGCAACGCCAGGCTGCTCGACACGGGCACCCTCTACGTTGCGCGCTTCGACGATGACGGCAAGGGCCGCTGGCTGCCGCTGCGCCATGGCGAAAAGTACCCGAATGGCGCGTTGACCGCAGACAACGGTTTCACCAGCCAGGGGGAAGTCGTGATTCGTTGCCGCCAGGCCGCCGACCTCGCCGGCGCGACGAAAATGGACCGCCCCGAGTGGATCGCGGTGCACCCGGAAAGCGGCGAGGTTTACGTCACGCTGACCAACAACGGCAAGCGCGGCACGCCCGAGGCGCCCGGCCTGAACGCCGCCAACCCGCGCCCGGAAAACCATTTCGGCCACATCGTCCGCTGGCGGGAAAACCGCCATGACGCAGCGTCGACCGCATTCGAATGGGACATTTTCGCGCTCGCCGGCGATCCGCAGAACCCCGACCCGAACAAGCAGGGCAACATTCGCGGGGACGCCTACGGCAGCCCCGACGGCCTATGGTTCGATCCGGGCGGCCGCCTGTGGATCCAGACCGACGTGTCGACCAGCGTGCTGAACAAGGGCGACCATGCCAATCTGGGCAACAACCAGATGTTGGTCGCCGACGTCAAAAGCGGTGAAACCCGCCGCTTCCTGACCGGGCCGAAGGGCTGCGAGCTGACCGGCATCACCGCGACACCGGACGGCAAGACGCTGTTCGTCAATATCCAGCATCCCGGCGAGACGGCCAGCGAACGCGCCGACCCGGCCAACCCGACCGCCGTTTCCGCCTGGCCGGCCAACCAGTTTCCGCAAGCGGTCGGCGGCCGTCCACGCTCGGCCACCATCGTCATCACCCGGCCGGACGGCAAGCCGGTGGCAGCCTGACCTGAAAAGCAGAAACCCCGCCGCAGCGGGGTTTCATCGGATCGGGTCCGGTCCGGCGCTCAGGCCTTGGGCGGAACGTAGCCCTGGATCTGGTCGGCGCCTTCGCCAAAGAAATGCTTCTCGACCTGCTCGGCCAGATATTTACGGTGCCGCGCATCGACCAGGTTGAGGCGGTTTTCGTTGATGATCATGGTCTGCATCTTGATCCACTGCTGCCACGCTTCCTTCGAGACGTTCTCGAAGATGCGCTGACCGAGGGCGCCGGGATACGGCGGGAAATCCAGACCTTCGGCCTCGCGGCCGAGCTTGATGCAATTGACGGTACGTGCCATGAAAAACTCCGTGGGATTGATGCGGCGGATTATAAGGCCTTGGAGAGAACCTTGGAACGCCTCTGATAGTTGTACATGTCGCGCTTCTTGGCCGGCAGGTCCTCGACCGAAACCAGCTTGAAACCGCGCTCGACAAACCAGTGCTCGGTACGCGTGGTCAGCACGAACAGGCGTTTGACACCGGCCTTCCTGGCCCGCTTCTCGATGCGTTTCATCAGTTGCTCGCCATAGCCCCACTCGCGATGTTCCGGGCTGACCGCCAGGCAGGCGAGCTCGGCTTCTTCATCGGAATGACGATAGAGCGCCGCACAGCCGACGATGATGCCGTCGTGTTCCATGATCGAGAAATACTCGATCTCACGTTCGAGCAGTTCGCGCGGCCGATGGACGAGTATCCCTTCCGCTTCCATCGGCTCGATCAGCGCGATCAGCGCCGCGATATCGTCCGGCTTGGCCTCGCGGATGTTTTCCAGCGATTCGCGCGTGACGACCGTACCGACGCCGTCATGGGTGAACAACTCGCTCAGCAGTGCGCCGTCATGTTCGAAGCTGACCAGATGCACCCGGCTGACACCGGCACGGCTGGCACGCACGACGCAGGGCAGATAGCGCCGCATGTCCGAAGACAGCCACTCACCGGACTTCATGATTTCGGCCACCTCGTCGGCGGTCATCTCGTCGAGCAAGGCGCCGGACGGATCGGTCACCCCGTTGCTGTCGGTCAGATAGACCAGCTTGTCGGCCCTGATCGCCACCGCCACCGCCTCGGCCGCCTCTTCCATCTGCAGGTTGAAGATCTCGCCGGTCGGCGATGGCCCTTCGCAGTTGAGCAGCACGATGTTGCCGAGACCGAGCTGCGCATTGATGCCTTCGGCATCGACCTTGCGCACCTTGCCGGCGTAATGCATGTCGATGCCGTCGAGCACGCCGATCGGCTGGCCGGTGATGAAGTTGCCGCCGATGACGCGAATGCGGCTGTTGGCCATCGGCGTGTTGGGCAGGCCTTGCGACAGCATGGCCTCGATCTCGAGATAGACACTGCCGACGGCATCGAGCACGCAGTCGAGCGCCTGCGCATCGGTGACGCGATAACCCCGGTGATACACCGATTCGAGGTTCTTCTCGCGCAATTCTTCCTCGATTTGCGGACGGGCGCCATGCACCAGCACCAGGCGGATGCCGAGGCTGACCAGCAGATTAACGTCGTAGGCCAGCGTCTTGGCGAATTCGCTGGCCACCGCCTTGCCGCCGAAGGCGATGACGAAGGTCTTGCCGCGAAAGGCATTGATGTAGGGCGTGACTGCCCGGAACCAGGAGACGAAGTGGTCGTCGTAAGGGGTATCGCTCATTTTCGTTACTGTTTCCTGTTGTCTTCTTCGCCGAGCGCTATTTCAAGTCGCTCGCAGACGGTCTGCAGCACCTTGACCCGGGCGAAATTCTTGTCGTTCGCCTCGACCAGCGTCCATGGTGCGAGACCGGTCGACGTGCGGTCAACCATGTCGCAGACAGCCGCATCATAAGCGTCCCATTTTTCCCGGTTGCGCCAGTCCTCTTCGGTAATCTTGTAGCGCTTGAAGTCGGTCGCCTCACGCTCCTTGAAGCGGCGCAACTGCTCCTCGGCGCTGATCTGCAACCAGAACTTGACGACGACCACGCCGGCACCGGTCAACTGATGCTCGAAATCGTTGATCTCGGCATAGGCACGCAGCCAGTCCGCCTCGGTGCAGAAACCCTCGACCCGCTCGACCAGCACCCGCCCGTACCAGGAACGATCGAATATCGCCAGCCGTCCGGTACGCGGGATATGGCGCCAGAAGCGCCAGAGATAGGGCTGGACGCGTTCCTCCTCGGTCGGCGCCGCAACCGGAATGATCTGGTACTGCCGGGCGTCGATCGCGGCCGCGATCCGCCGGATGGCGCCACCTTTCCCCGCCGCGTCCGAGCCCTCGAAGACCACCACCAGCGAACGCTTGCCGACAAAGCGCGGGTCGCGCATCAGTTCGGAGAGCCGTGACTGGTATCTGGCAAGGTCCCGCTCGTAATCCTTCTTGGCCAGTTTCCTCGTCAGGTCGAGTTCGCTGAGGACGGTCTTCTGGTCTATGGTCTGGATGATCGGCGGCGCCACCGGCACCTGCTGACGGCCCTGCTGCAGACGGCGCTGCATGGCATCGAGCACGATGTGCCCGACGGTCAGCGAACGGTAATTGTCGTCCGTGCCTTCGACGATGATCCACGGCGCCTTGGCGGTATTGGTCACGCGCAACACATGGCCGGCGACCTGCTGCAACTTGCCGTAGGTCTTGAGCCGTTCGTAACTGTCCTTGGTGACCCGCCAGGCGGTATGCGGGTTACTCTCGAGGGCCTTCAGGCGCTGCTTTTGCCCGTCCTTGGAAAGATGAAACCAGAACTTCAGGACCAGCGCCCCCTCATTGACCAGCATCGCCTCGAAGCGGTTGATCTCGTCGAGGCGATCGTCCATCTCGGAGCGCCGCATGTTGCCGACGATACGATCGGCGATCGGCTGCGAATACCAGGAGCCGGCAAAGATGCCGATCTTTCCCTGTGGCGGCAAGGCGCGCCAGTAGCGCCACATGTAGGGACGCGAACGCTCCTCGTCGCTGGGCGCGGAAAAGGCCAGAGTCGAGATATGCCGCGGATCCATCCACGAATACAGCAGATTGATGGTTTCGCCCTTGCCGCTGCCGTCGACCCCGCTGACCAGGATGACGACCGGGAATTCCTTCTTCTCCAGCACATCGTACTGAACGTCGAGCAATGCCGCGCGCAGTTTCGGAACCTCTTTCCTGAAGGCCTCCCTGCCTATGGCGTGCCCCAGTTCCGCAGACTCGAACATGACCTACCCTCCCCTGAAATCGCCCCACAAGGCCTGCATTGCAGCCAGCGCCGCCAGCCCCGCCGTTTCCGTCCGCAGAATCCGCGGCCCCATTCTTACCGCCGTGAATCCGACCTGCTGCGCGGCGACGATTTCCTGCGGATCGAGTCCGCCCTCGGCGCCGATCAGCATCTGCACGTTGTTCATCGGCGGCAGATCGACCAACGCCTGCTCCGCATCAGGCGCCAGAATCAGCCGCAGCGTCCCGTTGGCTGGCCGGGCCAGCCAGTTTTCCAGCTTCTCCAGCGGCGCGAGCTGCGGCACCTGGTTGCGCCCGCACTGCTCGCAGGCCGCCGCCGCGACGCCCTGCCAGTGAGCCACCCGCCGCGCCGCCCGCTCGCCGCTCAGGCGCGTGACGCTGCGCCGGCTGTCGACCGGAACGATATGCGAGACGCCCAGTTCCACCGCCTTCTGCACCGTGTAATCCATTTTTTCACCCGCCTGAACCGCCTGGATCAGCGTTACCGCCAGTCCGGACTCGCGCTCGACGTCGCGCCATGCACCCAGTGCCGCCACCACGCGACCCCGCTCGATGCGCTCGATGCGGGCATCATATTCGCCGCCACGCCCGTCGAAGAGCACGACCGCCGCGCCCGGCGGCAGGCGCAGGACGCGCACGGCATGGCGTGCCACCGGCTCCGGCAGGTCGACATGGGCGCCCGGCGAAAGGGCCTCCCGGCAGTAAAAACGGGGCTGATTCATCGGTGCTATTATCGGCGAAATCAAAGCTCAGGGGAAAACCATGGTGTCATTGAACCCACCCGTCTGCGACTTCGGTTTGCCGGCCGTTGACTTCGACCTGCCCGGGACCGACGGGCAACGGCACACGCTGGCCAGCTGCCGGGGAGCGAACGGGCTTCTGGTGATGTTCATCTGCAACCACTGCCCCTATGTCAAGGCAGTCATCGACCGCATCGTCCGCGATACTCGCGAACTCGCCACGCTTGGCATCGGCAGCGTGGCGATCATGAGCAACGACCCGGCCGCCTACCCGGAAGACTCGTTCGAGCACATGGCGCAACTGGCCCAACAGCTCGACTTTCCCTTCCCCTACCTGCTCGACGAAACCCAAGCGGTGGCGCAGGCCTACGGTGCGGTATGCACGCCGGACTTCTTTGGCTACAACAGCCGCCTGGAACTCCAGTACCGCGGCCGCCTCGATGCCTCGGGCCGCAACCCGGGCCCGCCTGACGCGCCGCGCGAACTCTTCGCCGCCATGCGCCAGATCGCCGAAAGCGGACTCGGTCCCCGCGAGCAGACCGCATCGATCGGCTGCTCGATCAAATGGCGATCCGGTTGATGCAGCACCCGCTGCTACGAGCGCCCTTTGCGTTGCGCATGGGCATCTAACTGATCGAGCACGAACCCGGCCATGTTGCCGACGAGACGATTGCCGACACGAATCGAAAAATAGACGCTGTCGGCGATTTTCAGGTGCGCCTGTTCGATCGCCTGAACCGGCGCCGCGATCGGCCCGATCCGGGCGAGCAGGGCATAGGGCATGCGCGTCATCGTCCGCTGCACTTCGTTGATCGCAAGCGTGGCGGCGTCTACAGTTTCTTCGACGAGTTCCTTGGCACCACGAATCTGGCGCAGGGTTCGGGGTTCCATGAAAACTCCTTTCAGGCGCTCACGCACCATTGCTTGATCTGCTCATAGACCGCTTCGTCATGCGCCAGCCGCATGTGCCCGACACCCGGAAACAGCTTGACGTGTTCCCCTGCCTGCGGCGGCTGCACCAGACCATCGCCAAAAAGCTTCGACGCCAGATGCTCGGGATCATCCGTCACCGTGCCGGCAATCAGATAATGCCGCGCGCTAGGCAGCCAGGGCACGCTACCGGTGAAGTCGACACCTTCGAGCAAGGTGCCGTGGCGCATATCCTTGATGCCCTGACTGCGCTGGTTGGCAATATTGCCGACCATGGCGGTCACCGGATGCGGCACGGCATGCAATATTGTCGTGACCAGATGCGCCATTCGTTCAAGTCCCGCGCCCTCATGCGGGGTGCCGAGGTAAAAGGCGCGGCTGACCTTGCCCACCCATGGAGCGGCGCGGCCGGCGCCGTAATGACAGGCAGCGCGCAATACCAGGCCGCCCATGCTGTGACCGATCAGGATCAGTTCGTCGACCGGCCCCGGATAGGCAGCGAGCAACTGTTCGAGCAGCGTGTCGAGTACCTGACCGTTGTAGGGAATCGGCAGTCCGGTGTTGTAGCGTAGCGCAAATGGCGTGTAACCGAGATCGTGCTGCAAGGCGCGGCCGTAGGAGCGCACCGGGTCGCCGGGAAAATCCCAGACCCCTTCGTGGCAACACAGGCCGTGGACCAGCACGCAAAGCCTGTCAGTCGGCGTCGGACAGGCGGCGCGCAATGCGTCAACGCTCAGCTCCAGTGGGCGATTGTTTTGATAGAAGGCCATGTCGATGGCCAGTCCGTTATCGCGGTTGTTCAGGTAATCGCCGAAACAGCCGTTGAGGATACTGGCCGCCGTGGCACCCCAGGCCGGCTGGCTGATGGAATTCTTTTTTTCACTGACCATCCTGACTCTCCTGCCCGGACAAACGTCCGGCCATTTGAAGGCTACACCGGAAACTGGTGCCTGCGTAGGGGGAAGCCCCCTAATTCCGGATGCTCCTGCGCTGCATGGCAAGGCAATCACGCCATTCAAAAATGCCGGCAAAGACGCGTAATGGAGCCCTGCCTTGAATATCACAGGAAATGACTATTAGGCTTTTCAAATACACATATTTTGCGGATAATTCCAGTTCTTTCTGGGCGCTCTCCGCGACCAGAGAACATAGAGAACAGATAAAACGGGACAATCCACATGAGCTCAAATATTTCACAGCATTCCAAAGTCTTCACGCCCATCACCGGCGCCATCCGCGCCCTGGCGATGGATGCAGTGCAGCAGGCCAATTCCGGCCACCCGGGCGCCCCGATGGGCATGGCCGAAATCGCCGAGGTGCTCTGGCGCCGCCACCTTCGTCACAACCCGGCAAACCCGCACTGGCCCGATCGCGACCGTTTCGTGATGTCCAACGGTCATGGCTCGATGCTGGTGTACGCCCTCCTGCACCTGACCGGCTACGACCTGACGATCGACGACCTGAAGAATTTCCGCCAGCTGCATTCGAAGACGGCC
>Ga0209507_1002272_pt1 | contig 13254 bp, 7 predicted proteins | sample AD_UKC028_MetaG_FD_184414 | JGI IMG/M metagenome (GOLD analysis project Ga0209507, IMG submission 184414) | Active sludge microbial communities of municipal wastewater-treating anaerobic digesters from USA - AD_UKC028_MetaG (SPAdes) (version 2) | ecosystem: Engineered > Bioreactor > Anaerobic >...
GCGCCAGCCCGAGCGGTTTGTTGATGACGAGGTCGGCGACGACCGCCGCCATCCACGAAATGGCAATGTTGGAATAGAGGCCGAGCACCTGGCCGAGCGCCTGGAAGACGTTCAGTTCCATCAGCAGCAGCGCGATCAGCGTGTTGAAGACGACCCAGACGACACGGCCCGGATGGCTGTGCGTCAGCCGGGCGAAGAAGTTCGACCAGGCCAGCGAGCCGGCGTAGGCGTTGGTGACGTTGATCTTGAGCTGCGAGACGACGACGAAGAGCACGGTGGCGGCGACCGCCAGGGTCGTGTTGTCGAAGACGTGCGAGAAGCCGATCAGGTACATCTGGTTGGGGTCGACCGCCTTTTCGGGGGCAATTCCGTTGCGCAGCACCAGCCAGGCGAGCAGGGCGCCGCCGAGCATCTTGAGGATGCCCGGTAACACCCAGCCCGGCCCGCCGACGATGACGCCGAACCACCAGCGGCGGGCGTTGGCGGCGGTCTTTTCCGGCATGAAACGCAGGTAATCGACCTGCTCGCCCATCTGCGTCACCAGCGCGATGCCGACAGTGAGCGCGGCGCCGAACAGGTGCGGGTCGAAGCCGGCGCCGGCGCCGTGCTCGCCGGCGTATTGCCAAAGGCCGGCGAGCGCCGCGGGCTCCTCGATGAAGACGAAGGCGTAGGGCAGCACCAGCAGGAAGATCCACAACGGCTGCGTCCACGCCTGCAGTTTGCTGATGGCGGTGACACCGTGGGTGACCAGCGGAATGACGACCAGCGCGCAGATCAGGTAGCCCCAGGCCGGCGGGATGCCGAAGGCCAGCTCCAGCGCGTAGGCCATGATCGCCGCTTCGAGCGCGAAGAAGATGAAGGTGAACGAAGCGTAAATCAGCGAGGTGATGGTCGAGCCAATGTAGCCGAAGCCGGCGCCGCGCGTCAGCAGGTCCATGTCGAGGCCATGTTTGGCGGCGGTGTAGCTGACCGGCAGGCCGATCAGGAAGATGATCAGGCCGGTGGCGAGGATCGCCCAGAAGGCGTTGACGAAGCCGGCATCGACCAGCATGGTGGCGCCGACAGCTTCCAGCACCAAAAAGGAAGCGGCGCCGAAAGCCGTGTTGGCGACGCGCATCTCCGACCATTTGCGGAAACTGCGCGGTGTGAAGCGTAGCGCGTAGTCTTCCAGCGTCTCGTCGGCGACCCAGGTGTTGTAGTCGCGGCGAATCTTGATGATGCGTTGGGTGGGAATGCGCTGATCCATGGCAACGAGCCTAGCATGTTCCATGCCCTGCATCGGGGCGCGCGGTTTGCGCCGGCAGGCACCGGTTTGGTGCAATGACGCGGCCGGCGGGCTTTTGTGCGGTGCATGGCATAATTCGGCCTCAGAAAAAACAATGGCTTGCAAGCTGGTTCGCCTCTTGCTTTTAAGCCTGCAGTCATCTTGCCCGGAGCAAACCCGTGTCCATTCACGTCGCACTAAATCACGTCACTCACTATTCTTATGACCGCCTGGTCAATCTCGGGCCGCAGGTTGTCCGCCTGCGCCCCTGTCCGCATTCGCGGACGCGCATCCTTTCCTATTCGCTGAAGGTCGGGCCGGAACAGCATTTCGTCAATTGGCAGCAGGACCCGCAGGGCAACTACCTGGCCCGCCTGGTCTTTCCGGAAAAGACGCGCGATTTCCGCATCGAGGTCGATCTGGTGGCCGAGATGTCGGTCATCAACCCCTTCGACTTCTTCCTTGAACCCCATGCCGAGAAAATTCCCTTCACCTATGAGGCCTGGGAGCGTCATGAGCTGAAGCCGTATCTTTTCAAGCTGCCGGCGACGCCGCTGTTCCAGAAGTACATCGACGGCATTTCCCGCGCACCGTTGCGCAGCGTCGATTTCCTGGTCGCCCTGAACGCCCGGTTGCAGAAGGACATCGCCTACACCATCCGTATGGAACCCGGCGTGCAGACCCCGGAGGAGTCGCTGAAGAAGCGTTCCGGCTCGTGCCGCGACTCGGCCTGGCTGCTGGTGCAGATCCTGCGTCACCTTGGCCTGGCGGCGCGCTTCGTTTCCGGTTATCTGATCCAGTTGACCGCAGACGTCAAGTCGCTCGACGGCCCCTCCGGCCCTGAGAAGGACTTCACCGACCTGCACGCATGGACCGAAGTCTATCTGCCGGGTGCCGGCTGGATCGGCCTTGATCCGACCTCCGGCCTCTTTGCCGGCGAAGGTCACATCCCGCTCGCCTGCACGCCGCAGCCGGCTTCCGCGGCGCCGGTCACCGGCGGCATCGACGAGTGCGAAACCACCTTCGAACATCACATGCAGGTGACCCGCATCTGGGAAGCGCCGCGCGTTACCAAGCCCTACACCGACGAACAGTGGATCGAGATCGAGGGGCTCGGCCACCAGATTGACGAAACCCTGCAGAAGCTCGACGTGCGCCTGACCCAGGGCGGCGAGCCGACCTTCGTCGCGGTCGACGACCCCGACGGCGCCGAATGGAACACCGCCGCCCTCGGCCCGACCAAGCGGATTTTCGCGGCCGAAATCTTCCATCGCCTGCGCGACAAGTACGCGCCGAACGGCCTGATGCACTTCGGCCAGGGCAAGTGGTACCCCGGCGAGCAACTCCCGCGCTGGAGCCTGAACTGCTTCTGGCGCAAGGATGGCGAGCCGATCTGGAACTCGCCGGCCCTGTACGCCAATGAAAGCGTCAATTACGGCGTCACCGCCGAACAGGCCGGGCAATTCCTGAAGCGCGTCGCCCAGCGCCTGGGGGTCACCGACGAGCACGTCTTCCCAGCTTACGAGGACGTCTATTACTACATGTGGCGCGAGCGCCGCCTGCCGGGCAACGTCGATCCCTTCGATTCGCGGGTCGACGATGCGCTCGAGCGCGAGCGCCTGATGAAGGTGTTCACCCAGGGCATGACGCATGTCGTCGGCCATACCCTGCCGATCATGAAGAACGTCTGGAACCAGTGGCAGACCGGGCCGTGGTTCCTGCGCGCCGAGCGCTGTTACCTGTTCCCCGGCGATTCGGCGATGGGCTACCGCCTGCCGATCGACTCGCAGCCGTGGACTTCGAAGAGCGACTACCCCTACGTCAATCCTCCCGATGCCGAGACGGCGACCGATCCGCTGGCCAGCCACGCCGCGCTGCGCGCCCGTGTCAGCGGCGAGCGCGCCGCCAGCGTGCCGCAGATGCAGGACCGCCGCAGCGGTGCCGTGCCCGGCTACGGCGATGCCTCGGGCAAGGGCAAGGCCCGCCCGTGGGAGAAGCCGACCGATACCGTCCCCGGCTTCAAGGAATCTGCCGCCTGGATCACCCGCCTGGCGATGTGCGCCGAACCGCGCGACGGCAAGCTCTACATCTTCATGCCGCCGACCGAGAAGCTGGACGACTACCTGGAAATCGTCGCCGCCGTAGAGGCCACTGCCGACGAGATGAGCCTGCCGGTCATCATGGAAGGCTACGAGCCGCCGTCCGATCCGCGCCTGACGCATTTCCGCGTCACCCCCGACCCCGGCGTCATCGAGGTCAACATCCACCCGGCCAAGAGCTGGGACCAGCTGGTCGACCAGACCACCCACCTTTACGATTCGGCGCATCTCTCGCGCCTGACCACCGAAAAGTTCATGGTCGACGGCCGCCACACCGGCACCGGCGGCGGCAACCACTTCGTGCTCGGCGGCGCGACGCCCAATGACTCGCCTTTCCTGCGCCGACCGGACCTGCTGAAGAGCCTGCTCGCCTACTGGCACAACCACCCGAGCCTGTCCTACCTTTTCTCCGGCCTGTTCATCGGTCCGACCAGCCAGGCGCCGCGCGTCGACGAGGCGCGCAACGATTCGCTCTACGAACTGGAAATCGCCTTCAAGCAGATTCCTCCGCCGGGCGGGCACGTACCGCCCTGGCTGGTCGACCGCATCCTGCGCAACCTGCTCACCGACGTCACCGGCAACACGCACCGTTCCGAGTTCTGCATCGACAAGCTCTACTCGCCGGACGGCCCGACCGGCCGCCTCGGTCTGCTTGAGTTGCGCGCCTTCGAAATGCCGCCGCATGCCCGCATGTCGCTGGCCCAGCAACTGCTGCTGCGGGCACTGATCGCGCGCTTCTGGGAAGAACCCTACGAGCCGGCCCGCCTGGCGCGCTGGGGTACCGAGCTGCACGACCGCTTCATGCTGCCGTTCTACGCCGAACAGGATTTCCGCGACGTCATGGAAGAAATGGCGGCGGCCGGCTATCCGTTCAAGGCCGAGTGGTTCGCCCCGCACTTCGAGTTCCGCTTCCCGAAATACGGCGATTTTGCCGTCAAGGGCATCGAGTTCGAACTACGCCACGCGCTGGAACCCTGGCACGTGATGGGTGAAGAAGGCGGCGCCGGAACGACGGTCCGCTATGTCGACTCGTCGGTCGAGCGGGTCCAGGTCAAGGTCAAGGGCATGGCGCCGGACCGCTACGTGCTGACCTGCAACGGCGTTCCCGTGCCGCTGCAGAATACCGGCACCAATGGCGAGTTCGTCGCCGGCGTCCGTTACCGCGCCTGGCAACCGGCTTCGTGCCTGCACCCGACCATCGGCGTCCACGCGCCGCTGGTCTTCGACCTCGTCGATACCTGGATGCAGCGTTCGCTGGGCGGTTGCCAGTACCACGTGGCGCATCCGGGCGGGCGTAGTTTCGACACCTTCCCGGTCAATGCCTTCGAGGCCGAAAGCCGTCGTCTGGCCCGCTTCTTCCGCTTCGGCCACACGCCGGGCAAGATGCAGGTGGGTTTGCCGGAAGTCAGCATCGAGCACCCGTTTACGCTAGACTTGCGGCGTTCTTAACCGCTGATATTGCAGGTGCGGCAAAGCGGCCGCGCCAGTCGGGCCGGCAGCGGCCCGACTGCATTTTCCTTCAGGCTTTATGGCCCGTACCCTCCTCGCGATCTATCCGCAAAGCGCCCGCCGTTACGACGAAATGTTGACGGATGACGGGGCCGTGCGGCCGCACTGGCGGCAGTTTTTCATTCATCTCGACTCGGTGGCGCCGGAGGAGATGCACCAGCGCCTCGATTTTGTCGACCGGCGCATCCAGGAAAACGGGGTCACCTACAACGTCTATGCCGATCCCAACGGGTCGGACCGGCCGTGGGCGCTCGACCCGCTGCCGCTGATCATCGCCCCCGACGAGTGGGCCGAGGTGTCGGCCGCTGTCGCCCAGCGCGCCACCCTGTTGAATGCCATTCTGGCCGATCTCTACGGTGAGCAGACATTGCTCGCCGAGGGCCTGTTGCCGCCGGCGCTGGTCTATGGCCAGCACGGTTATCTGTGGCCTTGCCAGGGCATCAAGCCGCCGGGCGGCGTCTGGCTGCATCAATATGCGGTCGACCTGGCGCGTTCGCCGGACGGTCGCTGGTGGGTCATCGCCGATCGCACGCAGGCGCCTTCCGGTGCGGGCTACGCGCTGGAGAACCGCCTGATCGTTTCGCGCGTCTTCCCGGAAATGTTCCGCGACCTGCATGTTCAGCATCTGGCCGATTTCTTTCGCGACGAACTGGATGGTCTGACGGCGCTGGCGCCGGTCGACGGCGACGAGCAGCCGCATATCGTGTTGCTGACGCCGGGGCCGTACAACGAAACCTATTTTGAACACGCCTATCTGTCCCGTTACCTTGGCTTTCCGCTGGTCGAAGGCCAGGATCTGACGGTGCGCGGCGACACGCTTTACCTCAAGACCCTGCGCGGCCTGAAGCGTGTCCATGTTGTCCTGCGCCGGCAGGATGACGGCTATTGCGACCCGCTCGAGCTGCGCGGCGATTCGGCGCTCGGCATTCCCGGCCTGCTCAACGTTGCTCGCGCCGGCCGTGTCGTTGTCGCCAACGCGCTGGGTAGCGGCCTGCTCGCCTCGGGCGCGCTGATGGGCTTCCTGCCGGCGATCTGCCGCAAGCTGCTCGGCGAGGAGTTGGCCATGCCCTCGGTCGGTACCTGGTGGTGCGGCGAAAAGCCGGCGCTCGACTACGTGCGCGAGAATTTCGACGACCTCGTCATCAAGCCGGCCTACCCGACGCAGCGCATGGACCCGGTATTCGGCAACGAGCTCAAGGGCGAGGCACGCGAGGACATGCTGCGCCGCATCGAGGCGCGGCCGCATGCCTACGTCGCGCAGGAAATGATCAACCTATCGCAGGGGCCGACCTGGAGCCGTTCGCACGAACGTCGCCTGCTGGCGCGGCCGGTCGGACTACGTGCCTACGCGGTGGCCTCGCCGGAAGGCTATTCGGTGATGCCGGGCGGTCTGGCGCGCGTGGCGACCGGCGCCAATGCCCGCATCATCTCAATGCAACGCGGTGGTGCCTCGAAGGATGCCTGGGTGCTGACCAACGGGCCGGTCAGCGAATTCACCATGCTCAAGCCCTCGGTCGGCGTCCGCGATCTGGTGCGTGCCGGCGCCAACCTGACCTCGCGAGTCGTCGAAAACCTGTTCTGGCTAGGCCGCTATTCCGAACGTTTCGACAACAGCGCCCGCATGCTGCGCGTCGCCCTGAGCCGCGTCGTCGAAGCCGGCGGGGCCAAGACGCCGGCGGTCGCCTCGGCCATGGAACTGGCGCTGCATCTCGGCATCCTGCCCAAGCCGGAAGAGGATGAGCCGGTGGTCGAAGGCAGTGACCACGTCCTGCTCGAAGCGATCTACGACCCCAAGCAGCCGGGCAGTCTGGCCGGCAACATCCGCAGCCTGATGTGGTCGGCGACGCACGTGCGCGAGCGCCTGTCGCTCGACCACTGGCATTCGCTGAACCGCCTGCAGCGCGAACTGCAGGCGGCGCTCAAGACCCACCCGACGCTGACCGAGGCCATTGCCTTCCTCGACCGCGTGCTCGGCGTGTCGTCGTCGCTGACCGGCTTCGCGATGGACAACATGACCCGCGATGACGGCTGGCGTTTCCTGATCATCGGCCGCCGCCTCGAGCGCCTGTCCTTCCTCGCCAACGCGATCGGCAATTTCCTGCGCATGCCTTCGGCGCGTGGCCCGGGCAGCCTCGAATGGCTGCTCGAACTGACAGATTCGATCATCACCTACCGCTCACGCTACTCGCGCCTGCCGGAGTTGCTGCCGGTCATCGACCTGCTCGTGTTCGACGACAGCAATCCGCATGGCGTCGTCTTCCAGGGCAGCGTGCTGGCGCGCTACCTCGACCGCATGGGGCGAGAACTGGGCGATCACAGCGAGAGCAGTCTGCCGGACGTTCTCAGCCGCCTGCGCGCCTTCAGTCTGGAGCCCCTCGAGCACCTCCAGTTCAGTGAGTGCCGGACCTGTCCGCCGTGCGAGGAACTGGCGGATCTGCTCAAGGAGCTCGATGCGGCTGCCGTCCAGTTGTCCGCGCGGCTGGGGATGCGCTACTTCACGCACGTCGGCGACGTCAGCCGGCAAACGATGGCGCTGTAAGCATGGAAAAGATACCTGTCCGCTATCACGTGCTGCACGAAACCTTCTATGACTACGGCAGTCCGGTATCGTTGTCACAGCAGCAGTTGCACCTGTCGCCACGCGTCCTGGCCTGGCAGCAGATCGAAGAGCAGCGCATTGAAATCGTGCCGCAACCCAGCTGGCGGCGCGACGGCCAGGACGCGTTCGGCAACCCGGTGACCTGGATCGCCTTCCATGCTCCGCATGACAGCCTGCGCATCAGTTCGGCGATGACCATCGCCATCACGCCGCATCTGCCGGAAAACCTGGAGACTTCGCTGCCTTGGGAAACCGTGCGCGATCGCCTGGCCTACGATTCGGCGCCGCCGCTGCCGGAAGACCTCGACGCGGCGCGCTTCCTGTTCGAGAGCGCGCATGTCCGTATCAAGCATGAGCTGGCCGCCTATGCCGCTGATTGCTTCCCGCCCGATACGCCGCTCCTGGTCGGCGCCCAGGCGCTGATGGCGAAAATCTTCCGAGAATTCAAGTTCGATCCCGAGGCGACCACCGTCTCGACGCCGATCATGGAGGTGCTCGAGAAGAAGCGTGGCGTCTGCCAGGATTTCGCCCACCTGATGATCGCCTGCCTGCGGGCACTTGGCCTCGCCGCGCGCTATGTCAGCGGCTACCTGCTGACCCGGCCGCCGCCGGGCAAGCCGCGCCTGATCGGTGCCGACGCTTCGCATGCCTGGGTTTCGGTTTATGCGCCGGGCTTCCCGAACGACTGGGTCGACTTCGATCCGACCAACAATCTGCTGCCCAATACCGAACACATCACGGTCGCCATCGGCCGCGATTTCGGCGACATCTCGCCGCTGCGCGGCATCATCCTCGGCGGTGGCGGGGCCGAGCCGGAAGTCGAGGTCACCGTGACGCCGCTCGACGAGGACGAGCCGCCGGTCGTCGCAGAGGCTTTGCCGGAGACGGCGGCATCCGGAGTGGCGGAGCCGGAGACGGCAGAGCCTGGAGCGGTGGCGCCAGAATCGGCGGAGCCTGGAATGGACGAACCCGAAATTGCGGCGTCGCCCGAGGAATCTCCGCAAGTGGGTTCGGTCGCGGCCTGATGCCGCGGATCGCCATCATCGGCGGTGGACCGGCCGGCCTGATCGCGGCGGAACAGCTTGCTGCGGTCGACGGCCTGGAAGTGGCCGTTTTCGACGCCATGCCGTCCGTCGGCCGCAAGTTCCTGATGGCCGGCAAGGGCGGCATGAACATCACCCATGCCGAGCCGCTGGCGGATTTCATCGGCCGCTATGGCGCCCGGCAGGACATCATCGCTCCGCTGCTCGACCGTTTCGGCCCGCAGCAATTGCGCGACTGGATACAAGACCTCGGTATCGCCACCTTCGTCGGCACCTCGGGCCGCGTTTTCCCCACCGAAATGAGAGCAGCGCCGCTGTTGCGCGCCTGGCTGCATCGCTTGCGCCAGGGTGGCGTGCAGTTTCATGTCCGGCATCGCTGGCTGGGCTGGGCAGACGATGGCGCACTGCGCTTCGTGACGCCGGCTGGCGAGAAGCAGCATGTAGCCCACGCGACGATCCTGGCACTGGGCGGTGGCAGTTGGGCGAGCCTTGGATCGGATGGGGCCTGGGTGCCGCTGCTGGCTGCGCGCGGTATCGACATCGCGCCGCTGAAACCGGCAAATTGCGGTTTCGACGTGGCGTGGAGCGCACATTTCGCCGGGCGCTTTGCCGGGCAGCCGGTCAAGCCGGTCATCGGCTCGGTCGCCGGGCGCCGCCAGCAGGGCGAGTTCAACATCACGGCGACCGGTATCGAGGGCGGGTTGATTTATGCGGTGTCGGCGCCGCTGCGTGACGCGCTGGAAACCGAAGGCCGTGCCGTCCTGCATCTCGATCTGGCGCCCGGAAAAACGCTGGAGCGCCTGACAGCCGATCTTTCGCGGCCGCGCGGGCGCGATTCTCTGGCCAACCACATGCGCCGACGGGCCGGCATCGAAGGCGTCAAGGCCGGGCTGTTGCGCGAATTGCTGCCTTTCGAGACGTTGACCGCAACAGGCCAATTGGCGGCGGCGATCAAGCACCTGCCCCTGCCGGTGACGGCGACGCGACCGCTTGACGAGGCGATCAGCACAGCCGGCGGCGTCGCCTTCGCGGCGCTCGACGAAAACCTGATGCTGCGTGATTTGCCGGGGGTCTTTTGCGCCGGCGAAATGCTCGACTGGGAGGCGCCGACCGGCGGCTATCTGCTGACGGCCTGCTTCGCCACCGGCCGGGCTGCCGGGCAGGGCGCGTGCGCCTGGCTGGCCGGCCAGTCATAAGCCAGCGCAGCGTTCAGCCGGCGCGCAGCGTCCCCATGATGCGGTGATAGATGGTGAAGCGCCGGCTGTCGATTTCTCCGGCGGCAACCGCCGCCTGCAAGGCACAGTCCGGCTCGCGGTTGTGGTGGCAGTCGCGGAAGCGGCATTGCCCGAGGTAAGGGCGAAACTCGCGGAAGGCGAGTTCGATTTCCTGACGGTCAAGGTGGCCGAGACCGAATTCCTGCAATCCCGGTGAGTCGATCAGCTGGCTGTTGGCGTCAAGGTGATAGAGCGTGGCGTGCGTCGTCGTGTGCTTGCCGGAATCGAGTGCCGCCGAAATCTCGCGCGTTGCCGCCCGCGCTTCCGGCACCAGAGCATTGACCAGCGTCGACTTGCCCATGCCGGATTGGCCAACCAGCACGCTCGTGTATCCTTGCAATTCGGGGCGCAGATCTTCGGCGTGGTCGCGGGCGGAAAGCTCGAGAACGCGGTAGCCGAGGCTGGCGAAAACCGCCAGTTGCGCGCGGGCGGCGGGCAGTTTGTCGGCGAGGTCGCACTTGTTGAGGACGATCAGCGGCTCGATCTCCTCGCTCTCGGCGGCGAGCAGGGCACGCGTCACCAGTTCGTCGGAAAACCCGGGTTCGGTGGCGACGACGATGACGACCTGATCGACGTTGGCGGCGATCAGCTTCTGCTTGATCTCGTTCGAGCGGTAGAGCAGGCTGGTGCGCGGCTGGATCGCCTCGATGACACCCTGGTCGTCGGAAGTGCGCTGGATGTCGACGCGGTCGCCACAGGCGACCTCGCTTTTCTTGCCGCGTGGGAAGCAGGGCAGCAACGTGCCATCGGCCAGTTGCACGACGTACTGGCGGCCGTGGGCGGCGACGACGCGGCCTTCCATCAGCGTGCCGCCGCCTGTAACCGGGCGATGCGCACGGCGGCCGGCGGGTGGGAGTCGTAGAACAGCGAGTGCAGCGGGTCGGGCGTCAACGTCGAGGCGTTGTCTTCGTAGAGCTTGACTAGGGCGCGCACAAGATCGCTGGCGGCAGCATTTTCTGTGGCGTAGGTGTCGGCCTCGAATTCGTTGCGCCGCGACAAGTAGCTGGTCAGCGGCTTGAGCGGGAAGGTGAACACCGGGATGACGAGGAAGAACAGGATCAGCGCCAGTGCCGTGCTTTGCGCCGGCACGCCGAGGCCGTTGTAGAACCACGGGGCGTCGATCAGCTGGCCGAGCAGCCAGAGAAAGCCGAGCGCGCCCGCAAACATCAGGACGATGCGCTGGACGATGTGATGGCGGCGGAAGTGGCCGAGTTCATGGGCCAGCACGGCCTCTATTTCGCCGGGGGCGAGGCGCGAGAGCAGGGTGTCGAAGAAGACGATGCGCTTGTTGTTGCCGAAGCCGGTGAAGTAGGCGTTGCCATGGCTGGAGCGTTTCGAGCCGTCCATCACGAAGAGGCCGCTGGAGCGGAAGCCGCAGCGGACGAGCAAGGCCTCGATGCGGGCCTTCATTTCACCCTCTTCGAGCGGCGAGAATTTGTTGAACAGTGGTGCGATCCAGGTCGGGTAGACGAACAGGGCGACCAGGTTAAAGGCGCACCAGAACAGCCACACGTGGAACCACCAGAACGGACCCATGGCGCCCATCAGCCAGAGTACGGCGAGAATCACCGGGGTGCCGATGGCGACGCCGAGCAGCGTGTGCTTGGCGAGATCAGCGAAGAACAGGCCGAGGGTCATGCGGTTGAAGCCGTAACGGGTTTCGATGACGAACTGGCGGTAGAGCGAAAACGGCAGGTCGATCACGGCTGAGATGACTATTACGCTGAAGATCAGCGCCAGGCCGTAGGGCAGGCCGGTGAGGCGCGCGTTCCAGAAGTCATGCAGCCAGACGAGACCGCCGCCAAGCGTCAGGGCGAGCAGCAGCGCAGCATCGACCAGCGTCGTGAAAATGGCCAGCTTGTTGCGGTCGACCGTGTAATCGGCGGCTTTTTGATGGGCGGTGAGCGGAATGCGCTCGGCGAAACCGGCCGGGACGGCAGCGCGGTGGGCGGCGACGTAGCGGATCTGGCGCAGCGTCAGCCACAGGCGGCCGGCCAGCGTCAGTGCAATGGCGGCGAGAAAGAGGAGGGTGAAGTCGGTAGTCACGAAATGAGGTGCGAAGCTATGAGAAAATGATGCTTTTCAAGGGTTTTGGACAATTATATGACAGGCAACGCAAACAACCTCGTCTGGCTGGACATGGAAATGACCGGTCTCAATCCGGATGGCGACCGGATTATCGAAATGGCGATGGTGGTGACCAATTCGGAGCTGGAAATGGTTGCCGAGTCGCCAGCCTGGGTCGTTCATCAGAGCGATGAAACGCTGGCCGGCATGGACGATTGGAACCAGAAAACGCATGGCCGTTCCGGGCTGATCGACAAGGTCAAGGCGTCCACGCTGGATGAGGCCGCTGTCGAACTGGCGGCACTGGAATTCCTGAAGAAGTATTCATCGAAGGGCCATTCGCCGATGTGCGGCAATTCCATCGGCCAGGACCGCCGTTTCATGGCCCGCTACATGCCGACGCTGGAAGCCTTCTTCCACTACCGCAATCTGGATGTCAGCACCCTGAAGGAATTGTGCAAGCGCTGGCAGCCAGAAATCTACAAGGGTTTCAAGAAGAAGGGGCGGCATACGGCGCTGGCCGACATCTACGAGTCCATCGACGAACTGAAGTATTACCGCGAGCACTTCCTCAAGGGCTGAACCGGCGGTTGCGATCAACGCTTGTAAAGGCGGAATTTCTCCTTGCGGTCGCCGGGCCGGTTGCCTTCCCAGGCGCGGGTCCATTTGCCATCCGGGGCGGCCAGTTCGGGCCGGGTGTCGCCGGTGACCAGTAGCCAGCGGCACTGCTTGCCGGCGCTCGAGTCGGCAGCCAGCGGCTCGATGCCGACGAAGTAGGCGAGCGAGGCGCGCTGGGTGTCGTTGAGGCCGCGTTCGGCCAAGCAGCCATGGTCCTCTGGCAGAGCCTTGGCGATGGCCTGGATTACCGGACGATAGCTCTTACCGTAGTCGAACCACGGCAGGACCAATGTCGTTGCCAGCAACCACAGCGTCGTGAAGCCGAGTGTCCAGTGTGTCAGGCTGCGGTAGGGCGAGCGCGGCGCGGTGACGATCAGCCAGGCCCACCAGGCGGTAGCGATCAACCCGATGACGAGGGCCAGCAGATCGAACTGCCCGACGAAGCCCGGGCGCAACACGACGGCCCGCTGTGCCAGGCGCTCCGGCCAGCCGAGCGCCATCGCCGACCAGGCCAGCCAGGTCACGGCGACGAAGAAGCTGAAAGTCATCATCGCGAACCAGTCGAAGGCGCTGGCAGCGCCGCGGCGCAGGGTCAGGGCGCCCGGCGTGGCGAGTAGAGCGAGCGGCGGCAGCATCAGCAGGGCGGGAATTTCGCGCGGCCGGTAGGCGAGCGCCAGCATCAGGAAGGTGAGCAGCAGGAAAACCAGCGGCAGCAATTGCGGCATGGCGCCCAGCGCCTGGCGCCGCGTCCACAGGGTCCACCCGGCCAGCGGCAGCGCCG
>Ga0209507_1002283_pt1 | contig 13201 bp, 11 predicted proteins | sample AD_UKC028_MetaG_FD_184414 | JGI IMG/M metagenome (GOLD analysis project Ga0209507, IMG submission 184414) | Active sludge microbial communities of municipal wastewater-treating anaerobic digesters from USA - AD_UKC028_MetaG (SPAdes) (version 2) | ecosystem: Engineered > Bioreactor > Anaerobic >...
GGCCATCCAACCGTGTGGCCGAGCTGACTCCCACAGCTTGGAAAGCCGCACGTAAATCCTGACATTCCCCAAAGTCTACCACGGCGCCGTCACCAGCGACTAGACGGCCTTCCCTACACGGATACGCTGAAAAGACCAAGGACCATCTACAACAATTGACCGAGTGAAAAGCTCGGTTACTGCTCAGTAAATGGCATAGGACACACTATCGGCCTGAAAGAACGAACGGACTAACTTTCTGTCCTTCTTAATGTTGGCTAGGTCGTCGTTGACTCGCTGTTTGAGCGAACTCATTCATGCGCAGCGGTTTCTTCGATGTTTCATTCGTCTTTAAATGCCCCCACACAAATTCATCCGGGTTTTAGATCCGGAGCGTACGGTGGCAGGAAGTGCAGTTCGAGCCGGCCCTTTGTCGATTGCACATACTTCGCCACGCTCTTGGCTTTGTGAGCAGGCAATCCATCCACCACGAGGAAGATCGGCTGGCGCTTTCTCTAGATCGAACGGATCCGTCTCCGTTCCTGTGAAAATCGTGCCTTCCTATCTGAAACTCCTTTTTCGATGAATATCCGCGATGGTCGTGATCGGCTTGCCGCGCTCATCTAGAATAATGAACCGTTTATTGCGGTTCTTTGTACCATCCTTATTTCGTTCGTTCATACCATCACAATCTTTTTCATCCTTAATCTTGTAACCCCCAGCTTGAATTGCGGCTTTCTTGGCCCGGGCAATGTCCTTGTCACAATAGCGGTTGTGATATTCACGCACACTTATTCCGCGTTTGCATTGGACCTCGTTCCATGCAGGGGGCGCGTGGTTAGCGTTTACTCGAACCTTGGCGGGGCAGACCTGGCTTGCGAGCCATTCCATTTCGTGTACTTGGTTGCGGAACAGCAATCGTGAAACCCTAGTAGCGGTTACCGGCCTGCCGTTTTGAACAAGCTCGAACACGGCCTTTGTCAATGTTTCAACCTGCCACTGCCTATCAAAGACTTTTGCTGCTGTGTCGATCTGTTCCGTATCCGGCCATAGGTTTTCGATTAGGCCAAGCTCGATGTCAATGTCCGGTCCGGGGAGTCCTGCTTTTTGGTTCTGCTCGCGTTCCTGCAACAGAAACGCACGCCAGTGATCCATGGTGCGGAATACGGAGCAGTTGTATCGGGCACTTATTATCCTTGCAGCGGCACAACATTTCCGGACGTTCGATTGCCAGTCTGCCAAATCTCCCCACCGGCTTTCGTCCACCTTATATTCTGGCTCTTGGCTGAAACTGTCCTCGTCGAGCGTGCTCCATCTTTGGTCACTAATCCTGCGCTGGGCGCGCTTGAACGCCATTGCACAAGCTAGGATCCGGAGGTCGCGCTCCCGCCTTAAGTCATTGCCGCCCAAAAGCTGGTAGATAACATCTGCATACTTGTTGGCTGGCTGGCGAGTTCGCGTCTTGCCTGCAACAACCCTCTGAATCTCTGCAACCCATCGGTCAAGCTCCGCTGGATCCCTGGGTGGGGCAATAGCTATGTATTTGCCGCGTTTGACGATAGGCATGACTTCGGCAAGCTGAGGGTATTTCCGAATGTATCTGCGGACGGTGCGATCATCCTTTTTTAACCGCTGAGCAAGAACCTCTATCCCTGGCCGTGCCTTAGTCTGTTTCATAAGAAATGCGGCATAAGTTAAAAATGCACAATCCTGGATAACTATTGTGAAAACGAAGCGTAACGCAAGCGAAAAAGCAAAATCAAGGCCAAGTAGCCTTTGGACATCCAGGGTGGTTGGCAAAATGGCCGGATACCAGTCTGGAGCAATGGTGCTGCACGCCTTCAAAAAGGGTGAGTTGCCGGGTTATAGGCTAGGACCCCATACAGTAAGGTTCGCTCCGGAGGATGTTGTCCTTTGGTTAGCGTCGAAAAGAACGCAAGGAGGTACCCAATGAGAAATAACGATTCATTCGCGGCAATAAAAGAGTCTGTCCTAGCTACGATGCGCGCCTCTACCACCGTGGCTCGCGAGCTTGGAATTTCAGAGGTCACAATGTGGCGATGGCTACAGCGCGGGTGGTTACGTGCAACCAACATCGCCGGACGCCAATACATCCTTTTGGATTCCTTGAGAGAGTTCCAAGAACGCGCGGCCAACGGCGAGTTTGCCAAGGAACCTTCTGGCGCGGCCGGTAGGAGCAAGAGGCAACGGTTAGCGACACAGAACACATGAAAACAGAAAGCTTCTGCTTATCATTGATCCTGGGCAATTGCTATGAAATTATCAAGTGATACTCCTGCAAAACCAGTCACAAGTAAAATACTTCAAGCACCTGCCGATATTGACCGGCGCGCTGTGGCAGAACGCATATTCGGCCCGCTGAAATGGCAAACACCAACACGCGGATTCGGGCGGTGTCCATTCGAGTGTGATCATACAAAAGAAAATGCCGACACCGATCTAATGGTAAACGTCGACGGCGCTCCAAATGGCTATTGTGTGCATGAAAGCTGCCTCGATAAAATACGAGCAGCAAACCATGAACTGCAGAGCCTTTGCGGTGGTGGCAATGGAACCATATCGCTCAAGCCATCGGCAAGTCGCCCACAAGTAAACCTGGAACAGCGCGGAAAAGACTACCGGGCTATTCTGACCGAGAAGTATTATCGTCCACTGGTTGATACAATGGCCATATCGAAGTGCTCCACGGATGGATGGACTGCACAACAGCATTTTCATGCCTGGCTCGAAATACTGCCAGCAGACGCAGTGATATGGCTGGGGGAGCGGAATGATTCTGGTTATGATGGAGCGGAGGTGCATTTCCAGACACGCGGATACTGGCAACAGAATCTGGCCTCCCCACCATGGTGTTTCACTTGTCCAGCGTCTTTTCGTGCTGGCTGCACTAGCAGATCAAACGAGAACGTCGAACGGCCGCTCTTTCTTGTGGTCGAATCCGATGATTTATCAAAGGAAGAAACGTGCGCTGTCTTTCGCTGGCTGCAGGAGGAGATCGGACTGACGTTGCACTGTATTGTAGACACCGCAGGCAAATCACTACATGGTTGGTTCGACGTGCCGTCGAGTCTACAGCTGCGACATGAACTAAAGCCTTTTCTGTATGGCCTGGGCTGCGATCCAAAGATGTTCACACCTTCACAACCATGCCGCGTTCCTGGAGCACTCCGAGATGGCAGGCTCCAACGCCTTATATATCTCAAGCCGGATGGTGGGCCGGTTCGACAGCAGCGGCTTGTGTCCGATGTGCTGGCGCTAGAGGACAAAGACCCAGCTGCGGAACCACAGATAGGCGTTGTTTTGGACCAAACCGCTGCTGACCCGCTACAGCCCTTGAAATCGCTTCTGGCGGCCAATCCTGACGCTGATCTGGATGCGATTCAAAAAGCTTTGCGCGAGATGCGGGGATTCATGGCCGGCAAGGACAGGCTCGCAGTTGATTGTGCTCGTGAGGCGGCTGTTAGCTTGCTTAAGCAGTTCACGATCGGAATTAAAAGCCCCGCCAGATTAGTGAATGGCGCACTCGCCGGGCTAGACGGATCGGCTGAGGATGAGGGCGGCGGCAGTGCCCTCCCAATGACTGACCCTGAACACTGGCCCGAGCCTGTGGATGGCGTTGACCTGTGCGCCCAGATTCATGCCACGGTTAAGCGGTTCATTGTCATGTCAGATTCTGCGGCCACAGCCTACGTGCTTTGGCTTCTGTTTTCCCACTCCCATGACGCGGCCAGGATCAGCCCTATACTTTGTTTCACAAGCCCGACCATGAGATGCGGGAAAACGACATGCTTGGAACTGCTAGACCGGCTCGCGAGGCGAACCCTGCTTACTAGCAACATTTCGCCAGGGGCTGTCTACAGAGCCGTTGAGGAGTCTGGAGCGACTCTGATTATGGATGAAGCCGAGACCTACACTCACGATGGTGATGGCATTCGCGGGATCCTGAATAGCGGTCACACGAAACGGGCGGCATACGTGGTTCGATGCGTTGGGGAGGAAAAACGTGCCCGCAGATTCAAAACGTGGTGTCCAAAGGCAGTGGCTCTGATCGGAAAGCTGGCCGCCACGCTGCAAGACCGCAGCATTCAAGTCTCCCTGGAGCGAAAAAAGACAACCGATCACGTGGAGCGGCTCGGGGATCTGCCCGAGGATGCACTGGACTCGTTGAGGAGCCAATGCTTTCGATGGGCGCAGGATCACCTTGAGATTCTCAAAGGAACACGCGTTCACAGACTGCCGGGGCTCCATGACCGCGCATTCGACAACTGGAGGCCCTTGCTTGCAATCGCCGAGGTGGTGGGTGGTGAATGGCCGGAGCGGGCGCGGCAGGCTGCAATCGCCCTGTCCGGGGGAGCCGGGGAGGAGGTCGCTGGAAAGAGTGAAATCCTTCTGCAAGACATCCGGACACTGTATGACGCGATGAAACCACAGGACGGCCTGCTGTTCTCGACGGAGATCGTCAAGGGTTTGGTCGAGATGGAGGGGCATCCGTGGGCCGACTACGGGCGAGGGCGGGAACTGACCGTGAACCAGCTTGCCAAGCTGCTGCGCCCATTCAGCATCACGCCCCGGACCGGCAGGAGGGGGGAAGACCGGGCGAAAGGCTATTACCGGGATGACCTGGAGGAGGCATTCACGCGTTACCTCCCCGATTGTAACCGTGACATCGTGACAATGCCTGATTCTATTGGTCCAAATGCACTTTTTCAAACCGTGACAGAAATAAATTGTCACGACCCGAAAAAATGCCAAACCCCGCGTCTACCAGCGGTTGTCACGATGTCACGACATGAAAACCCCTCCCCCGCTGTGTGTGTGTCCGAAATGCCCCCTTTGCCGGACCTGACGGCTCCCCAACCCCCACTTGCACAGGAGAATGTCTAAAATTATGACACCGATCCAGACAATCCTGGCCGTTTTAGCTGTGAGGGGAAAGTTGGTCGCAGGGGGCAGTGATAGGCTCACGATGTGGCTCCCCCGGGACGTTGACCCCCAGCTTAAAGCCGAGATCCGCGCCAACAAGGCCGCCCTGATCGAGGTGCTGAAACTGCCGGCCAAGATCGTCCGATCCGACACGCTCGGAATCATTGTGTTCTGGGCGGCAGACGAGCCGACCAAGGAGGCATTGATCCAGTATGGTGCAGATCCGGCGGCCGTGTATACCACGGCGGAGATTACCGTTCTCGTAAAGAACCACGTCACGCCAGATCAACTGGTCCGGATCCACACGGCCCGCGATCTGTTCCATGGCAGAATCGTGGACAGCAAATAACCGCCAACCAAGAGAGGATAAATATGCGAGACCAAACAACCGTCGAATTGAAACCCAGCAACGCGCGCCCAGTTGAGGAGCTTGCGAACGCGTATGCAGAGCAGATACAGCAGACGACCCGTCGTCGTCTGGCACTCCGCCGATTTTACGACGGTATGTCCATTCGATGGCGCAGAGCCGCCACCACAGGACCGAATTCAGACAAATTCCTGGTGTGGGTCTGGAGCTTTGATACGTTCGCCGAGGTGGTCGTCTGGCCAGTGGAGCGCCTCGATGCCCTCGCCGCCGAGATCACCGAGGAGGAGGTGGAAACCGAATTCGGCCGCCTGGCTGTCCAACACCAAACCAACGATTGCGATTGAACGGCCGCCAAGATGGCCAACACGAATGTGTATGAGCAGACACGCCAAGACCATTGAACTGATCGAGACTGCGAAAGACATCCTGTCCGCCGGGCATCCAATGACGGTCCGGCAGGTTTATTATCAGCTCGTTTCGAGACAAGTCATAAAAAACAGCCGGGGGCAATATCAAGCCGTGAGTAACGCGCTTGTGGACGCTCGCCGGGAAGGGCTTATTCCCTGGGAATGGATTGAAGACCGCCTTCGCCGTCCGCGCTCTGTCGATATGTGGTCCGGGATGGCGGAATTCGGGGAAACCTGCCGCCGCGCTTACCGGAGGGACGTATGGTCCACGCAACCGACATATCTGGAAGTCTGGCTGGAAAAAGACGCCTTGTCTGGAATTTTCGAGGACGTGTTGGATCCTTACGGGGTCACGCTGAATGTAGGCCGTGGATATGACGGCTGGTCGAGTATTCACAATGCTGCAACCAGGTTCACGGACAGTGCCCGCGCCGTCACCGTACTTTACTTCGGGGACTTTGATCCTTCTGGGGAAGACATGGTCCGAAGCCTGGAAGAGCGCCTGGCCGATCAAGGCGCTGAACCGGAAGTCATCAAGTGCGCACTGACCGCCGAAGACATCGAACGCTATAACCTTCCGCCTGATTTTGCCAAGAAGACGGACACAAGGGCCGCCGCCTTTATCGCTGAACACGGGGACATATCTGTCGAACTAGACGCGCTTCCGGCGGACGTACTGCGGAACCGCATCGAAGAAGAAGTCAAGGTGCGTATGGACCTGGAGGCGCTTGAGAATGTCAAGGCACTGGAAGAGAAGGAAAGCGCCAAGCTGGGCGCACTATTGGGAGGCATGACGGCATGACGGCAAAACGGCAAAGCACGATCCTGGCAATGGTGAATAACAAGCGCGGCGTCGGCAAGACGGGCGGAATCCATCCACTGCTAGGATGGCCTTTCTTTGCGCCAGAATCGGTTGTAGCAAGCGTTTTTGCCGGTGATAAGGTGTTGGGTGGGGTTGCGGTAATCAAGGATTCATAGGAGGTTCAAATCAAATGAAACGACCGCGTATTGATCGGGCCCTAATGCAGCGGATCCGCTTGGAATTCATCGGCAATCCGGAGTCCAGTTTGACCCGGCTGGCCGAGGCACATGGTATCTCCCGGTCTGCCCTGGACTCCGCTTGCACTCGCGGCCAATGGCGGCAGGCGCGAAAGGCTTATTCCCAGCGTGTTGCATGTGAGGTGAATGCTGCGGTAGGGCCAAAAGCCGAGGAAACAAGTGTTGCCGCATCCAGCCTGAATGCGGAACATGCGCCAGCCGCCACCGAGGATCCGGCATGGACCGTGTTCAAGCGAAATGCTGGCGGGTTTCTGTCGCAATCCAGCACGCTTTTGGGCTCGATGCTTTCCGACGCCGAAATGCTCCGGCCCGCCGCTGCGTCATGTTGCGAGTCGTTTAAAGACCATGCCCTGGCAGTTGGTTCGCTGATCCGCAGTGGTAAGGAGTTATATTTCGCTGACTCGCCAGGGGCCAATGGCGGCGTGAACCTGGCCTGCCAGATCGTGGTCGGCAGCCTCGAAGCGGAAGCTGGATTGCTGTCTGACCTCGCCGAGGTTGGCCACACGGAGCCAAACCAGCATCAGCACCAAGGCGGCGCCGCCGCCATCGACCTGGATGCCGCCGAGGAGCCCGATCCAGCTGAATAGCCGCCTAATCGGCCAGGACCGCCTCCTGCTTGTGTGACGCTTTTTGTGACGCTTTTTGTGACGGTTTTCTTGGCCATCCTCGGTTCCGCTCCAGATACGGCTTTCATGCATAATAGCCAATAATATCAGGGGTTTCGTTCATGTTTTTGAAACGTGGAAAACCGCTGTGAAAAGGCCAAAAACCGAATCCTAAGTCCCACGCGTCTGCCAATTCCGCCACGTGCCCTCCTTGTTAATCAAACAGTTATAACCTGTTTCAGCGGTGGGCTTGACAGTTGCGACGGTAGTGCCACATGGAATCCTCAGCATCGCCGTGCAAAACGACTGAACCAAGGCCAAGCTCACGCCCCTACAGATACACCAAGGTCCTCGACAACAGCAAGCAACCAATTCCAGCGCTCTCGCAAGCCGAAATGACCGGTTCATCACCAGGCCAACCGTCGAGGATGACATGGGGCACAAGGCGCAAAGAAGAGTGCCTCTGAACGCCAAAACCGCTGCCGAGGCCCGGACGGAACTGGAAAAGCTCAGGCTTGAGCGTGCCGAGCATCGGTTGCGGCACATCGGCCGGTGTCCACGGTTCGCCGATTACGTGAACCAAACCTATGCGCCATGGCTGGCAACATCGGACAAAAGTCCGGCCACTAAAGCCAGCGAAATGGTGCACCTCCGCCGGTGGAGTGCGTCGATTGTGGGGAGCCTGCACCTGGACAAAATCCGGGCCTACCACATTAACGGCCAGCTGCAAAAGCTTAATGAACAGGGCAAGGCCATCCGGACTTGCAAAATTGCAGTCATAGTTCTCCGGAACGTGCTCAATAAAGCCATTGATGACGACTACATCAAAACCTTGCCGATTGGCCGGCTCAAATGGCAAAAGGGCAAAACCAAGGCCCGCACCCTCTACACCCACCAGGACATTGACTTGTTCTGCCGGGGTGCCCTGGTGGCGTCCAAGAACGGCGTCGAGTTCACCGACTACCTCCGGCTGCTGGCCTTGTGTGGTGCCCGGGAAAAGGAGATGCTCCGGGTCCGGTGGGCCGACGTGGATTTTAAGCGGCGGTTGCTGACGATAGGTGCCGATGCAAACACCAAGAACCGCGAGCCCCGGTGCGTTGACATGAGCCCAGCCCTGGAGGCGCATCTGCGCGACATGGCCAGCCGCCGCGCCCCCGACTCGCAATGGCTGTTTCCGAGCCCCCAGCGCGGTGAGCGGGATGAACGCTCAAAGACCTTCCGCGAATCGCTGCTGCTGACGCGGGCGGTGTCCGGCCACGTCTGCCGCGGTTGCCAGCATATCATCCCCGGCAAAGAGCCGTTTACAGCCTGCACCAGCTGCGGGAGCGCTAACCTGGAGGCCAAGGAGCACGTGCTGCCGGACAATCTGCAGCGGATCGGATTCCATGACTTGCGGCACCATTTCATCAGCTACGCCGTGATGAGCGGCATCGACTTTATGACAATTGCGCGCTGGGTTGGCCACAAAGACGGCGGAATCCTCATTGGCAAGGTCTATGGCCACCTGTCCAACGAGCACGCCCAGGCTCAGGCGGCGAGGTTGCGGTTTGGCCCGACCATTTTGCCGTTTGCGCAAGAAGGAACCGTCTGACACCGAAACCGCTTTTGCGATCTCCGGATCTGGAGGCCCGGAGCGCCATCCTGCCAGCCAGGATTCATCTCCCCGGCCGGAGCCCCGGGCCCTACTGCGGGAGCCTGCAATTAAGCATTCTTTTCCGGTCGCCCGGCTGGGACCGGAGACCGCCGTCCCCCCTTTGCCCGGCGGCCATGCGTGTGGATCTCGACGAAAGTTTTTCCTGCGACCGTGAAACCTGCATGCACTTTTGCCCAGGAGGATGACCACTGCGCAATCCGCCGTAAATGGGCTCCTGGAATGAAACCTAATTCATTCCAAACGCCAATCTTGGCAGGATGGAAAAGAGGGCAACATGACCGTCCAGCCTTTTTCCATAACCTATTGATGTCCAGTCATCCATTGATCCGTGGCCGGTCGGATCGAAAAAAAGACACATTTCTCAAAAGATCCGGTTCCCAAATGCGTATACCTGGGTGTAGGATTGTTTATGCCCATAAACCAAAACTATTCCAGACACATCAGCTTTTTGCCAAAGTTGTTGGTTATAAAGCATATGCACGGTTTTAGTTTTCGGTGGCTAATAGAGTGGCGTCGCATCTGCAGGACAATTCAAGCATTGACGTACAAATGATTAAGAAAGCACTCCTCCCCATCCTGTTGGGATTCTCCCTCAATCTGGCCGGACAATCCTGGGTCCGCTGGCCCATCGAGCAGGGCGGCAATGGTCATTGGTATCGGCTGACGACTGCGGCTTACGAAGGGTGGTACCTGGCCGAGACGGAGGCACAGCGCCATCCGGACGGCCATTTGGTTTCCATCACCAGTGCCTTGGAGCAGAACTTTCTGGAAACCACATTTCTCTCCGGTGGCAGCGTGTCGAATGCCTATTGGATCGGGTTCAACGATTTCGAAAAGGAGGGGAATTGGATCTGGTCAACCGGAGACCCGACCTCCTATTCCAACTGGGCCAGCGGAGAGCCCAACAATGAAGCCATGTCTGAAGATGGGGCTGTGATCAACTTTCACTTTCATCGTGGCGAAGGCGAATTTGGCAAGTGGAATGATTATCACGAGAATCGCGGCAATTATGCTGGTTTAATCGAATCATCAGCTCCGCTTTTAGTGGAAGTTCTTCCCAACGATGCGACTGCCATCCCGGGGTCTCAGGTCGAATTCCGCATTCACAACTACAACTTGGAAGGCCCGCTGGCATATCAGTGGTATTTCAATGGAACCCCCATTGCCGGGGCAACGAACTCCACCCTTCTGATTCTCGCTGACCGGGCCGATTCAGGGCAGTACGGCGTTCAGGTCGCGGGTGCCAACGGATCCGTGCGAAGCGCGGACGCCACATTGTTGGTCCAGGGGAATCCGCCAACATTGATTTCAGAGCCCGCCAACCGGGTTGCCCAGGAGGGATCGACCGTGTCGTTTGTTGGGTCAGTGGAAAGCGACACGCTGGCGCGATATTCCTGGTTGCTGAACGGAGCCCGCATCCCGGGGGCGACATCATCAAGTCTGGTCCTTTCAAATGTCTCGGTGGCTGCAGCGGGCACGTACACATTTGTTGCCCATAGCGAGGACGGGATGGTGTCGAGCAAACCTGCCAAGCTCACGGTGGTACCGGCCGGTTATAACGGTGTCTATTTTAACAGTATGGAGGGATCGCTTGGCTCTGAGTGGTCCAACCAGAAAACATCAGTGACGCCCAATGGGCAGCGGCGCTATCTCGGCAATTTTGGCAACGAGGTTGTGCAGCTAACGCTGCCAAGAAGCCTGCCTGTCCACACTGATGTACTTCTGACGTTTGATCTTTACTTGAGGAATACATGGGATGGGGACGATCCGATTGACGGTCCCGATCTCTTCCGCTTGCAGGCGGATGGCACGACGCTATTAAACGCGTCTTTTCGACTCGTCACAGGTTCTCAATTGGCGCAGAGTTATCCGGGACCGCTCGGGGGTGCCAGTTACCCTTCACGCACCGGGGCAGTGGAGAATAATTCGCTGGGTTATGGACAGGATGCGGTTTACCATATCGCAATTCCCTTCAGCCATTCGGCCAGCCAGCTTGCCTTGCGCTTTTCCGGATTCGGGCTGGAGTCATTGGACAACGAAAGCTGGGGAATCGACAACGTGATGGTCTGTGTCCGGAACGTGCCGCCCGGGACAGCTCCTGTAATCGTATCAGCCCCGAGACCAGCCATCGTTCGTACCGGTGAAAGTGCCATGTTTGAAGTTACCGCGTATGGGACACCGCCCCTCCGATACCAATGGCGATTGAAAGGTGAGAACATTTTGGGGGCGACCAATAGCTACTTTGTCGTCACCAACTGCACGGTGTCCGACGCGGGGGCGTACAGTGTCATTGCAGAAAACAACTTTGGTCTCGTGGGACGTGCGCCTGCGGGTCTGGGAATCGTGACATCGGAGCCGGTCACCCGAACCATCAATTCGGGAGGACCGGGTGAATTCACCCTGGGTTTTGGCGGCGAAGCACGTTTCCAGTGGAGTCGGGATGGCGTTGATATGCCAAATGAAACGAACAACGTTTTATCGGTCAATCCGCTTCGGCCTGAAGATTCGGGCACTTATTCGGTTTTGGCCTTTAACGGGGGCACGCCATTTCAGAGCCAATTCGACCTGGTTGTTCCTGTGGCCGGTGAACCAGGCAGCCTTGTCTGGGAACAACGGGCCGGCGGATATACTCTAAGAGCGCCGCCTGCGCTTGGCTTGGACAAAACGGTTTACCTGACTGTCGGAGGAGCGCTTGTAGCGATTGCCTCAGACGGAACCAGGAAATGGGAGCGATCGATGCCCGTTGCGTTTTCGGCTCCTACCATTGCCAACGACGGGACCATTTACGTCGGTGGCTACAATGAAAACACGCTTTTCGCTGTCAAACCGAATGCTGATCAGAAGTGGGCACATCCCGCAAGTGGTTGGTTCCCAATGGGCTCAAGCCTCTCGGCTGATGGAGTAATTTACGCCCCGGAAAGCGGGTTTACCGCTGACGAACCGCATCCGCTCCGAGCGATAAAGCCTGATGGATCGGCAAAATGGATATTCGACACGCCCGGCCGGTTTATCAGTTCACCAGCAATCGGGGCGGATGGAACGATTTACTTTGGCCTTGCCGATACCAACATGTTTTACGCTCTAAACTCCGATAAATCCTTAAGATGGTTGTTCCGACACGATGGGAAATTTCCAACGTCTCCAATCATTGGCATCGATGGAACAATTTATTTTGGGACAGATGCAGGATTGCTCTACGCGTTGTCACCCGAAGGCGCATTAAAATGGATGCTGTACCTGCGCGCAGCACTGCCGGCCTCGCCTTCCATTGGCCTAGACAACACGCTATACTGCGTTAACCTTAACGGAATCCTTTTCGCGGTGACGCAAGATGGCGCCATAAAATGGAAGCGTGACATAGCCAACTACGCCTGCACGTCGCCCGCCATCAGCGAGAACGGCACGATCTATGTCGTTGGCGAATCGAATTACCTTTACGCGATTCGCCAGGACGGTTTATTGGCCTGGACATTTGCTGCAGAAAGCGTTACGTACAACCCGTACGAATGGAGGCGAACGCATCCCACGCTCGGGCCGGATGGAACGATCTATTATGCTGTGCACGAGCCTAATGAAGTCAGGCTCTATGCCATCAAAGGCGATGGGCCTCCCGCTTCGAGCAGTTGGCCAATGAGCGGGCATGATGCCCAGCGCACTGGTCGAATGCCGTTGAAGACAACTGCAAGTGCCACGGTTGTTTCCCTGGGTGGCTCGTTTACAATCGAAGCAAGCACCCTTGATACCGCGAACACATCCTTTCAATGGTGGCATGAGAATTCCGAAATTGCTGGGGCTACAAACCGGTTTTTCACCCGAGACCATGCTACTGTCGATGATGCAGGCAATTATCACGTTGTTATGACGTATAACAACGGCACGATTAAAAGCGGCATTGCTCAGTTAGCAGTAGATACCACATTCGAGAAGATCACAACCGGTTCGATCGTAAACGACGGAGGTGATTCGCTAGGCGGAGTCTGGGGCGATTATGATGCTGATGGTTGGCTTGACCTATTCGTCGCTAATGCTTCAGGGCAAAATAATTGCCTTTATAAAAATGGTTCTTCGGGAAAGTTCTGGTCTGGAGTTAGGATTTCGCTAGGTTTTGCGGTATGAATCGAAGCTTGCTCTACCATGCCTTCGGGGTGCGTGAAGGCTACGAATATGTGCGGACGTACTACGAAAA
>Ga0209507_1002285_pt1 | contig 13197 bp, 12 predicted proteins | sample AD_UKC028_MetaG_FD_184414 | JGI IMG/M metagenome (GOLD analysis project Ga0209507, IMG submission 184414) | Active sludge microbial communities of municipal wastewater-treating anaerobic digesters from USA - AD_UKC028_MetaG (SPAdes) (version 2) | ecosystem: Engineered > Bioreactor > Anaerobic >...
GTCACTCGCTGCCTCCTGAACGGGCGATTTTCAGGCCTTTGTCCCATGCATTCAGCCCAAGGACGTCCGATATCGCTCCGTTCCCCACATTGCTGAGCGGCAAAGTGTGCTTCGCTAAGGATTCAGGTAGACCCATAGATTGGTCCATTTTCGATTGCCGATGAGGTGGCCTCTCGATAGGCTGCCCACGTGCCTCGCCAACTCCGCCTTCAATATCCCGGCGCCACATACCATGTCATGAGCCGGGGCAACCGGCGGGAGAGGATCTTCCTGGATGACGTGGACCGGCACGATTTCGTCAAGACGCTGGCCGAGGCATGCCAGAAGACCGGCTGGCAGGTGCACGCTTATTGCCTGATGCCCAACCACTATCACGTGGTCCTGGAGACCCCCGAACCGACCCTGGTCGCGGGCATGGCCTGGCTGCAAAGCACCTACACCATTCGGCTCAACCACCGGCACAAGCTCCTTGGCCACGTGCTCAGCGGGCGCTACAAGGCCCAACTGGTCGAGGGCAGCGGCACCGGCTATCTGCGAACCGCCTGTGACTATGTATGTGCATCTCAATCCCGTGCGCGCCCGGATGGTCCAGCCCGAGGAGCGCCTCTTGTCCTACCCCTGGAGCAGCTTTGGCGCGTATCTGGCCGCCCCCGAGCATCGGCCGGGCTGGGTGCGAGTGGACCGGCTGCTGGGCGAGCACGGGATTCAGGAGGACACGCCGGCCGGGCGGCAGCGCTTTGAGGAGTGGATGGAGCGGCGGCGCGCGGAGGAGACCGACCCCGAGGCGCTCAAGGGGTTACGGCGTGGGTGGTGCCTGGGCGGCGAGGGCTTCCGACGTCAGACCATCCTTGCTGGCGCACGGAAAACGGCGTAATCTCTTACCGTGAAACTTGAATCGGTTATTCATTGGGATCCGGACATCCTCGGGGGCACACCCGTTTTTGTCGGCACACGGGTGCCGGTCCAAAGCTTATTCGACCACCTGGAGGCGGGCGACTCCATTGACGACTTCCTGGAGGGCTTTCCAAGCGTGCAACGGGCCCAGGTTCTCGCGGTGCTGGAAGAGTCCCGTAAAGAACTGCTCCAGCCCGCCTGAGTGAACATCCTGCTGGACGAGAACCTCGACTGGCGGCTGCGACGCGACCTGCCCGGCCACACCGTCGAGTCGGTGCCGCTCATCGGCTGGGCGGGTCTCAAGAATGGCGCGCTCCTAGCCGAGGCCGAGAAGCGGTTCGACGTGTTGCTGACAATGGACAGCAACATGGTGCACCAGCAGAACCTGGCCCGGTTTCACCTCGCCGTCATCGCGCTCCAGGCCCGGAGCAACCGGCTCGCGGACACCCGCCCCTTAATGGCCAAAGTGATAGCCGCCCTGTCGAGCCTCCAGCCCGGGACCCTGACGGTAGTGTGCTGACGGTCACTCACCCGCGCAGCGCTGAGTACGCGCGGCGCGCAAAAGCAAATTCAGTAGCATTTTTTTTGGTTTGGCGAGGCAATCCATGGCGCAAGATGTTCCAGCCGGACTGCAGGCCAGCATCAATCGGCAGGTGCTCGACCACCTCGAAGGCTTGTCCGCGCATTCGGATGTCGCGGAGGCGCTGACCGCGGCCTTGCGGCCGCTGGGAGACGTCCAGGTTTTTTGTCCTGATCCGCAGCGGTCTCGGTATGTGGCCGCTTCCACCAAAGGTATCATCATGGCGTTTGCCGTCGGCATGAACACGGTCGCTTTCCGATTGGACGAGCGTATGAAATCCCGGGCCCTCGCCAGCGGAGGCATGCCTTATGTCCAGTGCGGTGGCGATTGGGTATCATTCACCTTGTTTCGAAGTGACTGGCCCAGGGTTGATCTTGAGTTCTGGGCGCGGAAGGCCTACGTTGCCACGCGAGAGTTCGAACAGTGAGAGCTTTGAATGCGCCCTGCCTGACTTCTCCGGATCCCTAAACTCATGACAATACTACGCTCGGCGCGGCTGATTCATGCCGCGCTTACCCTTCTGCCTGGCATTTCCACCGCCCTGCCCGGAGATTGGAAGCCCGCGCCCGCGCCACTAACGACCCGGTGGACCAGCCGGGTCAATCCGGACAAGCCGTTGCCGGAGCACCCGCGCCCGGGATTCAAACGCGATTCATGGCTTTCTCTGAACGGACTGTGGGATTACAAAATTGAGAAGGTTGATTTCGTCTCAGTCCAGGGTTTCATCCAAACGGAAACGATGACATCAGGCCAAATCCCCGAGGCATGGGCGGGGAAGATTCTCGTTCCTTTCGCGGTGGACGCGCCGCTTTCGGGAGTGATGCATGTCCTGCGGCCGCAGGAGCGGCTTTGGTATGGTAGGAACTTTCGCGTCCCTCAGGCATGGGAGGGGAAAAGGGTGCTGCTGCACATCGATGCCAGCGATTGGGAAACCACTGTTTATGTGAACGGGACTCGCATGGGCCAGCATCGAGGAGGCTACGATCCGTTTCTGTTCGACATCACCGACGCCTTGCAGGAGGGCGACAACCGGCTGCACGTTTGTGTTTGGGACGGCACGGAACAGAACTGCCAGCCGCTCGGCAAGCAGATCACGCCCGAGAACAGGCGCGGGTTTCGCTATCAACCTACCGGGGGCATTTGGCAGACGGTGTGGCTTGAGGCCGTGCCCGCCACCCGCATCGCGTCATGGCGCGTCGAACCGCGCCTGGATGGGTTTGATTTTGTAGCGTGGATCACAGGAGCGGCCGACGGCTGCGAGTTGGTGATCGACGTGGGCGGTCAGAAGCCGGCGAGGTATGCCTGCTCGGGCGGCACGAACATCAGCGGGACGGTGACCATTGACCGGCACAGGCTGTGGACGCCGGAGTCGCCCCACCTGTATGACATAAGACTGTCGCTTTTGCGCCGGGGGAAGACGCTGGATCGGGTGGGGAGCTACACGGGCCTGCGGACGTTTGGCCGGGATGCCGCCGGCCGGCTTTTGCTCAACGGCAAACCGGCGCCGCTGTTGTTCGGGCCCCTGGACCAGGGCTACTGGCCGGATGGGATTCTTACGCCGCCGCACGACAAGGCGATCGAATACGACCTGAAGTATTTGAAATCAATCGGGTGCAACCTGACCAGGGTGCACATCAAAACGCAGCCCTCCCGTTGGTATTACCATGCGGACAGGATCGGTTTGCTGGTGTTTCAAGACATGGTTTGCACGCCAAAATACGGGCAAACCGTTGACCCCGCGGGAGCGCTCAACTGGCAGTCGGAGTTTCAAGAGATCATGCGCGATTTCCACAACCATCCGTCCATAGCCGCGTGGATTATGTTCAATGAGGCCTGGGGGCAGCATGACACCGTTCAGAACACGGGCTGGGTCAAGGAGTTCGATCCATCGCGGGTGGTGATCAGCGCTTCCGGGTGGACCGATTACGGCGCGGGCGATGTTCTCGACATTCATGATTATGCGTTCTACCCGAGCGCGCCGATCGAGGATGGTTTTGGAAACAAGCGAGCGCGGATGTTCGGGGAGGTGGGCGGGCACAATCTTCTCCTGCCGGGAAAAAAGTGGCACGCCGGCCAGGAACAGCCGCCGGGACCGCCGCTGGAAAGAGCGGCCGGGCGGATGAATTTTAATTCCACAAGCGACCTGGCGCTCAAGTATCCGTTCTACATGCGCAACCTTCGGCATTTTGCCCAGCGCGCCGGCTACCAGGGTTTTGTTTACACGCAGATCAGCGACATCGAGCACGAATGCAACGGCTGGTTAACCTACGATCGAGAGGTTTCCAAGCTGCCGCCCGCAAAGTTTAGGGAGATCCACCGTCTGCTGGCCAGTCCCGCCCGCTACACCGAACTCGCGGGAGAGGGAACCTGGCAAGCCATGGCAATTTCGCGGGTAGCCGGACCCGCGGCAGACCCGGTGCGTTCCGCGCCCTGGGCGCAGCCGAACTTCGAAGCGAGCAAGACCCGGACGATCCGTCTGCCCTGGTCAGGCCCCAGCCTGGCCGCCAACGACGCGGGCATGGCGCTGGGGCTGGTCCAAAAATTTACGATAAAATCTTCGCCGCGGCGCGCGGTCTTGGAAATACGCGCCCTTCATAAAGAGGCGTCCGAACCGCCTCGCCGTGAGAGGTTGAACGGCCACGCGGAGTTGTTCCGTTCGGAAATCAACTGTGTCACCTGGCTGGACGGCAAATTTCACCGGCGCGCCCGGGCAGGCATTCAACCACGCCACGGGGAGGTCGTCACGTTTCTCGAACTCACCGACGGCGAGGTGGCTGCTTTGACCCCGGGAGAGCATACGCTGGGAATCACCATACAGAATCCGGCGGCGACCGTCCGATTTTCGGCAAAGCTGCTTGCGTATACGGAGTGATCCTGTTGCCGCAGCGACGAGATGCCGACTACTTGGAAGCGCGGAAGGCGTCCAGCACAATGAAGCTCCGCTGATCTCCTTGCCCGATCCAGGCCACTGGTCGTCCGGAGCACAAGCTCAGCAGTTCTTCATCGGTGAGCAGCCTGATATCCGTTCCCGGTATGAACTCCATCGTTTTCGTCCGGGTATGAACAGCTGCTTCGCGGGTGTCCCGGGGATGCTCTCTTCCACGGAACCAGATGGGACTCAACCCCAGGCAAGTGACGGCGGCCAGCATAACAGCAGTGCGGGCCAGGCGAAGCCGCCGATTGTGTCTCCGGGCATAATTCATCGTGCAGTTCAGCAATGATGCCTGGTAATTCGGGTCTTCCGAAAAAACATGCAGCAACTCGCGACTGTTTTTCAGGCTACAAATTCTTCAAAGCCATATTGCGGAGCGAGCGCCGCGCCCGAAGCAGCCGGGACTCACCCGCGCAGCGCTGAGTCCGCGCGGCGCGCAAAAGCAAATCAGTGCTCGTTTTGCAGTTGAAATCGTGCCGTTCCTCGGCAACATCTGCTCTCGCTTTTGAACTCGGGTTGTCGGGCACGGGGTTTTGCTTCCCGCCTCCCACGTTCTGCTGAAACATGAAACGAACGCATCATTGCAACGAGCTGCGCCCGGCGCATATTGGCCGAACCGTGGTCCTTGACGGCTGGGTTCATTCCCGGCGTGACCTTGGCGGGCTGATCTTCATTGACGTCCGCGACCGCGAGGGACGCACCCAGACCGTGTTCGACCCATGCGACCTGCCCAAGGACCTGTTCGAGCAGGCCGCGTCGCTGCGCAGCGAATGCGTGGTCCGCATTACCGGCAAAGTGCGCGCGCGTCCTGCCGGCACGAATAATCCAAAGATCCCGACGGGGGAAGTCGAGGTCATGGCCAATGCGCTGGATCTCCTGAACTTCGCCGAAGTGCTGCCCTTCCCGGTGGATGACCCGGAAGTCGCCAGCAAGGTGAACGAGGAAATGCGTCTGAAGCACCGTTACCTCGATTTACGCCGACCGGAGATGACCCGAAACCTCCGCCTCCGCGGCAAGGCGGCCACCGCCACGCGGCTCTACATGGATGAGCAGGGCTTCCTGGAGGTCGATACGCCGGTCCTTTTCAAGAGCACGCCCGAGGGGGCGCGGGAGTTTCTGGTGCCGAACCGGCGCGAGCCGGGGACGTTTTACGCGTTGCCACAATCGCCGCAACAGTTCAAGCAGATCCTCATGGTTGGCGGTATCGAGCGCTACTACCAGATCGCCCGCTGTTTCCGCGACGAGGATCAGCGCGCCGACCGTCAGCTCGAATTCAGCCAGATTGACATCGAGATGTCATTCATCGAGCGCGAGGATATCTATGCCTTGATCGAGGGGCTGCTGAAGCGAATTTGGAAGAGCACCTTGAACATTGACGTGCCGACGCCATTCAAGCGGCTCACCTTCCAGGAAGCCATCAATCGCTACGGAAGTGACAAGCCCGATACACGCTTCGGCATGGAGCTGGTGGATTTCACTGAGGAGTTCCGGGGCAGCAAGTTCAAGATTTTCAGCGGCGCGGTGGCCAACCAGGGCGTTGTCAAAGCCATCAACGCCAAAGGCCTGGCGTCTGTCACGCAGGGCCAAATGGATACCATGACCGAATACGCCAAGAGCTTCGGCGCCAAGGGCCTGGCCTACATCAAGGTCGAAGGCGGCGAGTGGAAGTCGCCCATCGTGCGGTTCTTCAGCGATGCGGAGAAGGCGGCGCTGAGCGGCAAGCTGGGCGTCGAGGAGGGGGACTTAATCCTGTTCGCCGCTGACCAATGGCTTACCGCGTGCGAGATCCTGGGCAAGATTCGCCTCTATTGTGCGGAGGTCTTGAAAGGGCAGGGGACACTCACCATCCCGGCCGATCAATTTGACTTCCTCTGGGTGGTGGATTTCCCGCTGCTGAGTTTCGACAAGGAACAGAACCGCTGGTATTCCAGCCATCACCCGTTCACCGCGCCGGTTGCCGAGGATATTCCGATGCTCAGAACGGATCCGAAGAAGGTGCGCGGCCAGCACTACGACATGGTCGTGAACGGTGTGGAATTGGGTGGCGGTTCAATTCGTATCCACCAGCCGGACGTGCAGAAGACCGTGTTTGAAGAGGTGCTGCAAATTCCCCCGGAGGAAACCAGGTTGCGGTTCGGTTACATGCTGGACGCCTTCCGGTACGGCGCCCCGCCGCATGGTGGCATTGCCCTTGGCTTTGACCGGCTATGCGCGATTCTCTGCGGCACGACCAGCATCCGGGACGTGATTGCGTTCCCAAAAACTGCCAAGGGAACCTGCCTTATGACCGAGTCGCCTGCGCCCGTGTCGGCGCGCCAGTTGCGCGACCTCCACCTCGAGGTGAAGGCGGCAAAGAAAGAGTAGTCGGGACCGTTAACTCGCGCGCAGCGCGAGCGCCTTCCACATCAAGGACGTGTTGTTCGTGATGAGGCCGTCCACGCCCATATCGAGCAGGTCGTTGGCAAGTTCCAGTTCATTGATGGTGTAGACCCAAACCTTAAGTCCCCGCCGGTGGGCGGCGCGCACAGCCTCCTTGGAAACCTGGCGGTTCCAAACCACAACTTTCGCCCCGGTCTTGCCAAGTTCGTCCAGCCAAATAACGCTAAGCTCTTTGGCAACGCCGGCTGGCTTCTTCCCGTCAGCGAATCGTTCCGGAGGCCCAAGTGCCCCGAGCACTTGGGCCGGCTCCTGGTCATGAAAGCCGCGCAGGTACTCCCAATCAAACGACTGAACTATCACCCGGTTGATTAGGTCCTTTTCCCGCAGCAGTTTGATGCAATCGGCCGGAGCACCAGTCTTTCGCTCAACCAAAGTCACCCCGCCGGCTTGAATCACGTCCAGCGCCTCCGCCAACATCAAGATGCGTGTGCCGGCATACTTTGCATCGAACCAACTGCCCGCATCGAGGCTCTGAATTTCCGCCGCGGTCTTCGTCTCCACCTTGATCTTCCTCTGCGACCACCGGTTCGTGGCGTCCGTAGTGCGATCCAGCACGTGATCGTGGATGACCACCAGCTTGCCATCCTCGGTGCAATGATAGTCCAGCTCAACGAGATCAGCCCCGGCCCCCACGGCGAGCTTGAAGGCCGGCAGCGTATTTTCCGGCGCAAAGTCGGAATACCCGCGATGGGCAATGACAAGAGGTCGTTGGCTGGCCAGGAGGTTCAATGCGGGCATAACCGGTTCCGAGGCATACAAGTTCAGGGTGCCCAGAACCAAGCTGATTGCGCAGACCGATTCGAGCAAGCTCTGTGGCGAAAGTAAAATCTTCATTCTCTCCTGGGCACCATGCGACAGGCCCACACCCGGCGCAAGCGGAAACCTTACTCGGGGACCGACGACTGAATCCGGCCTTGGGCGGCGGTAGCATTCCAGCAGAGCGCGCTTTGCAAGCCGCTGGTCCGTGCTACATTACACTGTGCGAAAGGCGATGAATGCTATAAGCAGGATCATCTTTGGCCTGCGCTTTCGCCTGTTACTGCTAGTTCTGCTGGTGTGCGCGCCACTAGTTGGTGTGGCGCTGCATTCCGCGGCTAAAGAAAGGCGACGCGTTAAGTCTGTGTGGAAAGAGCAGGCCCATGAGATGGTCCCGCTCGCCCACCAGGCAGAGCAGGCCTTGCTCAAACAGAGCCGGGAATTGCTGGTTAGGGTCTCGAAGATGTCCGCGGTGCGCTCGGGCAACCGCGAGGCCTGCAAGTCGGCGTTGAACGACGTGTTCGCAAGCTACCCAAGCTACGCCAACCTGGGGGTGATTAACAGCAACAATGATGTGCTGGCCAGCGCCCGCACGTATATCGAACCCGGTGATGAGGCAAATCGCAGGTTGTTCCGGCGGGTGCTCGCAGGTGGCGGACGATTTGCGATCGGCGATTACGCAGTTGATGCCGGAAGCGGCAAGCCGGCCGTCTCTTTTGGCTATCCAGTCTTCGACGAATCCAGGCGCGTCCAAGCTATGGTGGTTGCTACTGTCAAGCTGGAGTGGCTGGGACGCGCCAGATCAGAACTCTCGGCGCGAATTCGGCCCAGGGCGACTTGGACGGAGATTGACCGCGACGGCACAATACTCGTGCGTTATCCCGCGTCAAGGCTTTCGAGCGGCCACCGTTTCCCGAATCCCGCATTGGTAAAGACAGTCTTCAGTCAAAAGGATGGTATCGTGGAGGCCAAGGACACCAGCGGCGCTCCCGCTTTCTTTGCATTTGCGTGCAGGGACAGTCAACTGGTGCCGGAAGTGGTGGGCACCATTTTGAGCATTCCGAAACATGTCCTCTTTGCTGGACCAAACCGTGCGCTGATTCAGAGTCTAAGCTGGATTGGCGTTGCCGCCGGCTTTGCGTTCACGCTCGGATGGGCGGGGAGCACGTTCCTGGTCATTCGGCCCGTGAAGGCGTTGGTCCGAGCCAGCGATCGGTTGGCCAGCGGCGTGCTCAGCGCCCGCACAGGTCTCCGGCACGGCAAGGATGAGCTGGGCCAGCTCGCTTGCACCTTCGACCAAATGGCACAAGCCATTCAAGAGCGCGACCGCCAACAGCGACTCACCGAAGAGACGTTACAGACCCGGGATCACATGATCCGCGAACTGCCCCTGCTGCCTGCCGCCGTGTGTGTCTGCGATCAATTCGGCAGTCTCCAACTCTACAATCACACAGCCGTCGAGATGTGGGGCTACGATCCGGGCGACCAGGCCCCAAACCACCGCTACTGCGGCGCACAATTGCTCTTCTACCCGGACGGTATGCCAATGCCCCATGCCGAATCGCCGGCAGCCGAAGTGCTGCGCACGGGCACTCCTTTGCGGAACCGAGAGTTGATCATTGGGCGCCCCGATGGGACACGCGTTCCGGTCCTGGCGAATGTGGTTCCGCTACGCGACTCGGAGGGTTTGATCATCGGCGTTGTCAGTTGTTACCAGGACATCAGCGACCGGAAGCGCTCCGAAGCCAGGCTTCTGGAATCCAATGAGAAGCTGCAACTCCTGTCGCGTCGCCTGGTTGAGTCCCAGGAGACGGAACGACGGCACATTGCGCGAGAACTCCACGATGAGGTGGGGCAGACACTTACAGTGGCGGAGATGAATCTTCAGGCCGTGGTGCAATCGTCACGAGGGACTTCACTTAGGGTGCGTCTGAAGGAAAGTCTTCAAGCTGTCGAGCGCGTGCTCGGACAAGTGCGCGATTTGTCCCTGAATCTACGACCGTCCATGCTGGACGATTTGGGGCTGGAGCCGGCGCTGCGGTGGTATATCAACCGTCAGGCTGCAGCGGCCGGGCTTCAGGTCGAATTTCAGGCCGACACTCTAGACCAGCGTCTCGACCCGGTCGTAGAAACCGCCTGCTTCCGCATCGCCCAGGAAGCTCTTACTAACGTGTCGCGGCACGCACGAGCTCACAGCGTAAAGGTGGAACTGCAAAGACAAAACGGCTTTCTGCATCTGTTCGTGCGTGATGACGGTATCGGATTCGATGCCGCCGCGGTCCGGGAACGGGCGGTGCTGGGCGCCAGCCTGGGCCTATTGAGCATGGAAGAACGCGCCACGCTCACTGACGGCGGCTTTGAATGCAAGTCCGCACCCGGCCAAGGCTCTGAGATACATGCTTGGTTCCCGCTGAGATGGCGGACGACGGAGGCTTGATATGAAACCGAAGTCGCCAAAGCCGATTCGTGTTGTCCTGGCAGATGATCATCCGATCGTTCGCGGCGGCATTAGCCAGGCACTTAGGGAACTCCCCGGCGTTGAATTGGTCGGCGAGGCCAATGACGGTCGTGAGGCCATAGACCTGGCCAAGTCGGCCCACCCCAACCTGATCTTGATGGATATCTCCATGCCCGGCCTTAACGGTTTGGAGGCGACTGAACGCATTGTCAAGGCTTGTCCGCAATCGCACGTAATCATTCTCTCGCGGCACGATGATGACCAGTATGTCTGGCGCGCGTTAAAGGTGGGCGCTCGCGGTTACGTTCTCAAGAAAGCGGTTATAGCGGAATTGAAGGTAGCCGTGCAACGGGTGGCCGGCGGAGAAATCTATCTTAGCCGGGAAATCGAAACGCGCCTGCGAAACCAACTTCCCTTGCACCAAATCGCTCACGCTCGCAGCCCGGTCGAGCAGTTGTCGGCCCGCCAGCGCGAGATTCTCCAACTCATCGCCGAGGGCCAAACCACCAAGGCAATCGCGCTCACCCTGAAAGTCAGCCCCAAGACTGTGGAATACCACCGCGCCAAGTTGATGCAGCGCCTCAATATCTTCGACATCCCCGGGTTGGTCCGCTTCGCCCTCAAGACAGGGCTGGCGTCGCAAGAATCCTGACCATCGCGGCTCCTGGGGGCACTTGGTTCGTACCAAGGGTCTTTCCTAAGGTTCTGCAAGGACCTTCCTTGTAGCGCCAACGTGCTTTTGGGGCAAATTGGCGCCATGAACCTGTGTTCACTTCCGAGAGTGGTATGGGCAGTAACGCGTGAGCCCGGCAAGTTGGCTCCAGCCCGCTGAATGAACCCGCGTCACCAGCGCCGGATCCGCGATCTGTTCCAACTCGACCGATCGGGCGATTCTTCCCGTCGGCTGGCCTGCCTTCGCAGTCTGTTTCGAAGCTTCGGCACAGTTCTGATTGGGGCTACGCTCGCCTCATCCTCCCATGGGGGGAGCGCCGTTACCCTTGCCTGGGACCCCAGCCCGAGCACGGGTATAGCAGGGTACCGCCTCTATTTGGGGCCCGCCAGCCGGAACTATACCAATGTCATTCCAGCGGGAAAGGCTCTCACTGTGACAGCCTCAAATCTCGTCCAGGGCGCGACCTACTACTTCGCCGTTACAGCTTTCAGCACCAACGGGCTGGAGAGCGATTACTCCAGCGAGGTCAACTGCACTATCCCGGGGCCGAGTGCGCCTCCCTCCATCTGGCTGACTTCACCAGCCAACGGCGCGGGGTTCCTGGCGCCAGCAACCATCAACGTTGCTGCCAGTGTTAACCCAAACGGCGCCAGCATCACTAGCGTGCAGTTCTATGTACAAGGTTCCAGTGGCACGAAGATGCTCGGAGCGCGCTCCTCGGCGCCCTACACCTTCAGTTGGGTTGATGTCGGCCCCGGCAGCTACAGCCTGACGGCGCTAGCTGTCTATAGTTCCGGCAGCACGGTCGCCTCCGCTCCGGTTAGTGTGACGGTTACCCATGTGCCGCAACCGTCTATTGCGCTGACATCGCCAGCCCATGGCGCAGTTTATAGCCCGCCGGCCACCATTCCGTTAACCGCCAGTGTTGTCTCCAACGGTTGCTTGATCACACAGGTTCAGTTTTATAACGGCACGAAGCTGCTCGGGTCAGATGGCGTGCCGCCATACAGCTATTCCTGGAATAATGTGAGCGCGGGTAGTTACGGCGTGAGCGCGAAGGTCATTTATGGCTCCGGCAGCATGGTCAGCTCTGCCGCCGCAAACGTGTCCGTCGCCGCTGCGCAGCCGCCGTCGGGGACGACCTTTGCCGCGGACTCCGGCACGTTCAGCGCCCCCTTCATTGCCAGCAATGGAACTTTGTCCCAATTGGCACTGACGGGGGTTAACAACGGTGGTCGGGCCGCCTACAACTTCAACATCGTCCATGCCGGAAATTACCTTGTTTCGGCACTCGTCCGCGCGCCCAACGACGGTCAAAACTCGTTCTACGTCAACATTGACGCAGAGCCGACCGATCCCTTGATGATCTGGGACATCCCAGTCAGCACATCGCTGACGAAGCAGACCGTATCCTGGAGAGGCAATGGCAATGGCGCTCCTGCCTCGTCGCAGTACGCCCCAAAAGTATTTGCCCTTTCGGCGGGGGCGCACCAACTGATTATTCGGGGTCGTGAAGCGAACACCACACTGGGGACGATCAGTATTTTGGCCATGCCTCCCAAACTGCAAGTTCACGCGGTGCCCGGCGGCTCAGTGACTTTGACAGCCACAGGCCAACCTGGCCAGAGTTATAAGGTAGTGTGCTCGCAAGACCTCAGGACATGGGCGATTATCGGCACCATGACGCTCGGCGCGAACGGGTTGGGTGAGTTCACTGATCCGGTCGGCAACTGCCAGAAAAGCCGTATTTATCGCCTAGAGGATATCCCGGTCGCTCTTCCAGCAGAGCTCCAGGTCCAGACTTCGGCTGGCGGCCCGGTGATCTTGAGCGGAACAGGTCAGAAGGGACAGACATATAGCATCCTGAGTTCACAAGATCTCAACACCTGGACAGCTATCGGCACCACGACTATCGATTCGGGCGGATCGTTTACTTTCACTGATCCTTCAGGCAGCACCCGCCCCAACCGGCTCTATCGGTTGCAGAAGCAGTAGGGCCGGTAAGTCACTCTCTGTCCCCATCGCCTTCCTCGTCAGGAGTGCCCAGCTTTGTGGGGAGCAGGGGAGCAGGCAGGGCAGGGGGGGGGGGGGAAGCTCCCGATCAGGCCTCTCCACACCCCTGAGCCGTCAGGGCACCATCCAGCGCGCCCGCGCACAGCCCCTCAGCCGGTCACGGCACAAGAGGAAACGAGCCCTGCCTGCTCCCCCGCTCCCTACAAAGCCGGGGCCTGAGTTACGATGCAGGCCTTGTTACCCGCTCGCCCTCGCGCCATCCTGTGCAATCAGGACTCGGGGGCCTGGTAGGGAGGGGGGACATCAGACATCGCGAGGTTCCTGATCCCTTCCCCCCATTTTTTGGACACCGTGTACTTGCGTCCGCTTCACGTTAGTTATTTTGATTTTCGAAGTCCACAGGTGATTGATACCCCAGAGCGCTGTGGAGCCTGCTCCGGTTGTAATCGCCT
>Ga0209507_1002292_pt1 | contig 13175 bp, 14 predicted proteins | sample AD_UKC028_MetaG_FD_184414 | JGI IMG/M metagenome (GOLD analysis project Ga0209507, IMG submission 184414) | Active sludge microbial communities of municipal wastewater-treating anaerobic digesters from USA - AD_UKC028_MetaG (SPAdes) (version 2) | ecosystem: Engineered > Bioreactor > Anaerobic >...
CAGTGCCTTGCGCGTTCTCGCCATCGTCCCCGTCTCCGTCGAAGTGCCGACAGAGGTGGATTGTGATCGAGTTCACTCTATCTAAACAGTATTGGCACTAGAGGCGTGATGGCCATGACCCGCCGCCGCTGCTGCGTCCTGCCCGCGATCGCGCTGGTCCTCTTGGCGAGCCTGTCCGGCTGCGGCAGTTCGTCGAAGGCGAGCGTGACCGTCAAGGGCTCGACGACCGTTTCCGTCGGGCAGGAACTGCTGGATCTGAAGCGCGCACTGGACGAAGGCGCCATCAGCCAACGCGACTACGACAAAGTGCGCGCGATCCTGCTCAGCCGCAAGCCTTGAGCGGCGCCGCCGGTCCGGCGCGATCGCCGCCGGCGCGAAACTCAGCTGAGCCGCGCAACGCCGCGGCCGCCGGCGCCGCCGACAGCGGGCGTGCTTCGTTCGTGGCCTGGGTGATGGCCAGGCGGTTCACGCCGGCGAGCAGCGACACGGTCACCAGCATGGCCAGCACCAGGGCGACGGCTCGGGAAGGGGCGCGGTTCATCTTGGGCTCCTGCGGTGTCGATCAGCGATGGCCGGCATGATCGGCCGCAGGCCCGTGCCCGCCAACCGCGCTGCGACGAAGCGAACGGCGGTGCGGACAGGCTGCAGCGGGCGCGGATGGTCGGCGCCGCGGCGGCCGCCGCGGCGCCGCCTATAGTGCGGCACATGCGCTACACACCCCGCCGTCCCGGCCGCAGCGAGTTCGTCACGCTGCGCCGGCTGAAGATGCACATGGTCTGCTGGGGCGACGCATCGCTCGTGCGTCCCGGCCGCCCGCCGCTGCTGCTGATGCATGGCTGGATGGACGTGGGCGCTTCGTTCCAGTTCACCGTGGACGCGATGCGCGACGACCGGCTGATCGTCGCCGCCGACTGGCGCGGCTTCGGCCTGAGCGACCCGACGCCCAGCGACTGCTACTGGTTCGCCGACTACCTGGGCGACCTCGATGCGCTGATCGACCACCTGAGTCCCGACGCGCCGGTGGACCTGGCCGGCCACAGCATGGGCGGCAACATCGTGATGAGCTACGCCGGCGTGCGCCCGCACCGGGTGCGCCGGCTCGTGAACATGGAAGGCTACGGCGTGCCCGATGCGCGCGCCGCACAGGCACCGAAGCGGCTGGCGCAGTGGCTCGACGAGCTGAAGCAGCCGCCGCGGCTGCGCAGCTACGACAACCTGGCCGGCGTCGCCCGCCAGCTCGTCAAGACCAACCCGCGGCTCGACCCGGCAAGGGCCGAGTGGCTGGCGGCGCGCTGGTCGCGCGTGGGCGACGACGGCCGCCGCCACATCCTCGGCGACGCCGCCCACAAGATCGTCAACCCGGTGCTGACGCGCACCGAGGACGTGCTCGCCACCTGGGGCGCGATCGCCGCGCCGCTGCTGTGGGTCGAAGGCGACGGCAAGGACTTCGAGGGCTGGTACGGCGGCCGCTACACGCGCGCGCAGTTCGAGCAGCGCCTGGCCGCCGTGCCGCAGGTGCAGCGGCTGCGGCTGCAGCCCTCGGGGCACATGCTCCACCACGATCAGCCCGAGGCGCTGGCGCGGGCGCTGGAGGCGTTCCTGGACGGCGATCGGCCCGCGGCCTGAGGCGCCCGCGCGCACCGCCGGCCCGGGCCGCGGGCGCGCACAGGCGCCATGCCAGAATCGCCGCCATGGACATCGAACGCATCAACCAGATCGGCTCGCTGCTCGCCGACCTGCAGGACCGCACCGAGCAGCTCCGGGGGTATCTTTGACTACAAGCGCAAGTCGCTGCGGCTGAACGAGGTCAACGCCGCGCTCGAGAACCCGGCCGTCTGGAACGAGCCGAAGCGCGCGCAGGAACTGGGCCGCGAGAAGAAGTCGCTCGAGACCGTGGTCGGCACCATCGACCACCTGAGCCGCGAGCTGGCCGACCACGCCGAGCTGTACGAGCTGTCGAAGGCCGACGCGGACTTCGACGCGCTCGCGCACATCGACGCGGCCGCGCAGGCGCTGCGCGCGACGGTCGAGGAGATGGAGTTCCGCCGGATGTTCAGCAACCCGGCGGACCACCTGTCGTGCTTCGTCGACATCCAGGCCGGCGCCGGCGGCACCGAGGCGATGGACTGGGCGCAGATGCTGCTGCGCCAGTACCTGCGCTACTGCGAGCGCAAGGGCTTCAAGGCCGAGGTGCTGGAGGAAACCGAAGGCGACGTCGCCGGCATCCGCAGCGCGACGATCAAGGTCGAGGGCGAATACGCGTACGGCCACCTGCGCACCGAGACCGGCGTGCACCGGCTGGTGCGCAAGAGCCCGTTCAACGCCGCCGGCAGCCGCGAGACCAGTTTCGCCAGCCTGTTCGTGTACCCGGAGGTCGACGAGTCGATCGAGATCGAGATCAACCCGGCCGACGTGCGCACCGACACCTACCGCGCCAGCGGCGCCGGCGGCCAGCACATCAACAAGACCGACTCGGCGGTGCGGCTGACGCACGTGCCCACCGGCATCGTCGTGCAGTGCCAGAACGACCGCAGCCAGCACCGCAACCGCGACGAGGCCTGGGCGATGCTGCGCAGCCGCCTGTACGAGCACGAGATGCGCAAGCAGCGCGAAGCGCAGCAGCAGCTCGAGGACAGCAAGACCGACGTCGGCTGGGGCCACCAGATCCGCAGCTACGTGCTCGACTCGAGCCGCATCAAGGACCTGCGCACCAGCGTCGAGACCGCCAACACCCAGAAGGTGCTCGACGGCGACCTCGACATGTTCATCGAAGCCAGCCTGAAGCAGGGGCTGTAGCCGCGGCGCGCCGGCCCGGCGCATCACCGGCCTCGGCCCCGCCGCGACCCGACCGACCGAAACCCGACTGACCAGACCCCATGCGCGAAGGCACCGCCCCCACCATCCGCCGCCTCGACTACGCGCCGCCGCCGTACCGCATCCGCTCCGCGGCGCTTACCTTCGACCTGGACCCGGCCAAGACGCTGGTCGCCAGCCGCCTCGAGATCGAGCGTGCGCCGGGCAGCGCCGAGCAGCCGCTGGTGCTCGACGGCGAAGGCCTGACGCTGCTGCGCGTGCTCGCCGACGGCGACAGCGTGTCCTTCCACGAAGAGCCGGGCCGCCTGGTGATCGAGCCGCCGCCGGGGGCCGAGCGCTTCGTGCTCGAGATCCGCAACACGGTCGCGCCCGACAAGAACACCGAGCTGTCGGGTCTGTACACCAGCAGCGGCGGCTTCTACACGCAGTGCGAGGCCGAGGGCTTCCGGCGCATCACCTACTTCATCGACCGGCCCGACGTGATGGCCGCCTACACCGTCACGCTGCGCGCCGACCGCACGCAGTACCCGGTGCTGCTGGCCAACGGCAACCTGGTCGACCAGGGCACGCTCGACGGCGGGCGCCACTACGCCACGTGGCACGACCCGCACCCCAAGCCCAGCTACCTGTTCGCGCTGGTCGCGGCCGACCTGGTGTGGCGCGAGCAGCGCATCCGCACCCGCGCCGGGCGCGAGCACCTGCTGCAGATCTACGTGAAGCGCGGCGACCTGGGCCGCACCGAGCACGCGATGGGCTCGCTGATCGCGGCGCTGGTGTGGGACGAGGCGCGCTTCGGCCTGGCGCTGGACCTGGAGCGCTACATGGTCGTGGCGGTGGACGACTTCAACTTCGGCGCGATGGAGAACAAGGGCCTGAACCTGTTCAACACGCGCTGCGTGCTGGCCTCGCCCGCCAGCGCCACCGACGCCGACTTCCTGGCGGTGGAAAGCGTGGTCGCGCACGAGTACTTCCACAACTGGACCGGCAACCGCATCACCTGCCGCGACTGGTTCCAGCTGTCGCTGAAGGAAGGCCTGACCGTCTTCCGCGACCAGGAATTCAGCATGGACATGGCGGGCAGCGCGTCGGCGCGCGCCGTCAAGCGCATCGAGGACGTGCGCCAGCTGCGCACGCTGCAGTTCCCCGAGGACGCCGGCAGCATGGCGCACCCGGTGCGGCCCGACGCCTACGCGGCGATCAACAACTTCTACACGCCCACCGTCTACGAGAAGGGCGCCGAAGTGGTGCGCATGCTGCACACGCTGGTGGGCCGCGACGGCTTCGCGCGCGGCATCACGCGCTACTTCGAGCGCCACGACGGCCAGGCCGTGACCTGCGACGACTTCGTGCGCGCGGTGGCCGACGCCAACCCCGGCTCGCCGCTGGCCGGCCGCTTCGACGCCTTCATGCGCTGGTACGGCCGCGCCGGCACGCCGCGCGTCAGCGCCCGCGGCGTGCACGACCCGGCGAGCGCCACCTACACGCTGACGCTGACCCAGCGCTCGGGCCCGCCGGGCGCAGAGCCGCTGCTGGTGCCGGTGCTGGCCGCGCTGCTCGACGCCGGCGGCCGGCCGCTGCCGCTGCAGCTGGCCGGCGAAGCCGCGCCGCGCGGCACCGAGGCGCTGCTGCTGCTCGAACGGGCCGAGCAGGCGTTCGTGTTCCACGGCGTCGCGGCCGAGCCGGTGCCGTCGCTGCTGCGCGGCTTCTCGGCGCCGGTGCTGCTCGACGACGGCCTGGGCGACGCCGCGCTGCTGACGCTGCTGGCGCACGACACCGATCCCTTCAACCGCTGGGAGGCCGGCCAGCGCCTGGCGCTGAACCGGCTGCTGGCGGCGCTGCACGCGGGCAGCGTGCAGGTCGGCTTCGACGACGCCTTCGAGCAGGCGATGCGCGGCGTGCTGCGCCATCCGCAGCTCGATCCGGCGTTCAAGGCGCTGGTGCTGACGCCGCCGTCCGAGATCTACCTGGCCGAGCAGCTCGACAGCGCCGACCCGCAGCGCATCCACGCGCTGCGCGAGAGCCTGCTCGACCAGCTGGCCGAGCGGCTGCACGCCGACTGGGCCTGGGCGCACGAGCAGCATGCGGTGCGCGCCGCCTACAGCCCCGACCGCGCGCAGGCCGGCCGACGCACGCTGGCCAACCAGGCGCTGGCGATGCTGTGCCGGCACGCGGTGCGCCACGGCAATCCGGTGTGGCAGGGGCGCGCGTACCAGCAGCTGAAGGACGCCGCCAACCTGAGCGACCGGCTGGCGGCGCTGACGGCGCTGCTCGATGCCCGCGCCGAGCTGGCGGCGCGCGCGCTCGAGCAGTTCCACGCGGCCGCGCAAGGCGACGCGCTGGTGCTCGACAAATGGTTCGAGGCGCAGGCGCTGGCCGCGCCCGGCGCCGACGGCGGCCGCGTGCTGGCGCGCGTCAAGGCGCTGGCGGCGCATCCGGACTTCTCGCTGCGCCAGCCCAACCGCGTGCGCGCGCTGGTGGTGGCGTTCTGTCGCCGCAACCCGGCCGCCTTCCACCGGCCCGACGCCGCCGGCTACGTGTTCTGGGCCGAGATGCTGGCCGCGCTCGACCCGGTCAACCCGAGCATCGCCGGCCGCCTGGCGCGCGCGATGGACCGCTGGGCGCACCTGGCCGAACCGATGCGCAGCGGCGCACGCGAGGCGATCGCGCGCGCCGCCGCGCGCCCCGACCTCAGCGCCGACGTGCGCGAGATCCTGACCCGCGCGCTGGAGGCCGCATGAACCGCATCACCCTGACCCAGTACCTGGTCGAGCAGCAGCGCGAGCACGGCCGCATCCCCGGGCAGCTGCGGCTGCTGATCGAGGTGGTCGCGCGCGCCTGCAAGCGCATCGCGATCTCGATCAACAAGGGCCCGCTCGACGACGTGATCGGCACCGCGCACACCGAGAACGTGCAGGGCGAGGTGCAGAAGAAGCTCGACGTCATCTCCAACGAGGTGCTGATCCAGGCCAACGAATGGGGCGGCCACCTGGCGGCGCTGGCCAGCGAAGAGATGGACTCGATCCACCTGGTGCCCAACCGCTACCCGCAGGGCGAATACCTGCTGCTGTACGACCCGCTCGACGGCTCGTCCAACATCGACGTCAACGTCAGCATCGGCACGATCTTCTCGGTGCTGCGCAAGGTGGGCCACCACCACGGCGTCAGCGAGCAGGATTTCCTGCAGCCCGGCCGCTTCCAGGCCGCCGCCGGCTACTGCGTGTACGGCCCGCAGACGCAGATCGTGCTCACCGTGGGCGACGGCGTGTCGGTGTTCACGCTCGACCGCGAGCTGGGATCGTGGGTGCTGACCGAGCAGAACGTGCAGATCCCCGAGGACACCAAGGAATTCGCGATCAACATGAGCAACGCCCGGCATTGGGCGGCGCCGGTGCGGCGCTACATCGACGAATGCCTGGCCGGCACCACCGGCCCGCGCGGCAAGGACTTCAACATGCGCTGGGTCGCGAGCATGGTCGCCGACGTGCACCGCATCCTGTGCCGCGGCGGCGTGTTCCTGTACCCGTGGGACGCGCGCGACCCCGACAAGCCCGGCAAGCTGCGGCTGATGTACGAGGCCAACCCGATGGCCTTCCTGATCGAGCAGGCCGGCGGCGCGGCCACCAACGGCCGCCAGCGCATCCTCGACCTGATGCCGTCCAAGCTGCACGAGCGCGTGGCGGTGGTGCTCGGCTCGAAGAACGAGGTCGACCGCGTGACCGCCTACCACGTCGAGGCCGACGGCAAGCCGGCATGACGCTGCCGCAGACGATCGAGCTGCACCCCGCCGGCGCGGTGCGCGCCAGCGTCGTCGTGCTGCACGGCCTGGGCGCCGACGGCACCGATTTCCTGCCGCTGGCCGACGAGATCGATCCGGCGGCGGCCGGGCCGGTGCGCTGGGTGTTTCCGCGTGCGCCGCAGCGCGCGGTCACGATCAACGGCGGCCAGCACATGCGCGCCTGGTACGACGTGTACGCCGGCTTCGAGCGCGGCATGCGCGAGGACGAGGCCGGGCTGCGCGAAGGCTTCGCGCTCGCGCAGGCGGTGGTCGCGCGCGAGGTCGGGCGCGGCGTGCCGGCGGCACGCATCGTGCTGGCCGGCTTCTCGCAGGGCTGCGCGATCGCACTCGGCGCCGGATTGCGCTGCCCGCAGCGGCTGGCCGGGATCGTCGGCCTGTCCGGCTATCTGGCGCTGGCGCAGGCGACCCCGGCCGAGCGCCACCCGGCCAACGCGGCCACGCCGGTGCTGCTGACGCACGGCACCCAGGACCCGGTGGTCGACATCGCGCGCGGGCGCGCCGGCCGCGACGCGGTGGCCGCGCTCGGCAACCCGGTCGAGTGGCACGAGTACCCGATGGAGCACGCGGTGTGCCTGGAGGAGATCCGCGCCGTCGAGCGCTTCCTGCAGCGCGTGCTGCAGGCGCCGGCGCCCTGAGCGGCCGCGCGCTGCGTGCGCAGGCCCGGCCCGGCAAGCCGCCGGAACCGGTGATGACCTACGGCAAGCTGCCCGGCGACACCCCGGATGGCTGGAGGTCCATCCGGATCGAGCCCGACGGCAAGCCCGACTTCCCGGTGGGCGCGCTCTGGCACATCTGCCGGCCTGCCGACCAGTTCCTGAAGAGCTGCCGGTTGAAGATCGACGCCGGCGGCGGCGAAGTCGCCGGCATGGGCATGCGCAAGTGCTGACGGGCCTGCGCCTGCGGCATCTCGAGGACCTGGCGCACTCCGCCGCATCGGCCGCAGCGGACTTGGCCGCAGCGACGCCGGCCATGCCGGCGCGGGCGCAGCGCGCCGGATCAGGGCCGCAGCACGCGCGGCACCGGCGCCGGCCGCAGCCGGTAGGCGTCGGGCATGCCCGAGCCCAGCAGCGGCCGCAGGTACATGCGGAAGGCATCGGTCACGTCGGTGCCGCTGGGCGCGATGAATTCATCGTCCATCGCCCGCGTCTTGCCGGCCACCGCCGCCAGCGGCAGCAGTTCGTAGTCGGCCGAATAGAAGCCGGTGCGCTTGATCGCCACCGAGCCGTCGGCCACCTCGCCCTGCCAGCCCCACATCGCGAACTGCACCGCCTTCTCGCCGACTTCGCGCGCCTCGCGCGCATCGACGTCGGACACGCAGCCGATGAAGCTGCGCTGCAGGTAGCCGAAGGTGTCGCCGCGCACCCGCTTGATGCCGAGCGCCGCCTTGATGTGCTCGCACAGCAGGTCGGCGAGCGCGCCGGTGCCCGACAGCTGCAGGTTGCCGTGCGCGTCGTGCTCGAGCCGCTGGCTCAGCTGCGCCAGCACCGGCCGGCCCGACGCGTCGTGGATGCCCTCCGACACGGCCACCACGCAGCGGCCGTGGCGGTCGCAGGCGGCCTTCACGTCGGCGAGGAAGGCGTCGAGCGAGAAGTCGCGCTCGGGCAGGTAGATCAGGTGCGGGCCGTCGTCGGGGAACTTCTTGCCCAGCGCCGATGCCGCCGTCAGGAAGCCGGCGTTGCGGCCCATCACCACCGCCACGTACACGCCGGGCAGCGCCGCGTTGTCGAGGTTGGCGCCGGCGAAGGCCTGGGCGACGAAGCGCGCCGCCGACGGGAAGCCGGGCGTGTGGTCGTTGGCGACCAGGTCGTTGTCGATCGTCTTCGGGATGTGGATGCAGCGCAGCGGGTAGGCGGCCTTGTGCGCCTCTTCGCTGACGATGCGCACCGTGTCCGACGAATCGTTGCCGCCGATGTAGAAGAAGTGGCCGACGTCGTGCGCGCGCAGCACCTCGAAGATCTGCCGGCAGTACTTCAGGTCGGGCTTGTCGCGCGTGGAGCCCAGCGCCGAGCCGGGCGTGGCGGCGACCAGCTCCAGGTTGTGGCTGGTCTCGCGCGTCAGGTCGACGAAGTCTTCCTGGATGATGCCGCGCACGCCGTGGTGCGCGCCGTAGATGCGCTCGACGTTGCCGAAGCGGCGCGCCTCGAGCACCACCCCGACCAGCGACTGGTTGATCACCGCGGTCGGGCCGCCGCCCTGCGCGACAACGATCCTGCTGCCTGCCATCGATGGTGCTCCTGCGGCCCGGGACGGTGAATTGTGCCGCTGCCGGGCGCGGGCTGCCGAAGGGCTGCCGCTACAATCGCGGGCTTGCCTGATGCCGGTGTAGCGCAGTGGTAGCGCAGCTGCTTCGTAAGCAGTTGGTCGGGGGTTCAAATCCCTCCACCGGCACCACCTCTTCCCGCGCACGCGCGCACCGCCCCGGTCCTCCGGTCGTGCACCGGCCAGCCGCTACGTTCGCCCCCTTGGCGCGCGCCAACCCGGGCGGCGCGCGGCGGATGCTGCGGCGCCAGCGAAGGAGCCCGTGATGCCCGACCCTGCCGCTGCGGCAGCCCCGCCGGCCGAGGCCGTGCTCGAGCCGCTGCTGCCGATCATCGACCCGCACCACCACCTGTGGGACCTGCCGGGCAGCCGCTACCTGCTGCCCGAACTGCTCGCCGACACCGGCAGCACCGATGCGCAGGGCGCCCGCCACGACATCCGCGCGACCGTCTTCGTCGAATGCGCGGCGATGCACCGCGCCGGCGGCCCCGAGGCGCTGCGGCCGGTGGGCGAGACCGAATTCGTCAACGGCATCGCGGCGATGAGTGCCAGCGGCCTGTATGGCCCGACGCGTGTCGCAGCCGGCATCGTCGCGTTCGCCGACCTGCGCCGGGGCGCTGCGGTGCGCGACGTGCTCGAGGCGCACATCGACGCCGCGCGCGGGCGCTTTCGCGGCATTCGCCACGCGGCGGCCTGGCACGCCGACCCGCGCATCCGGCGCTCGCATTCCAAGCCGCCGCCGGGCCTGCTGCTCGACCGTGCTTTTCGTGAAGGCTTCGCGCAGCTCGCGCCGCTGGGTCTGAGTTTCGACGCCTGGCTGTACCACCCGCAGCTTCCCGAACTCACCGACCTGGCGCGGGCCTTTCCCGACACGACGATCGTGCTCGACCATTTCGGCGGGCCGTTGGGCATCGGCCCCTACGCCGGCCAGGCCGACGCGGTGTATGCGCAGTGGCGGCGCGATCTGGACGCGCTCGCGCAATGCCCGAACGTGGTCGCCAAGCTGGGCGGGCTGAACATGCCAATCAACGGCTTCGGCTGGCACAAGGGCGGGCGGCAGCCCGGTTCGCAGCAACTGGCCGACGCGACCGCCCGCTACTACCTGCACACGATCGACCGCTTCGGCCCGGCGCGCTGCATGTTCGAGAGCAACTTCCCGGTCGACAAGGTGTCGTGCCCGTACCTCGTGCTGTGGAACAGCTTCAAGCGCCTGGCGCAGGGCTTCAGCGCCGCCGACAAGGCGGCGCTGTTCCACGATACCGCCGCACGGATCTACCGGCCGGCAGCCGGCTGACGGCGGCGCGGTGGGCCGATCAGGCCGCCGCCGCCAGCGAAACCGCCGCCGTCTTCAGCGGCAATGCGGCGCAGGCGCCGTCGAAGACCTCGCGCGCGCAGTCGTGGCAGCAGCCGCACGACGACGCGACGCGCGTGTCGTCCTGCAGCACCTCGAAGTTGCGCGTTCCCGACGCCACTTCCACTTGGATGTCACGGTCGGAGATGCGATGGCACAGGCAGACGATCATGGTGCGGGGCAACGTTCATGTTCGGCGTGCCCGCACTGTACATCGAATAGGAATGCTTCTCAATAATATTGTTGATCCGTCATCAGGGGAATGTGCCGGACTTCACCCGCCCTCGCCCATCTGCGACTGCAGCCAGTTGGGCTCACCCACCTGTGCGACGAGCGCGATCTGGGTCTCGAGGTGGTCGATGTGCTCTTCGGTGTCGTCGAGGATCTCGACCAGCAGCGCGCGCGACACGAAGTCGCGCACCGATTCGCAATGGGCGATCGCCTCCTTCAGGTGCGCCTGCGATGCCTGCTCGACCTTCAGGTCGCATTGCAGCGTCTCGACCGGCGTCTCGCCGATCAGCAGCTTGCCCAGGTCTTGCAGGTTGGGCAGGCCCTCGAGCATCAGGATGCGCTCGATCAGCCGGTCGGCATGCTTCATCTCCTCGATCGACTCGTCGCGCTCATGCTTGGCCATGCGCCCGTAGCCCCAGTTCTGCAGCATGCGGCCGTGCAGGAAGTACTGGTTGATCGCGGTGAGCTCGAGTTTCAGCTGTTGGTTCAGATGGCTCAGGACCTTCGCATCGCCTTTCATCGTCCTCTCCTTCGAGTTGTCGGTGCTCCGATTGTGGACTGTGCAGGCGCGCGCCGCGTCAGCGTGCGGCCGGCGGCTCCTGGTCGGACGGGATCGCGGCCAGGTAGCGGAAGAAGGCTGCCGAGCGGTTGATGTACGGCGCTTCGCCGCCCAGGGGCAGCATGCTCGAAGCCTTGTGCGCGCGCGTCAGGCTGTAGAAGTTCCACTGGCCCGGCCCGCGGCGCTCGATCACGTAGAAGTTCTGCAGGCCGCCCGGCTCGAACAGCGTGACCAACAGCTTCTTCACCGGCGTCACGTTCTCGCTGTTCCACCACAGCCGGTCGTGGTCGGCGCGAAGCACGTGCTCGCGGTACACGTTGATGCCGGCGCTGCGGTTGTCGCTTTGCGCGTAGTCGAGGCTGCGGCCCTCGGCCAGTTCGGCCGGCTTGAAGTCCGCGCGCCGCGCCGCCGCGTCGGGGCCGGTCAACGCATAGGCATCGGTGAGCAGCGGCTGCCAGTTCTTCTCGGTGGTGGACCAATAGCGCATCCCCTTCTTCGCGGAGATGGCGCCGACGCGCGCGCGCAGGCCTTCCATGTCGCCGTCGTAGCGGAAGCTGCCGGCCAGCGCCACCAGGATGTCGGCCTCGGCGGGCGACCAGCCGGTGCAGGCCGGCGGCACCCAGGTTTCGGCCGCCCTGCCCCGCCATGCGCGCACGTTCGGCGGCGCACCCGGCTCGGCGAACGCGGGCAGCGCCGCGCCGGCGCAGGGCGGATGCGGGCCGTCGTCGGCGGCTGCGGCCGCGCACGCGCCGGCCAGCAGCAGCCACAGCACCGCCGCCAGGGTGCGCACGATCGCGGACAGGCTCGTCGTCGGCTTGTTCATCTGCGCCCCCCACGACGCCCGGCCGAGCATCGATGCGCGCATCGTAGGGCAGCGTGATCGGGTCGGCTACAGTCGGCCGGTCAAACCCGATCCCGCACCTGTCGGAAGGAGGCAGCCGCGATGTTCCAGCCCGATCTGATGCAAGGCCAGCGCATCCTCGTCACCGGCGGCGGCACCGGCCTGGGCCGGGCGATGGCCGAGAAGTTCCTGGCGCTGGGCGCCGACATCGCGATCTGCGGCCGGCGCAAGGCGGTGTGCGACGCCACCGCCGACGCCTGGCGCGCGCAGTTCCCCGGCCGACGCATCGACACCTTCGGCACCGACATCCGGGTCGCACAGGCGGTGGACGACATGGTCGAGGCGCTGTTCGCCGACGGCGGCCTGACCGGGCTGGTCAACAACGCCGCCGGCAACTTCATCTCGCCGACCGAGGCCTTGAGCCCGCGCGGCTTCGACGCGGTCGCGGGCATCGTGTTCCACGGCAGCTTCTACGTGACGCAGGCGGTCGGCCGGCGCTGGATCGAGCAGGCCAGGAGCGGCGCCTGGCAGCGCGGCATGCCGTACCGCAGCGTGATGAGCATCATCACCACCTGGGTGTTCAACGGCAGCCCCTACGTGGTGCCGTCGGCGATGAGCAAGGCCGGCATCCACGTGATGACCAAGTCGCTCGCGGTCGAGTGGGCCCCCTACGGCATCCGGCTGAACGCGGTCGGGCCGGGCGAGATCCCGACCGAAGGCATGAGCAAGCGCCTGAACCCGGGCGAGCAGCCGGGCCGGCGCAGCATCGAGCGCAACCCGATGGCCCGCCCCGGCCAGATGAGCGAGCTGCAGAACCTGGCCGCCTTCCTGATGGCGCCGGACCAGTGCGACTGGCTGACCGGCGAGAGCATCATGATGGACGGCGGCAGCGCGCTGGCCACCGGCGGCAACTTCTACGAGCTGCGCAGCTGGAGCGACGACGACTGGCGCAGCGCGCGCGAGCGCATCGAGGCACAGAACGCGAAGGACCGGGCGGCCCGTTGAAGCGTCCGCTGCCGACGCTCCGGCGGCATGCGCGCACCGCGTTTCAACCGCGGTCGTGCGCGGCGCGCGCGGGGCTGCGTCGGCCCGCCCGCTGCGACAGCGCCGGCGCCGCGGTCACCAGCGGCGCACGCGCCCGGTATCGACGTGCACGAACTGGCTGTCGGGGTAGTAGCCCACGCCGCCGGCGCGCAGCTCGAGCGCCGCGTCGCGCAACTCGACCAGCGGCACGCCGGGCAGGCGCACGTCCATCGCGCGGCCCTGCATGTGCAGGCTGGTCGTGGCCACGCCGCCGCCGCGCGTGCGCCGCAGCGTCGCGTTC